>ERZ857998.4237-NODE-4237-length-10522-cov-3.169485_pt1 | contig 10522 bp, 9 predicted proteins | sample MGYA00519954_ERZ857998 | MGnify/ENA primary metagenome ERZ857998 (study PRJEB31778, sample SAMEA3449424) | human gut metagenome | biome: human gut; feature: human-associated habitat; material: faeces | place: United Kingdom | collected 2010/2012 ...
GGCCCCTCTTCTAATTTATTTTGACAGTAGTTTACCAGGATTTTCTTAAAACCGCCGAAACAGGCCAATTACCCGCCCCAAAACTTCCGCTTCTTGCACAATAATGGGCTCCATGCTGCTGTTTTCTGGTTGCAGGCGAATATGGTTCGCAGCCTTATAAAAAGTTTTTACGGTGGCTTCGTCCCCAACCAGTACCACGGCGATTTCCCCATTGCGTACCTGGTTTGTTTGTTCCACAATCACCAAATCGCCGTCCAAAATGCCGGCCTCGATCATGCTTTCGCCCTTTACCCGCAACATGAAAAGGTTCTCTTTAGAATGAATGAAGGAAAGGGGCATTGGAAAGGTGTCCTCCAAATTTTCATCGGCAAAGATGGGCAGACCCGCACTGACCTGGCCTAGGATGGGCACTTCGACCATTTCCTTGAAGGATAGGGAAGAGGATCCTGTTTCGAATGTAACTTCCAAAGCGCGTGGTTTGGACTTATCCCGACGAATATAGCCCTTTTGTTCCAGGGTCGCCAAATGGCTATGCACGGTGGAAGGGGAGTTCAGGCCGATTGCTTCGCCAATTTCGCGCACCGAAGGCGGATAGCCCTTGGCAGAGATCTCTGTAATAATAAAATCCAAAATGGCAGCCTGGCGTTCTGTCAAGCCCATATATTTCATGTGCTTCCCCCCTGTATTTTTCTATAGAACAATTGTACTATATTTGCCTCAAAAAAGCAAACATTTGTTCTATTTTTCTTGACAACGAACATTTGTTCTGCTACAATATTTTTAGAACAAATGTTCGTAAGGGGGAGTTGAGATGAAAATGGCAGCTAGAATGGCTATGCAAAGAAAAGCGATTCATCATACGCGCAGACATCGGCGCTTGCGTGTTTTGCCATGTTTGGTCTTGGTGGCTTGTTTGCTGCTATTGGGCATGGGCATTAATTTTTCAATCAGTACAAATGCGGCTGCCAGCAATAGCGAGGCCATTCCAATGGCTCGTGTGGTTGTTAGCCGTGGCGACAATTTATGGAACCTGGTAAAGGAATACAATCCGGGATATAAAGGCGATATCCGTGAGGCAATCGATCAAGTGCAAAGAATCAATGGCATCCAAGGGGCGAATATTCAGCCTGGCGATGTTTTGATGATACCGGTTAGTTAAGTCAAAGCTTCGTTTAGCCTACTTTCTTTTACTTCCGATAATATATATTATGTAAAGTAAATGGTAAAAATAGCCCGTTCGACGGGCTATTTTAATTCCTTCAACTCTCCACAAAGGTTCCAGGTCTTGGCTTCGGTGATGTTGACATCTACGAATTGACCGATTTGGCTATTTTCTTTGGCGAAGACGACGATCTTGTTTTGTTCGGTGCGGCCACTATATAAAAGGGGATTGGTCTTGCTCTCCCCTTCGACCAGAACGGAATAGGTTTTGCCGACCATTCGTTGGTTCCAGTATAGGCTAATAGGGTTCTGCACATCCATTAAGGCTTGTAGGCGGCTCCTTTTTATGTCTTCTGGCACTTGGTTTTCCATTTTGGCTGCGGGCGTGCCGCTACGCCGCGAATAAATAAAGGTATAGGCCGCATCTAAACGACACTCGCGCAAAAAATCTAGGGTTTGGGCAAAGTCCGCCTCTGTTTCGCCAGGAAAACCAACAATCATATCGCTGGTGATAGCTGCCTCTGGACAGGCTTCGCGGATCGAGCGGACGATTTTTAGATAATCGGCACTGGTATAGCCGCGGTTCATTTTTTGCAAAATGCGGTCGCAGCCGCTTTGGGCGGGCAAATGAAAATGTTTGGCAATTTTGGGTTGGGCCAAAATCGTTTCTAACAAACGCGGGTTGAAATCCCGCGGATGCGAGGTCATATAGCGAACGCGTTCTAGGCCCTCTATTTGGCAAACTTCTTCTAAAAGGCGGGCAAAATCCCAGCTGCCCAGTTGTTTTTCTAGGGTTTTGCCATAGGAGTTTACATTCTGCCCCAGCAATTGAACCTCCTTGCAGCCCTTCTCTACCAATAGTTTGATTTCATCTAGAACTATCTGGGGATCGCGGCTTCTCTCCCGCCCGCGTACATAGGGGACAATGCAGTAGGAGCAAAAATTATTGCATCCGATTGAAATAGGAAGCCAGGCAGACCATTTCGATTCGCGTTCGGTTGGCAAATCGGTAGGGAAATCAGATGCCTCAGAAAGGACTTCAACTTCGTGATCGCCAGTCAAAAGCGTCTGCTCGATGAGGCGGGGCAAACTCGCTAAATTGAACGTACCAAAGACCACGTCAACATGAGAAAGCTTTTTTATCAAATCTTCCCCATCACGTTGGCCAATGCATCCGCCAATGACTACAACACGCTTCTTTACCGGAGCATTTTCTCGAAGCGGAACATTCTTCAACGAAGCAACCTGACCCATTAGGCGAACATCAGCAGCCTCACGCACACAGCAGGTTACAAAAATAATAATGTCTGATTCTTCAACAGTTTTAACCTCAGTTGCGCCGAGTGCGGTGAGCATACCTACGATGCGCTCAGAATCATGTTTATTCATTTGACAACCAAAGGTGACAACTGAGAATGTCTTGCCCGAGATGGGACCATCAGATAGATCTTCCCAATCCAATATATTCATTAGGTGAGAAGAGCCCTCAGTGGACACATCAGGCTCAACGTTAGAAAGTTGGTTCGTCATATTTACCTCTACTCAAATTCAGAGGACTGGCTCTGCGCGATGTCATGAGACGTAACAGGAACACGCGGTTCCACCGAGAAGCGAATAGCCGTACGGTATTCTCCATCAATAACGATATCCGCAAACGAAGGAACGCATACAATTTCTATGCCAACAGGCGAAAGAAAGCCACGAGAAATGGCAATAGCTTTAACCGCTTGATTAACCGCACCAGCACCAACAGACTGAATCTCAACAGGAACACCGTCTTTCATCATGCCGGCAATAGCACCAGCAACCGATGCAGGAGAAGACTTCGAGGAGACCTTCAGGCACCTATTAGTCTGAAGAACATTAGAAGCCTTAGCTGAAATATCACTCATATTGCGTTACTTTCGATTAGTTTGTGGTGTGGTTGTGGTGTATTTTAAGCAGTAAATCAAGCAGATTCACGCCGATATATTTTACTCATTAGCTAGTAAACAGGCAAACGGCAAACTCGACTACAAGGGAATGCTATACCAATTTAGCGTCTGAAAACTGAGAGCATACCAAAATGAACTATTCATCACGCCTCAGAGGAATGCGCAAGACTAGCTCGCCACCCAAGCAACGAATGCTTGGCGCAACGTCAGCATTTAGGTAATAGGATTGCGCAAGCTGAGCATAATCCCCCATTACCTGGTTGGAAAACATTTCGAGGTCTTCTTTAGAAATGCGAATTGAGCTATCGGATACAGTTTTTCGCTCAGGCTTTACTTTTGCAGATGAAGAAACTTGATCACCAAGCATTGTCTGTAAATGAACCGCCAGAGGTTTAATCTCATTATTAAAAATTCGATATGCAGTCCGAGCAGACATAGGTAAACAGAAATCATTGGCAAGCTGCGCAAGAGCGGAAGCGTCTGGACAAAGACCAAAACGCTGAATATAAGGCAGCCCCCCAGTTTCGTAAGAATACTCTTCAGCGGTATTAGACACCGCTGAATTACCCAACCAATACAGAGTCGAAACTATCTCTGCTGGACTCCCCAAATACACCGCAACGCCATCTCGTTCGTCGATCGCAAATTCAAGCACGGTGCGCATAATATTGTGAGGACCGCGAAGAACCGGCTTGCCGTCTTCATTGACTGTAACCAAAGGAGCGCTTGACTGGTCACGCTTTTCGCTCAATCGGGAGAAGGAACTCACTACCGAGAAGATGGAGCCCAAACCAGGAGCAGAAGCAATAACCCGAGCAGAATCAGTGTTCTGTCGTATTGAATATAAGGCCATGCCACGTCCATGTACTCCCCACCTATCAGCATGGAAGCTGTCGAGCTTAGAGGTAACAAAGGGCTCAAAGATGGTATCTTGCAGCTTAAGCGGTACGCCATCACCGTCGTCAAGCATGGTAAGGAAGCGCTGTTCTTTTGTGGACCAGGTCGCAATAAATATAGCCTTCGCGTTGGCATCACGGGCATTGCGAAGCATTTCAATTACCACATCTTCAAACGACCGTATATCCTGTTTTGCCTGACGCCGCTGTGCCTCTGCTGCGCGAAGACGCACAAACCCATTGCCTAGATCGTCTTGAACACGGGTGTGATCTTCGCCAGAAATGTTCTGAATGAATTGTTGGAGTGAAGTATTAGGCATAAAGAAAAGAAGCCCGCGCAAAAAGCGCGGGCCTATACTCGTTATTTGGCAAAATCAACAGCGCGGGTTTCACGAATTACGACAACCTTAACCTGGCCAGGGTACTTGGTTTCGCTTTGGATTTGATGTGCAATATCGTGCGCCAAAACCGTAGAATGCGCCTCATCGACCTTCTCGGGAGAAACGATAACACGAACCTCACGTCCGGCCTGAATAGCATGAGTGCGTTCAACGCCAGGGTAAGAATTGGCGATTTCCTCCAATTTCTCAAGGCGCTTAATATAGGATTCGATATTTTCCTTACGCGCACCGGGTCGTGCCGCAGAAACAGCATCGGCGGCCTGAACCAATACATCAATAACGCTATTGGGCTCAACGTCGTTATGATGAGCCTCGATGGCGTGAACGATCATAGGCTCTTCACCATACCTGCGTGCAAGATCTGCACCAATCACAGCATGGGAGCCTTCGATCTCATGATCCACTGCTTTGCCGATATCGTGCAAAAGGCCTGCGCGTTTTGCGGGAACCGGATCAAGGCCGAGCTCCGAAGCCATCATCCCGCAGAGATAGGCAACTTCTAGAGAGTGATTCAGGACATTCTGGCCATAGGAAGTACGGTAGCGCAATCGACCAAGAATCTTTTCCAATTCGGGATTAAGGTCATGAATGCCAGTATCAAAAGTTGCCTGAGAAGCGGCTTCTTTAATCTGCTGATTAACGTACTTTTCAGCTTTATGGAACATCTCTTCAATACGAGCAGGATGAATACGTCCGTCACTAATAAGGTTCTGCATAGTAACGCTGGCGATTTCACGACGAACGGGATCATGGGTCGAAACCGTTACGCATTCAGGAGTGTCATCGATGATGAGGTTAGTGCCCGTAATCTGCTCAAACGAACGAATATTGCGACCCTCACGGCCAATAATGCGACCCTTCAAATCGTCTGAAGGAATGTGAATTGTAGATACCGTAATCTGTGAAGTATGGTCTGCAGCCAAACGCTGAATTGCCACGCTTAGGATTTCGCGGGCTTTCTTATCGGCTTCGGCTCGAGTTCGAGCCTCCGAGTCGCGAATGATGGAAGCCGACTCATGAACGCACTCTTCTTTCAGGCCATCCAGTAATTCTGTCTTAGCTTCCTCTGCGGTCAAGCCAGCAACCTCTTCAAGGCGGGTTGCAACTTCAGCCTCTGCGCGCTCAACATCTTTTGCACGGCGATCTACCTGACCCTGCAAAGAGGAAATCTGATGTTCGCGATGATCGAGGGCTTCGGTGCGCTTATCAAGGCTCTGCTCGCGTTGATTGAGGTGATTTTCGCTGGAACGCACAGCCTTCATGCGTTCCTTGCTCTCTCGCTCGGCATCCTGCTTCATCTTGAGGACTTCATCCTTCGCTTCAACAAGAGCCTCGCGCTTCATGCTTTCAGCCTCGCGCTGGGCATCAACGAGTGCATTCTGGGCTTCAAGAGCCGTAGCGTCATTGCGCTCCTTGAGCACCTTCTGCATCAGAAAATAACCAATTAAAAAGCCAACAACAATCGCTACCACGGCGGCGATTATGATTTCAACCATGAAACTCCCTTTCGTTCATGTTGCGTATTAACTAGGAAGGCAAAAGGGCAACATAAATGCCCTGGAATACCGGGGCAAGAGCATACGCCGAGGAAAAACGACACTATTGCATTGTAGAAAATATCTAAAAGCACCAAACCTGGTGCGTAAGCTCAAGCTATTTGATAATAGCTTAAAATTGCAGAAAATGCGCCGAGAACAGCATGTCCCGCAAAGAGATACGCCGTTTTTCCCGAGAATGCATCAAACATCGAAGATTCACTTGCTGTTTTTGGCCTCGTACCATCGTTTTGTTGCTTCAGCGGCAATATCAACAGAATAGCCCGAGCGAATCAACTTCGCATATGCTGCCTGCTTTTCGTTCTTAGACCGTGGTGGCTTACGACACAGCAGGGCAATAGCTGCCTCTTCCTGGCTCGGTTTTTCCCGTAAATAATCATCCGGGAAGCCTTCAAGTTGCTCAAAGGGATCGATAGCGTGATTTCGAAGTTCACGAAGTATGCCAGATAAACCTTTTCCGGAGCGAAGCCGCGAACGTACAAGAACGTCGGCAAAACGTGTATCGTCTAAATATCCCACGGATAAAGCTCGGTCTACAGCCGCGTCAACAACATCAACTGCGAACCCATCACGGTTAAGACGGTTTCGCACTTCGAGGACCGATCGATCTCTGACCTTAACCAATCGCTCGATCTTCTTAAAAGCTTCCTTCAACTCATCGGATTTATGATTCTCCTGCAGCACCTGACTTTTAGGTGAAGAAAAAGACGCTTGCGGAAACCGCTCCGCAAGCGTCTTGGCATCAATGAAAACCATCCGATTTAAGCCTCGCTGGAATTTGCGGAAGGATCAGCAGCAACAGGTTCCTCGCCGATGGCAGGAAGATCATATTCCGCACGCACCTTGTTTTCAATTTCATTTCGAATATCAGGATGTTCCTTCAGAGTGCGTTTAGCCGCTTCGCGGCCCTGACCCAATCGCTCGTCACCATAGTTGAACCATGAACCACTCTTCTTAACAAAACCGGCCTCAACGCCCATGTCGAGAACGCAGCCCTCTTTTGAAATTCCCTCACCATACATGATGTCAAACTCGGCCTGCCTAAAGGGTGGAGCAACCTTGTTCTTAACCACTTTGACTCGAACTCGATTACCGATGAACTCACCATCTTTTTTGACCGAGTCAAAACGACGAACATCAAGACGAACGCTCGAATAGAATTTCAATGCTCGGCCACCTGTAGTTGTTTCAGGATTACCGAACATGACACCGATTTTTTCGCGCAGCTGATTAATGAAAACGCAAGTGGTATTGGACCGAGAAAGAGATCCGGCAAGCTTACGCAATGCTTGGCTCATCAGACGAGCCTGAAGACCAACCGTGGTATCACCAATTTCGCCTTCGATTTCTGCCCTAGGAACCAGAGCCGCAACCGAGTCGACAACTACGCAGTCAATAGCGCCAGAGCGAACAAGCATATCGCAGATCTCAAGCGCCTGCTCGCCAGTGTCGGGTTGCGATATAAGCATTTCGTCTACGTCAACACCAAGTTTAGCAGCATAGACAGGATCCAGCGCATGCTCGGCGTCAATAAAGGCAACAACACCACCTGCAGCCTGCGCCTCAGCAATGATATGAAGAGCAATGGTCGTTTTGCCACTTGATTCAGGGCCATACACCTCAACAATTCGACCACGAGGAACGCCACCGATGCCTAAAGCGATATCTAGCGGAAGGGCTCCGGTTGGAATTACGCCAACTTGCATGTTGGTGTTCTCCCCCAGTTTCATAATGGCACCCTTGCCAAATTTCTGTTCAATTTGATCAGTGGTGATCTTGAGGGTTTTTGCTTTGTCCTGGCTCATTTCTTCTCCTAGCCGAAGGTATTGCGATTGGACCTAAACGAGAATATCCGAACATGCGTTCGATTGCAATACTTTTCGTTTAAGCAAAGCTAATAGTAAAACCGCGTTCTCAAATACATGAGAACGCGGTACTAAAGTGATGCGAAATATATTCAAATCAGGAGCTAATCGGAAACTGGCTCGGGTCGGCTATCGTCGAGAGCGTAAGCGAATAACTCAAGCGCAAAATCCACAGTAGCACTGCGTATAGCATTACGATTGCCGTCAAAATGACGAACAAAGGTTTTAGTATGGTTCTTAGTTGCCAAGCCAAACCAAACAGTGCCGACGGGCTTGCCAGGAACAGCCCCGCCAGGTCCCGCGATCCCAGTAACAGCTACGGCTATATCGGATTTTGCAACGCGAAGAGAACCCTCCGCCATTGAGGCAGCAACCTCGGAGCTTACTGCGCCAACCCGCTCAAGATCGGCCGCAGAGACACCCAGCACATTAATTTTGACATCGTTTGAATAACTGATAATTCCGCCCTCGACAACAGCTGAACTACCAGGCACGCCGGTGAGAGCGCCACCAATAAGACCACCTGTGCAGCTCTCAGCAGTCGAAAGATGCTTTCCTTCTTTAATAGCGCGATCAATAACGGCTTTTGGAGAGCACGAGAAATCATCGGAGTCCTTTTTCGAACCCGCATTACCAAACCCAAGAATGGGAGCGCACTTCATAAAATAGTCAACCATAGAAACGACAGTGAGCACTAGCGCAACTATCATGAAGAACCACGAGATCACGTACAAAGCAAGTTCCATATCAGGATGCAGTGCGAGCAACGCGTCGGAACCCTTAACAATAAAGAGTAAAATCGCAATGATCTGGAACACCGTCTTGAATTTTCCATACCAACTTGCCGCAACAACAACTCCATGCGTCGCCACAAGCATTCGAAGACCCGAAACAATGAACTCACGAGCGATTATGAGCAACGCAACCCATGAAGGAAGAACCTGAAGTTCGATAAGCGCCAATAACGCCGCCGCCACCAAGATCTTGTCGGCCAAGGGATCTATGAACTTTCCGAAGTTCGTTACCTCTCCCCTGCTTCGCGCCAAATATCCATCCAACGCGTCAGTGCACGATAAAATTGCGAAAATCAGTGCAGCAACCCAGGGCTTGCAGAGCTCGGCATTATGCCAATCCGGTATATAAGTCGGCCAAGGGGAAATTATTGCCACGACAAAGACAGGGACAAGCAGGATCCGGACAAGGGTGACAATATTGGCCGGAGTCCACAGCGTAGTTTCGTCAAATTCCTTTTCAGTCACCCAGGGCCTCCATCTCGTAAAGAAGCGTGTCGCTGATTGATACGGTATGAACCTCGCCAACAGCACCGTTTTCCAAATAGGTCACACCGTCAACATCGGGGGCCTGGCATTGTGCACGGCCATACAATTGACCGTCTTCCTCGCAACCAAGGACGAGAACGTCCATGCTCGTTCCTATGCGCTGAGAAACGACATGGGAAGAAACGGCGTCGGCAATGTCGCGGAGCTCTTGAAGACGTGCCTGTTTGGTGTCTTCGTCAACCTGATTAGGCAATTCGGCAGCAGGGGTACCGTCTTCGGGCGAATAGGCAAAAATACCCACATAATCAAATTCGGTCTCCGAAACAAAATCACAAAGATCATCAAATTGCTCTTCTGTTTCGCCTGGATAACCAACTATTAACGTCGTACGCAAAGCAATACCAGGAATACGCTGGCGAATACGCGCAACCATCTGTTCGTATTCGGCGCGTGAGCCAGAACGATTCATCGACTTCAAAATCTCCGAATCGCAATGCTGCAAAGGTATATCAAAATAATTGCAGATGTTGTCATGAGTAGCCATGACGTCAAGCAGCTCATCTGTCATCCCGGCGGGCTGTAGATACATAACTCGGAACCAGGTGTCAGGATACGCTTCAGACAATCGCTTCAGCAGCGAAGCAAGGTTCTCGCGAGGTTTCAAGTCAAGACCCCAGATACCAGAATCCTGAGCTATGAGCACGATTTCTTTGGTGCCAGATTCAACCTTGGCCTTAACGTCAGAAGCAATTTCATCATAAGAAAAGCTGTGATATCGACCACGAATGAACGGGATGGTACAAAACGAGCAAAAGCGATTGCATCCGTCAGAGATCTTCACATACTCGCTAGGTGCATAATCGAAATCAACTTCAACGGAATTACGTACGCTTGATACACCCAAAAGATCGTCGATTATTTCAACGATATTATCTTCTTCTCTGCAGGTAACAAATTTGTCTGCCTCGGTTAGCTCTTCTTCGAGATCATCACCAAATCGAGAAGGCATGCACCCACACACCACAAGTTTGGTATCCCCTGAAGCAACCGAATCATAACCAGCTATTTCAAATACGGCATCAAGGCTTTCTTCGATAGCCGACTGAATAAACGAGCATGTATTGACGACGATAACATCAGCAGAATCGGCAATATCGACAATGGAATAGCCAGCTCGAATAAGGTCTTCCTGCATTCGGGCGCTATCCGATTCGTTCTTTGCACAACCAAGCGTTAAAAAAGATACGTTATTTGACATGGTGCAACGAATTCCTAGCGATAATTAGTAAATTGCAAAGGCTGACCGTAATCCTTCTCTTTCAAAAAGGCAATAACCTCTTGAAGGGTATCGAGCTTGGGCCCTGATACGCGAAGCTTATCTCCCTCGATGGTGACCTTCACCTTGAGCTTAGTAGCCTTGATGTCCTTG
>ERZ857998.4240-NODE-4240-length-10511-cov-15.553080_pt1 | contig 10511 bp, 8 predicted proteins | sample MGYA00519954_ERZ857998 | MGnify/ENA primary metagenome ERZ857998 (study PRJEB31778, sample SAMEA3449424) | human gut metagenome | biome: human gut; feature: human-associated habitat; material: faeces | place: United Kingdom | collected 2010/2012 ...
CCTTCAAAGCCTTGGCAGTATCAGGCAGGTAGGCCGTCCATGGCCGCGGCGCGTCCGCCTCAAAGGGAAGCTCACAGTCGCAGTCACATAGCTTTGAAAGGATGCCGCTTGGCTGCCCAGATGTATTTTCAAACCAGTTGACCCACTCAAATGCCCCGTATTTTTCATATTTGCGCACAAAATTTGTGACCCGCAGGCCGTCCGGCAGCGTATACTCCGTCGTCAGGCAATCGCCGTCGGCTATGGTTTGGACCTGCATTTCACAATCCCAAAATTCTTTTCCGTCATATAAAAATGTGAATCGCCGTGTATTTTTCAGAAAATCCATTGCCGTCTCTCCTTATTGTTTTCTGCATTATAGCACAGCCGCTATGCCATTTCTATCGTTTTTTCACCAGGAAATATGAAAATCTGCCCGCTCAACATGCTGGAATAAACCGGACGCAAAGGGTTCATACTAAAGAAAAACAGCCAAAGGAGCGATTCGTTTGAAAGCAATTATCATGGCGGGAGGAAGCGGCACCCGGCTGCGGCCCCTGACCTGCGGGCAGCCAAAGCCGATGCTGCGCATCCTGGACCGGCCGGTTATGGAATATATTATCAACCTGTTAAAACGTCACGACATTACTGATATTTCAGTGACACTGCAATACCTGCCGGATAACATTCAGGAATTTTTCGGTGACGGCAGTGCATACGGCGTGAAGCTGCGCTATTCGGGCGATTTCTTCCACGAGTTCGTCACCGATATGCCCCGGACGGAGGAGGTCCTGTCCGCCCTGTCCGAGGCCGGTATTCTGGGCGGACTGCCCGTGGACGGCGGCATCCTGTGGTGCGCCACCGAAAAGGTGACGAAGGATGCCATGGACAAGACCGCCACCATCGTGAAGGAGGTTCTGGCAAAATGAAGCTGATCTTTGAAAAAAGCGTTCCTGGCCGCCATTGCAGCCTTCTGCCCGCCTGCGACGTGCCTGAGGTGAAGCTGCCCGCTTCCCTGCGGCGTGAGACCAAGCCCGCTCTGCCGGAAATGAGCGAGACGGATATCTCCCGCCACTATACCGAGCTTTGCCAGCAGGTTCACGGCGTCAACTGCGGGTTCTATCCCCTTGGCTCCTGCACCATGAAGTATAACCCCCGCATCGACGAGGAGGTGGCCGCGCTGGAGGGCTTTACCGCCGTCCATCCGCTTGCCCCCGCCGCCGACCAGCAGGGCGTGCAGGAAGTGCTGGACACCGCCAAGTCCTACCTGTGCGAGATCACCGGCATGGACGACATGACCTTCCAGCCTGCCGCCGGTGCCCACGGCGAGTTCACCGGCGTGCTGCTGATCAAGCAGTATCACGAATCCCGGCGCGACCACAAGCGCACCAAGATCATCGTGCCCGACAGTGCCCACGGCACCAACCCCGCCACCGCCGCCATGTGCGGCTATCAGGTGGTGAACATCGCCTCCGGCCCCGACGGCTGCGTGGATCTGGACGCGCTCCGGGCCGTGCTGGGCGAGGATACCGCCGGTCTGATGCTGACCAACCCCAACACCGTGGGCATTTTCGACCACAACATTCTGGAGATCACCCGCCTTGTCCACGAGGCAGGCGGCCTGTGCTACTACGACGGCGCCAACCTGAACGCCGTCATGGGCGTTGTCCGCCCCGGCGACATGGGCTTTGACTGCATCCACATGAACCTGCACAAGACCTTCGCCACGCCTCATGGCGGCGGCGGCCCCGGCGCAGGCGCGGTGGGCTGCAAGAGCTTCCTGTCCCCCTTCTTGCCCCACAGCGCGCTGGCGGAGGAGCCGGGCCACATCCAGGTGCGGGGCTTCCGGGGCAACTTCCTTGTGGTCGTCCGGGCGCTGGCCTATCTGCTGACGCTGGGCCGCGAGGGTATTCCCGAGGCCGCCCAGAACGCGGTGCTGAACGCCAACTATCTCATGCACCTGCTGAAGGGCACCTACACCCCCGCCTATGACCGCATCTGCATGCACGAGTTCGTGCTGGATCTCAGCGACCTGAAGAAGGCCACCGGCGTCACGGCGCTGGATGTGTCCAAATCCCTCATCGACGAGGGTATCCATCCGCCTACGATGTACTTCCCGCTGATCGTCCACGAGGCGCTGATGCTGGAGCCCACCGAGACGGAAGGCCCCGAAACGCTGGAGCACGCCGCCGATGTGCTGCGGGCGCTGTATCAGAAGGCCCACACCGACGCGGAGACCATGCATACCGCGCCCCACCATATGCCCATCGGCCGTCCCGACGAGGTGAAGGCCGCCCGGCATCCCGTGGTGCGCTGGCAGCCGGAGGAATAAGTATGGACTATCAACTGATCGTCATCGGCGCAGGCCCCGGCGGCTATACCGCCGCGCTGCGTGCCGCGGCGCTGGGCCTGCACACCGCCGTGGTGGAGTGCCGTGAGGTAGGCGGTACCTGCCTGAACCGGGGCTGCATCCCCACCAAGACGCTGCTCCACGCCTCCCAGGTCTACCGTGACGCGGTGGACGGCGCGGCCATGGGCGTTCACGCGGCGGGCGCCAGCTTCGACATGGGCGAGATCTTCGCCTATAAGCGCGGTGTGTCCGAAAAGCTGCGCAGCGGCATCCACGGACTTCTCAAGTCCGCCAAGGTCGACCTGATTGAGGGCGTGGGCCGCATCGCCGCGCCCGGCGAAGTGGATGTCACCGCCGCCGACGGCACGGTGAACCGCTATACCACGGAGCGTATCCTCATCGCCACAGGCTCCGTCAATGTCCGGCCGCCCATCCCCGGCCTTGATCTTCCTGGCGTGATGACCTCCGATGAGCTGCTGGAGGGCTGCGACCGGCTCTATGACTCCCTGATCATCATCGGCGGCGGCGTCATCGGCGTGGAGTTCGCCACCTTCTACCGCAACCTGGGCTGCGCCGTCACGCTGGTGGAGGGCATGGATCGTCTGCTGCCCAACATGGACCGCGAGTTGGGCCAGAATCTCCAGCAGATCATGAAGAAGCAGGGTGTCGAAGTCCTGACCAACGCCATGGTGCAGTCGCTGGAGGAGACGGAGAACGGCCTGGCCGTCCATGTGGTGCAGAAGGGCGCGGAAAAGACCGTCGCCGGCGAAAAGGTGCTGTGCGCCATTGGCCGCCGGGCCTATTGGGACGGCGTGTTCGCTGACGGCCTGACCCCCGAGGTCCGGGGTAAGAGCTTGCAGGTGGACGAGAATTTCCAGACCAGCATCCCCGGCGTGTACGCCATCGGCGACGCCTCCTCCGCGGTGCAGTTGGCCCATGTGGCCGCCGCCCAGGGTACCGCCTGCGTGGAGCGCATGTGCGGCGTTCAGGATCACATCGACCTGAACGTGATCCCAAGCTGCATTTACAGCGCGCCGGAGATCGCCGTGGTGGGCATCACCGAGGCCGAGGCCAAGGAACGGGGCATTCCCGCCGCCGTGGGCAAGTGCACCATGTTCGGCAACGCCCGCACCGTCATCGAGGATCCGGGCCGCTGCTTCATGAAGATCGTGGCCCACGCCGAGACCCACGAGATCCTGGGTGCATCCCTCATGTGCCAGCACGCCAGCGACATGATCAGCCAGATCAGCGCCGCCATGGTGAACCGCCAGACGGCGGAGGAGCTGCGCCGCGTCATGCGGCCCCACCCCTCCTTCGAGGAAGCTATGGCCGAGGCGCTGGACGCCCTGGCCGCCAAGCTGGGCTGACCGAAAACCGCATAGCAGGAGCGCCGCGGCGATGCCGCGGCGCTCCTTTGGCGTCCGGCGGCGCAGATGGAAGGAATCAGAAAATTTAAGGTGAAATTATGACGCAGCTGACCCAACAAGGGCTTTCTTTTGCCGGGAAAATGTGGTACGCTGTAACGCAAGAAAAATGCGAAAAACCAAGGAGGGATCTCATGGAATATCGGGTGGAGCACGATTCCATGGGCCAGGTACAGGTTCCGGCGGATCGGTATTGGGGGGCGCAGACCCAGCGCTCACGGACGAATTTCCCCATCGGCGTGGGGATCGAGACCATGCCGGTGGAGATCATACACGCCTTCGGCGTGCTGAAAAAGGCGGCGGCCATGGCCAACCACGCCCTGAAGCCGGAAAAGATGACGGCGGAAAAGTGTGACGCCATCTGCCGCGCCTGCGACGAGATCATGGCGGGCACGCTGGACAGCCACTTCCCCCTGGTGGTGTGGCAGACCGGCTCCGGCACCCAGTCCAACATGAACGCCAACGAGGTGGCGGCCAACCGGGGCAATGAGCTGGCGGGGAAGCCCCTGCTGCACCCCAACGACGATGTGAATATGTCCCAGTCCTCCAACGACACCTTCCCCACCGCCATGCACATCGCCGCCGTGCTGGCCATCGAGGATCATGTGATCCCGGCGGTGGACGCCCTGTGCGCCACGCTGGCGCGGCTGGAGGAGGAGAACCGGGGCGTGGTAAAGACGGGCCGCACCCATCTGCAGGACGCCGTTCCCATCGCCTTTTCCCAGGAGATCTCCGGCTGGCGCGCCAGTCTGGTCCGGGATAAAGAGCTGCTGACGCTGACGCTGACGCCGCTGAAGGAGCTGGCTCTGGGCGGTACGGCGGTGGGCACCGGGCTGAACGCCCCGGCGGGCTTCGATACGGCGGTGGCCGACGCGGTGTCCCGGATCACCGGCAAAGCCTTCGTCACCGCCGCCAACAAGTTCCACGCCCTTACCAGCCGGGATGAGCTGGTGTTTGCCCACGGGGCGCTGAAGGCTCTGGCCTGCGACATGATGAAGATCGCCAACGACGTGCGGTGGCTGGCCTCCGGCCCGCGCTGCGGTCTGGGGGAGATCCGTATTCCCGAAAATGAGCCCGGCTCCTCCATCATGCCCGGCAAGGTGAACCCCACCCAGTGCGAGGCCGTCACCATGGTGGCGGTGCAGGTGATGGGCAACGATACGGCGGTGGGCATCGCCGCGTCCCAGGGAAACTTTGAGCTGAACGTGTTTTTGCCGGTGTGCGCCTATAATTTCCTGCAGTCGGCCCGGCTGCTGGCGGAGGCCATCGCCTCCTTCAACGACCGCTGCGCCGTGGGCATTACCGCCGACCGGGCGCGGATGGCGGAGAATCTGAACCGTTCGCTGATGCTGGTGACCGCGTTAAACCCCTTTATTGGGTACGAAAACGCCGCAAAAGTGGCCAAAAAGGCGTATCAGGAGGGCTGCTCCCTGCGGGATGCCTGCGTGGCGCTGGGCTTTCTGACCGCCGAAAAATTCGATGAAGTATTCCATCCCGAGCAGATGGTGTAAGGAGGAACGAACCATGGATTACGCAAAGGAATCCCTGCGGCTGCATGAGCAGTGGCAGGGCAAGATCGAAGTAACCGCCGCCGTGCCGGTGAAGAACCGGGAGGATCTGTCCCTGGCCTATACCCCCGGCGTGGCCCAGCCCTGTCTGGAGATCCAGAAGGACATCAGCAAAAGCTATACCCTGACCCGGCGACACAACCTGTGCGCCGTGATCACCGACGGCTCGGCGGTGCTGGGCCTGGGCGACATCGGCCCGGAGGCCGGCATGCCGGTGATGGAGGGCAAGTGCGTGCTGTTCAAGGCCTTCGGCGGGGTGGACGCCTTCCCCCTGTGCATCAAGACCCACGATGTGGACGAATTCGTCAACGCGGTGTATCTGATCTCCGGCTCCTTCGGCGGCATCAATCTGGAGGACATCGCCGCGCCCCGCTGCTTCGAGATCGAGCGGAAGCTGAAGGAGAAGTGCGACATTCCCGTGTTCCACGACGACCAGCACGGCACCGCCGTCATCACCCTGGCGGGCCTGACCAACGCGCTGAAGGTGGTGGGCAAGCGGAAGGAGGACGTGAGGATCGTCACCTCCGGGGCGGGCGCCGCCGCCGTGTCCATTGTGAAGCTGCTGCTGGCGGCGGGCTTCCGGGATATCACCATGTGCGACCGCAGAGGCGCCATCTATCCGGGCCGCGAGGGCCTGAACTGGATCAAGGAGGAGATGGCACAGGTGACGAATCTGGCGCGCCGCTCCGGCACGCTGGCGGAGATGCTGGTGGGCGCCGATGTGTTCATCGGTGTCAGCGCGCCCGGCATGGTCACCGCGGAGATGGTGGGCACCATGGCGAAGGACGCCATCCTCTTCGCCTGCGCCAACCCCACGCCGGAGATCTTCCCCGACGACGCCAAGGCGGGCGGCGCCAAGGTGGTGGCCACCGGCCGCAGCGACTATCCCAACCAGATCAACAACGTACTGGCCTTCCCCGGCATCTTCCGGGGCGCCTTTGACGTGCGGGCCAGCGACATCAACGAGGAGATGAAGATGGCCGCCGCCCAGGCGCTGGCCGACCTCATTGCTCCGGAGGAGCTGACGGCGGACAACATCATCCCCGCCGCCTTCGATCCCCGCGTGGGCCCGGCGGTGGCTGCCGCCGTGGCAGAGGCCGCCCGGAAGAGCGGCGTGGCCCGGATATAGGATAAAAGAACGCTCGTCCCCGGGGACGAGCGTTCTTTTTATGAAATTTTGCGCTTACAGCCCCGTGGGGTCATAGGTGCCGAAGCCCTCGCCCAGGATCTCATGGGTATCACAGACAATGATAAAGGCGTTGGGGTCGATGCGCTGCACCAGCTTCTTCACCGGGATGATGTAGCCCCGGCTGAAGGCGCACAGAATGACCTGCGCAGGCTTGTGGGCATAGGCTCCGGTGCCCTCCAGCAGCGTAACGCCCAGATCCAGCTCCAGAAGCTGCCGGGTGATCTCCTCATGTTTCTGGCTGATAATGTAGGCCATTTTGGCGGCGTTGCCGCCGTAGACCACCTTGTCCATCACGGTGGTGCAGATGTACAGCATGGCGATGCTGTACAGCGACTGGGTCAGCTGGCGGAAGGTCAGGGAATAGGTGACGATGACCACCAGGTCAATGGCCAGGCACAGCTTGCCGATGGGAAGCTGCTGCACCTTCAGCTTGACCAGCCGGGCCGCCAGCTCCGTGCCGCCGGTGGTGGCGCCCTGCCGCAGCATGAGGCCGAAGGCTGCGCCGCAGATGATGCCGCCGTATACGCAGGCCAGCACCGGCTCCAGCGGCTGAAAGCTGTGGATGGCGTTGATGCCGTCGATCATCAGCGAGCTGACCGCCATGGCGTACAGCGAGCTGACCAGCACGTTCCTTCCCAGCAGCTTCAGGCCCAGAATGAACAGCGGCACGTTCATCACCAGCGTCATCACGCCCACGGGGAGCCGCGGGAAAAAGACGTTCAGCACCTGGGCCACACCGGTCAGTCCGCCGATGGACATATGACCGGGCACGCAGCACCAGCAGAAGCCCAGCGCGTACAGCGCGCAGCCAAAGGTGATGATCCCGTATTGCTTCAGTTTTTCCGCGATCCGCATATCACACCGCCTTGTTGAATATTTTGTCACCTATATCGTACCAGAAATTCCGCAAAAAGCAACCGAAACAGATAGATTTTTTGGAAAAACACGCCGCTTTTACGGCAGCAGCCGCTCCCAGCGCAGGTCTCCCCAGGCGGAGGTGTCAAAGCTGTTGCGGATGGCCTGACACATGATCTCCAGCTTCTGGGTGATGTATGGCGACTGCATCAGGGCACCGGCCAGATCCTCGTTGGCCATGACGTACTCCATGATCCGGGCCCGGTCCTCCTTGGCATTGGTACGGGCGTAGGCATCCACAAAGTACACGTTCTGGGCATCCATCTCGTAGTTGAAGGTCCAGCGGGACGGGTTGGGATCGGCATCCTCCACATCCTCGTTATAGAAGAAGCCCTCGGGGTTGCAGACGGACCAGTTTCCCGGGTCGAAGGACACCCAGTCCCGATAGGAGATCACGCCCTCGGTGGCGTGCCAGATCTCGTGGCAGATGACCGATTCAAAGGTGTCCAGCGTCACGTCGATATAGATGTTCTGCCAGCCGTAGGTCTCGTAGGTCAGACCCACGGCGTTGACGTCGTTTTCGATGTGGCCCACCGGGATGAAGCGGACGCCGCCCTCGCCCATGGTGTTGCGCATCTGGCGGAAGAAACCCTCCGGGTACAGGGCCAGCGCGCGATCCAGCGCCTCCAGCGTCCGGGCGATGGCGTAGGGCTCATCCTCCAGCGGCCACTGGTCGGTGGTGGTAACGACGGCGTCCCACACGGCCTCACAGGCCTCCTGGCCCTGGGCCGACAGCAAAATGGTCACGCCGTAGCGCTCCTCCAGTTGGTCGGCATAGTCACGGGCCTCCTGCAGCGTGGCGGGCAGGGGCTGGCCGTTCAGGCTGTTCCAATAGACCTCCGTCAGCGCGGTGTCCACCGCCATGGGGTCATCCACCGCGATGCCATCGGATACCTGGGTGAAGGTCAGCTGCGCCGGGTCTATGGCGGTCAGGTGGAAGGTACCGCCGCCATAGACGCAGCCCACCAGCACCTGCTCCGGCAGCCATACGGCATTGCGCAGCGCGCCGCCCAGCTGCTCCTCCTGCAGCAGGCAGGCGGAGATGCCGCTCTCCAGCCGGTAGAGGGTGGTGTCCTGTGCCACGCCCAGCAGATAGGCCGAGCCAGACACCGGCAGGATATCCGCCTCGTCAGCGTGCAGCAGCGCCGCGTCGGCCCGGTAGTACCTGCCCTCCGACGCATACAGCACGTCATAGCCCATGGTCTCGTTGTTGAACCACAAAAGCTCCGGACTGTCGGCGCCGTAATAGGTGGCGTACCAGTCCTTCTGCAGCATGGTGTATGCTCCCGTCTCCGGATCCAGCACCGCCGTGCCGCTCTCCGTGCTGTAGGGGGACAGCAGACAGTGGAGGAACAGCGTATCGGAGTCCGGCAGGATGCCGGACACATCCAGAAAGCGCATATCGCTTTCCAGCGCCACCCGCTCCGTCTGGCCAGTGGCCACATCGGCGCGGCACAGCACGTCGTCCTGCACAAAGTAGTAGCGGCTGCCGTCCAGAGAGAAGAAGCCGCCGGTCTGGTCGGAGGAGAAGGTGCCGATGTCCGCCAGGTCAGCCCCAACGAACTGCCAGGTGCTGGCCTCCCAGTTGAAAAGCACGGCGCGGCCATCGCTGAACTGCTGCTCCTGCAGCTCCCAGCAGCCCTCCAGCTCGCGAGAGGTCACCGTCCGGTCTGTGGCAACGTCCACCACGGCCAGGGACGTAATCGCCCGGTCATAGTCCACCCATCCGGCCAGCACCCGGCCGTCCCCCAGGGGAAGCAGCGTGGGCATAGCGGCGGACTGCACGCAGGAAAGTGTTTTGACAGGCTGGTCAAGCAGGGGCTTCTCCCCGCCGCAGCCCGCCAGCGTCAGCACCAGGCACAGCGCTGCCAGCAGCGCCGCGCCGGTGGATACAAGTCGTTTTTGCATAAAATGATCTCCCAAATAAGAAAAGCTACGCCGCACTGCGGTGCGGCGTAGCTGCCATTATAGGAGTTTTTCCAGGGCTTGTCAAGTCACCGCCGCCGGACGGGCGCGAAGGGCCTGTGCCTCCGCGGGATCGTGGGTGGCCATCACCAGCGTCCGGGCGCCTGCCGCGCGGTCAATGACGGCCAGGCAGCGGGCTCTGGTCTCGTCGTCCAACCCCGTCAGGGCCTCGTCCAGCACCAGCACGTCGAAGGGGTGGGCCAGCGCACGGCCCAGGGCCGCGCGGCGTTTCATGCCGCCGCTGAGGGTCTCCGGCAGCGCGTCGAGGCTGTCACCCAGCCCCAGCTCCGTCAGGATGCGGCGGGCGGTGGCCTCGTCGCTGAACAGAGCCGCGTTTTCCAATGTGGTCTTCCAGGGCAGCAGACGATCCTCCTGAAATACGGCGGAAAACCGGGTGCCCGCGGGGACGAAGACCGTCCCCTGCCGGGGCGCTTCCAGCCCCAGCAGCAGCCGCAGCACGGTGGTCTTTCCCTGGCCCGAGGGGCCGGTCAGACAGACGCGGCCGCCCTGCGGGATCTCCAGCGAGAAGTCCCGCACCACCGGCACCTCCGCGCCGTAGCCGAAGGTCACATGGTCAAGCCGCAGCATGGCCGTCCTCCTTTCCCGTCAGATGCGCCGCAGCGCCCTGCAGCAGTGAGCTGCACAGCACGATCACCACCGTCAGGGCGAACACCTCGTCATAGCTGACGCTGGCCTTGCCGCTCCACAGCAGGTCGCCCAGCGAGCCCTGGGTGCGGCAGATGACCTCGGCGGCGATGCCGGACTTCCAGGCAAAGCCCAGACCCGTGGCAATGGCTGCGGCGGCATAGGGGCGAAGCTGGGGCAGGATGATGTGCCGCAGGGTGTCCCGGCGGCGCATGCCAAACACCTGCGCCATCTCAGAGAGCTGGCGGTCGATGTGGCGCAGCCCCGTTTCCATGTTGCTCCACACGATGGGCAGCACCGTCAGAAACACGATGGTGCTGGGAATATAGGCCCGGCTGACCCACAGGAACACCACAATGGTGAACACCGCCACCGGCATGGCCCGGATCAGCCCCACCAGCGGCCCGGTCAGCCACCGGAACGCCCTCCACCGGACGGACGCGGCGGCGCACAGCGTCCCCGCCAGCGCCGCCAGC
>ERZ857998.4242-NODE-4242-length-10511-cov-3.374713_pt1 | contig 10511 bp, 5 predicted proteins | sample MGYA00519954_ERZ857998 | MGnify/ENA primary metagenome ERZ857998 (study PRJEB31778, sample SAMEA3449424) | human gut metagenome | biome: human gut; feature: human-associated habitat; material: faeces | place: United Kingdom | collected 2010/2012 ...
GCCGCGCCATGCGTGACGCCCGCCGCAGCGCGGGCGGCCGCCTGCAAGGGAGGCTGCCCCCTATTCCCCTTGCGCAAGCCCTTCGGCCGGCAGCGTCAGCGTGACGGTCGTGCCCTTGCCCAAAGTGCTTGACAGCGTGATTTCGCCCCCGTGAACCTGCATAATCTCCTTGGCGATGGCAAGCCCCAGGCCGGTGCCGCCCATTTCGCGCGAGCGGGCCTTGTCCACACGGTAAAACCGGTCAAAAATACGGCCCAAATCCTCATCCGGAATGCCGATGCCGTTGTCCTGCACACGCATGACCACCTTGTCGCCCTCGCGGTGGGCCTCAATCAGGATTTCCCCGCCGTCGGGCGTGTACTTGACGGAGTTGCTGATGACGTTGACCAGCACCTGCTCCAGACGCTCCACGTCGCCCGTCATGCTGCCGGGCTCGTGCAGCTCCAGACGCAGCGTGTGACCCCTGTTTTGCGCGTCAATCTTCATGGCCTCATAGACATGGCGCACCATGTCCTCCACCTGAAAACGCCTCGGGCGCAGGTCCAGCTTGTCGTTGTCAAGCCGCGAGAGCATGAGCAAATCCTTGACAATGCGAATCATGCGGTCGGTCTCGCCCAGCACCACCTGCAAAAAGGAGGTGCGGCTTTGCTCGGGCAGGTCGGCGTTTTCCAGCACGGTCTCGGTATAGCTCTTGATGTTGGTGAGGGGCGTGCGCAGCTCGTGCGACACGTTGGCGATAAATTCGCGGCGTGAGCTGTCCAGCCGGCGTTGCTCGGTGACGTCGTGAATCACGGCCACCACCCCCATCGAAGGCTCGTCCCCCTGTCCCGGCAGCGCCAGGGGCGCAAAGGTGAGCAGCAAAACGCGGTCGCCCACCACGACCTCCCGGGAGAGCGGGGTGTCCTCCTGCCCGAACTGCTCCACCGTCAGGCCGGTGAGCGGCGTGATGACCTGTGAAAAGGTGCTCTCCCCCTCCACCAAATCCCCGCTCAGCATCTCAAGCGCGGCGCGGTTGACGTTGAGCAGCCGCCCCTGGCCGTCAAAGGCGGCCACGCCGTCGGTCAGATACAGGAAGATGGTCTCAAACTTGTTTTTCTCGCTCTCAGACTCGGAAAGCGTGTTTTGCAGCGTCTGCGCCATCTGGTTGAAGGTCTCGGTCAGCGTGCTGATTTCGTCCCCGGAGGAGGCCACCGTGATGGGCTCAAAATCTCCTCCCGCCACGCGCAGTGCGCCTTCGGTCAGCCGCTCTATGGGGTTTGTGATGGTGCGTGCCAGCAAAAAGGACAGCAAAATGGCAATCACCATGGTGACAAACATGGTCTCGATGATGAGCAGCACCATCTCCCAGGTCAAATCCCGGACCTCGTCCTTGCTGTCCTTGATGTAAATCACATAGTCGTCAAGCGCCACGGCATAGTCCATATACCGCTCGGCAATGCCCTGCTCGTTGCCCCGTTCTCCCCCCAGAGCCTTGAGCAGGTTCGGCGTCATCTGCAGGGTTCTGCCCAGCTCCTCATTGGAGCCGGTCAGATAGTTGCCCTGCCGGTCAAAGAGATAAAAATTGCGGTAGGTGTCAATCCCCAGCTGCGAGGAGTAGACCTCGATGCGCTCATAAAGGGCCTGGGCGCCGCTTTGCCCCGCCTGGTTGAGCAATTTGAGGGTCTCCTCGTCGAAAAAGGTCTCCACCTGCCGCAGGAAGTCGTTGTTGTAAAAGGAGGTGACATTGTTGACCAGCATGGTTCCCACCACCAGCATGAGCGAAACGGCCAGCAGCGTCATGATGAGCACCATCTTCACCTGAAGACTTTTTTTCACGGCAAGTCACCTCCCCTTTTTGTGCAGGCCTTCCGGCAAAACGTCCATCAGGCTTCCATATAGTAGCCCGCGCCGCGCTTGGTGCGGATGAGCACGGGATTGCCGGGGTCATCCTCCACCTTCTCGCGCAGACGGCGCACCATGACGTCCACCACCCGCAAATCTCCCAAAAATCCGTCAAATTCCCACACCTGCTCAAGCAGCTGTTCCCTGGAAAAGACACTGCCCCGGTGGTCATACAAAAAGAGCAGCAGCGCATATTCGCGCGCCGTCAGCTCCACCACGCGGCCGTCCTTGCACACCCGCATGAGCGAGCGGTCGACCGTCAGCCCCGCCGCAGGCTGGGCAGGCGGCGTTTTGGCATATTCCACGCGCCTCAGGTTGGCCTTGATGCGCGCCTTGAGCTCGTTCATGCTGAAGGGCTTTGTGATGTAGTCGTCGGCCCCCAGCTCGAGCCCGTGAATTTTGTCGAGCTCCTCTTCCCTGGCGGTCAGCATGATCACGGGGGTTGTTTTTTTCTCGCGAAGCGCCTTGAGCACCTCCCAGCCGTCAAGCCCCGGCAGCATCACGTCGAGCAAAATCAGGTCAAAATCCTGCTCCAGGGCCATGGACAGGCCCTTCGTTCCGTCGAGAGCCGTTTCGGTCTCATAATTTTCCCGATTCAGGTTGAATGCCACAATATCGGCAATGGCGCGCTCGTCTTCCACAATGAGAATCCGGCTCATCCTTCCAACTCCTTTTTACATAAATCCAAAAAGCCCTCCCGGCGTTTGGCGGCATTTTGTTTATTATACAACACTCCCACCAAAAAAGCCACCCTGAAAGCACCCTGCCAGGCACTGCCTCCGGCACCAAAATATCCCCTCCGGCAGCCTCTGCCGCCCGCTCTTTGAAAAACGCGGCAGGCCACTGCACTCTTTGTCAAAAAAGGCTGAAAGGGGGCTTTTCCCTTGGTTGGAGCTGCCCCCCAAGCGCCCCACGCCCTGCACATAAGAAACGGGGAGCCGTGCGGCAAACACCGCACGGCTCCCCGTCTTGAAACAGTTTCCTTTTTACCGGCCGATATACGGGGCGGGATTGACCGCCGAGCCGTTGATTCTCACCTCAAAGTGCAGGTGGGGCCCTGTGCTGTTTCCGGTGGAACCCACACGGGCAATGGGCTGTCCCTTGGCAACCTCCTGCCCCGCACTGACCAAAAGGGCACTGCAGTGAGCATACCAGGTCTGGGTACTGCTGCCATGGGAAATCTTGACCATATAGCCATATCCGCCGCTCCATCCGGCAAAGGTCACCGTGCCGCCGTCCGCCGCGACGATGGAGGTGCCGGAGGGCAGGCCGATGTCAATGCCGGTGTGCGTACCGCTGCCGCGCCGGCCGAATCTCGAGGTGACGGTTCCTCCCGTGACCGGGGAGCGCAGCGTGCCGGACGGCGCCGTGGCCGGCGGCGTCTTGGTGCCGCGCACCTCCACTTGCGTGGTGGGCTCGCTCACCACCTGACGGCCGACCTCCAGACGGCTGATTTCCATTCCGTCAATCTCACAAATCTGCGCCGTGACTTCGGCCACACCGGCCACACCCTTGGTTCTGACCGAGGTCTCATAGGTGTACTTGGAGCTGTCGGTCACAACTTCGGTCTCGTAGGGGATGGACTCATCATAGGTTACGGTGCGCACGGCCTTGACCGTGAGGAAGGGCGTGGCCTTGGACACCGTCAAAGGCGTTCCAATCTGAAGGCGGCGCTCATCCACATCGGGGTTGAGGGCCTTGAGCTGCGTCACCGTCATATCAAAGCGGGGGGCGATGGTGCCCAGCAGGTCGCCGCTCTGCACCGTGTAAACAACTTCCTCCTGCACCGTGGAGGTCAGCAAAAGCTGAATGTCGGAAATGGACATCTCCAGATTGCGGGCATACTGGCCGGGCTCGATGCGCACATCCTGGACAAACTCCACCGAGGTCGAGCCCTCCTCATCGCTGCGCCCATACGTCGAGAGCATGGCCTGCAAAAGCTCCTCGAGCTCCTGCTGGTTGGCGTGCACCGCCACCAGCTCACCGTCCACATAAAGCCCGTAGCTGTCGTAAATCACGTCGTCGGCACTGGCGAGAAGAGCCTCCTCCAGAGCTGCCGAGGCGCCAAAATCCTTTTTGTTGACCAGAGCCATCTGATAGGTGGGCTGCACACCGAGCTCATAGCTCGTCCCCGTAATCCCCGAGACATACCGCTCGACACGGGTGGCCACCGTTTCATATTCCTCTTCGTCTTTCAGCGTGGCAACTTCCTGCCCCTCAATATAAACCTTGACACCCAGTGTGTAGTCCTTGACCGAATACAGCACGGCGCACAGCAGCAGCACCGAAGCCACCGGGATGAACACGGTGGTGCACCGGCGGGCAAATGCACGCCGATAGCGGTTTCTGGTGCCGCGTGTTCCGGCGCGGCGGATTTCCTCCCCGGAAATGCCGGTCAGGAACGACAGCACGCCAATCATGGCGGTGCGCTCCATCTGCTCAAAGCGCTCAACGACCTCCTTGGCCGGGGAGGGCACCACAGCCGTTCCCTCCTGCTGGTCGTTGCCGCCCGCCTTGCGCCACCTGCGGTAATCCAAAAAGTTTTTGCCGTGCTCCATGGCGGTGTTCGCCATGGCCTGAATGCGAAAGCCCAGCCTGCGCACGCTCACGCCGGTCCAAAACAGCTTGACCAAAACTGCCATGGCCGCCCGGTCGAGCGCGGCACGCATCTGCCCGCCACACTCGGTCTCCGACGGCTCCACCACGCTGGCCGCCACGTTTTCGGGCAGCTCCTGCTGCCCTTCCCGGCCGTCCGGCACGCCCTCTTCCTGCTGCGTCCCGGATACCTCCGGCTCTTGCTCAAGGCCCTCGCCTTCCGCCGGCTCTTCCGGCAGCTCGGACACCTCCTGCCCTTCCTGCACCGGCTCGCGGCGCACTGCCGCCAGCCTTCCGCGAAGGCGCTCCGCAAAGGCAGCCATTTTCTCCTTGAGGGTCGGCTCCTGATATTCGGGCTCCTCCTGCTGCAGCATCTCTTCCAGCGAAAACTCGTCTTTTTGCTCCTTCGCTTCCTCTGCGCGCTCTTCCAGGCCCTCGGTCTGGCAGGCTGCAACGGAAACCCCGTCTTCCGGAGTCTCCGAACGGCACTCCCCGTCATCCTGCTGCGCGGCAGGCCCCTGCTCTCCCGCAGTGTCGCCGCAGCCGGTCTGCGGACATGCAGCCTGCTCCGACGCCTCGCCGGTCTCTGCAGGCGTCTCGCCCTCGGCCGTTACTTCCGGGGCCTGCAGGTCATCGTCCTGCCCAAAGGTCTGTGCGCCGCAATTGGAATGGTACTCTTCATCACCCGTTTTCTCTCTTGAATCAAAATAAAACAAAGTCGTCAGCGTCCTTTCTGTGAGATGAAACAGTGCGCAGGCTCACGCCGGTAAAACAATGACGCGCTTTGGCTCTTTCCGGTCTCCTCCGGAAAGAGCCCCGTATCCCGTTTTACCCTGTTTCCAAAACGTCCGTATTAAAAAAACACAGCGTATACGACAGACGGCAAAAACACGCCGCTTTTGCCGTCCTCTTTCCCAATCAGCACACCGGGCTTGAGAGAAAACTTCCGCTCCGCCCGGCCGCATTGCAGTTCTATTTTACCTGATTTGCCCATCCATGTCAAATGCCCCAGGCGAAAAAATCATGAACCTTTTATGACCATGACAAAAACAAACCCGTATTTTTGTCGCTTTTGATGAATTTTGGGGCTTGATTTTTTGTGCCATGCCCTGTATAATAAACACTGCACTCAATTTGTTTGGACGCTTAGCTCAGCTGGTAGAGCATTTGCTTGACGTGCAAAGGGTCAGCGGTTCGATTCCGTTAGCGTCCACCACAAAAAGTCCCCGAGGCTTTGCAGCTTCGGGGACTTTTTGCCTCGTCCCAGGCCTTTTCCTGCGCCGTCAAAAAAAGCGCCTCGGGACTTTCCTGCCCGATGTTCTCCTTTTTTCGCGTCAAAAGTCTGACAAATCTTCCTTTTTATAATCCTTTTTCCACTTGAACCTCCGGGCTGCTTTCTGTATAATGGGATGCAATTGAGCAAAACATCCCTCAAAAACTTTCGGGAAGGGAGGAGATACTCCGCATGGATGGCGACGATTACCACAGTACCAACCAACAATGTTTTGACGGAGCGTACCTGCGCCATACTGCATGGGAGAGGTACGCCTTTTTGTGTCTCTGCAGGCTTCGTCACTGAGGGTTTTGCCTGTTTTCCCGCATTACATGACATCATCGTTTATAAAGGAGTTACGAATTTTTTATGACAGGCGAAGTTATGTCCTCGGTCCTCATCATGGCGGTTCTGATATTGATGTCCGCCTATTTTTCAGCCACCGAAACGGCCTTTTCCTCGCTCAACCGCACCAGGCTTCGCACCCTGGCCGAAAAGGGCAACCGCAAGGCCTCGCTGGCACTCTCTCTTTCGGAGCAGTATGACCGCATGCTCTCCACCATTCTGATTGGAAACAACATTGTCAACATTGCAACGGCCTCCATCGGCACCGTGCTCTTTGTGCATCTGTATGGAGATGCCGGCGCGACCATCTCCACGGTGGTCATCACCATCGTGGTGCTCATCTTCGGCGAAATCTCTCCCAAGAGCCTGGCCAAGGAAAACCCTGAGCGCTTTGCCATGTTTTCCGCGCGCATCCTCAAGGCCTGCATCTGGCTGCTCACCCCCGTCAATTTCCTTTTCACCCAGTGGAAAAAGCTGCTGTCCAAACTCTTCCACGTCAGCGAGGACCGCAAGATGACCCAAGATGAGCTTCTCATGCTGGTCGAGGAAGTGCGTCAGGACGGCAGTGTGGACGAGGATGAAGGCAACCTTCTGCGCAGTGCCGTTGAATTTACCGACCGCGATGCGGGCAGCATCCTGACACCCCGTGTTGACCTGGTCGGCGTCCCCATCACGGCCACCAAGGAGCACGTTGCCGACGTCTTTTCGCAGACGCGCTACTCCCGCCTGCTGGTCTACGACGGCAGCATTGACAGCATCGTGGGCGTCATTCACCAAAAGGACTTCTATGTGGGCACCGGCGTGACCGAAAAGGGCCTTGCCGACATCATGACGCCGCCCATCTTTGTCCCCAGCGCCATCAAAATCCGCACCCTGCTGGGCCTTCTCCAGAAAAACAAATCCCACATCGCCATCGTCAGCGATGAATACGGCGGGACGGTCGGCATCGTGACCATGGAAGACATCCTCGAAGAGCTGGTGGGCGAAATCTGGGATGAGCACGACGAGGTCGTGGAGAATTTCCGCGAGGTGGAAGACGGGGTGTTCCATGTTGTCTGCTCGGCGGACTTTGAGCAGATGCGCCGTCACTTCCACCTTGGCGCAGACTGCGACTGCGCCAAGGTGAGCGGCTGGGTGATGGAGCAGCTCGGGCGCATTCCCCATGAGGGGGATCGGTTCCTGTATGACCATCTGCTGGTCACGGTGCTCAAAGCCGACTCCCGACGGGCGCTGGAAATCGAGGTGCGCAAAATCGACAGCCTCGAGGACTTGGACGAAGAGCTCTCCTCCAACGCCTCCTGACGCCCCCCCTTCCCAAACAGACTGCATCGCCGCAGCTTCCGTCCGCACCCCGCCGCAGGGCAGCCCCTGCGGCAGAGCACGGACGGCCAAGCGGGCCCGCTTTTTCGTTTCCTTTGGGCCCTGCCCCCTCATTTTTCCTTTGCCTCCCACATAGACTATGGACAAAGCCACGGTGCCGCCCGGCGTCACTGCGAAAGGGGTTTGTCCATGTATCGAAAACTGTTTTTCATCTTTTTGCTCACCGGCCTTCTGGCCTTTTGCGCCCCCTATGCGGCGCGCCGCCTCCAGCAGCGCGCCGCCGCCCAGGAGGTTCTGGCCGCCTCCGCACAGCCCGAGGCCGTTGAAACGGCAGACCTTTTGGTCAATGTCTGGCTGGTTGAGGAGGACGTCTGCCAAAGCGTGGCCCTTGAGCAATATCTCGCGGGTGTTGTTGCCGCCGAAATGCCCCTTTCCAGCGAACCTGCGGCGCTGCAGGCGCAGGCCGTGGCGGCCCGCTCCTACCTTCTCAGCAAGCTGGGCACCGCTTCCCATGAAAACGGTGCCGACATCTGCACCGACTCCACCCACTGCCTTGCCTGGCGTGCCCCCGACCCCCAGGCAGACACCGCTGCCTTTGAGGCCGTGTCCGCAACAAGCGGGCAGGTCCTGACCTACGGCGATGCCGTGGCCCAGACCGTCTTTTGCGCCATGACCGGCGAGCTCACCGAGTCGGCTGCCGAAATTTGGGGCAGCAGCTCCATGCCATATCTCACCAATGTCCCCTCCCCCGGAGACGCCCAGCAGGAGGACTACGTCACCACCGTCACCATGAGCCCGGAGCAGTTCTGGCAGGCCGTTTCCCCGCTCTCCCCCGACACCGAGGCCGCCCCCCTCGTCGTGCTGCGCCGCAGCGCCGGCGACACCGTGCTCAGCTGCACCGTGGGCGGCGTGCAGACCACCGGCCAGGAGCTGCGCGGCCTGCTGGGCCTGCGTTCGGCCCGCTTTTGGCTCGACTACGAGGGAGACGCCCTGTGCTTCACCGTCAAGGGCTACGGCCACGGCGTTGGCATGAGCCAGGCCGGCGCCCAGGTCATGGCGCAGTCTGGCAGCACCTACGCCGAGATTCTCGCCGCCTATTACCCCGGCTGCACGTTATGCAAAATCACATTTTAATCACATTATGCAGCGCTCCGAATATTTTTACTTTTCACGAAAAATTTTGATTTTATTTTTGTTTTTGCGCAATTTTTGTGATTTCCTCTAAAACATACCTGTATTTTTGGCGTTTTTTTATTCCAATTTCATCATTTTTTCACAATTGACTTTCTCCTTCTCCTGTCGGATAATATCTGACAAGGAACGGCCGTTCCCACAACAACTGAATTTCTACCAAGATAGAGGTGCGATTTCCAGGAGTACGGCAGCCGAGTCTCTCAACAGACTGCGACGCTGCCGGAAAGGGGCCGTCGCCGAAGTGTGCCGGATGGTTGAGTACCGGCATGCTGGCCACGTGGGAAAATATCTCACGGGCTGTCACGGCAAGCACTTGCCGTGGAGCGCTAGCTTTGTACCAGAAGGCCCCTGCCCGCCCGAAGTCCGCCTTTTCCCCAAAAAGGCGCGGCTTTGCCGGCGCAGGCCGGGGCCGCATACCCCCGCAGGCCGGGAGCTGCCTTATCGGCAGGGACAGGCCCTGCGGCTTGGTCGAAGCGATTGCTTCGGCCTTTTTTGTTCCTTTGTTTTGGTATGATCGTCAAAGAAGGAGATTTCTCAAATGAACAGAACAACCCTTTCACGCGCGCTTCGGCCTGCGGCCGTCGTGCTGTGTATCGCGGTCTTTCTCGCCGCATTTTTCACCATGCGCAACGCGCAGCCCGGGACCAACCCCTTTTTCAAGTCGGCCTGGTCGCTCTTTCCCCCCGTCATGGCCATCATGCTCGCCCTGATTACCAAGGAGGTCTACTCCTCCCTGTTTGTCGGCATCCTGTTCGGCGGCTGCCTCTTCACGGGGATGAAGTTCATCCCCACGCTTGAACACGTCTTTTTGCAAGACGGCATGATTGGCGCCCTTTCGGACAGCTACAACCTGGGCATCCTGATTTTTCTTGTCATTTTGGGCACCCTGGTCAGCCTGATGAACCGGGCGGGCGGCAGCGCCGCCTTCGGAAACTGGGCGGCCCGCCGCATCAAAACCAAGCCCGGCGCACAGCTTGCCACCGTCGTTTTGGGCGTTCTCATCTTTATCGACGACTATTTCAACTGCCTGACAGTGGGCAGCGTCATGCGCCCTGTGACAGACCGCCACGGCATCCCGCGCAGCAAGCTGGCCTACATCATCGACTCCACGGCCGCCCCCGTCTGCATTATTGCCCCCATCTCCTCCTGGGCCGCCGCCGTGACCGGCTTTGTGGACGACAATGCGGCAAACGGCCTTGCACTCTTCATCCACGCCATCCCCTACAACCTCTACGCCATTCTCACGCTGACCATGCTAGCTGCACTGGCGTTGCTGAAATTTGACTTTGGCCCCATGGCGGCAGCCGACGACATCGTGCCCTTTGAAGAGGCCTCCGACCTCGACACCAAGGGCTCCATCGTCGACCTGCTCATCCCCATTGCGGCCCTGATTGTCTGCTGCACCCTCGGCATGCTCTACACCGGCGACTTCTTTGCCGGGGCCGACTTTGTCACCGCCTTTTCCGATTCCGACGCTTCGGTCGGCCTTGTCTTCGGCTCCTTTGGCGCACTGGCAGTCACCCTGCTGCTCTACCTCGTGCGCAAAGTGCTCACGCTGCGCGAGTGCATGGACGCCCTGCCCGCCGGCTTCCAGGCCATGGTGCCCGCTATCCTCATCCTCACCTTTGCCTGGACGCTCAAGGCCATGACCGACAGCCTTGGCGCAGGGGCCTATGTCAATCTCCTGGTCAAGGGCTCGGCCGAATCCTTCCTCTCCGTCCTGCCCGCCATCATCTTTCTCATCGCAGTGGGCCTGAGCTTCTCCACCGGCACCTCCTGGGGCACCTTCGGCGTGCTGATCCCCATTGTGGTCGACCTCTTTGACGCCAACATGAGCACCATCATGATCATCTCCATTTCGGCCTGCATGGCGGGCGCCGTGTGCGGCGACCACTGCTCCCCC
>ERZ857998.4245-NODE-4245-length-10505-cov-3.593110_pt1 | contig 10505 bp, 14 predicted proteins | sample MGYA00519954_ERZ857998 | MGnify/ENA primary metagenome ERZ857998 (study PRJEB31778, sample SAMEA3449424) | human gut metagenome | biome: human gut; feature: human-associated habitat; material: faeces | place: United Kingdom | collected 2010/2012 ...
AGCCGCTGCTTCCGTGGAGGCGTTATCGGTCAGGACCGTCAGGAACGGTTTTTCGGATGCGCTGCTGTATCCCGTACTGTACTGGGTCGTATAGTTGCTGGCGGATACCGCTGTACCGGTTGCAAAGCCGTTCTTTTCACGTGTATAGACCGTAGACCCGCCGACCGTGACCGACATAGCGCCACGATTCGTGCCTGAATGGTTGTTGGCATAAACGTTGTAAGAACCGGACAGCGTTGCAAGAAACACATAGAACCGGATCGTGGAGGTATTGTTCGCAATCGACTGCGATACCACCTTGTACTCCATCCACGTGCCGATCTTGGAAGAAGAACCGCCTGAGATGGATCCGTTTATGATCGTGTAACCCGAGTGGATCGGGGTAGAGATTGTTGCCATATCATTACTCCAGTAACTTAAAATTCAGGTTGTCCGATTCCGGCATCCATGCGAACGGCCCGATGCGCATACCTGTCAAAATCTGCACGGTGTTCACATACAGTTTTCCGGAAGAGAAGTACGCGATCGCGTTTTCCGTGGAAACAGAGTCTTCATCGCCTGTGAAAAAGTAAAGGATATCGTTCTCCAGCTTGAGCTTGATCTGCGATGTGCTCTTGCCGATCACGATGCCCGATGCGATCATGCGTATGAATCCCCGGATCACCTCAAATTGCTGAGAAACATCCCCGTTGAGGGTAGAGATGTCCGATGTCGTTTCGGTGAAGTTCGCTTCGATGGTCCCGGCCATAACGGACAGGGTCGTTTCAATCGAGCTCTGCAACGCATTGAAATCGGAGGTTGTCACATAGTCCTCCAGCGCGGAAAGCAGGATCTGCTGTGCCGACTGCAGGATGCTGGTGTTGTTTGTAATCTCATGCTGCACGATCTCGGTCGCTTCACTGTTTGTAACGTAATCCGCCTCAATGCTCTCGATCCGGTCGACCGCGTCTGCGATCTTGCCCGTATTCTCCGTAACGAGCGAGATGCGGCTGTCGCCCAGCGTGATACGCATGTTCGCCGGTTCCTGCAGCGGGATCGTCATCTTCGTCAGCACGAACTCCGCTTGCGGACAGATATCCCCGCAGGTCACGATCACCCGGTCGAGAAACTGGAAGCACTCGACATCCGCATCCAGTGAGTGCAGGTCCACGGCTGTGAGCGAGATCGTCTCCTTCAGCCGTGCCCCGGAGGAGGCCAGCCACGCCAATCCTTTCTGGAGCAGGTTCGTTGGCGTTTTGATCGTGTCCCACGTGGTGAGTGACATCGGTGCATAGATGGTTCCGTAGATCGCAGCGTTTGCAGAATCGATAAGATGCGGATCGCCATCGTTGACGTCTGCTACTGTGAGCCGGGCGTCCGATTCATACGCCGGATCGATTGACGACATCCGTGCGCCCAGCGGGACACAGGCTGTGTAGGTTTCATCCGCATCCTTCGTGACAGCGATGTCAATCAGGTTTTCCCCGAACCGGATCGTCTGCGTCGAAGTATCCGGCGGGTCTGCCAGCCAATTCAGAACCGGCTTTTCCAGATAGTTGTACGTGACGTAAAGGTATCCACCATACCGTTTGACGAGCCGTTCCTTGAGCACCTGCCATGTGGAGTCGTAAAGGACGGAATGCGACTCGATCTCCGAGTCCGTCGTCACCGTGCAGTTTCCGATCAGGAACTGCTGGTTTGCAGAAACGGATGCGTTGTGCCGGTTGATCAGAAACGCAAAGAATTCAGCAGGCGTTCCCGTAAAGGTGTACGGGTCGCATACGCTGTCGATGAGATAGGCAAGGCACCCTTCTGCGGTGTACTTCGTCTGTCCAGACAGGTTCCGTTCGTCCTTAATGACCCGGCCTCTGAAGATCACCCGCCCGTCACGGTACACCTTGATCCAGCTGACCAGCTTCCGTATCCGAGACGCTGCCGGGTGAGTGTCCGGGACTGAAAACGTTAAAAGACCCGGTTCGTTGACGGAGAGGTCAAGAATCGGGTCGATTACAAGATATCTGGGAAACTTCGGATCATATAGGATGTCCGAATCCGAATACATGGTATAGATCATAGCCGTCCTTTCCGGAATGTGAAGATGGTCGTTCCTGTGGATTCGACCGCCACAGACCTTGTTTCATCACCGGGCAGGTACATTTGCCCGTTCAGGTGTCCACCCGGGGACATCTGCAGCCGTACCGTGTTCCCGGAAGCTGTGAATGTCAGCGTGGCCTGCTCCGTATTGCTCACGAACGGGACGACCGGCATCCTCGTGTTTCTCAGGATCGCGGTCCCGTTGCCGGTCACGGTGACAGCCGTTTCCTGCTTATCCATTTTGAACGGCTCTGCTGTGATGGTAACGGCGATCTCGCAATACCCGTCGCGCTTTGAGATGGACGTCACATCCACACGGCCCGTGTAGTAATAATTCGTGTCCTTGCTGAACACGATCTGCATCCGCTTGCCGTGGACCGCATTCACGAAAGCAGAGACCCGCGCATCATATTCGCCGGTCGCGTACAGGGTCAAAAGGATGATGCGGTCGTTGAACCGGATCGCATCAAAAGCCTCTGTCAGGTCCAACGACCCGTCTCGCCCGGGAACGGGCACGAAGTTCGTCTGCGCCGTGGGCATGGGGATCTCATACGGGGCTACGATGAGCCCGTAATCCGTATGCGTGTTCTTGTTTCCAAACAGGATATAGCTCATGCGTACCTCACTTTCAGCTTCTGCATCTGTCCGAGCGCATTGTCCATTTCAGGGGCCAGCCACCCGATCACAGCGCCGGTATCCGTCACGATCTGCCTTACGCCCAGCTGAGGCAGGTATGCTTTCATAAGGTCGAACATGGCCGAGACCGTAGCGGCCACGGACAGGTTCGCAGAGGGCAGTACCGCAGACGCATCGAAGTTCGCTGCAGCACGCACCGGTTCCAGATCAAAGTCGGTTGGGATCGCGTTCTGCATCTCCTTCTCCACATCCTCCATGGCGTCGACAAAGCCCTCGCCAAGGCCGAGCCCCATGTTTTCACCGATCCCGGCAAACACCGTGGACGGGGAGTGGATACCCAAGAGACCTTTGATGTTCTTGAGCAGGCCGTTTGCCCAACCTTTGACCTTGTTCCACAGCCAGTTTGCCGTGTTGCTGATACCGTTCCACAGGCCTTTGAGCAAGCTGGCACCGGCGTCGGCCATCTTGCTGGTCAGGCCAACGATCGCATCCACGATGCCGGTCACGATCTTCGGCACCGCTTTTACAATCTCCACAATGATCGTGGGCAGGTTCTCGATCAGGGCTACAAAGAGATCGACGCCCGCCTGAATGATCTTGTCGATGTTCCCGATGAACGCATCTACGATACCGGAAACGATCTCCGGGATGGCTTTCACTATGGTGGTAATAATCTCCGGCAGTGCCTGAATGAGTGCTACCAGGAGCTTGATGCCCGCCTGAATAATCTGCGGGATCGCATTGATGACCGCCTTGATGATGCCGTCAATGATCTTCGGGATCGCCTCGACAATTTTTGTAATTATCTGCGGCAGCGCGTTCACCAGCGAGGTCAGCAGTTTGATTCCCGCATCGATGATCTCCGGAATGGAATCGAGTAAGAAATTGACGATTGCCAGAATGATCTCCGGCAGCGCATCGATCAGTACAGGCAGCGCATCAAGGAGGCCTTGCACCAGCCCCTCGATCAGCTGTAAAGCCGCATCGAGGATCATGGGCAGGTTCTCGATCAGTCCCTGTACAATGGTCACAATCGCCTGCACCGCCGCCGGGATCAGCGTGGGCAGCGCATTCGCGATCCCCTGAACCAGAGCCGCGATCATCTGAACTGCCGCGTCAATGATCAGCGGCAGGTTTTCAATGATTGCGTTCACGATCGTCATGATCGCCTGTACTGCTGCGGGGATCAGGCTCGGGAGCAGCTTCACAATGGTGGTTAGCACCTCGGAGAAGAGGCTCGTCACTGTTTGCAGCAGCACGGGGAGCAGTTCACCGACTGCTTCGATCAGCGCACCGGCCACAGAGGGCAGTGCGGCTACGATGTTCTGGATCACGGGGGTGATGTTTTGACCACGCTCTTGAAGGCGTCGATCACATCCTTGCAAAGCTTGCCCATGTCCGCATCCGCACGGCCAAAGCCGGTGATCAGGTTCTTGATCGCGCCCTGCATGGAGTTGACGGACCCCGAGATCGTATGCTCGGCTTCCTTTGCGGTGATGCCGGTGATGTCCATGCTCGTCTGGATCACATGAATGGCCTCGACCACATCCGCGTAGGAGTCGATGTTGTACTCGATGCCTGAGATCGCCTGCGCGTCCTTGAGCAAGCGCTCCATCTCGGTCTTGGTGCCGCCGTAGCCCAGCTTCAGATTGTCCAGCATGGTGTAGTTCTGCTTGGCAAACCCCTGATAGGCTGACTGGATCGCGGACATATCGGAACCCATCTTATTGGCATTGTCCGACATATCCGTAATGGCCATGTCCGCATACTCGACAGCCTTTTCCGTGTCCCCGCCAAGGGACGAGATCAGGCTGGCCGAGAAAGACGTGACCGTCTCCATGTACTCATTGGCAGAAAGGCCTGCCGTCTTGTACGCGCCTTCGGCATACTCCTGCAGTTTCCCGGAGGAGTCCTTGAACAGGGTGTCGATACCGCCGACCAGCTGCTCATAATCCGCAAAAGCGGAGATGACCTCTTTGCCCAGCTTCACTGCGGCTGCACCAGCGGCAACGAGCACTGCACCCATGGCGGCTCCGACTGTTTTCAGAACGTTGCCGAGGCTCTCGAACTTACTCTCGGAATCCTTGGCGGCATCCCCGGCTTCGTCGATCTCGTCACCCATATCGTCAGCACTGTCGGTGACGTTATCCATTTCACGATCCATGCCGTCCAGCGCGTCCTCGGCCCGACCGTATCCTGCGTTGGCTTCATCCAAGGCTGCGTTGTTATCGGCAAGCTCACGTTCCATGTCGTTGAGCGCGGCTTCCGCATTATTTAGCTGGATCTGCCACGCCTGCGTTCTTCGATCGTTCTCTCCAAAGGACTCTGCCGCATTCTCAAGGGCCGCACGCAGGACTTCGATCTTCTGCTTCTGTGCCTCGATCTCCTTGTTCAGGACCGTGTTCCGGGAGGTGAGTGCATCGACTGATTTGTCGTTCTTATCGAACTGGGACGCGACCAGCTTCATCTCGGACCCGAGAACCTTGAAGGAGGAGTTAATGTCCGCCAGCGCTTTCTTAAACTCTTTTTCGCCTTCCAGACCGATCTTCAATCCGAAATTGTCTGCCATATGGACCGCCTCCTTTCCTTAGATCCCGTCCGGGATAATGTCGTCAATGAAATGCTCCCGCTTGGGCTCTGCCAGCCCGTTGTACTGTTTGTGGCATTCGAACAGGTCCAGCAATAAGCCAAAAGGCATCGTCCAAACCTCATCCTGCGTCAGGTGAAGCTGGGCGATGCCAAAATAAAGCAGCCGGGTAAACAACTCTTCGTCGCTTACCCGACCTGTGCGTTTTTTGGGTTTGACTCGCTTTCGATATTCCGTTTTGTGCCGCGATACAGCGCTTCCGTGATGGCTGTCTTATATTCGCCAAGATCGGAAGGCACCGTCAAAAGCTCGACCTCGTCCGTGGTGAGGACATGCTTTGGTTTGTCGGCATGCTTCAGGTTGTAGATTAGAATGCTCTGATTGGCCAGAAGCGTGATGAGCCACACGATCTCGCTGATTGCCATCTCAAAGTTCTCACCCTTTAAGAGCTTATCCCCGAGATTCTCAAGGCCGCCGTATCTGCCTGCAATCTCCCTGGTGGCCTTTGTGGTCAGGATGAGCTCGTACTCATCCCCGCCAATGTTGATGAACGCACTACGATCGTTTTCCATACAGCGTCTCCTTAGTGTGTTGATGCGCTACCGCCGGGGATCGTACCGGGCGTCAGGTTCAGATCAAAAGAGGGCTCGTATACCGATTCGTACCAGTTCGTGATCACGCTGGCATCCACGCCCTCCGCACCTTCGGTGACCTCTGCCTTCCACGGATGGTTGCCGTTAAAGTCCTCCTTGTTGCGGCGCATGATCGTACCCTCGATGGTAGGCGTCTGGAAACTGATCGAATCGCCCTTTGTCTGAAGGTTCGTAGCAGGGATACCGAACTTGACGCGGTACAGCCAGTAATAGCGGTACTTGCCGTTCGATTTCCTTGCACGAAACGCCACAGCGACAGGATCGCCGCCATCGTCCGAGCCAGAGATGACTACGCCGTTCTTATCAATGGCAGCGCCGGAAAGTGCGCTTGCGATTTCCGCTCCGATGTCATCAATGCCGAGGGAGAGCGTGCCGGACTTGAATTCCTTCACAACCTCCGCAGCGCCGTCATCCGCGTAGAGGATCGCTTCGTTCAGTTCAACGGAAAGCTCTGCCGAGATCGCCTTTGCAAGAACTCTAGGCTCTCCGTATGTTTCATCACCGTTCGCGTCTTCCGTGATCGGTGCGTAATAGAGTTTATCAAGGCCGATTGTTGCCATTTATCGTTCCTCCGTTTCGTATTCGTAGTATTGGGCCACATCCACGGTATAGTGGTGATAGCCGGATTCAGGCTCGAAGCCTAAGTACTGCCGGTCGGTAATGGTGTATCCGTTCTGGACCAGTAATCGAACCAGCCGGTTCTTCACAGCCGTATAGCTGCCTTTTGAGTACAGGGAGAGCCGTGCCTCCTGAATATCAACGCTCGGCTCGTTATCTGCATGCAGGTCAAAGCTGTCCGACAGCGGTACGATCACAAGGTACTGGTCCGGAGCCATGTTGGAAAACACGCCGGTTTCCATAGGGACATCCAGTACGGGAAGCAGAGCGGTCAAATCTTCCAGTATGCTCATAGCTTTTGTACCTCCTCATCGAACTTCTGCCGCATCGTCTTAATGCACGCTGACTTGGACGCCGTTTTCGCCGGTTTCAGAAACGGCTTTGCAGGCTGTCCGTGACGTCCGTACTCGAGGATGTTTGCGATTTTCGCGTTGCTCTTGCCGCCGGAGCGCGGTTCTGCAAAGCCTATTTTGATGTTGTGGTTTCCACTCCGGTCGAGCTTCACTGTGGATACGCCAAGAGAAGAGAGCAGCTGCCCCGTTGACCGGGAGGGAAGTTTTGTTCCGCTGCCGATCACCCCCGAAAGCCGGGAACGGACATTCGTTTCAACGACCTCGGCACCGGCCTGTAGAACGCTCTCTGCGATACGGTCCTCTTCGGAGCCGAGGCGCTGGATACTCTTCAGGAAGTTCTCCGGCATCTGAATATCTGCTTTAGCCACGGGAGCTCACCACCTTTTTTGCCAGCACTTCAATGTACATGCCTCTACCGCCAACGTTCTCCACCGAGATGATGACGAACCTTTCACCGTCGCACAGGATGTGCTGACCGGTCGTAACAGTCACATCGGGGATCGTCCGGAACTGGAACAGATCCGTCGCCTCGGAGAACGTGGCAAGGTTGGCCCAGCGTTCTGAGCCGTGCCTGCCTTCCCGGTACATAGGAACGGAAGCGAGGGTCACATCCTGTTTGGACGCGAAACCCTCGCTGTTCTTATCTACGATTTCTTCTATGATGCTTGCCTGCCGGTTCATTCTGCCATAGCTCATGCTCACACCTTCCAATCCCGGTCCAGCCGCAAAAGCAGATTGACCGTATTCCATACCTGCCGCGCTGCCTCTGGGCGATCCGCAAAGAAACCGCCCGTAGACCCGTCGCGGGATTCGTAGAAATGTGAGGAAAGCATGATCACCGCCTGCTCTGTAGTCGGTGGCATTTCGTGAGTGGAGTAGTAGCCCGCCTCGATGTGCTGGTAGCTTTCCGCATAGGAAACGGCGGCAGAGATGTACATCAGAAGCAGTTCATCGTCTACCGAATGACCAAGGATCAGATTCGCTTTTACTTTTTCAAGCAGCGTGTTCATTTCTGCCACCTCCTTTCATCACTCCTCTGTGGTTTCTCCCTCATCCATAAAGCCCGATGCTACCAAACTCATGAGCAGCTCATTGAAGTCATCTTTGAGAGCTGCTACAGTCGTTGCTGTGCTTTGGTCCTGATGACCCATCTGCCGATAAGGAAGAGGAAGTCCCTTGACAAAGGCATCTTTCTCAAAGATCAGTGTCCCGCCGATGTGCGTTACTTCTCCGCCCTGTTCGGTGTAGTTGAGTGTGTTATGCCCGGTCGGTTCCGGTTCACGGGGTGCCCATTCAACTGTCATACAGTACCTCCTTACGCCTGCTGCAGAAGCTGGATCGCTTCAGGCAGAATAACCTTGCCGTCCACACGCTCGGTGGCAACAAAGCCGACCTGACCGTTGGTGGAATACAGCTCGTTCAGACGCTGAACGGTTCTACCGGTGCGGTCAGCGATCCAGTAGCTCTGGAAATCGCCGAAGGCAATGGAGAGCGCACCTGCCGCCAGCGTGGGAGCATACGGGCTGGTGTAAATCTCGTAACCGAGCAGTCTGTCCGGCTGACCCGCCTGCAGGGAGGGCTGCCACAGATACTGACCGTTGGAATCCTTCAGCTTACGAAGTGCGGAAACAGTAGCATCGTTCATCAGGAACTTGGCATTCTTGCGGTAAGGTGCTTTCAGCGCATAGATTAGGGAAATCACCTCGTCGGTGGTGACGGCGGTCGCACTGGCTGCGGTAACGCCGACCGTGCCACCGTTGGTGGTGAACAGGCCGGTGGGCTGACCCGTACCGGTGCCGACGCAGAATGCCTGTTCCTCGGCAGCACCGAAGGCGTAGGCAAACTCACGGGCGATGTACTCTTCCAGATCGAAGGCACTGTCGTCCAGAAGCTCAATGCTTACCTTCACAAGGTCGGTCAGCTTGTAGGCATCAATGGTCTTCTGTGCGAAGGTGGGATTGCTCTCGGTGTAGGCAGCATTTTCAGCAGTCCACGCAGCGGTGGAATGGGTCGCTGCAACGGGGATCTTGCGCTCGTTATCGGTGGTGATGACCTTGCATAGACGGCGCATCACATTTTCCTCCTTGAGCGTGTCCACGATGAACTTCTCAAACTCCGTGGGGACGAGATAGCCGCCGTTGGCGTCCACGCCCTCGGAGAGCACATTGTGGAGCATACGTTTACCGCGCAGATGCAGACCGAAATCCTCGCGGTAGGCGTTAGACGCTCTGCCGGTCTTGGCTTCGCCGGTCGCTTTCTGGGGCTGCTCGGTGATAGGAGAGGATACGGGTTTGGCAAGCTCTGCGGCAATAGCATCGCGGCGCTCCATGCGTCTGACCTCATTGGTGAGATCGTTCAGTTCCTTCTCCATATTGGCGTAAACGGCATCGTCCTCGGTAGACAGAACGCCTTTTCGGTCGCGGTGGGTGTCGAGGAAGCCCTCCATCGTAGCCCACAGCTTGGCGCGCTTTTCGCGCAGTTCAACGATAGTCATATTGAAATACCTCAATATTAAATGTAGTTTTTGATGGTGTTCAGCTTGGCTCTGAGTTCGTCCACAGAGCGTCCCGTGTGTTCTGGCACGGTAGGTTTGGGGTCAATGGCGCATTTTGCTGCGATCTTCTCCATGAGAGAGTTCACCACATTTGCCTTGGAATACAGCATGGAAACGGTGGGCGCGGGTACGCCATCGGATTCTGTGCTTCTCTGCATGATTTCGTCCGCAAAGCCGAGTTCTACAGCCTTGTTTGCGTCCATCCAAGTTTCGGCATCCATGAGGTGCGAGAGCTTGGCACGGGAAAGCCCCGTCTTGATCTCATAGGCATTGATGATAGAATCCTTCACGCTGCCGAGCATTTCGATGGCTTTCTGCATTTCCTCCGAATTGCCGAATGCTGCCGTCATGGGGTTGTGGATCATGAGCATGGACACGGGAGATACCAGCACCTTCGTGCCTGCCATAGCGATGACGGACGCTGCGGATGCGGCAATACCGTCAATCTTGACCGTCACATCACCCTTGTAGTCCATGAGCATATTGTAGATTTGAGCCGCCGCCACGCAGTCACCACCGGGACTGTTGATCCACACGGTGATGTTGCCACTGCCAGACATGAGCTCGTCCTTGAAAAGCTGCGGGGTAACATCATCGTCAAACCAGCTTTCCTCGGCGATGGTTCCGTTCAGAAACAGCGTCCGTTCCGCTGTCTCCGTCTGGTTCTTCCAATTCCAGAACTTCTTCATTGGTTTTTTCCTCCTTTCCGTCATCGGTGGGTGTATCTGCAAAAGCTCCGGCATTTTTCAAGGGGAGCATATTGCCATTAATGAGGTACAGGTCACCGCCGTCCTCTGCCGGGATGCGGTCGAGGTTTTCCAGCTCACGGATGTCATTTGCAGACATCCAGCCGTTCTGGCGGCCGATGGCGTACCCGTTCATGCGGCTCTGGTAATCGCCGCGAAGCAAGCCTTCCAGATTGAACTTCACAAAATACACAGCTTTTTCGTCCTTGGACAAAAGCGACCGCTGGATTGATTGCTCCCAGCGGATGACCCAGGGGTCAAGGGTGTATTTCACAAACTCAAGGG
>ERZ857998.4247-NODE-4247-length-10504-cov-2.897981_pt1 | contig 10504 bp, 8 predicted proteins | sample MGYA00519954_ERZ857998 | MGnify/ENA primary metagenome ERZ857998 (study PRJEB31778, sample SAMEA3449424) | human gut metagenome | biome: human gut; feature: human-associated habitat; material: faeces | place: United Kingdom | collected 2010/2012 ...
TGATTCAAGAGCACAACGCCGTGAGGACGCTCAAAACTTAATTCAATGGCAATTACAATTCCAACCGGAAGTTGCCTTAATCACACCGGAAGAAATTATCAAGATGTATAACATTGAAGATAAAGAGGATATTTTAGCTCGTATGAAAAATGACCGTGACATGATGAGTTTACAACAATCTCAAATCATCACTCAGGCAGTTATGGAGCAAATGCAAATGGGTATGCCACCTGAACAAATCCAAATGTTCGTTCAACAAATCTTAACCGGAGAGCTTTTAAAAGAGCAAAAAGGTGGAGTTGGGAACGTTCAACAACGTCAAATGGGCTAATTGTTAAAAAGTCAAGCATTTTTTACAAAAACTGTTAAAATTTTTTGGAAAAGAGTAGATTTTTCTACTCTTTTTTGGTATACTCAATATAGTAAAGTTCGTGTCCAAAGCGAGTAACAGGGAGTACCTCACTTTATCAGAAGCCTTTGATAGTCGCCGTGTCAGAGGAATATCCAATCGGGCGTATGGGAGGAAATGAAGCATGAATGAAGAAATGACAAGCCAAGCACCTGTTGAAACAGAAGATTATGTAGCTGACAGTGTGGATTGGTCAACAGATGGATTAGCTGATTTTGATTCGTTTTTAGATGATTTAAAATCAGAATTTGAAGAAATGCCCGTTAGTGAGCCAACAACAGAGGTGATAACAGACGTGGCAGAACCGGAAGTCGCACTCAATGACGAGGTGGATGAACACACCGAAGTCGAAGCCGATACTTCAATGGTTGAACCTTCAGTTGTAGAAGAAGTACAACAGGAAGCTACACAGGACATTCCAAAATTTGAACAACCGAAACAAAATGAAGCGTTTAAAACTATGCGACTACAAATGGAAGAAGCTCAACGACAAGCCAAATCCAATGAACAATACAAAATGTTCCTAGAGGAACTTGCCCACCAGTCAGGGCAAACGCCTGAACAGTTAATGGAAAGCACTCGTCAGATTATGTTAAAGCGTCAAGCTGAACAACAAAATATTCCGGTGGATGTTTTACAACGTATTCAGGCACAAGAAAAAGAATTGGCTCAATTTAAAGAACAGAGCCAAGCACAAGTGTTTAATCAAAACATGGGAGCTTTAGTTTCAAAGTTACAGTTAAAAGAAGATGAAGTGAAACAATTCTTTGCTGACGCTCAGGCTCAGAACATTGATTTACGTCAAGTTCCAAATCTTGAAATGGTTTACAAAGGATTGTATGCCGATGTGTTAATTGAGAAGGCTCGACAAGAAGCCGTTCAAAAACAATTAGCAGATAAACGTAGACGACAGGAACAAGCTAACGTTGTGCCGACTAATTCAGCACCGGCAAACATTCAAGGCTTCTCAGACCGTGACATTGACTTAGCTTTAGCCAAGTTTGGGTTAGACCCTCGTGACTACCAATAAGGGGGAAATAAACAATGGCAATTTCAAACATTCAAACAACGTCAGTCATTAATGCAACTGACTCAGCTAATGGGTTAAAACCATCAGCGTATTATGACAAAATCTTATTAAAAGTTTTACGTGCGACAGACTTCAAACACCGTATGTTCGCTAAGAAGAAAAACTTACCTAAAAACTACGGGGATACTATCAACTTCCGTACTTACAAAAAGTTAGACCCTAAATTAACACCATTAACTGAAGCGATGACACCGGCTCCTGATAGTGCTGAAGGAAGTTCAATCACAGCAGTTATCAAACAATACGGGGCTGTAATGTACTTCTCAGACAAAGTTAAAAATGAACAATTAGATGACGTTGTAACTGAGTACGTCATTGAGCAAGGACACCAAGCTCGTGAAACGTTAGACTTAGTAGCTCGTAACACATTAATCACGGGTGCGGGAACTCACTTCTATGCGGGTGGTGTATCATCAGCTTCAGCCGTAGCAACAAAAGCGTCTATCGACGATTTCCGTAAAATGGCTAACGGAATGAAAAAACAACACATTCGTGGAGTGAAAGGAAACCGTTACGGAGTATTCGTATCAGTTGACGTTATGCAAGACTTATTAGATGACGAACGTGTTCAACGCTTAATGGAATACGGTGGAACTAATAAACCAATGATGGATAACGAAATCGTAAACATCTACAACTTATCATTCGTTGAAGTTATCAACCCGGCTATCTTACGTAAAGGGGAAACTGACGAAACTGGTAAAGAGTTAGGAACATTCTCAGGAAATCACGAAGTTCACCGTTCAATCATGGTCGGGGAAGAAGCATATGCAGAAGTAAACTTATCAGGAGAAAACGTTAAAACATTCTTCAAAGGTTTAGGTTCTGCCGGAACTGAGGACCCAATCAACCAACGTTTATCTATCGGATGGAAAATCAATGGTTATGCTGTAAAAGTATTAAAACCACAAGCAGTAGGTATCTACTACTCAGCTAACTTACGCTAATTGAGAAGGGGTCATTTGACCCTTTCTTCTTATAGGAGGAAAGACAATGGCAGAAGCTAAAACAACAACAGCGAAAGCACCTAAAATGGTGCGAGTAACGTTAGAACCAATTTATGCAGATTACTTAGGGACAGAAGTTCCAATCAACGTTAATGGGGAAGTCCACACCATCAAAGTGGGTCAAGAAGCAGAGTTTCCGGAAGCTCATGCCTTCCATTTACAAACACTTAAAAATAATGTGGTAATGCCTAAACGTTAAACACGAAGGTGACCTTTTAGGTCGCCTTTTTTATTTGAAAGGGGGAAACCTAATGAAAATCTCAGACATTTTTACAACCGTAAACTTAGGGGTCGATGAAGATTATGACAACTCAACCCTATTAGAATTTGCAAATGATTGTATCGGTGAAATCAACATTGAATGTAACAGTTGTTTCCCGTTCCTAGCCTTTGCAACCGAGGAAGGGAAGGTCACACTTGAAGATGAATACCCACTTCCTCAAAAATGGATACAAACCTTATTCATGCCTTATCTATCAGCTCGTATCAAACAAATGGACAGCTCACAGTTTGAGTACAATGATTACTTTGAAATGTTCTATCAGAAGTTACGTTTATTCAAAGAGCGTTACAATATCCCGGATGAGTTCTTAGATGGTGAGGACACAACGAAACCAACATTCCATCAAATGGACATGAGTGGGTTCTTCGGAATGGGAGGTTGGTAGGAAATGGGAATTAAACAAACCTACAACCATTCTCCCTGGGTGAAACACTTCATGCTCTTTAAGGATTTCTCAGGGGGAGTCAACACTCGTGATATTTCAGAGAATATGCGAGATAGCGAGTTTAAAATCTTAGACAACTGTGACATCCCGGAACGTGGAGCCGTGAAGAAACGAAACGGAATCAACTATCAGTATTTTGTGGAGCCTGATTTTACAGCCGGTAAAACCGTAGGTCATCATCGTTTCCGACTTCGTAATATTTGTTACGATTTTTGGTTCAATGGGGGACGTATCTACAAGGTGGATTTGTCAAATGAACCGTTAGGCGTTTGGGAGAACCCAAAAGAAATGTCGCTTATCCCAATGCCGATTTACAGTAAAAAGGAAACTGAAACATCAAACAAGTACCAGTATAACGATGGTCGTGATTTACGAGAAGTGTCATGTATTCAAAAGGGCGATAAACTTTACATTTACAACGGCTTCCGTCCTCTTGTGTATGATTACGAGGTGGATAAGATTTATTACTTACCTGTGACTCAGGTGACACCGATTCAAGCGACTAAAATGGGTTACAACTTATTATCCGATGACCCACTCAATGATTTAAAGCAAGGGGTTACACCGACCTTAATTGCAGAAGGGGTATCAGCAAGTCGTAATGTCGGGTTAGTCAACCAAGATGTGGAAATCTCAGGTTGGATTTCATGTCCGACCGACAAGATGAAAGATGTTCGTGTTCGTTGGTATGCCATGACCGACAAAGATGGAGAAGAAAAACTTATCCACGATTGGAAACCATTTACTGAAAATTCCAAAATTAAGTACAAATTGACATATGATGGAAGCGTTGATATTCGCATGGCAGTATGTTATGATGGTGAGCAGTTGGATAAGGATGGAAAAGAAACCGAGCAACAAAAAGGGTACTGGAAATCTGCAACCTTACCAGGCTACAAATTCTCAACAACCGATGAGCACAAGCCATTAAACCGTAATGCGCTATGGTCTTGTAACCAAGCGATGGTTCACCATAACAAGGTGTTACTATGGGGAAGCTCAGAAGAAGGTTACCAAAACCACGTGTTCATTTCAGCGACAAATGACTTCTGTTATTATCCACATTATCATTACCTTGAATTTGAAACCCCTTCACAAGAAGCCGTTCAAACGATTTCTCAGCTTTACGACCGTTTAATTGTTTTCACGAAAAACAACATTTTCTCGGTTTCCGGTTATAGTGCCTTAAACCCACTTTACTTCGAGATTGAAAATGAAGCTCAATACAAAGTGCGACATGTCAACTCAGTATATGGAACGGTCGCTCCAAAGTCGGTCACACCGGTTAGTAACGAACTTTACTTTTTAGCTCATGAGGGGATTTGTAAGCTAAAAGGAACGACTTACAACTCAGATGACCGTTTCAACGTGGATGTGATTGATACGAAGATTGCCAATGAAGTGCCGAAAGTGTCAGATGGGTTGGATGTATCCAAAGCGATTGGGGTTCGCCTTGACCGTGTATACAGTTTGATTTTCCCTGACCAGGGGTATCGTTGGAACTTCTACTTAGATTATGGGGTTTGGAGTCGTCATACGAAAGCGGACAATCCGGTTCCGACTTATTGGGTAGCCGATGAATCACCGTTACCTACCCCACTTACCGAGTATTCAGCGTTCGAACATTCACTCAGTTTACAGAACGTGTTTATCGAGGATAACTTAATGTTCGGGGTTTCACGTGATGGATTCGGGATTGAACACTTCCATTGTAGTTATGCTTTAGATGGAGGAAAACCTTACGAAATGCACATCCTTACGAAAGATTACTCAATGGCTATGCCTATGCACCAAAAGAAATTTAAGGAAGCCTTCTTCATGGTGTCAAGCTCAGGTAAAACCACAGCCCGACTTCCGATTTCGATTTATACCGATAAGGGAATGATTACTCGTGGGGACGTGACCGTGTATAATGTAGACCCGGAAACCAACACGATTATCTCAACGGTGGAACCATCCAAAGAGTCTGTAACCATTCCAGGGGTGACTATGTTAGGGAACTGGGAGATGGGAGTCAGCCGATTTCCAACCATTGATAGTGCTTTCATCTATCGTTATCCATGTAACGGAAAAGCTCATATCATCCGCATGGAACTTCGAGATAACAGTTTAAATATCTTAGGGTTACATGGTATGGCATTTACGTACAAACTGAAGAAACCAAAAGGATAGGAGGGAAACTATGGCACGTGTAAATAAAGCCAACTTTAGGACGTATCGTGATGGGGAAACTGTCACGGCGTCTGAGTTTAACAAAATTAAAGACATTTTCCCGGAAGCGATTAATCACATCGAAGATACCCTTCGAGATGGTCAACGCTTAGTGGATATTGAGAATGTCAACAAGGAGCAAGATGAACGCTTAGATAGTCACGATGAGCGACAAGCTCAAACCGAACAACACTTAGAGCAATTAGACACACGTTGCGATGAGCAAGATGAGGTCTTAGTCGACCATGAATCTCGTATTACGACAGCAACATCTGAGAACTCTCGCCAAGATGAAGTTATCAGTAACATCAATGAACGTTTACGTGAGGTTGAGGATAACAATGCCGACATTAAAATCGTAACGGTCTTTGCGAACAATGTCCAAAAGGTTGAAACATTTGTGGCTGAAGAAGGACAACAAGAGTTCCAATTAAAGAAAGGTCACTATATCCCAGGTCAAAACCGTATTCAGATGTTCGTGGATGGGGTACAACAGACGCTAGATGATGGATTCATGGAAATTAACTCAGCGACTATCCGATTCACCGAACCATTAAAAGTCGGAATGAAGGTGACAGCTCATTACTTCACGGAAGATACATCAGACGACTTAACGGACATCATGGAAACGATTAAAGAGGGTCCGGCTATCTTAGAAGGGCTTGTAGAAAAAGCAGAAAAGATTAAAGCCGACAGTATCTTAGTTCAACCAACTAAACCTTTACCGGAAGATAATTGTGACATTTGGTTCGATACCAGTGAAGATGATTTCTTTGTGATTGATGATATGGAAGTAACCTCTCTTGAAGGGGTTGCATTAGCTCAACGCCTATCCGAACTGAAAGATGACTTCCTAACACAGGTGGAAGGTTTTACAAATCTCAAAAGCTACCAACACCTTGTTGTTGATGGTGATTGGAGTAACGCTTTTAAACAAGCTATATCCGAAATGAGTGAAGGAGGAACTCTTTATATCCCATCGGGTGTTTATACTATTAGTGAACCTTTGTCCATCGAGGGTGGTAGCCACTATACAAAGGGTGGTATCACATTAATTGGGGAAAACAAAGCTAACACGATAATCAAGTCTAACACAGACATTGGTTGCCTTGTTGAAATTAACAAGTCAAAAATTCAAGGTTATAATATCAAGTTGGAAAGCCTACACCTAGATGGTTCTCATTGTAATATAGGAGTAAGAGTTATTGGAGCGTTAGCAAAATCAACGTTCAACAACCTAACTATTACTGGTCACAATACAGGATTAAACTTTGAGGATGATATTTGGCAAAATCAATTTAACGATTTAATGATATATAGCCAAGAGCAAGGTCTTATGATGTTGAAGCATGGTACATCGAATAAGTTTTCAAATATCTTTGTGTACGGAACGGGTATTACTGGCTTTCAACTAAGTGGGACTTACACCTTTGCAGATAACTTAGCTTGTGATGATAATAGTGGTATTGCCTACAAATTTAGATTCTGTGACTTTGTAGTAGGTAGTTTAGGTAATGAAACAAATTCAGGTTCAATGTCAGTTGAAATTCAGAATGGTCGTGTATCCATTCACAACCTTACAATCTTCGCCAATCGTTTAGTACCGGGGTTTACGGGTGTGCATTGTCATGATGGTTATTGTAATATTGACCAGTATGTTGTTAATTCAACAGATTCTTATGTATGTGAAGGTGGTAAGTTATTTGACTTCGGAACTCATGCAGAAGTAGTTATCAATCACATCTCAAACACGAACGTAACATTTAACGGTCAGCTCGTTGGTGAAGGTTCTAATAGATTAAAAATAAGTAATCTAAGTACACGAGTAGATGGAACACAAGTCCGACCATATATAGGTAATGTCAAAAACTTAGAAGCAACAGTTCCTAATATGCCATTTACATTACCAAATGTTGCAATAACGTGGTGTGACCACCACCCAAATGTTGTAGACGGTCAGGATGTTCAATGGCAACAACCATTCCCACAAGGTACGCTTTACATTTGTAGAAAACCACAAAATAATGTTGTTGCCTATCTTAGAACAGATGACACAGCGGTTGCCACAAGAGATTGCACTTGGTTAAAAATAACCGGAACTGCTTAATAACTTAGCAAGGGGTGAAAATATGGGATTGAAATATCGTGACCCAATTACAGGGGAATATGTACGTTACAACTTTCCTTTAATTAAAGGAGAGAAAGGAGAGAAAGGAGAACCGGGAAACGGGATTCATGTCGGAGAAGAAGCTCCGACAGATTCTAATGTTGCTTTATGGTTTGACCCAAGTACACCAGTTCAGGTGGAACAGGATACGGTGAATCAACTAAACAGTAAAATGGAACTTTTAGAGTCTAAGTTAAATACAACTAACTCTAAAATGGATTTTTTGGAGAACTCAATCACTAATATCAACGTGGATGAATTGATAAAAGAACACGGTGTTACAGAGGGGCTGCAATTAGCTCTTGATACATTATGTGAAGTTGGTAAAGGGCAACTTCTGCTGAATGGAATTTATGAGATTGAGCGTCCGTTAGTCCTAAACAGAGAGAATAAGGATTTAAGTACCTCTATTAAAATTTTCGGTAATGCAACAATAAGAAAGGCTAATTCATTCGATGGAATCAGTTTATTACGCCTTGAAAGAGGTTTTCATGATGAAGATTGTATTGTGTTTGAAAACATCAACTTTGACGGAGTAAATCGAACAATTAACGGAATTGATACCTATAAGCCGCACATTCCTGTTGATGAATATGGGACGGTGATGGATGATAGTCACGGTTCAAAATATGTTTGTTTTAATAACTGTACGTTTGTAAATTGTTATACAGGGGCGAGATTAACGTCCTTATCTTACAATTTCAATGGATGTTTATTCCACTCAAACAACTACGGGGTAAAGTTGGGAGCAAGAGCTAATGCCAACACCTTTACAGGATGTTCTATCCGTACAAATATCGTAGGGGTAGAATTACGCCAGTTAGATGCAACGATTGGAACTTGTTCTAACTCATTTTACACTTGCACGATTGAAAGTAATCGAAACGTAGGAATAGCTTCATTTAACGACCAAGATACAAAAATAATTGGTTGTTATCTTGAAAATAACGGTTATGCGATTGATTCACGATTCCCTTCGTTTGGAAATTACAGATGTCACATTTACTTCGGTAGCTTTGGAGGTGCGGGAGGACATTATATTGATGGGTTCTTCAGCACAAGCGACAACGATTACGCTCTAGGGGGAGCATATTTCTTAGGGGTTGTCCAATCAAAAGTTAAATGCTTATTTGACGTTATAGGTGACGGAACTTACTTAAACACTCCACTTGCAAATGTCAAAATTAGTGGAAAGTCAACCTACAAATCTAGTTTCAAACTAGGAGATGGTAAACAATATGTTTGTTTAGGGAACACAACCAATATTATTTCTATGACAGACAATTACAACACCGATTCAGTTACCGTCGACGTTACATCATCACTAACGAAGAATGTCACCAACATTTCCAATCTTACAAAGTTCAAATTATGCACGATTAAACTTAACCAGTTATACATTGGAAAGCTAGAGTTCACGGCAGGAATAACGGGGAAAACAGCAGGCGGAGCCCCATCATCACAAGGTATTATTATTCAAGATTTAGCCGTTTCTAATAAGTATGCTACACATTACATAAAAGGTGCTGGGAACCCATTGTTAGTGACAGGTGTAGACGGAAAAAGAGATACAGAAAAATCAAATAGTATTTTTGGGAGTTCTTCAGGGATAACAATTGAGCGTGTAGATAGTGGAACGTTTGATTTATACGTCACAAACCTTGTAAATAATGCATTAGCCGGTTGGGGAACGTATACTCGCATCGAATTAGATATTATCTGCCATTTAAGAGGAACAGCTAGAGGCATAGCTAATCATATGATTTTGTCTTAGTTATTTTTAAAGGAGGATTCCAAATGGGTTTAAAATATTGGGATGAAAAATCAGGAGAATTTAAAGAAATAGCGTTACCTTACTTAAAGGGTGACAAAGGTGATAAAGGTGATAAAGGTGATAAAGGTGATAAAGGTGAAACTTCACTAATCACACCGGAGCAGTTTGGTTGCATTGGGGATGGTGTATCCGATGATTCAGTAGGTTTAACACAAGCGATTCAGTATGCCACAGACAACGGTAAAGTCTTATTATTACAACAGATGTATGCTCACTTTGGTGTCACTTTAACGTGTGGTTTATTATCCACAAATAATGGAGGATTCAAATACTTAGGTAATGGGGTGGGTCATACTATCCCATCCCATCAAGTATTTAAAGGTATTCGATTTGAAAGCTCAGGTTCTGACGAAATTCTTGTACACGTTACAGCACCAACAGGTGTTATCTTAGATGGTTGCACTATTGAAAATAGTGGGGGTGATGGTGTTGTTATCAAATCAAGCACCAATATGTTCACTATTTGTAATGGTACTCAAATAAGAATGTGTGCTCGTCACGGGGTGTTTAGTTCAGACCTCAAACGTGCTACTATCACAGACAGCCATATACTAGGTTGTGCAGGTTATGGAGTACACTTGGTGGGTTATAATCATGGTATTATTATTTCCAATAATCAAATATTTGGGAATGAACAAGGTGGTATCTATATAGAGGGAGAGTATGAAGGTATGCCTTACCCTCAAAAATACACTGGTACATACACACGCTCACAACATTGTGTAATTACAAATAATCACATTGACCACAACCAAAATGACAATGACAAAACTTCTAAAAGCTATGGAATTTATATTGCTCATTCACAACGTGCTAATATTAGTAATAATTTGATTCGTGCTTCTCGAACTTATGGAATGTATTGTGAACGTGTGGAATATGGAACATTCTCATTCAACGTATTTTGGAAGTGTGGTGTAAACTCTATGTATGTAACAGAATCATGTTCAGGATGTATTTTGATTGGTAATACATTTGGTAACGGAACAACAGAAAAGTTAGTTATGGAAAGTACATCGTCACACTTAATTTTAGACCGCTATCATTAAGCAAGGAGG
>ERZ857998.4251-NODE-4251-length-10499-cov-2.773363_pt1 | contig 10499 bp, 8 predicted proteins | sample MGYA00519954_ERZ857998 | MGnify/ENA primary metagenome ERZ857998 (study PRJEB31778, sample SAMEA3449424) | human gut metagenome | biome: human gut; feature: human-associated habitat; material: faeces | place: United Kingdom | collected 2010/2012 ...
TTCTCGCCGCCTCCACGGTATTTTCCACCAGAACACTTACAACCGCCTTCTGAAAGCTCGCCGCAACGTCCGCTCTGTCGTATTGTTCCCCCTTCTGCTCCATATGATGGAGAAGGTTGATCACCGCCGTCTTTACGCCGCTGAAAGAAAAGTCCAGGTGCGTCTCTCCTTTAAAACTTTTAGGAAATAGATAGGCGTTTTCGTCGCCCGTGACCGCCAGTCGTTCCAGATTGGGCCCGCCCGGATAGGGCATACCAAGCACACGCGCTATTTTGTCAAAAGCCTCGCCTGCCGCGTCGTCCCGTGTCTCGCCCAGTGTCTTATATTCTCCATAGCCGCGCACATGTACAATTGTCGTGTGTCCGCCGGATACAATCAGGCAGATGAACGGAGGCTCCAGCTCCTTATGGGTAATATAATTTGCAGCGATATGTCCTTCCATGTGATTTACCGCAATCAACGGCTTTCCCAGTCCATAGGCAAAGGCTTTCGCATAGGCCACACCCGTCAGCAGCGCGCCGACCAGTCCCCGGCCGATGCGGCCCGCGCCATACATCACTGCGGTTTTCATAGCAACAGCGCCTCGTATTCTCCGCAAAGCGGGCGGTAAATGGGCTCGTCTTCCTCGATGTCGGCAAAGCGCTTCACCGGCTCGGAGAAGTAGTTGTCGGTGTTGTCGTCGTTGATGGAGGAAACTTCGCCCGCGACGAGCGGACCATAGCCCTCTTTCGCGCCGAAAATATGATACATATAAGGCGTGAGCCGCACGCTGCTGCCTGGCGCGATGAGGAATTCCTCGCCCGCATGCACGGTGCGCGGCATGTCGTCGAGGAACACGGTGACGTCGCTGCTCTCATCCACGCCGCCATCCGGCTTGCGGTTGTACAGGCGCATGGCCATTTGCCCGCCGCAGCGGTTGATGATGTCCTCGGTTTTCACCGCGTGGTAATGGCAGGGCAGGCGCTGGCCTTCGGCCAGCACGATGTATTTCTCGGCGTAGGGCGCGCCAAAACCGGGCCGCCCAACTACGCCGTTGCGCAGCGTATAGAGCACGGCGCCCACGCGCGCGAAGTCGCCCATGCCAAAATCCGTAATGTCCCAGCCGAGCATCACTTCGCGAATGACTTGCGTGCGCGCCTGGTTTTCCCGCCACGTTGCGCAATCCCAGCGCGCGAATGGGGGAAGGGAAATGTTCGCTTCGCGCAGGCGCTCTTCCGCCCAGCGGAGCGCGGCGTTGATTTCACTGCGCTTCATTTTCGCACCTCCATTTGGTCGTAGAGTTTCATGGCTTCGCTGGCGGGCCGCACGCCGCAATTGGAATCCTCGCCGCCCAGCGAACAGGCGGCTGTGGCGTTGGCCACGCGCAGCGCTTCCGCCAGGGGCAGGTCGCGGTAAATCGCATAAAGAATGCCCGCCGCAAAGGCGTCGCCCGCGCCAACGGAACTTTTGATAAACCCTTCCGGCAGGCGCAGCGTGCCTGCTTCCACATATGTGCCGTTTTCGTCCAGTCCGCAGGCCAACTCGGGCATGTGGATTACCACCCAGCGGCGCACGCCCATGCGCTTTAAGCGGGCGCAGGCTTCGCGCAGGCGCTCTGCGCGCAAAACGCTGCCTTCACGCAGGTTGAGGCCCGCGATCCGGCCCGCTTCGTTTTCGTTCACGCACAAATCATCCGCGTATTTCAGCGCGTGGGGCACGATGGTTTGATAGCGGTCGCCGGTTTCGCTCACCACGTCCAGCACGGTGCGCGTACCGCGCGCTTGCGCCTGGGCGAGCGCGCGCGCCATTTGCGTGCCGTAGCGCGCGTCGGGCGCATCCAGCTGATCGAGCAGCAGCGCATAGCCCACGTGCAAAAGTGGGATGTTTTCCGTGGGGAAATCTTCCGGCGTCAGGCGGTTGTCCGCCCCTTTATAGGTGAAAAACGTGCGCTCGCCCGTGGCGCGCACGGTCATCACATCGCTGAAGGAGGTTACGCCGCCGCGCTGGACGTGGGATACATCGATAGAGGGAAACCGGCGCAGCTCCGCCAGCAGGTAATCGCCCGCCTCGTCTTCCCCAACCCAGCCCACGGCCTGAATGGGAATGGAGGCGTCCAGGCGCGCCAGGGAGCGCCCTACGTTGCACACCGCGCCGCCCAGCTCGCGGCGCAAACCGCGAATGGCGGCCAGTTCCAGCAAAGAGGGATAGGAATCGATAAATTTGATGTTGTCCAGGATCATATTCCCGGCAATGGCCACTGTGCCCGTCATGCATTTCACTTCCTCACAAAAAGATCCGTTTGCGAAAAAAGAAGGGAACCGCCCTTTTGAGGAAATCCGGCGGCTTTGCGGTGGTTTGCCTGCCGCAAGAAAAGTACCGGCTTTTCTTCCGGAAAGCAAGGGCAAAGCAGACCGAAGCCGGCGGCGGGAAAGCGCCGGTCATTGGGCCGGAAGCGCTTTGCTTAGCAAAGATTATACCACGAAATGGCTGGGGATGGAAGAGGAAATCACAGATAGAAAGGCGGAAACAGACAAAAAATGCGCCCATGCCCGAAACCATGTTTTCATGCGGGGCATGGACACAGCGCGCCGAACTACGCGCGGCCTGGAGCGCGGCTTACTGGCGCTTTTCGTATTCTGCGCGCAGTTCCTGCAGCATTTCCGGGTAGGGAAAATCTTCCGGATAGACCAGGTTGATTTCGCGCAGCATGCGGCAGTTTTCGATGGGAACGACCACCAACTCGCCCCGGCGCTCTTCTTCCCGACACACGCTGTGGCTGATGATGCTGATGCCCAGGTTGGCTGCCACAATATCCTTGATGGTGGAAACGCTATCGATTTCCATCATCACGTGGAAATCCGCGAGGGCATACCCGTGGCTGTAAAGGTAGCCTTCGAACAATTTGCGGGTTTCAGCGCTTTTGGGGCGGAGCACCAGCTTTTCCTGCCGTATCTCTTCCAGCGTGACGCTTTGCCGCTGGGCAAAAGGATGCCCTGGAGCGACGACGAGGCAAAGGTAATCCGTGCCCAAAAGGATGGAGCGACTGGTGCTGTTCTTGATCATACCATCCACGATAGCAAAGTCAATTTCATAAAATCGAAGCATGTTATCAATTTTTTTTATCGTACTGCGGACGATTTGGATCCGCACTTGGGGGTGCTGGTTACAGTACGCAGCCAGTACCTGGGGCACCAGGATGTCGCTCGCCGTGGGCGTGATGCCTACGGTGAGGCTGCGCGCTTCGCGGCGGTAATCCTCGATTTCCTGGTGTACTTTTTGGGAAAGCGCGATGGCGCGGTGCGCAAATTTGAGCAGAATGAGACCTTCGGGCGTGGGCTTGAGCTTTCGCTTGCCTTTTACAAAGATGGAAATGCCGAATTCCTGCTCCAGCAGCTTGATGTGGTGGCTGATTGCAGGCTGCGTAAGGGAGAGCGCTTCGGCAGTTTTGGTATAAGAGCCCAAATCATTGAGCGTTACTAGCGTGCGAATTTTGGGATCGATCAAGCCAATTTCCTCCATTGCTCAGGTGGTATTAAAACGATTTATAAGGCGCATGGAAATTATAATTTGATTTTACCACATTTTGAGTCTATAATCAAGAGCAAATCAAGGGAATTTTTTCGCTTGTGCAGTTGTGGGAGGAGGACTGGCAATGGAATTGAACTATACGGCGCAAGTGTTAATTGATCTTGCAATCACGCTGCTGGCGGCGTTTTGCCTGTCGCGCATTGCCAAGCGCTTGCGCTTGCCCAATGTTACGGGATACATCCTGGCCGGGATTTTGATCGGGCCGCATTGCCTAAAGCTAATCGACGCGCAAACGGTGGAAGCCATGTCGTTTCTCACGGATGCGGCGCTGGCTTTTATCGCCTTTGGCGTGGGCAAATTCTTCAAGTGGAGCAGGCTGAAAGCCAGCGGCGTGCGGGTGGTGGTGGTCACGGTGCTGGAAGCGCTGGCCGCGGCCGCGGCGGTGACGGGAACCATGCTGCTCTTTGGGCTGCCCCTGGATTTTTCGCTGCTGCTGGGCGCGATTGCCTCGGCGACTGCGCCGGCTTCCACGCTGATGACCATCAAGCAATACAAGGCGAAGGGCCATTTTGTGGATACCGTTTTGCAAGTGGTGGCGCTGGACGACGCGGTGGCCTTGATCGCCTTCAGCGTTTGCGCTACGGTGGCGGGCATGACGGAGGGCAGCGGCGCGGTGCGCGCGCAGGATATTCTGCTTCCGCTGGCGTACAATGTGGCGGCCATCTTGGTGGGCGGCGCGCTGGCCTTTGTGCTCAAATGGCTCATGCAGCGCGTGACTTCGGATTACAACCGGTTGCTGTTGGTGGTCATCATGCTCATGGGCTTGGCGGGCGCCTGCGCGGCGGTGGACGTTTCCCCGCTGCTTGCCTGCATGGTTTTTGGCGCGATGCACGCGAACCTTTCCCGCAAGCAGACCTTGTTTAAGAAGGTGGATCGCTTCACGCCGCCGGTGCTCACGCTCTTTTTTGTGCTCAGCGGCATGCGGCTGAACGTACCGATGCTCGCGAGCGTGGGCGCGATTGGCGTGGCGTATTTCGTGGCGCGGATTGCGGGCAAGTGCCTCGGCGCGCGCGTGGGCGCGGTATTGGCGCACGAGACGCCCGAGGTGCGCAATTGCCTGGGACTGGCGCTGATTCCGCAGGCGGGCGTTTCTATCGGCCTGGCGGCTCTGGCGGAGCGCATGCTGTCGCCGGAACTTGGCTCGTTGCTTTCGGTAATCATCCTTTCTTCCGCGGTGCTGTATGAACTGGTTGGCCCGGCGTCCGCCCGGCTGGCTTTGCGCCTGGCAGGGGCGATTCCGGAGGAAAAGACCGTCAACAACCCCGCGGCCGAATGCACGCGATAGTTTTGTGCCAAAGCTTTTTGGCGCGCCCCTTGCCTTGCGGCGGCAAATGTGATATGCTGTGAGGTGGAGGGATGGCGATGAAACAGTATGTGCTGGGCGAAACGCTGTATGCCGGAGATAAGGGCGAAGAAAGCGGCAAACGGGTGACGGTGGTTTCCCTGGAAGAATTCCGCGAGCACATCAAAGGCGTGGCGCACCGCAAGGCCATGATGCAATTCCTTTCGCAGATGGCATATTGCAAGGCGCAAATGTTCGGCTCCTATCTGCTGGGCACGCTTTGTTTGCCCGTGAAGCATGCGCACGTGGAGGGAAAGTTGCGCTGCGGTTTTTGCTTGGAAGAAGGGCGGCTTTGCTTGATTGGCGAAGAGAGTGCGCTGGTTGGGCAACTGGAGCGCATGAAAGAGAGCCGCTTTGCGCTGGACTTGAGCTTGGCAGGCTTTTTCTGCGCGTTGCTCCATGCTTGGACGGATGAAGACGCCATTTTTTTGCAAAGCGTGGAGGAAAATCTTTCCGCCATGGAGGAAGAACTGCTGGCGAGCTTGCCGAACCGGTTTTATGAGCGGCTCATTGTCTGGCGCAGGGATTTGGTGGCGCTGCACGCCTGTTACGATCAGCTTTCCAGCATGGGCGAGTCCCTGCGCGCCAGCACGAGCCCTTTGATTCAGGAAGAAGATCGCCTGGCTTTTGGCTATCTGTCGGATCGCGCGGAGCGGTTTTTGCAGCATGTGGAGTCGTTGCGCGAGGATTTGCTGCACATTCGCGAGATGTATCAAACGCAGATTGGCGTGCGGCAGAGTCGCGTAATGACCATGCTGGCCGTGATTTCCGCCATTTTTTTGCCGCTCACGCTGCTGGTGGGCTGGTATGGCATGAATTTCGCCTACATGCCGGAGTTGCATTGGACCTATGGGTATCCAGTGGTGATTGCGCTAAGCGTGGTCATTGTGGTGGTGGAAATTGTGATTTTTCGGCACAACCGGTGGCTGTAACGCGGGAAATTCCCCGCGCGCAGCCACTTTTTTCTCGATAAAAATCGCGATTTTTTCACAATATTCATGACGTGCGCCCACGTAAAATGCTATAATAGAAAGTAATTCACAAAGGGAAATGGAGAAAGAAAGGCAGGGATTGCGCGTGGAGCACACAGCCGCGCCCGCGATCGAGCTGAAAGGACTTACAAAGTCTTTTGGCAATGTCGTGGCCAATTCGGATGTGGATCTGACGGTGCGTGAAGGCGAAATACTTTCGCTTTTGGGCGAAAATGGTTCTGGCAAAACGACGCTGATGAACATGCTGATGGGCCTCTACCGGCCGGATAAAGGCGAAATTTATATTCGCGGCGAGCGGGTGGACATCCAGTCTCCGCACGACGCGATTGCCTTGGGCGTTGGCATGATCCATCAGCATTTTAAGTTGGTGGATGTGCTCACCGTGCGCGATAATATTGTGCTGGGCACGCGGGGCGGCTCGCGCAAGCAGGTGGACGCGAAAATTCGCGAACTCTCCCAGCGTTTCGCCCTGCACATCGATCCCGATCGCAAGATTTATTCCCTTTCCGTGGGCGAAAAGCAAATGGTGGAAATCATGAAGGTGCTGTACCGCGGCGCGCGCACTTTGATTTTGGATGAACCCACCGCCGTGCTTACCCCGCAGGAAATCGATCGCCTGTTTGCCATTTTGCGCCGCATGAAGAAAGACGGTTGTGCCATCATCATCATCACGCATAAGCTGAACGAGGTGATGGAAATTTCCGACCGGGTGTCCATCTTGCGCAAGGGCCGCTCCATGGGCACCGTGGTCACAAGCGAAATCCAGATCCGCGATTTGATCGAGCGCATGGTGGGGGAATCCATCGACCTTTCCATCCACCGCCCCGAACCGCAGCGCGGCGGCAATGTGCTGGATGTGCACCGCTTGAGCGTGCTCAACGCGGACAAAGTGGCCGTGCTCAGCGATGTGAGCTTTGCCATTGCGCGCGGGGAAATCCTGGGCGTGGCCGGGGTGTCCGGCAGCGGGCAGCGGGAGTTGTGCGAGACGATCGCGGGCTTGATGGCGCCCAGCCGCGGCGCGATCCTGGTGGATGGGGTGGATATCGCCGGGCACAGCGCGCGCGACATCATCAAAATGGGCGTACATATGAGCTTCATTCCCGAGGATCGCTTTGGCATGGGTCTTTTGCCCTCCATGAACATTGTGGATAACATGCTGCTCAAGTCCTATTGCGCCCGCAAGGGCGTTGGGTTGGACCGCCGCCCGGCCAAAAAGCTGGCGGAAGAAGTGGTGGAAAAGCTCAACGTCTATACGCCTGGCCTGAATAGCCCCGTGCGCCTGCTTTCGGGCGGGAACGCGCAAAAGGTGCTGCTTGGCCGCGAGATCTCTTCCAACCCCAGCGTGCTGATCACGGCGTATCCCGTGCGCGGACTGGACATTCATTCTTCTATGACGATTTATCAGCTTCTCAACGAGCAGAAGGAAAAGGGCGTGGCGGTGCTGTTCATTGGCGAAGACCTGGATGTGCTGCTGGAATTGTGCGACCGCATCCTGGTGCTGTGCGGCGGCCGGGTAACGGGCATTGTCCATGCGCAGGATGTAACCAAAGAACAGCTTGGCCTGATGATGACCGGCCAGCCGCTGGAGGAGGTGCTTGCCCATGCGTAAGTGGCAAATTCCCGTGCGCGCCATCAAGCGCGCGGACGATGCAAACCGCCTGCGCGCCATGCTGTTGCGGCTGGCGGCGGTGGTGTTGGCCCTGGTGGTGGGCGGCCTATTCTTCCTGGCGCTGGGTTTCAATCCGATAGAAGTGTATGTCTCTTTGGTGGAAGGCGCCGTCGGCACCACCACCGCGCTGCGCATGACCGCCCGGCTGTGCATTCCGCTCTTGATTACCTCCCTGGCGGTGACGCTCGCCTTCAAAATGCGCTTTTGGAACATCGGCGCGGAGGGGCAAATTGGCGTGGGCGCCATTGCCGCCAGCTATGTGGCGCTGTATCACGATGATATGCCGCGCGTGCTGCTCCTGCTCGTGATGGCGGCGGTAGGCTTTATCGCCGGTGGCCTGTATGGCGCGATTCCCGCCTATTTCAAGGCAAAATTTGGCACGAATGAAACGCTGTTTACCCTAATGCTGAACTACGTGGCGTTTTACACCATTCAGGCGCTCGCGCAGGGCGCATGGAAAGACCCGGCGGGCATGGGATTCCCCAAAATCGCCCGGTTTTCCTCGCAGGCGCAACTGCCCATGGTGTTCGGCGTACACATCGGCTGGATTGTGGCGCTGGCTTTGGTGGCGCTCGTCTATTGGTATTTGCGCTGCACCAAGCAGGGCTATGAGTTGACCGTGGTGGGCGAAAATGAGAATACCGCGCGCTATGCCGGCATGAATGTGAAAAAGATCGTGGTGCGCACGATGTTCCTTTCCGCGGGCCTGGCGGGCCTGGCGGGCATGCTCCAGGCTTCGGGCGCGGACAAAACGCTCACGGAATCCGTGGCGAACAATGTGGGCTTCACGGCCATCACCGTCGCTTGGTTGGCAAACCTGAATCCCCTCGCCATGATGGTGGTCACGGTGCTGTTCTGCATCCTCACCAAGGGCAGCGATACCATCCAATCGCTGTATAACATCGCGCCCGCCGCGGCGGAAGTGTTCCAGGGCATCATCCTGTTCTTTGTGCTGGGTAGCGAGTTCTTCATCCGCTACCGGCTGCGCTTTGTGGGCTTTAAGGGGGGCAAGGTGGAATGAGCGAGGCAGTTTCTTACTTTTTGAGCTTCCTTGCGGCGGCCATTCCCGCGGGCATGCCGCTGCTGTATGGCACGCTGGGGGAAATCCTCACGGAAAAGGGCGGCAATCTGAACCTCGGTGTGGAAGGCATGATGTATATGGGCGCGATTTTTGGCTTCGTGGGCGGGTATTATGCCGGAAGCGTGCTCCTCATGCTGCTGCTGGCGTTTGCGGGCGGCGCGCTGGGCGCGCTGATCTACGCGGTGCTCACCGTCACGCTCAAGGCCAACCAGAATGTCACGGGCCTCACGCTCACCATCTTTGGCACGGGTTTGGCCAACTTTATTGGGGAAAATATCGTGCTCAATTCGCCCTCTCAGACGGCAAAGGTTTCCGACGAATTGATGGCGCGGATCACCAACGCGGGCATCCCGCTGCTCAAAGAGATCCCCGTCCTGGGCCCCATGCTCTTTGATACCAACATTTTTGTGTATCTGGGCATCGTCATCGCGGTGGCCATGGGCCTGTATCTGAATCACACGCGCGTGGGGCTCAACCTGCGGGCCATTGGCGAAAATCCCGCGGCGGCAGACGCGGCGGGCGTGAACGTTACCCTCTATAAGTATGCGCATATCCTTGTGGGCGGCGGCGTCTGCGGCCTGGGCGGCGCGTATGTGGCGTTCATCACTTGCAGCGGCATGTGGATCCAGGATTGCGTGGGCGGCTTGGGCTGGATTGCCGTGGCGCTGGTGATTTTTGCCAGTTGGAGTCCTTACCGGGCGCTATTGGGTTCGCTGGCGTTCGGCGCGCTGCGCGTGGTGCAGTTCTATAAGCCCGCGTTCATGCGCGGCATCAGCGATCCGCTGTTTTCGATGATGCCCTTCCTGGTGACGGCCATCGTGCTGGTGATCACCTCCATCCGGTTGCGGCCGGAACGCATGCAACCCAAGGGATGCGGCGTCAATTACGACCGGGAGGAACGCTAAATGGGCGCGTGGGAATTGGTTGTGACAGCGATCGGCCTTTCCATGGACGCGTTTGCCGTAGCGGTGTGCAAAGGCCTCTCTTTGCGCAATTTGCGCTGGCGTCAGTGCGCCGTTGTGGGGCTGTATTTTGGCGCGTTTCAGGCCATTATGCCGCTGATCGGCTATTTTCTGGGCGTGCAGTTCCGCGAATACATCACCTCGGTCGATCATTGGATCGCGTTTGTCCTGCTGGCGCTCATCGGCGCGAAAATGCTCCATGAGGCGCTTTCCGGCGGGGAAGAGGCGGGGAGCAACGACGCTTCCCTGTCCTTCCGGGCGATGCTGCCGCTGGCCGTGGCCACCAGCATCGACGCGCTGGCCGTGGGCGTGACATTCGCTTTCCTGCGCGTGCAGATCGTGCCCGCCGTGGCTTCCATCGGCGCGATTACCTTTGCGCTCTCGTTCGCGGGGGTGAAGATCGGCAATGTGTTTGGCGACCGGTTTGAGAAAAAGGCGGAGATTTGCGGCGGCGTCATTTTGATTCTGATCGGCGCGAAGATCCTGCTGGAACATTTGGGAATATTGGGGTAAGGCAAGATGACGGATAGGCTGTATTACACGGATTCGTATTTGACAGAGTTTGACGCGCAGGTGCTCGAAGTGCAGGGGAACCGGGTGCGGCTGGATCGCTCGGCCTTCTATCCCACCTCTGGCGGGCAGCCGTTTGACACCGGCTATTTGGGCGAGGCGCGCGTGACGGACGTGGAATCCGTGGCGGGCGAGGTCTGGCACACGGTGGAAGGAACGCTGCGGGAAGGCGAGCGCGTGCATGGCCGCCGCCTGAACGAGCAGGGCGTGTGGGAAGATCCCACCGTTCTTGCTGACGGCCCGGCGACCGATCAGGGCGAGATCGCCCTCGGCCGCAATATCCTCGTCGGCTTCATGACCTGGGAAGGCTACAACT
>ERZ857998.4254-NODE-4254-length-10489-cov-4.404159_pt1 | contig 10489 bp, 15 predicted proteins | sample MGYA00519954_ERZ857998 | MGnify/ENA primary metagenome ERZ857998 (study PRJEB31778, sample SAMEA3449424) | human gut metagenome | biome: human gut; feature: human-associated habitat; material: faeces | place: United Kingdom | collected 2010/2012 ...
GAGCACCTGACTCTTAATCAGGGTGTCCAGGGTTCGAGCCCCTGAGGGTGTACCACTTCATTTTCTGCCGCAGCGTGCGGCAATGCGGGAGTAGCTCATTTGGTAGAGCGCAGCCTTGCCAAGGCTGAGGTGGCGGGTTCGAGCCCCGTCTCCCGCTCCAGATTCGGCGACATAGCCAAGCGGTAAGGCAAGGGTCTGCAAAATCCTCATTCCCCGGTTCGATTCCGGGTGTCGCCTCCAGAAAAAGCAGCATTCGGCAGGATGCTGCTTTTTTGATATTGCAAGTCAATATTCTTTTGCAATGGAGTGATGTCACCGCCGCCATTTTGAAGGGATGTGCAAGCGATAAACCGTGACACGAATTCGGATAAAAGTCGGAGGTTTTACATGATCGAGATACGAGAAACAACAAAGCGTGATTTGGCGCTTGTAAAAATCCTTTGGGCGGATGGAGACGTGATGCGTTTTGTCGGTTTTCCGGAGGGATTGCACCAGACCGATGAGTACATGATGCACTGGTTTGAATGGATCGTTTCTTCAAGACCCGCGACCAACCACTATTCCATCTTTTCGGATGAGGTATACTGCGGAGAAACGTTTTTCAGCCTTGACAGCGTTCATAAGAGCGCATCGCTCGATATCAAGCTGTTTCGGTTTGCAAGAGGAAAGGGCATTGCCGCGGCCGCGCTGTCGTTTGCGATGAAAGAAGCCTTCAAAAATGGCGCGCGCAGCGTTTGGGTCGACCCCAATCCGCAAAACAGCAGAGCCATTGCTCTGTATCAACGGTTGGGGTTCAAGAAAAAGCAACGGCCGCCTTATCTGGAAGAGGCGTCCTCCATTTATATGGAATGCACCTGTCAAAAAGGTCAGCAGGCGAACTGCTCCGTCGGTTCACGCACGGAAATATCGCGGGAAGAACCGCAGCAGCATCCGTCAAAAGCCGCGACCTAAGCGGTGCTTTTGACGCCTTGCGCCGGGTTCGGAAGCTGTTGCTGCATCAAACCCGCAGGCGTTTCCCTGCCACAGCGGAAGTCCTATCAAGAGTAATGCTTTTTGATGTTTTGAAAGCCGTGCGGATAGCTTCTGGCTATCCGCACGGCTTCATCAACTCATACGAATTCTTGATCATTTGTATATGAGCGTATGCTGGCGGAGCGTCTCGCATCGGGCGAATTGTGGGGCATTGCCGCGCGCTTTTACCTTTGTTCCGCCTTTCCTGCATCACGGCGCGCGCACGCCATGCTGCAGCCGCTACAGGCGCCGCCGCAGGAACAGCCGCCTTTTCCCCGCCCTTTGTTCCGAACAGATGCGGCGATGATCGCAATCAGGGCCAGCGCTACCAAAGCTGCTACGATGATAGTCGGCAGATTCATGACAGCGCCCCTCCCCGCCTCTCGTTGTGAACCGTGCCGACGGACGCGGGATGGTCAGCATATCGGTTTTTCCGCAACAGCAGATAGCCCATGATCACCAACACGCCAAAGGCCACCGCCGTCCAGAGAGTAAAATCGCCCGTGGTAAAGAGCATTCCCAGTTGATATACGATGAGGGAGACGGCATAAGCAAAGCCGCACATATACCCGATGGCGCCCCATGTCCATTTCGCATGGTTCATCTCCCGTTTGATTGCACCCATGGCCGCAAAACACGGCGCACACAGAAGGTTAAAAATCATAAAGCTGTAGGCTGCTAAGCCGCTGCCGCCGAAGAATTCCTGTCCGATGAGATTCAGGTTGGATACCTCGCCTTCGATCGCGCTCAGCAGGTCTGCCGCTGCCTCGGGGTTCGCTGCCGCAAACATTGCGGAAAGCGAGCCAAACACGCCGACGACCTCCTCCTTGGCGACAAGGCCCAGCACCGTTGCAACCGCCGCCTGCCATCTGCCAAAGCCCAGAGGAACGAAGATCACAGCGATCGCCTCTCCGATGACATGCAAAATGGACATCTCTTCGCCGTCTCCAATATAGTGCAGTCCGCCTGTAAATGTCAGGCTGTTGAGCACCCAGATTGCAATGCTGGCTGCCACAATGACCGTACCGGCCCGTTTGATGAAGCTCCAGCCGCGCTCCCATGCGGAGCGAAGAACGTTTGTCGCCACTGGCGCATGATAGCTCGGCAGTTCCATGACAAAGGGCGCGGGTTCACCAGCAAACGGCCTTGTCTTTTTGAGAATCACGCCGGAAACGATCACCGCCGCCACACCAATGAAATATGCGCTTGTGGCAACCCATGGGCTGCCGCCGAACAGCGCGCCGGCGATCAAGCCCACGATGGGCATCTTCGCGCCACAGGGAATGAAGCAGGTGGTCATGATGGTCATTCTGCGATCCCGCTCCTGTTCAATGGTACGGCTGGCCATAATGCCCGGTACGCCGCAGCCGGAACTGATGAGCATGGGAATAAAAGATTTCCCTGAAAGGCCGAATTTGCGAAAAATTCGATCCATAATGAACGCGACACGGGCCATATAGCCGACATCTTCCAAAATGGCCAACAGGATGAACAGGATCAGCATTTGAGGCACAAATCCCAAAACCGCGCCCACGCCGCCGATGATACCGTCCGCAACGAGACCGACGAGCCACGAGGCGCATCCGATTGTTTCCAGAAAGGCGGTTACGGCCGGCATGATCCACGCGCCAAAGAGCGTGTCATTCATAAAGCCCACCGTCCAGTCGCCGACGGTGCCAATCGATATCGTATAGACCGCCCACATGATGAGCGCAAAAATCGGCAGCGCTAAAATGCGGTTGGTCACGATGCGATCAATTTGATCGGATGCGGACATCCGGCCCACGCGCCGCTTCTTATAGCAGCCCTTCAAAACCGCCGCGATATACAGATACCGTTCGTTGGTGATGATGCTCTCTGCATCGTCGTCCAGCTCCTGTTCAGCCGCCTTGATATCCTCCTCGATGTGTGCAAGGACAGCGGGATCGATACTGCGCTGCGATAGCACCTTGTCGTCCCGTTCAAAAATCTTGACGGCATACCAGCGCTGCTGCTCTGCCGGAAGGTCATGCAAGGCCGCTTCCTCAATGTACGCAATCGCATGCTCCACCGGTCCGGAAAAGGAGTGTGCCGGCACGGTGCTTTTACCATTGGCAGCCTTGATGGCCGCTTCGGCGGCCTCCTCCACGCCCTCGCCCTTGAGCGCCGAGACCCCAACGACCTTACATCCAAGCACATGTGAGAGCTCTGCAACAGGAATCCGATCCCCATTCTTGCGCACAGCATCCATCATATTGATCGCCACGACAACGGGAATGCCGAGTTCAAGGAGTTGTGTCGTGAGATACAGATTTCTTTCGAGATTTGTGCCGTCCACAATGTTGAGAATTGCATCCGGTCGTTCGCCGACCAGATAGTTCCTGGCGACCACCTCCTCGAGCGTGTATGGCGAAAGCGAATAGATTCCCGGCAGATCCATTACAATCACATCGTCATGCTTCCGGAGCTTTCCCTCCTTTTTTTCCACGGTCACGCCGGGCCAGTTCCCCACGAACTGGTTTGCACCGGTCAACGCGTTGAACAGCGTCGTCTTGCCGCTGTTCGGGTTGCCCGCAAGGGCAATTCTAACGACTTTTCCCATATTCCCTCTCTTTCTTGGTTAGATAAGTTTAACCGCCAGCCTAAAAAATAAGGCTGGCCACCATCGGTTTCTATTCAACCTCAATTTTCTCCGCATCCTCCTTGCGAATGGAAAGTTCATAGCCCCGCACCGTAATCTCCAAGGGATCGCCCAGCGGGGCCACTTTTCTCAGATAGACCTCCACACCCTTGGTCAGCCCCATATCCATCATCCGCCGCTTCACCGCACCCTCGCCGTGGAGCCTTACAACCCGAACCGTTTCCCCTACCTTTGTCTGGCGCAATGTTTTCATCCGCATCCCTCCTATATCATAATTTTACTCGCCAACTCGCGGCTGATGGCCACGCGCGAATCCCTGATATGTACGATCAGATTCCCGCCATTCGCCGCAATGACCGTGATGTCTGTGCCTGCAACAAAACCCAAGTCCGCCAAGTGCCTTTTCATCTCCGGACCTCCGCCGACATGCCGAATCAAGCCCGGCTCATCTTTATTCGCCAATGTGAGTGGTAACATGGTATCCTCCTCCGCTTTTATCCTCGATTCGTGATCAGAAAATCGCGCCCATCGGTTAGATTCCCTTAACCATCTTGCAGTTTAACATCTCTAACCGCTTTTGTCAATCCCTTTTCATGAACTGTGCAAGACCTTGCATTCAGAATGAAGCTGTGTTAACCTGAGGACAGATCAAATTGAGAGTTGGTACATGATATGAAAATCCAAAAATCCGCCGAGGATTATCTGGAAGCGATGCTGATGATGAAGGAGAAGCACGGCTTTATACGCTCCATCGATGTGGCAGGGCAATTGGGCGTAACAAAGCCGAGCGTCAGCTATGCCACAAAGCGTCTGCGGGAAAACGGATATATTGCGATGGATGCGGACGGCTTGATTTCTCTGACCGCAGCCGGTATGGAGATTGCGCACCGCATATACGAGCGCCACAAACGGTTGACGACATTCTTTATTGACCTTGGTGTAGACGAAAAAACCGCCCGGGAGGACGCGTGCAAGGTTGAGCATGATCTGAGCGAAAAAACGTTTGACGCGCTTTGCCGCCATGCGGATCGTGCATCAAAACCGGGCATTGCAGACCAAAGCAGCGATAGGAAGGCTGCTAAGACCGATTTTTGAAACGATTGCATCTGCATTCCATACGCATAAGAACAAAAGCACCTTTCGAAAGCCTAGGTAAAAAGGAACGCTATTACTGCCTTGCAAGATACAATTGCTTCGTTCCAAAAGATCACATGGCCGTTCTCCGGCAGCAATGCGCGGAATCAATTGCATATTTCAGCGGCTTTCTCAACACTTTCAATGGAAAAGCGATAGGCATTCCGCACCGTACCGCCATTCTTTCGCGTTCAAAAGGTTGTCTCCTCAATAGAAGGCCTTTCGTCCGCCTGCGCCTGCGGCTCGGTCTCAGCCGTTTGGTTCGCCATCGGCTGCGCGGTCTGCTGCGGCATGACTTGTTCCGGTACGGGCGTGATCAGCGTTTCCTGCTGAAGCGCCGCCAGCATCCGATCGCTCGCCTGCAAATCATCCTCCGCCTTCACGCAGAACAAGGTTTGTATGGAGTTGGAGAGCTTCACCATGCCGGTTCTGTCGATGAGCGCGCCGCTTCCACTCCCGTCATGAAGCTGCCGTCCAGAATGGAGTCCGTGCCGCATTCGGACACGCCGGCCGCCATCCTGTTCTCCTCGTCGTCCCTGCGCGGTTCCACCGGCGCCGTCACAAGTGTCAAAATGCCAAACAGGGCGAGCATCAGGGGCCGCCCCATATTGCACAAGGAATGCAAATTTCTGTTTCATGTTTCTGCTTCATAGCAAGGCCCTAGAATCGGAAATAGATAAACGGGTTATAGCTTTGCCCAACCAGAAAAACCACGGAAAGCGCAAGTACAAGCGTTTGCAGCAGCACCGCCGCTACGGGCGCTACGCGCGCGCCGAGCGCCGTTTTTTCCAGTCCGCTTTTGATGCAGGGAAGCAGCGGCAGACAGCAGACGGCGGAAAGGAGCGGAAACACCGTATAGGTTTGAAGCACGGTCATCACATTCGCATCGATCAGGCCGACCGCGCCAATGCCGATGAGCGCGCCAATGTGTGCGCCGGCCAGCGACAGATCCGTATGATAGAACAGAATCCAGCCGATCAGCACAATCAGCAGCGTGCCGGCAACGCGCGCCGCTTTCGGCATGCGGCTCAAGAGTTTGGGATACAGAAAGCGCTCCGCGAAAATCCAAGCGCCGTAGTAGAGTCCCCAGAGAAGGAAATTCCAGCTTGCGCCATGCCAAAAACCGGTCAGGCACCAAACGATCAGCAAATTCCGGATGGTCTTTGCGGTACCTGCGCGGTTTCCTCCCAGCGGAATATAGACATACTCCCGAAAAAAGCTGCCGAGTGAAATATGCCATCTGCGCCAGAACTCCCCAACGCTGTCCGAGACATACGGATAGTTGAAGTTTTCTTTATAAGTAAAGCCCATCACGCGGCCAAGGCCAATCGCCATGTCCGAATAAGCGGAAAAATCGAAATAAATCTGAAGCATATACATGATCGCGGAAAGCCATGCTCCCGCAACTGAAAGCTGCCCGCCCGCCGGCAAAAGCTGCTCCACCATCTTGCCGCACAGATTCGCAAGCAGCACCTTTTTACCGAGCCCGACGGCAAAGCGGCCCATGCCGTCCGAAAAATCCGACATGCGGACGCTGCGCTGCCGAAGCTGCGCCTCGATATCGGCATACTGTACGATCGGCCCAGCAATCAACTGCGGGAAGCAGGAAACGTACAGCAGCAGCAGAAAGGGATTTTTCTGCACAGCCGCCTTGCCGCGGTAAACATCGACCGTATACGTCAGGATTTGGAACGTGTAAAAGCTGATGCCGATCGGCAGCGCAACCGCCGGGATCGCCCAGTCCTGATGCAGGAGCGCAGAAACGCTTGTCAGCAGAAACGATGCATACTTAAAATAGACCAGCGCCAACAGGGATGCGGCCACGCCGACCGCCAAAATGAGTTTTTTAAACAGCGGGCGTATCGGCCTGCTCATCCACAGCGCGCAGCCATAGTTGATCAACGTGGCGCCGATCATGCAGACGATCCACTTGGGCTCGCCCCACGCATAGAACAGCAGGGAGAACAGCAGGAGCACCGCATTGCGCCAAGCCGGTTTTGCGCTCACAAAATACAACAGCAGAAACAGCGGCAAAAACAGCAGCAGAAATACCAGGCTGGAAAATACCATGGGGTACAAATTTCCTTATCCATATACTAGCAGCTATCATTTTAACAAGCGCCCGGTTATCTGTCAAATATCGATGTTGCCTGCGATGGCGTCGCTTAGGAAGCCTCGTTGTCAAACGCGATCCGAACATCCCCGTTATTGGCTGTTACAGAAAGCGCCTTCCCGCCCTCTGCCTTCTCAGCCGGCAGATTGCACTCTCCCTTCTTTGTGGTGCAGAAAATGGCGAAATCTTCGTATGTTCCTAAAACTGTCCCGCTGATATTCCCATTTTTCGCTTCGAGGGTGAGCGCGTTTCCCACATCCAACAGCAAATAATCAATATCGCCGCCGTTTGCCGAAAGGGTAATGCGATCCGATACCGAAACTGCGGGGAGCGTTATATCCGCATTCGTTGTGGACAATTTCAATGCGGACAGGCAGTCTTTTGGCAGTTGCATAGCGGTACAAAGCAAAAAAATAACCGTCATTTCATGATACCAGAATGACGGTTATTTGTGGCGGAGAGAAAGGGATTCGAACCCTTTTTGAATGCCCATACTATCTATCATTTTCTCCGTTCGTGTCCATTTTCGTGTCCGCATACAGCTTTGAAAAGTAATTATCAATTCGATCGTCCACCCGTTTTCGTTCATCGTTAAATGTGTGCTGGTATACTCTTTTCATGGTGTGATCTGTTGACCATCCACCACGTTCCATCGCATACAAGTCTGGCACATTGAGCATAAGCATAACGGAGGCATTCAGGTGCCGAAGCTGGTGGAACGTGATTTTTGGTACTCCGTGATCCTCCAACAGCTTTTGATAGTGCTTGTACAGTGTTTGCCTGTTCATCGAAACCAACTGTCCCGTTCCCGCTTTGTAGGCATCTGTCCGCATGATCAGATCCATGATTGGCTGCGGTATGCGGTGTTTACGCGTTCGTTCATAAGCCTTAGTCGCCTTTTTGGTTATGGGCTGTCCGTCCACGTCGATCACCACCTTGTCTATAACGAGGTATCCATCGTGTATAGATTCCATTGTCAATCCACGCACCTCCGACATGGAAAACGATAGCCACATTGCAAGCAGCACGGGAAGCTCCACATCGGACCCCTTGACCGCATCCATCACCCTATCTGCCGTTGGGAGTTCGATCATCTTTTTGGGCATGGTTGGCAGTGCGGTATGAAGCACCAATTCCGGGCACGCCATCGACAAGGCCGCCGACAGCAGCCCGTGCATATTGTGTATCGTTTTTGGAGATTGCTTCCTGCCTGTTCTTGGCGACGTCCTCTTGCATTCGTCGTTTATGGCATCCTGCACTTTTTTCTGTGTAAGTGTCTTGATCGGCTCATCCATCAACTCCTGCAATGATACGCGGCGAATCTTTTTGTAGTTCTGTATCGTAGACGGGGACAGCACGCCATCCTTGCTGGCAATATAATCGTCTATCGCCTCCCCCACCGTCTTGCCGATTCGCGCCTTGCGATCTTTGCCAAGCTCGAATTCAAGCGCCTGGTAGTTCGCCTCCCGCTCGGTTGCAGCCGTGATGGATATTCTTTTGCCGCTTTCCGGGTCTGTTACGCGAACCCGCCACTGCCCGGACGGCAGCTGCGATGCTCTGGCCATTATGTATACCTCCGCTCTTGCAGCGCAGAAATCAGACGCCGAGCCGTGCCCGCAATCCGTCCTGCAAAATCTGAGAGAAGTTTAGGCCGGCTTTTTCACCCAGCTCATTAAGGTAGCACGGCAAGGTAACATTGCGCCGCACAGCCCGCATATCGTTCGCCCTGCGGTACGCTTCGAAATCAACGTCGACCAGCGTGACGACATCGCCCTCCGCCGCCTTTGGCGTCAGCGACACGGCTGCCGGTATTTTGCGCCCCGCATCCTGCTCACAAATGCCCCACAAGCCGATTGCATCACGCGCCATATCGATGCACTCTGAAATGGTTTCGCCTTGCGTGCCGATGCCCAAATCCGGAATATCCACCGTATATCCGCTCTCATGATCGGGCGTTAAAATAATGGGATAAACGTATTTCAATGCAAATCCTCCTGGCCACAGACGTTTTACGCAAAAACGCCTTGCTCATACAGTGTTTCGGGCGCTATATCAATCTCGCCGTTGCACCAAACCGGTACGCCATAGTCGATATAGACGGAATCAAACACGCTCTTGCTTGCAAGCGGCAGGAACGCAGTATGATTCAATAGCGGCTTAAAGTCGAAGATCTTGGCTTCTCCGGTGTTAAAACGAAGCCAGAGCTTAAAATCTTCCATGGGACGAATGCCGGCAACCTTGATCGCAGGTTTTTGCTCTCCTGCATAGGCGACGCCGTTAACAATATACATAACGCAATCCTCCTTTATCGCAATGGTTCGATTTTCCCAAACGGAATGTTCCTGACAGCATTATTCCAAGCCTGATATAGCTCATCTTCGTGTATTGCCGCCCATGCCTGCACAAGCTTCAACTGTTTTACCGGAATGCTCCCGGCCAAAAGCTCGCCATCAATTCCGACGGAAGCCTCATACTCTGCATAGTATACATGAAAATGCGGTTTGTGATGCTGTCCGTCATCGGAATAGATCATTTTTACAACGATATTGTAAAATCTGCTGAGTTCTGGCATGGATACGTTTCCTTTCTTTGATCGCACAATATTTGCAGCGCTGTTGACGTCGCGATTATACACACCGATACACACTTTTGTCAAGTGCTTTTGATGCCTTGCCTACACGTCCGTGAATCAATCAATCAACAAGGTCTCTAAAATGCTGCCACTCGCCTCATACTCTTTACTATAAGTGTCATAATTGACAAGTACACTGTCTACGCTTGTGGATGGATTTAATGCCATGTCGTACAAATTATTATATGCTGTAAATAATGTTTTACACTCCGTTTCTATTTCACTTGCAAGTTTTCCTTCAATTTCTGTTGCAATAATGTCTTTATACAAACTTCTTATTTCATCGTGCATTTTGACAAGCGTGGCTTCATCAACGCCTTCATTTTCTTGCAAATTCTTTAGAGCACCATCTATAAGATCCGCTTGATCCGCTGTGGAAGAGCCACCTGTTGTGGATGAAAGATTATCCCACACATTCAAATAATTGTACTGATATGATATCATTCTCGTGATATAGGGAATCATTTCATCCATTTGTGTGCAGCAATCTGCAACCTTTGCAGTATATTCATCTAAATCAAACACAAATGGAGTAGCAGTCGGTTCAACTGTTGGCGTTGCTGCTGCTTCTACAATAGGTGCGGAACTGCCAGCGCACCCAACCATCAGCGCCATCATAATCACAGATACCATTGCCAAAAACATCTTTTTCATAAATAATTACCCCTCCTTCTAATATTTTTGTTATCTAACTTCGCTTGTGAACGCAACGGATTGATTTGTTTTTCAAAGGCGCTACAGGTCTATATTCCGACCGCATTCTGATAAAACGCAATGATATCACACATAAACCGGCAGGAGACACCGAAGCGTTCAGCGAGATCCCAAGGTTCGCAACAGCCATCCCGGACAGCCTGCCGGAGATCGCCGATCGGGACGAGCTTCATATACGCCCACTTGTTGGCGCGGCGCTCAGACTTTTCGCGCACATCATACTGGGAATACCGGTTATAAAAGCCGCCGTATTCGCAATGTCCAA
>ERZ857998.4259-NODE-4259-length-10474-cov-13.397447_pt1 | contig 10474 bp, 10 predicted proteins | sample MGYA00519954_ERZ857998 | MGnify/ENA primary metagenome ERZ857998 (study PRJEB31778, sample SAMEA3449424) | human gut metagenome | biome: human gut; feature: human-associated habitat; material: faeces | place: United Kingdom | collected 2010/2012 ...
CAAACGAAAGACACCCCTGATGGGTTTCTTTCGTAACTATCTTCCTTTCCGATGGTGAAAGTCCCCCCCCTCTTTTGACAGTCTTGCAGGGTGCGCATCGCGCACCCTGCGCTTTAACGGGTTTTTACAGAAAAGGAGCGTGACCTATGGCGACCACTCTTATCCGAAATGCCCAGGCCATCGTCACCGTGGACCGGGAGGACCGGGTGCTGCGGGGCGAAAACATCCTGGTGCAGGACAACGTGATCCGATACATCGGTCCGGAGGAGCGCCCGGCGGACCGCGTCATCGACGCCTCCCACTGCTTTGTGTACCCCGGTCTGGTGAACACCCACCACCATCTGTACCAGACCTTCACCCGGAACCTGCCGAAGGTGCAGAAAATGGAGCTGTTTCCGTGGCTGCGGACGCTGTATGAGATCTGGAGGGGACTGGACGAGGACTGCATCTGCAACAGCTCCCTGGTGGGGCTGGGGGAGCTGCTGAAATATGGCTGCACCACCTGCATGGACCATCATTATGTGTTTCCCAAGGTGGGTTCGGAGCACTTCATCGACCAGCAGTTTCGGGCAGCGGATCAACTGGGCGTCCGGTTCCATGCCACCCGGGGCAGCATGTCCCGGGGAAGGAGCGACGGAGGTTTGCCGCCGGATGACCTGGTTCAGGATGTGGATACCATCCTGAAGGACAGCCAGCGGCTGGTGGAAAAGTTCCACGACACGTCCCGATTTTCCATGCACCAGGTGGCGCTGGCCCCGTGCTCGCCCTTCAGCGTTACCACAGACCTGCTGAAGCAGTCGGCAGTGCTGGCCCGGTCCATGGGCGTGCGGCTGCACACCCATCTGTGCGAGACCAAGGATGAGGAGAACTTCACCCTGGAGGCTGTGGGCATGCGGCCCCTGGCGTATATGGAGAGCTGCGGCTGGCTGGGGAACGATGTGTGGTACGCCCACGGCATCCACTTCAACGACCAGGAGCTGCGGCTGCTGGCCCAGACGGGAACAGGCGTGGCCCATTGCCCGGTGTCCAACATGAAGCTGGCCTCCGGCGTGTGCCGGGTGCCGGATATGCTGGAGCTAGGGGTGCCGGTGGGACTGGCCGTGGACGGCTCTGCGTCCAACGACTGCTCCAACCTGCTGGCGGAGATCCGGGCGGCGTACCTGCTGCACCGGCTGACCTACAGCGCCAAGGCCCCCACCGGGTATGACCTGCTGAAAATGGCCACCATGGGCAGCGCCCGGCTTCTGGGCCGTCAGGACGAGATCGGCAGCCTGGAGGTGGGAAAGGCGGCGGACCTGTTTCTGCTGGACGTGGACCTGCTGGAGCTGGCCGGGGCCAAGCTGGACCCCGCCTGTATGCTGGGCACCGTGGGCTATGCCCGCCCGGCGGAGCTGGTGATGGTCAATGGCCGGGTGGTGGTGGAGCACGGCCGGGTGCTGGGTATGGACGAGGAACAAACCCGCGTTCGGGCCCAGCAGCTGGTGGACGGGATGCTGCAAAAAGCGGAATAAGCAAACAACCGGGTACGGCGCGCCGTACCCGGTTGTCGGTTATATGTGTTCAATCAGGGCCACGGCGTGGGCGGACATGCCGGAGCCGTCGCCGGTGAAGCCCAGGTGCTCCTCGGTGGTGGCCTTGACGTTGACCCGGTCCACGTCTATGCCCAGAGCGGCGGCCATGTTTTCCTGCATCTGCCGGCGGTAGGGGCCGACCTTAGGGGCCTGGGCGATGAGGGTGGCGTCGATGTTCACCACCCGGTATCCGGCGCGGGTCAGGGCATCGCGGACCCGGGACAGCAGGGTCAGACTGGAGATATTCAGGAAAGCATCGTCGCTGTCCGGAAACAGGCGGCCGATGTCTCCCAGGGCGGCGGCCCCCAGCAGGGCGTCCATCACCGCGTGGGTCAGCACGTCGGCGTCGGAGTGACCGTCCAGCCCCCGGTCATAGGGGACGTGGACGCCGCCCAGGATCAGAGGACGTCCGGCGGTGAGCCGGTGGACATCGTAGCCGTGGCCCATGCGCAGATTCGTCATCTGTCCCGCCCCCGGAGGATGGCCTCGGCGATCAGCAGGTCCAGGGGGGTGGTGATCTTGATATTCTCCCGGCTGCCCGTGGCCAGGTAGACTTCCTTGCCCAGACGCTCCACGGCGGAGCAGTCGTCGGTGATCTCGGCTCCGGCGTCGATGGCGGACTGGAGGGCGGCCTTCAGCAGGCTGGCCTCGATGACCTGGGGGGTGTATACGGCGAAAAGGGTGGAGCGGTCCGGCGTGGAGAGGACGCGGCCATCGGTGGGGTCCGCGGCCTTGATGGTGTCGGTTACCGGAACGGCGGGGGCCGCGGCGTTGGTGCGGCAGGCCAGGCGGATGATCTCGTCAAATTCCGCCGGGTCCACCAGGGGACGGGCGGCGTCGTGGACCGCCAGCAGGCCGGCCTTGGGGTTGGCCTCCAGGGCGGCGGCCAGGACGGACTGGGCCCGGGTGGAGCCGCCGCGGACCACCTTGACGGGCTTGTGCAGGCCGCAGCGGCCGCACAGGTCCGCCACGGTGAGAAGCAGCTCCTCCCGGGTGGCGACGATGATCTCGTCCACCAGCTCGGTCCGGTCGATGGCGCACAGGGTGCGCATCAGCACCGGTGCGCCGCACAGGTCCGTCAGCAGCTTGTCCTGACCGCCCATGCGGGCGGAGGAACCGGCGGCGGGGATGATGGCCGTGCAGAAGGGGCGGGTCTTATCCTGGACCCGGCGGATTTTATCAAACAATTTTCCCATAGTTACGCTCCCAGCATCATGGCTTCGTTGATCCGCTGCTCCACAGCGGGGTAATCGTCCGTTCCCTCCACCAGCACCACCTCGGAGATGAGGATCTGCTTGGCGCTGTGGAGCATTTTGCGCTCGCCGTTGGACAGGCCCCGGCGGTGGTCCCGCCACATGAGGCCCTTGATGACCCAGGCCACCTCCAGCAGGTCGCCGCTTTTCAGCCGGGCCAGATTGTCCCGGTAGCGCTGGTTCCAGTTGGAGGACATCTGCACCTCCAGCGTGGGGATGGCGGAGAGCACCTGGCAGATGTGCTCCGCCGTGGACAGACACCGCAGGCCGATCTGACAGCAGGCGTCGATGGGGATCTTCAGCACCAGCCCCCCGGCGGGCATGCGGAACACATAGTAGCTGCTGACCCGGCTGCCCAGGCGCTCGTGGGTGATGCGCTCGATGATGCCGGCCCCGTGCATGGGGTGGACCACCTTATCGCCGATCAGAAACATGGCGGCGTCTCCTTTCCGGAATATAATTTTTCACAAATATATTATACCGGAACGGACCGGATTTGGCAAGAGGGAAAAAGACTATACGGAATCTTAGCAGGCGGGCGGATTGCATTCCCTACCGGAGGGGTGTATAATACCGGCGGGAAAAAATACCCGAAGGAAAGGGGTTTGAGGTACTGTGCTGGAGTTTTTGGAGAAGGAACAGATCGACAAGGGGATCATTCAGGGGATCCGGGAATACCGGGAGAAGTATCCGGCGGCGCCGGAGCTGGCGGGGCGGGTGCCCCGGCCCCGGTATCACTATTACGGAAAGGACGTGTGGGAGGCGGCGGCTGCGGCCCTGCTGTGCGGCGAGAATCTGCTGCTGGCAGGCAGCAAGGCCACCGGCAAGAACGTGCTGGCGGAGAACCTGGCCATGGCCTTCGGACGTCCGGCCTGGGACGTGTCGTTCCATGTGAACATGGACGCCGCCAGCCTCATCGGCATGGACACCTTCGTGGGGGGACAGGTCACCTTCCGGCCGGGACCGGTGTATCTGTGCGCCAAAAACGGGGGCTTCGGCATTCTGGACGAGATCAACATGGCGAAAAACGAAGCCCTGGCTGTGCTGCACGCCACGCTGGACTTCCGGCGGGCCATCGACGTGCCGGGATATGACCGGGTGGAGGTGGACCCGGCGGCGCGGTTCATCGGCACCATGAACTATGGCTATGCCGGGACCCGGGAGCTGAACGAGGCCCTGACCAGCCGGTTCGTGGTGATCCAGATGCCCACCATCGGAGAGGAGGGCCTGGAGCGGCTGCTGGAGGAGGAATTTCCCACCCTGGAGAGGAAATACCGCCAGCAGTTTGCCCAGCTGTTTCTGGACCTGCAGAAAAAGTGCGAAAGCGCGGAGATATCCTCCAAGGCCCTGGACCTGCGGGGCCTGCTGGACGCGCTGCGGCTGATCCGCCGGGGCGTCCGGGCGGGGATGGCCCTGGACATGGGCATCACCAACAAGGCCTTTGACAGCTATGAACAGGACCTGATCCGGGACGTGATCGCCGGACGCATTCCGGCGAAGCTGGACCGGGCCCGGCTGTTTACGGACTGAGCGCCATGGGTGTGCAGACCTACAGCGCCCAGCAGCGGCGGGCGGTGAATCTGATCTGGGCCGCGGCGGGGGAATATGGGTTCGAGCCCAAGTTCCTGGCCATGAAAACCGACGGGACACCGGATTTTTACATGAATTTTGTCATCGGCCTGGTATACAAGTGGTTTGGCCGGGACATGCTGGAGCGGCTGTTTGACTCGTGGCTGGGGGATGTGCGGCAGGCGGTGATGGACGACCTGGCGTGGCTGGCCCTGGAGAGCGCTGTGTATCAAAAGGAGCTGCCGGGACGTCCGGCGCTGGAGGAGCTGCGGCAGGACCACGCCCGGGAGTTCTTTGCCATGGAATATCGGACCTCCCGGCAGGAGTGGATGGCCCGGAATCAGCTGGTATACTCCATGCAGGCGGCCCGGTGGAAAAACGTGCTGGGAAAGCCGGACCGGCTGGTGACCCCCTGGGATAAGGGCCTGTATCGGGCGCTGTGCTGCGGGGACGTCAGCGGGGAGGAGCTGGAGCAGGCGCTGCGGGCGTGCTTCCGGAAGTATCTGGGCTTTGACGGAAAGGTGCGGACCAAGGCGGAGCTGCGGCTGCACTTCGACAACCGGCGGTGGATCGCCTTTATGACCAAAATGGCTCCCACGGAGCTGGTGCGCACCGACGATCTGGCCATCGGACGGGCGGCCCATGCCGGGCAGGCGGGGTTTGTCCGGGCGGCGGACGCCCTGCGGTCCATGCTGCGCTCCAACGAGCGGGCGGAGGCGGACCGGGCGTATATCCAGCGGTGCTTCGGGCGGAGTATGTACGCCCCCAAGCAGCTGAGCGCCATCGAGCAGCAGCGGTGCACCGGGAATCACCTGGGGTGCAGGCTGTGGTTCACCCGGGGGGACCCGGCGGCGGACGTGCCGCCCAGCAGCGACAGCCAGCAGCTGTATGAACAGGCGGCGGAACAGGCCCGGCTGAACCGGGCGGCCTATGCCGAAAACAGTGAGCTGTATGAAAGCGCCCTGCTGCGGCTGACGGAACAAATCCGCAATTGTATGCTGGTGCACCAGCAGCCGGAGGCCGTGACGGCCCGGCAGGGCTGGCTGGACGGGGCCAGGGTATGGCGGGAGCCGGTGCTGGGGGACGACCGGGTGTTTCTGCGGCAGGATCAGGAGCCGAAGCCCGGCTTCAGCGTGGATCTGCTGCTGGACGGCTCGGCCTCCCGGCTGCACTGTCAGGAGACCATCGCGGCCCAGGGGTATATCCTGGCCAAGAGTCTGCTGAACTGCGGCATTCCCGTGCGGGTCACCAGCTTCTGCAGTCTGCGGGGCTATACGGTGCTGCGGGTGCTGAAGGAGTACGGCGACAAGCAGGGGGAGCGGCGGATATTCGACTATTTCGCCGCAGGGTGGAACCGGGACGGTCTGGCCCTGCGGGGAATGGAGGAGCTGATGCAGTCGGCTCCGGCGGAGAAGCATCTGCTGCTGATCCTCACTGACGCCAATCCCGACGACAGCCACCGGATCCCCCCCAACGGAAAGAATCCCATCAGCCGGGAATATGACGGCAAGGCCGGGGTGGAGGACACCGCCGACGAGGTGCGGGACCTGCGCCGCCGGGGCATCCGGGTGGCGGCCATCTTCATGGGGGAGCAGGACAGCGTTCCGGCGGCGGATCGGATATACGGAAAGGACCTGGCCCGTATCCGGCGGATGGACCAGCTGGCCCAGGCCGCCGGGCGGCTGATCCAGGATCAGATCCGGGAGCTGGCCAATTAAAAAAGAAAATGTTTTTGAAAAATGCGCTCTGTTGCCCTGTATACGGCAACAGGGCGTATATTTTTCCGGGAAAAGAGGGGGGATGCAGAACGACGAAAAAGGAGGGCGGTCAATGGAACAGAAGCAGGAGCCCCAGAGGCCGAAAATCGGCACGGAGGAGGTGCGCCGGGCGGCGGATATCCTGAGACGGTATCACGCCGGGAAGCGGCAGCTGGAGCAGCGTATCATCGACAACGAGCAGTTCTGGAAGCTGCGGCACTGGCAGCAGATGGAGAAGGCGGGGCAGGGCGGCAATCCCGCAGACCCGCAGCCCACCAGCGGGTGGCTGGTGAACTGCATCCTGTCCAAGCATGCGGACGCCATGGACTGTTATCCGGAGCCCACGGTGCTGCCCCGGGAGCCCGGGGACCGGGAGGAGGCCCGGAAGCTGACAAGAATCCTGCCGGTGGTGCTGAAGAAGAACGGGTTCAAGCGGACGTATTCCAGCGCATGGTGGTACAAGCTGAAATCCGGGTGCGCCGTGTACGGCGTGTTCTGGGACGCGGGGAAGCTCAACGGACTGGGGGACATCGCCATCCGGCGGATGGACCTGCTGAACCTGTTCTGGGAGCCGGGGGTCACGGATATCCAGGACTCGCCTCACTTCTTCTCCACGGAGCTGCAGGACCGGGAGGCCCTGGAGGAGCGGTATCCCTGGGCCAAGGGCAAGGCCGACCGGGGCGGCTGGAGCGTGAGCCGGTATCTGTATGACGACGCGGTGGACACCTCCGGAAAGGTGCTGGTGGTGGACTGGTACTATCACACCCGGGAGAACGGGCGGAAGGTGCTGCAATACTGCAAGTTCGTGGGGGATACGGTGCTGTATGCCACGGAAAACGACCCGGATATGCGGGAGAAGGGCTGGTACGACCACGGGAAGTATCCCTTTGTGTTCGACGTGCTGTTTCCGGAGGAGGGGACCCCGGCGGGGTATGGGTATGTGGACCTGTGCAAGTCCCCTCAGAAGCAGATCGACCTGATGAACCAGGCTATCCTCAAGAATACCCTGGCCTCGGCCACGCCCCGGTTCTTCGTACGCAGCGACGGGGCGGTGAACGAGAACGAATATGCCGACTGGACAAGGCCCTTTGTCCACACCAACGGAAATCTGGGCAGCGATTCCATCGCGCCCATCCAGACGGCGGGACTGGACAGCGTGTATGTGGCGATTTTGCAGAGCAAGATCGCGGAGATGAAGGAGACGGCGGGCAACCGTGACGTGGCCAACGGCGGCACCGCAGGCGGCGTTACCGCCGCCACGGCCATCGCGGCCCTGCAGGAGGCGGGGGGCAAGCTGTCACGGAACATGATCGACGACGGATACGAGGCGTTTTCCGACGTGGTGACCCTGTGCATCGAGCTGATCCGGCAGTTTTACAGCCTGCCCAGGCAGTTCCGGCTGCTGGGGGCCATGGGCCGGGAGGAGTTCGTCACCTATGACAGCCGGGGGCTTCAGCCCCAGGCGGTGGACGATGGAGTGATCGCCGGGTACCGGGTGCCGGAGTTCGACCTGGAGGTGTCGGCCCAGGACGAGAATCCCTACAAGACCATGGAGTATAACCAGCTGGCCTTGCAGCTGTTCCAGATGGGGTTTTTCCGGGCGGATATGGCGGATCAGGCGCTGCGGTGCCTGGAGCTGATGGACTTCAAGAACAAGGACCAGTTGATGAGCAGCATTCTGCGGGGGCAGACCGCCGATCCGGCGCGGCAGGCCCAGTCCGTCCCCGCAGGGGTGGCGGAGATGCAGAAGCTCAGCGCCATGGACCGTATGCGCCAGCAGAGCCAGGAGGCGGTGAGGCCCCGATGATCTGCGCAGTGTTCGGGGAGGATCGGGTGACCCTGCGGGGGCACGCGGGATATGCGCCCCCAGGAGAGGACATCGTGTGCGCCGCTGCGTCGGCGCTGGTATTTGCCCTGATCGGGGCGCTGGAGGAAAAGGGCCTGCTGCGGGAGCTGGTGGTCAGACCGGGCTTTGTGACGGTGGCGGCGGAGGGAGACTGTCAGGCGGAATGGCAGCTTATCCGATGCGGACTGGGACAGCTGGCGGGGAAATATCCGGCATGCGTTCGCCTGGAGGCGTGAGCATAGGGGTCGTGGCCTACCACGGAAAGGAGCAGATATGCGGAAAACGGATTGGCTGCAGCTGTTTGCGCAGCCGGAGGAACCGGCTCGGGCCGGGGAAAACGCGGGCGATACGGCTCCCGACGCCGGGGAGCGGCAGGAGGACTTTGAGGACCTGATCCGGGGACGGTACAAGGCGGATTTTGACGCCCGGGTACAGAAGATCCTGGACGGGCGGCTGCGGGGCCTGCGGCAGGAGGTGGCCCAGCTGCGGCAATGGGAGCGAGAGCGGGACCTGCGGCATCAGGCGGCCATGGGACGGCTGTCCCGCCAGGAGCCGGAGATCCAGAGGGTGTATCCGGAATTCCGGTGGCAGCGGGAGATGGACGACCCCGGCTTTGCACGGCTCATTGACGCGGGAGTGGAGCCCCGGGAGGCCTATGAGATGGTACACCGCCGGGAGCTGACGGCCAAGGCTATGCATTTTGCCGCCCAGATGGCCGCACGGCAGGCGGCCCGGGTAGTGGCCAGCGGCGGGCAGCGCGTCCGGGAAAATACCGGGCGCAGCGCCAGCGTCAGCCGCCCGGACCCGGGGAAGCTCACCAGCCAGGAGCTGGCGGACATCCGCAGGCGAGTCATGGACGGGGAGAGGATCAGCTTTTGAGTCCTTCCAGAAAATGGAAGTATTTGGATGAAGAAAGGGGAATGCTTATGATGAACAAACTGTATGACCTGCAGCTGTTTGCAGGCGAGGCCAATACCCAGACCACCGGTCACGGCGGCCTCAGCGCGGAGATGAAAACCTATTATGGCATGGAGCTGCTGGAAAACGCCAAGCCCCAGCTGGTACACAACCAGTTCGCCGCTACCAAGCCTCTGCCTGCCGGCGGCGGCAAAACCGTGGAGTGGCGCAAATTCGGCTCCTTTGACAAGGCACTGACCCCGCTGACCGAGGGCGTGACTCCCGATGGCAGCGGCATCTCCGTCAGCTACATCACCAAGGAGCTGGCCCAGTACGGTGACTACACCACCGTGTCCGATATGCTGGACCTGACCGCCATTGACGACGTGGTGCTGGAGATCACAGACCGCCACGGCAGCAACATGGGCCTGACCCTGGACACCGTGACCCGCAATGAGATCCAGCAGGGCAGCCAGGTGATCTACGCCCCGGTGCAGGGGGAGGGCGGCAGCCAGACCGATGTGCTGCACCGCTATGACCTGACGGACAAGTGCAAGCTCACCAGCGAGCTGGTGGCCAAGGCCGCCACCCAGCTGAAGAAGATGAACGCGCCTACCTTCGAAGGGAAGTATGTGTGTATCATTCATCCCAGTGTGGCCTTTGATCTGCGCCAGGACCCCGCCTGGGTGGCCGCCCATCAGTACGCCGCCGCCACGGAGCTGTTTTCCGGCGAGATCGGCGAGCTGCACGGCGTGCGCTTCGTGGAGACCACCGAGGCAAAGATCTTCCGGGGCGATGACCTGGCCAAGAACAGCCGGACGCTGAGCATCAACGGGAAGGTGGAAAACGCCGCCGCTGTGGGCTTTGACGGCGGCACCGTGGCCGCCAATGCCCTGAAGGGCCGATATGTGCTGGTGGGCGGCAAGCGCTGCAAGGTGGTGGGCAATACCGCCAGCCAGCTGACCCTGGACACCGCCGTGACGGCGGCGGACAACGACGTGATCTATCCCGGTGAGGGCGGCGCAAAGGGCCGCGACGTGTATTCCACCCTGATCGTGGGCGCCGACGCCTACGGCGTGACCGAGCTGGAGGGCGGCGGCCTGGAGCACATCGTCAAGCAGCTGGGCTACGGCGAGGATCCGCTGAACCAGCGCTCCAGCTGCGGCTGGAAAGCCACCTCGGTGGCGGTGCGCCTGTGCGAGGAGTACATGGTGCGCATTGAGAGCCTGAGCCCCGTATGGTCCAAGAAGGTCAAGGCGAACTAAGGGAGGGAGACGGCCATGAGCCAGACGAAGAAGGAAGCCCCGCAGCAGGAAGCGGCAATCCAGGAACAGACCCAGGAAATGCAGGCGCAACCCCAGGAAGCGGCGGGCAAAAATCCCCTGGAGGAGCTGGTGACCATTCGGCTGTTCAAGGATAACGAGCGCTACCGGGACGATGTGTTTGTGAGCGTGAACGGCCGCACCTTTCAGATCAAGCGCGGGGTGGAGGTACAAGTCCCCCGCTACGTCCAGGAGGTGCTGGACAACAGCATGAGCCAGGACATGGTGGCCGCGGCCATGGTGGACAAGCTGGAAGCGG
>ERZ857998.4260-NODE-4260-length-10473-cov-3.465444_pt1 | contig 10473 bp, 6 predicted proteins | sample MGYA00519954_ERZ857998 | MGnify/ENA primary metagenome ERZ857998 (study PRJEB31778, sample SAMEA3449424) | human gut metagenome | biome: human gut; feature: human-associated habitat; material: faeces | place: United Kingdom | collected 2010/2012 ...
AACGCTTTCAATTACTGCCACAACTACTCCTTATAAACGTTAGGTTGTGATGACATTGCCTAGAGTAGTGCGTTTTGTGGACGTATGGCAAACTTATCCGACACGATTTATGTGAACGCTCACATAAATCGTGTCGGACGCGTCCGGAACTTCGCCTGTTATTTCCTTGGCGCTGGCTTCCAGTCAAGATCGTCGAGAAGTTGGTTAGTCCATCCAACGATCTCATCGGAACTCATTGGCCCGGATCCAAGCGACCCCGCAAACGGGGTGGGGATCACATACGTTTGAGTGACAGGCCTGTACTGGATGCCTTTGTAGATTCGCGCCATGCGCATCTGTACGGATTCACGTGGCTCAAATTTGGAGACACGAATGTTACGTCCTTGACCGATGATCTCCGTAATGCCAAGCTTTCTTGCTTTGAATCGCAATCGCGCCACATCGAACAATGCCTCGAAATCGACCGGAGGTTTACCGTAACGATCCGTAAGTTCATCGCGCAACTCGTCAAGATCAGCTTCCGTACGTGCCCCTGCCAGCTTGCGGTAGGCTTCCAATCGCAATTTGTCGGAATCGATGTAGCCGACGGGGATGGACGCTTCGATCGGCAGATCAATTGTGACAGCAACCGATTCCGCACGTTCCGGCTCCTTGTACTGTTCGACAGCTTCGGAAACCATGCGCACATACAGATCGAAGCCAACGCCCTCGATATGCCCGCTCTGCTCGTCGCCCAGCAGATTGCCAGTGCCACGCAGCTCGAGATCCTTCATCGCCACGTCAAAACCTGAACCAAGCGCAGTGTTCTGCGCGATGGTGGCCAGTCGGTCATGCGATTGCTGGGTCATCGGCTTGGTCGGATCGTACAGGAAGTACGCGTAGGCACGCTCACGGCCTCGCCCGACACGGCCACGCAGCTGGTGCAGCTGGCTTAGGCCGAAACGGTCGGCATGATCGACGATCAACGTATTCGCATTGGAAATATCAAGACCGGTTTCGATGATGGTGGTGCATACGAGCACATCAATGTCGCGATGCCAGAAGTCTCGGATCACACCGTCGAGCTGCTTCTCCCCCATCTTGCCATGGGCGATGCCGACATGCGATTCCGGCACCAGCTCGTGAATCTTCGCGGCAACCGAAGCGATGTCTTGCACTCGGTTGTGTACATAGAACACCTGGCCACCGCGCAACAGCTCACGCCTGACCGCAGCAGTAACCTGAGCATCCTCATACGCGCCAACGTAAGTAAGCACCGGCAAGCGGTCTTCCGGAGGCGTGGCCAACGTGGACATTTCACGAATGCCTGTAACGGCCATCTCCAACGTTCGCGGAATCGGTGTTGCCGACAGACTCAGCACATCCACATTGGTACGCAGCGCCTTCAACGTCTCTTTGTGTTCGACACCGAAACGCTGCTCCTCATCGATGATGACCAGGCCTAGATCCTTGAATTTGACCTTCGGCCCGAGCAGTTTGTGCGTACCGATCACCACATCGACGGAACCGTCTTCAAGTCCCTTGATGGTGTCGTTGATTTCCTTGGTGGTTTGGAAACGGCTCATCGCCCTTACTTCCACCGGGAATCCTTCAAAACGTTCGGTGAACGTCTCGAAATGCTGTTGCACCAGCAATGTGGTCGGCACCAGCACAGCCACCTGTTTGGAATCCTGCACCGCCTTGAATGCGGCACGTACGGCGATTTCGGTTTTGCCGAATCCCACGTCGCCACAAATCAGGCGATCCATCGGCACGGGCTTTTCCATATCGGATTTGACTTCGTCGATGGTAGTCAGCTGATCGGCGGTTTCTTGGTATGGGAAAGCGTCTTCCAGTTCTTTCTGCCAAGGGGTGTCTTTGCTGAAGGCATACCCCTGCATGCGTTGACGTGCCGAATACAGTTTGACCAGATCTTCGGCGATTTCGTGCACATGCTTACGTGCTTTCGCCTTGGTAGCAGCCCAGTCGGATCCGCCCAGTTTGTTGAGTTTTGGAGCGTCGGCACCGATGTATTTGCTGACTTGGTCAAGCTGATCGGTGGGGATGAACAGTTTGTCGGCAGGTGCGCCGCGCTTGCTGGATGCGTATTCGATGACCAGATATTCGCGTGTTGTCTGGTTGGCGCCCGCTCCGATGGTACGCTGTCGCATTTCGAGGAACCGGCCGATGCCATGCTGCTCATGCACCACGTAATCGCCGGCTTTGAGCTCCATAAGGTCAATGGCCTTACGGCGACGTTTCGGTGTTTTTGCCTGTCCCGCGGCCGATGTGCGTCCGGTCAGATCGCGTTCGGTAAGCAGTGCGACTTTCGCAGCATTATCGACGAATCCGTCGATGGCACGCGATCTGATGCAGTCGAAGTTGGCGATTCCCGTTTCGTTGATGGCACGCTTGAGTCGAACAAGAGTACCTTGCGCTCCTGCAGTGACGGTGACGGCATAGCCGGCATCAAGAAGACCTTCGATACCGGATGCGGCTTTGGCTTCATCTCCGCGATATTCGCCGGGATTGGCAGCGTCGAGCTGAACGTGTCCTTCCCTGCTTGGGTCCACGCCGAAACTCGTAAGCTTCCATACGTCGTGCCTTGAGAAAACCAGCGATGAAATCGTTTCTTCAAAATCGTAGAAATTCGCCTGATCGAACGTGATCGGAGCGCCGGCACCATGACCGGATGCTGCGACATGCCAGCTGGCCGCAAGAAACTCATTGGCGGTTTTTGCGAGATCGTCAGCCGAACGACGCAATTTTTCCGGATCAGAGAGCATGACCAGCGCATGCTTGGGCAACATGCCCTGCACCGGCTCCATGTCATCGACCAATGCAGGAAGTAACGATTCCATACCTTCGACCGGAATGGCGTTGGCAATGGATTCTAGCATGTCTTCGGCATTGGGAATGGATCCAATCAAGGATTTCGCACGCTTGCGCACCTTGTCAGTCAATTGCAGTTCACGGCATGGCGTGGCCCAAACAACAGGAACATTCCCGCCATACGTACGCTGATCCGAAGCGTGGAACTCCCTGATGGTGTCAATCTCATCACCGAAGAACTCAATACGCACAGGATGTGGCAATGTCGGTGGGAACACGTCGATAATGCCTCCTCGCACCGCGAATTCACCACGATCCATCACCAGATCGACTCGAGTATAAGCATTTTCCACCAGTCGACGCGACGCCTCGTCGAGCGCCAATTCCTCGCCTTGAGAAAACACCAAAGGCTCCACGTCGGCCAAACCTGCAACCACTGGCTGGATCAGGGATCGCACCGGCATGACGAGAATGCGGATGGGGCCGAACAGCTTGCTTCCCTCTTGAGGGTGCTTCAGCCTGCGGAACACCGCCATACGGCTCGCCACGGTATCGGCGCGTGGCGAGAGGCGTTCATGAGGCAAGGTCTCCCATGCTTCGAGCTGTGCCACGTCGTTCGGATCGCCGGAATACCACGAACGAATCGTCTCGACCGTCTCTTCGGCTTCGCGGCCGGAGGCCACCACAAATACAACCGGCCGTGTTCCCGATGCTCCAGCGGCCAGTGCCGGGCGCAATCCTTCGGGAATGCCAACGGTAATGCTAGGGTCTATGTCGGATTCCGGCACCTCGATCTCACCGGAAATCAGCGCACGAAAATCCTCGTCGGTTTCGAGTACGTCAAGAATGCCAGCCAAGGAACCTGAAGTCGGCAACTGCACCGGTTCAGCGGCCATTGAATTGCTCCTGAGCTTTGGCGAGGCCATTGAAAATGATAGTTTCGGCGGCATCAGCGCCATCGGCGAGGAATTCCGGAAGCTGCTTGCGCTGATCCGGTCCGAATCCGCCCAGCACCCAGTTCACGGTGTTGTCGTGGGCATGGGCACCTCGCTGCGCGTGTCCAACGCCCATGCGTACACGGGCATACTTCGGAGTTCCCAAGGCGCGGTCAATCGACTTGATGCCATTATGTCCGCCTGCGGAGCCGCCTGCCTTGACTTTGATACGTCCAAAATCAAGATCCATGTCGTCGTGAATCACCACGATATGGTCCGGTTCAATCTGGTAGTAGGCGCTGATGGAAGCCAACGCATTGCCTGACTCGTTCATGTAGGTGAGCGGCTTTGCCAGGAAGAATTTGACGTTACGACCAGACAGGTTCATCACACCCTTGCCGATCATGGCAAGCCCTTTATGGTCGGAAAAGTTGACCGACCAACGTTCAGCAAGCAGATCAGCTGCCATAAATCCCATATTGTGACGGGTGCCTTCATATTTGGAACCCGGATTGCCGAGTCCTGCGATCAGCCAGAAATCAGATGCCATTGAAATCGTTCCATTCATTCATACATACGATTGCGCGCATTCATATTGCGCCGCGTTGTCTCGTCTTGATAACCGCAAAGATTGTACTTACAGGTCGAGATACCAGTAACTCATGTCACGCATGGTGCCGGTGGAATCGGTGGCGGCGGTTGGCATGAGGCCAAACTGTGTAAAACCGAACCGTTTCATCAGTGCAATCGAACCGGCATTGTCTGCGAAAATAATGCCGCATGCCTTACGCATATTACGCTTTCGGCATTCTTCAAGCAGTTTGGTGAGCGTATATGTGCCGACTCCCCTGCCCTGCCATTGCGGGTCGATGTAGTAGGCAAGATCGGTGACGCCATCATATCCCGCGCGATCATAGAAAACGGAAAGCGCGCTGAATCCAATGATCCGCCTCTCTCCGTCATCATCTACCGTTTCCGTGACAAACACCGCGTACGGATCATGATGCGATTCAACCCATGCTTTGCGCTGTTCGTATGTGCGTGGGGTTATATCGGCCGATGATCCACCTCGTATGACTGCAGCGTTGTAAATGTCGGCGATTGCTTGAATGTCGTTTTGCGTGGCGATGCGGTAGGAATACTCACTCATGTTTTTGAGCATACCGGGCATATGCAGAAGGCGGAAGACCGGTTCCATATATGAGGAACCAGACTCCCGCCTTACGCAAACAGCAATCGTACGGAACTTGTGCGGAAACTACTGCTCGAGTTCGAGCGCCTTGTTCAACGCTTCCTGAAGTTTCTTCTGCGCTTCGCCATAAGCGGACCAATCGCCCTTCTTCATGGCCGCGTCGGAATCCTTCATTGCCTGGGATGCGTCGTTGAGGGCGCTCTTCAGAGCGCTGCTCATCGTGCTGGAACCGCCAGTATTGCCGGAACTGCTGTCATTGTTGGAATTCGACCCAGATGACGAGTCAGTACCGTCGGTTCCGGAAGAACCGTTAGCGGAGGCATCCCCACTGGTACCGGCAGTATCGCTCGTGTCGGTCTTACTGCTGGTGGAACCGTCGACGTTTTCGGCATCGCCCGCGGACGCGCCGGAGTTGCCGCCGAACACCTGATCGAGCGCTTCGTCCAATGTGTTGGCGAATCCGACCTGGTCGCCGAAGGCCACCAACACCTTCTTCAACAGCGGGAAACTGGTGGAACCGGAGGACTTGACGTACACCGGCTGCACGTACACCAATCCGCCGCCGAGCGGCAGTGTAAGCAGATTGCCTCGCTGCACGTTGGTGGAGCCGGACTCAAGCAGGTTGAGTTCCTTCGACACGTCGGCCGACGCATTGAAGTTGTTCTGCGCCTGACCGGGGCCTGGCACATTGGAATCCTTCGGCAACTCCTGCAATCGAAGCGTGCCATAGTTCACGCCGATCTTGCCTTTTTCGTTGCCCGCATCGGAATCGACAGACAGGAATCCCGTCAAAATCTCTCGGGTTGACGTGCCTGCGGGAATATACGACGACGTCAACGAGAACACCGGCTCGTTGGACCCACCGGTCTGCAGCGTCAAATAATACGGCGGCTGCAGAATGTCGCGTTCCTGAGCCTGCTGAGATTCGGTCGGATCGACCGGAGTCTGCCAGAAATCCTCACCGGAGAAGAACTGGCTGGCGCTCGACACATGGTACTTGGTCAACAGTTCGCGCTGCACCTTGAACAGGCTTTCCGGGTAACGCAGGTGGCTCATCAGATCGCCGGAAATCTCCGACAATTGGTGGTACTGGCCGGGGAAGATCTTCTGCCATGCCTTGATCACCGGATCGGATTCATCCCACACGTACAGGTCCACGGAACCGTCATACGCATCGACGGTAGCCTTCACGGAGTTGCGAATGTAGTTGGCGTTCTTCGAAGCCAGCTCACTCACCGTAGCCGAAGATTCCGTGGTGGAATCCTTGGAGGCTTCGCCCAGATCGGTCATCTGCGAATACGGGTAGGCGTCAGACGTGGTGTAACCGTCGACGATCCACTTGACACGACCATCCACGACCGCCGGGTACACACGGCCGTCAAGCGTCAGGTATGGTGCGACCTTGGCCACACGCTCCTTCGGGGAACGATCGTAGAGAATCTGTGATGCGGAATTCACACGGTTGGAGAACAGAATCTGGTCGGAGCCGAAACGGATGGCGTACAGCAGTCGGGAGAAGATATTGCCGATCTTCGGGCCGCCATTGCCGCCGAACGTGTTGGTGGCGCCTTCAGAACCGGTCGGGTAATCGAACTCCCACGACTGCGTGCCTTCCGGAGCGCCCACGATCGAATACTCGGAAGCGTTCGGTGAGAAGTAGATACGCGGCTCATACTGTTCGGATTCGGTGAGTTTGCCTTGGGTTGGGATGCCCGCCTCGAAGAACTTCGGCTGGCCGTCGGCCGTCACTTTGTTGCCGTAGGCGGCCACCACACCATAGCCGTGCGTGTACACGGTATGGTCGTTGACCCAGTTGCGATTGTCAAGACCGGCAAGGTCAAGTTCTCGTGCTGCGATCACCGTATCTTGGCTCTCGCCGTCGACCTCATACTTGTCGACGGCGAGAGTGTCGGCAAATGTATAATACTGCTTGGATTGTTGCAGCTGTTTGAACGTTGGGGAAACGATCTGCGGATCGAGCAGTCGGATCTGCGCGGTCGATTCCGCGGAGTCGGCCAGTGCGCCTTCCTCGCCCTCGGTAGTGGCCTGGTATTGTTCCGTCTTCACATTGTTCAGACCATAGGCTTCACGAGTGGCGTCGATATTGCGCTGAATATATGTTGATTCCATCTCCTGCGCGTTCGGGTTCACACGGAAACGCTGCAGCAGCATCGGCCATGCCACGGTAAGCACCAGGCTCACCACAATGGCGGATGCGATGGCCACGGTCGGTACCTTCCACGCCTTGAGCGCTTCGGAGGCGCGCACCGCGATTGGGGCCTGGCCTTCCAGCGCATGCGATTTCATGATCCACACGCCGAGAACCACACCAAGAGTGGCGGTGATGGCGGCCATGATGAAGGTAACGGGAATCGTGGCGTTGACCGTGGTGTAGGTGGCGCCGGTGATGCGGCTACCCTCCTGCGTGAGGTGAGAGAACACACCAAGCACCTGATTCGCCGCCCATGCGAACATGTTGAGTATCAGCCAGATGCCGATCTGCCTACGCGCACGCTTGGTGATGTGGAACAGTCCACGACCATGCACTGGCATGGTGATGCGAATGCCACCCATCATCACATGCGTGACGATGGAGAAGATAATGCCTGCAAGCAACAGCAGCGACACCGCCGACATAATCAACTTCAAACCAGGCAACACGAATACGTAGAAACCATTGTCAATGCCGAATTGCGGATCAGTGGTGCCGAAACTCTGCGCATTGAACATCAGCAGAATCTCAGACCAATTCGCATTAAACTGCGATCCGAACATCAAACCGACGATCAATGAAATCACCACTGCCACACGACGTGCACTCTTTGAGCTCACGCCCTTGCCCACTTCGATGGTGTCGCCATTAATACGAATGGTAGAACCATCGGCAGCATCGGGGCGAGCCCAGATCGCCAGCGACGCGGAAAGGAATCCGACCGCGGCGATCAGCAGCGCATACGCCACCCACAGGCCTACCCTGGTACCCAACTGCGTCCAAATCACGCTTTGGAAGCCAAGCTGCGCATACCACATGACATCGGTGATGAACTGCGCCAAGCCAAAGAACAGCCCGACGATGATGGCAAGCGCCAGCACCACACCGATTAGAATCTTGTTGCCGTTCGACGATTTGCGCGGACGGTTCGGCTGGCGTGTGATGCGCGGACCGGACGGACCTCTTGGAGGCATGTTCGCCGAAGACCGGGTGGTGTTATCGCCATCGGTTTCGACATTGAGAATGATGGGATCATCGTTGCCGGATTTATTGGCACGCTGCCCTTGGGAACGGCTCGGGCCGCTTTCCGGGTCGAACATGGGACCAAACATATCAAAAAAAGACATACTAATAGCCTATCGACAGGCACGGAACGTGCTTTATGCCACTGGCCTAATGTTTACGCAATTCACGAACACGAATCCACCCGTTCTTTTCTTATGCGATCGTATTCGCCATCACTGGCATGTGATAGATAATGACACTATGAAGAGGGTCCACGTTCATTTCGCTCGTTGTGCTGCCGCACTGTGCGCCATCGCACTGCCGCTATCGTTCGCTGGGTGTTCATCCAGCGCGAGTTTGAATGCTGGCTCCAACCAATCCGAGCAATCCAATTCGCAGCAGTCCGGCGCATCACATGATGCGCTTGACAAATCCAACGTGCCAAGCGTGATGGACGACTCTCCGCACGGCAAAGCCGTGGCTGCAGTCAATGCCATGAGTCTTGCAGAGCGTGTCGGTCAGCTCGTCATGGCACCTCTCTACGCGGGATCCGATCCTTCCTCATTGCAGGATCTCATTATGAACCAGCATGTCGGTTCGGTGCTGATCATCGGCAACTGGAATTCTGGAACGGCCGGTGTCGCCGCAGCCACATCCGCATTGCAATCGTATGCGCCGGCCAATAATCGGCTGTTGATGACCACCGATCAGGAAGGTGGTTTGGTGCAGCATCTTCAAGGCTCTGGTTTCGACCAGATGCCTTCCGCCACCGATCAGGGAACGATGTCGACCGATCAGCTTCGTCGGTCGGCGGCCGTATGGGGTTCCCAGCTTAAGTCAGCTGGCATCAATGTCGATTTGGCGCCGGTGGTGGGTACGGTGACGGTGGATCGCGCCACGAACGACCCTGTCGGAGCGTTGGATCGTGATTTTGGATTGGACGCGGACGGTAATGCCGACCATGCCAAAGCGTTCATTCAGGGCATGGCGGATTCGGGTATTGGCAGCGCCATCAAGCATTATCCGGGACTTGGTTCGGTAACCGGCAATACCGATTTCACCGCCGACGGCATTCTTGACACCACCACCACGTTGGACGGTGCGGAAATCAACGCGTTCAATAGCGCGTTGGAGGCGAACCCTTCCATGGTGATGATGTCTTTGGCTACCTATCAGGCCATTGATCCGAACAATCCCGCCGTGTTTTCCAGCACTTTGGTAACGGATTATCTACGTAATACGGTTGGTTTTCAGGGTGTCATCACTTCGGATTCCCTCTCCGCCACTGCCCTGAGCGGTGTTCAGCCGAGTGATTTGGGTGTGCGATTGGTTGAAGCCGGCGGTGATCTTGCCTGTATTGGCGCTTTCGATTATGTTCAGCAGGTTTTGGATGGTTTGAATGCGAAGGCCGCGGCTGATTCTGCTTTTGCGGACAAGGTGAAGCAGTCCGCGATTCGCGTGATGACGCTGAAATACGATATGGAACTCGCCAAATAATCACGGCCCACTGCGACACGGCCGAAAGCCGCGCTGTTACGCAAAAGCTTTCATGAGAATACCAGCTGCACCAACAGCATGTAAGCAGCGGTGCCACCGGCGATCGACAGCAGCATGTTTCTTTTCCATACGTGCAGCAGAACGATCACCATAATCGCAAGCAATTCGGGAATGCCGTGGCTGCCGGACAGCAGATGCACGCCCTTGAGCGAATACACGACGAGCAGACCGGTCATGGCGTATGGCAGCACCGTGCCCAGATAGGTGATGAAACGCGGCGGTTCCTTCGATTCGGGGAATACCAGAAACGGCAGGAAACGGGTCAAAATGGTACCAAGTATCGCCATGATAATAGTGACGACGCCCTGCCAGGTGGTCATGATCATCATGCGCGTGCCTCTTTCTGCATATCGTCGGACGTTACGCTGCCAGCTCCGCCGGCTTCATCCGTCTTGTCGTTTTTCAGATCGTTCAGATACGGCCGCAGCAGAACGAACATGACCAGCATGCCGGCAAGCGAGGGAATCATGAAATTGTCGGCGCCGAAAACTCCCAAACAAATCGCAGGCACGACGATGCCGGTCAACGCCGCCATATGGCTCTTATGTTTCGTAGCCAGCCACTGGTCTGCGAAGATCACGGCGAACATGGCGGTCATAATGAAATCGAGTCCGGAGGTATCGAACGTGATACGTCCGCCGAGAATGCCTCCAACCGTGGCACCAGCCACCCAGGAGAATTGGTTGAGGAATCCCACGAAGAAGTAGAACCAGCCTCGGTTGACGCCTTTAGGAATGACAGTGCCGTTGTCGATGGCGAAA
>ERZ857998.4267-NODE-4267-length-10459-cov-3.565359_pt1 | contig 10459 bp, 14 predicted proteins | sample MGYA00519954_ERZ857998 | MGnify/ENA primary metagenome ERZ857998 (study PRJEB31778, sample SAMEA3449424) | human gut metagenome | biome: human gut; feature: human-associated habitat; material: faeces | place: United Kingdom | collected 2010/2012 ...
GGTCTTTCAGTGCCTCCTGAAGGTCCGCCGCCGTCTGGATGTCGTACATCTCGATAAGCTGTTCGATGATGTTCCGCTTCTCTTCGCTCAGCCCGTTCTTTCTTTTTCTGCCCATACTCTTCCTCCCGTGTTATCTCTATTCTATCACATCCCGTTTCGCTTTTACAGAAAAACTTGAACAGGCTCGCAAACGCAGCAGCGCCAGCGTGGTCGACCGCTGCCTGGTGTGCCTGGACGCGGACAATGCCGACAGGGAACTGTTGGACGATCTGGACATGACGTTCATCAACGCCTACGCCCTCTACAGCACGCACAGCCACACGCCGGAGAAAATGCGCCTGCGGCTCATCATCCCGCTCACGCGCACGGTCACGCCGGACGAATACGCGGCGGTTTCCCGCCGCATCGCGGACGACCTGACGCTTTCCCGCTTCGACCCCACGACCTTTGAACCCGCGCGGCTCATGTACTGGCCCAGTACGCCCGAGGACGGGGAATTCGTCTTCCGGTACGCGGATCAGCCGTTCCTCAATCCCGACGATGTGCTCGCCACTTACGCCGACTGGCAGGACGCCTCGCTCTGGCCGACGACGCAGCCAGTGGAAGCGAAGATGCGCCGCACAGCCTCCACGCAGGAAGACCCGCTGACCAAGCGCGGCATCATCGGGGCGTTCTGCCGGGCGCACAGCATCACCGATGTGCTGGAAAATATCCTCTCCGACAGGTACACCCCTACCACACAGGACGACCGCTATACCTTCGTGGGCGGCAGCACCACGGGCGGGCTGGTGGTCTACGACGACAAGTATGCCTTTTCCCATCACGCGACCGACCCGGCGGGCGGCAAGCTGTGCAACGCTTTCGACCTCGTGCGCTGGCATCTGTTCACGCCGGGTACGAACACGCAGAGCGGAGCATTTATTGCAGACGAGTCTGCTTCCATAAGCGCAATGCGCGCTTATGCCGCCGCTGATGAAGCCACGCGCATCCGGATGACGGAGGAACGTATCCGACAGGCAGAGGAGGACTTCAGGGAGGAGCCGATTCTCGCTAAGCCCAGCGACGGGGCAGATTCCGGCGCAGCAGCTGGCCGCAATGCAGCAGATTCCAGTACCCATGGATCTGATTGGCAGAGCAAGCTGGAATACAGCAAAACGGGCGAGATCAAGAACACCCTGACCAACCTGCTGCTCATCGTGCAAAACGATCCCAACCTAAAGGGCATCGTGTTCAACCAGCTCTCCGACGGTATGGAGATCAGGGATGACATTGCGCCTGTGCCATGGAAGCATCCTTCCAAGTTCTGGCGGGACGCAGACGATAAGCAGATCATCAGCTACATCGAAACCCGGTACGGTTCCTTCAGCAACCGCAACTACGATATCGCCATCGGGAAAGTGACGGACGACCGCTCGTATCATCCCATCCGGGATTATCTGGCATCGCTGCCCGAATGGGATCGAATTCCCCGCATCGAGACGCTGCTCATCGACTACCTGGGTGCGCCGGATAATCTCTATGTGCGCACGGTGACGCGCAAGACGCTGTGCGCAGCCATCAAGCGCGTGCTCCAGCCGGGCATCAAGTTCGATACCATGCTGGTGCTCAATGGACCGCAAGGCGTGGGCAAATCTACGCTCATCTCCAAGCTGGGCGGGGAATGGTTCAACGATAGTCTGTCTCTAAACGACACCAAGGACAAGACAGCGGCGGAGAAACTGCAGGGGTTTTGGATCATGGAGATCGGCGAGCTTGCGGGACTGCGGAAGGCGGAAGTCGAGACGCTGCGCTCGTTCCTGTCGCGGCAAAACGACATCTATCGCGCATCCTTTGGCAAGCGAGCCACGCCGCATCTGCGGCAGTGCGTGTTCTTTGGAACGACGAATGAGGAGTCGGGCTACCTGCGCGACACGACGGGCAATCGCCGCTTCTGGCCAGTGAAGACGCCGGGCCGGGGCTACCGGCAGTCGTGGCAGCTGACGCAGGGAGACGTCGACCAGATATGGGCGGAGGCGCTGCATTATGTGCAGAACGGAGAAAAGCTGTATTTGGATGCCGACCTTGATGTAATGGCGAGGCGGGAGCAGCGCGGAGCCATGGAGACAGATGAGCGCGAAGGATTGGTGCGCGAGTATCTGGAGACGCTTTTGCCAGAGGAATGGGACAAGATGGAGCTCTCTGAGCGCCGGGGTTTCCTGAAAGGGGACGAGCTTCTTGGAGGAGGGAGAATCGGGACAGTTCGCCGGAATTCCGTGTGCGTCCTTGAAATCTGGTGCGAATGCTTTGGCCGGGAGAGCGGTGCACTACGGCGAGGTGACTCAAACGACATCATTTCCATGCTGACGCGCATTGGCTGGAGGAAGTCCAACGTCAACGGTAATGGAGCGCGCAGACTGCCCATTTACGGCCCCCAACGGTGCTATGAGCGGGATGATTCTGCGGGAGAATGACGGCTCACTGTATTTTGCCGGGCGCATATCACCGTAACTTGTTGCAGCAGCCCACCGAATTGTGCTGTAACAGTCTGCTGTTACCAAGGAACGACCAATATGTTTCTTACAGTGCTGGTTAAAAAAACGGCTGTTTCCAGGAAATTGGAAACAGCTTGGTAGCAGAGTGCAAGACACACGACTTATATAATTAGGAAAGAATCCATCGCGTTTCTTTTGTTTCCAGAGTTCTATAAGGACTAGGATTAGGAGTTAAATATAGAAAAATAGCCACATGTACACATGTGCGCTATACGCGTGCGAGAGAAACGTGGAATGAAAGGCCTTTAGGACTGGGCGAAATCGCATCTGAGGGTGAGATCACATCTAGGGGCGAAACCACATCTAGGGGTGAGATGCCCCACTGCGAATTACACCAGATGTACCACGAATAGCCCCAGCTCCCCTATGAAGCTGCAAGGTGTGGAATGTCCGCCAAGCGGTGCTGCCTCATAGGGGAGTCGGCCAATGTGTAACTGTACTATGGAGGAGGTGGCGCCATGCAGTTCAACCCACACGACTACCAGCGATTTGCTATTGACTTCATCAAGGGGCACCCCAATGCAGCGGTCTTTCTGGATATGGGTCTTGGAAAAACGGTCATCACGCTGACGACGTTGGATGACCTTTTATTTGATTCCTTCGAGATCTCCCGCGTGCTGGTAGTGTGCCCGCTGCGCGTAGCCAAAACCACATGGCCGCAGGAGATTGCGAAGTGGGATCACTTGCGGCACCTGCGCTATTCGGTGGTCGTGGGCACGCCCAAGGAGCGCGTCGCCGCGCTGGGCAGACCGGCGGAGCTGTATATCATTAACCGGGAGAACGTGGAGTGGCTGGTCAAACACTATGCCGGGCGGAAGCTGCCGTTCGATATGCTGGTTATCGACGAGCTGTCCTCGTTCAAGAACAGCCGGGCGAAGCGGTTTCTGGCGCTCAAGAAGGTACTGGGGCAGTTCACCCGCGTGGTCGGCCTGACCGGCACGCCCGCACCCAACGGGCTGGAAGACCTCTGGCCGCAGATCTATCTGCTGGACAGGGGCGCTCGCTTGGGCAGGACGATGCGCAGCTATCTGGACATGTACTTCGACACGCCCAACAGCTGGCTGCCTTATAAGCGCGAGCTGAAGCCCGGCGCGGAGGAGGCTATCTACCGGCGCATTTCAGACATCTGTGTTTCGATGCGCGCGGCGGATCACCTGAAGATGCCGGAACGGGTGGACAATGTAGTGGAACTCAGGCTGTCAGCGAGAGAGGAAAAGCTGTACCGCCAGATGGAGCGGGATATGCTGCTACCCTATGCGGCGATCGCCCGTGACGCAGAAGAACTGCGCCACGGGTACGCTCCTGCGGAATCCCCTTCGGGTCTGTCCTCGGAGCTAGTCGGGCATACGCCCTCCCTCCAAGGAGATGTATTGGCGCTCAATGCGGCCTCGCTGGCGGGAAAGCTGCTTCAGCTTGCCAACGGCGCGGTATACGACGAATTTCACAATGTGCGCGTGCTGCATGACCGCAAGCTGGACGCGCTGGAGGACCTCATCGAGGCAGCCAACGGTAAACCGGTGCTGGTGATGTACAACTACCAGCACGACCTGACGCGCATTCAGCAGCGGTTCGGGAAGTACAGCCCTGAGAATCCGAGCGGTGTGCGCGAGCTGAAGAGCGCCGGCGACATGGAGGATTGGAATGCGGGAAGAATTCCTGTGGCGGCGACGCAGCCCGCATCGACTGGGCATGGTCTGAACCTCCAGCAGGGCGGCAGCACCATCATCTGGTTCGGCCTGAACTGGTCCCTGGAACTGTACGAGCAGGCAAACGCGAGGCTGTGGCGGCAGGGGCAGAAGGAGACGGTGGTCGTCCACCACCTGGTGGTCAAGGGCACGATGGACGAACAGGTGATGCAGGCGCTCAAGGATAAGGCCGCCGGGCAGGATTCGCTCATGGCGGCGGTGCGGGCGCGGATCAGGGACAGCATGGGATGAAGGAGGCGAGTGAATGCTTGAGCGGGACATCGTGGCAGCGATCAGGCGGTATCTGGGCACGCTGGGCGAGGACGTGTTCTTCTGGAAGGAACACGGCGGGCCGTATGGCGTTTCCGGCGTGCCGGACATCATCTGCTGCTACAAGGGACGGTTTCTGGGGTTGGAAGCCAAGCTGCCTGGCGGCAGGCTGACGGCGCTGCAAAAGCGGGCACTGGAGAAGATCAACCGCGCGGGCGGCATCGCCCGGCGGGTGGAGAGCGTGGACGACGTCAAGGACATCATTGCGCAGGCAGACAGAGAAGCGAGGGAGGAAGGTCACCATGTGGTTTCGTAGAAAGAGCAAACGGCCGGACAGGCCGCTGATCTTCGTGTGCTCACCGTATCGCGGGGGCACGGAAACGAATACACAAAACGCGCGTAGGTATTGCCGCCTTGTCATGGAACAGGGCGGCATTCCTTTTGCGCCGCACTTGCTGTTCACACAGTTTCTGGACGAGGAGAATGCGGCGGAGCGCAGGCAGGGACTGCGGATGGGCATGGAGATGCTCAAGCTGTGCGACGAGCTGTGGGCGTTCGGCGAGCCGACGGAGGGGATGCGCATGGAGATTGCCCAAGCTGAGCGATTGGGCATCCCAGTGTGCAGGCTGGACATCGCGGGAGGGAAACAGCATGAATGAGAAGTGCTTTGCGCTGCGCAATAGAGGTGTGTGCGGCGCGCTGAGCGGGAGCTGCACCGGGTATGTTGGCTGCGCGTTCTACAAGCCGAAGCGCCAGCAGGAGGCGGACCAGCGCCGGGCCAATGCGCGGCTCAGGAGCCTGTCCATGGAACAGCAGAGGATGATTGCGGGCAAGTACTTCAGCGGCGAGATGCCGTGGAGAGGAGAGGTCGAGTGAACGCAAAGGAATACCTGTCGCAGGCGATGTATATCGACCAGCGGATCAACAGCAAACTGGAACAGGTGACGCGGCTGCGGGAGAATGTGACGAACTGCACGGCAGCGCTGTCGGACATGCCGAGGCCGGATTCTCCAAATAAGCAGCGGATGGAGGAGACGATTTGCAAGATCGTGGACCTGGAGCGTGAGATCAACGCAGACATCGACCGGCTGGTGGATCTGAAGGCGGAGGCACGCAAGGCGATCAACGCGGTGAGCGATCCTGTTCAGCAGCTGATTCTGGAACTGCGGTATCTGTGCTACAAGCCGTGGCTGGAGATCATGGAGGATTTGGGACTCAGCGAGACGAGCATCTATCGGATACACGGGGAGGCGCTGAAGAATTTTGTGGTGCCCAGAAAGGATTGTTAATTTTCTGCTGTGACAAAAATGGGAGTAAATGGTATTGAATGGGAGTTGCCACCTGTGGTACCATATAAGCTGTGAACGAAGAACACACGACGCCCTCGGATTTATCCGGGGGCGATTTGTATGCGGCGGGAGAGGCGCGCGGAGATGATAAAAGTTGCTGAAAACGCTTGACTTTTCATCAAAACAGAGCGTATATGTTACTACCCAAAGCGAATGGAGGGAGAAGGATCATGACGTTAAGCACGCATCCCGAAGACAGGCGGGAGATGGTGCGGGCGCTGTCGGAGCGCCTGCAAACCCCGGCCGTCTATCTGCGCACGCCAACTTACGCATTTCAGATCGGCAGCCTGACCGTCAACCGCGACGGCAGCATCGACAGCGAGGATGAAGCGCTGTTGGAAAGCCTCCGCCCGATGCTCATCGAGCGCGGGTGGCTGGATTCAGAACCGGACGAACAGCCCGCAACCACAGCGGAAGAAAATTCGGAAGCCGAAGGCACCGCTGGCGAAGAACATGGTGATGCTGAAGGCGATCCGAAGGAAGCCTGCGGGGAACAGATCGACGTCGTGGATGATTCGGATGACCTGCCAGCCGATCAGGTGGGCATCATCACGCCGCTGACGGATTGGACGGTTCCTCAGCTGACCAATCTGCTGCGGACACTGTATGCCCGGCAATACCTGCTCAACCGCATGATGCAGGGCGAGACGCTATACATCGAGGGACCCGTAGTCGAGGAGATCACCGACAATCCGCCCGCAGACGTGGCAGATTTCAAAGCCCGGGTGCAGTGCGCCGCCGGGGATGGCCGCGTTCGCGGCATCGCCTTTGAAGGCGGAACGCTGAGTTTCAGCACGCCATACTGCGCGGAGGATCCCACGCGCTGGATGACCTTCCAGAAGCTGCTGGACGGGATTTTGCACAGCGCAAGGTACGCAAAGCGCATTTCCATCCGGCATCAGGTCACGCCGGAGAACGAAAAATACTACGCCAACAGCTGGCTGATGCGCATGGGCTTTGGCGGTTCGGAGCACAAGGAACTGAGACATACCCTGATGCACCATCTGAACGGCTATGCCGCATTCAAGAGCGAGGCCGACATGCAGGCGCACCGCGAGAAGTACGCGCAGCTGCGCAGAGACTTCCGGGATGCGTCGGAATGAGGGCGCAGCGGATTCAGGAGCAGCGGCGGCAGAAGAACGAGGGAGGAGCGAAGGACGATGACGGAACACATGGAGCGCAGGCGGCTTGATTTGATAGCGCGGCAGCAGGCGGGCGAGATGATGGCCTGCCCGCGCTGCGGTGCGGATAGCATGAAGCGTCCGATACACACCAATGCCCTGAGCAGGTTGGATTCGGAGCTGTACGTCTGCGACGCCTGCGGAATGACCGAGGCGGTGCTGGCGTACATGAAACAGGAATCGCCGCTGAGCCAGTGGGCTGCGTTCCAGCCGAGGCGGCCCGAAGGGGATTTCAAAGCCATGCCCGCAGGGGAAGCGGTGATGGAAATCGTGCGCACCCAGACAGACGCGCTGACAAGGCTGTACCGGCTGTGCCGGGACGATCCAGAGAACGGGGAATGGTACCGTCTGGAAGCATTTGAGAGCTGCCCTGGTCTGACGGAACTGTGGCCAGAGCCGTTTCAGGCGAAATACATGGCGTCGGACGGCGCGGTGCTGGTTCGCTTCAAGACCGAGAGTGGGGACAGCGTAAAGATGGCGGCGGATGTCGTGGAGAAGTAAGCAACGGCGAAAAAAGCACAGCGAAATTTGCGAGCGTCAGGCGAAAGCCCGGCGCTTTTTCTGTCTCGCCCGTCAAACGGCAAAGCCGTTCGCCGGGTACGCAGGGTGCGGAGCGCTGCGCGCTGTCCTCCCTGCTAGTCGGCCTGCGGCCTCCCTCGGTTTCGCCCGTCAAACGGCAAAGCCGTTCGCTGGGTACGCAGGACGTGGAGCGCTCAGGTTGCCTGCGACGGAAGGTCACCTGCCCGTGCTGCGCCCACGTTGCCGCCACGTAGCGAAATCCATCGTCTTTCTGCCACGTTGCCGCACCTCGATTCCAAAGCCCGACACGGGACGGCGTGCGGCCACGTCGCGCAAAGCAAAGGGAGACGAGAAAAGCCGCCCGCTGGCGGCAATCTCGATTACATAGGCGTTTTGGTTCACGGTATCTCATCGCATCCGCCAAGGCAGGTAGCTGGCGTTGCTGAACAGCAGTCCGCGGTCGTTCACGAACTCGCCAACCGTGGCGACGTATCCGCCGCCGTCCATGATGGCGAACTTGGACTGCGCGATTTGGAAGATTTCGTCCAGCAGGTGCTGGTCGCGCAGGTCGGCGCGGCTGCGGATGAGGCGGGAGAGGTACTGCGTGATGAAGATGGCCGTGTCGCTGTATTGGTCGTTGTCGGGGTCGCTGGTCAAGCGGATGATTCCGTTGTGCGCGACGCCAATGCGGCAGCGCAGGTCGAGCCTGCACATATGCCATGGTTGATTAGAAAGCGGAAACGGATGCGTCATCTCGGGGTTTACACCTGCCTGGGTGCTGATTCGGAAGTGGTAGACCACGCTGTCGTTGGCGGTGAAGTGTTCCGTGCGGATGGCGCGTAGGTAATCGTCAAGGTCCATGAATCCCTTGTGGATTTGGACGCGCCCGCCGCGAGCGACCATGTAGCCCGCCCCGTGGGGATTGCGCAGGAACATGGCGCGAATAGTAGTCTCGCCGGGCTGGCGGACGCCAGATTTGGAAACGCAGATGATGCACATGTGAAATTGCCTCCTTGCTGGATGTTCTGGTGTATTTGGAAGCTGTGCGGCTTTCCGCGGCGCTCCTGTATTCAGGAGCGTTTCGGCCTGCCAAGGCCATCTGGGAGCCGGACTTCGCTTCATACGGGTCATTCGTTGATGATAGCGGTGATTTCAAAGCGCTCGCTGCCGTCCATCTCGTCGTATACCTGTAGGAGCAATTCCATGAGGGTATCGCTGGGGGTCATTGTGTAGCCTCCTTCTTGCGGATTTGGAAGCGGTGTGGCTCCCGCGACGCCCCTGCATTCAGGAGCGTTTCGGCCTGCGCCAAAGGCCATCGTCAGGCGGGGTCGTTAAATTGGTCGAGGGCAGCGCGCATCGGCGAGCCGCAGTCGTTTTTGCGCCAACCGTCGGCTGCGGCCAGCAGCCATTTTTCAAAGGCTGCGAACGAATGGAATTCGTCGGCGCAAAAGCTGCCGCGGGGAGCGCCGTTCAGGTAGCTCTCGATGTCGTCGGTGAAAACCAGCGTGCCGTCGATTTCAAAGAGCTCGCGGTCGTCAAGTACTTTCCACGCGGCGATGGCCAGCTTGGAAAAGCCCTCCGGAATTTGGGTGATTTTGTACGGGTGTGAATTGGGCTTGGCAGTCATGGTATTGTCCTCCCTTGGTGTATTTGGAAGCTGTGCGGCTCCCGCGACGCTCCAGATTCAGGAGCGTTTCGGCCTGTGCCAAAGGCCATCGTCAGGCGGGTGTTCGGCTGGGTGCGTTCAGGCGGGCGGATTCAGAAGCCCTTCGGGGTAGGCGCAATCCGTGCCCCGGTGGGCAGCGACCAGCGAGCGCGCGTATTTGCGCAGCTCAGGCATGGCGCGGCGGATGCGCGCTTCACCGTCGAGTTTGGTCAAAAGGATGTGATTGAGGTAGTCGTACAGTCCGTCGTCAAACCAGTCGAGGATGTCCATGAGGGTTTCGATGTTCATGTGCTTCATGCCGCGTTCCTCCCTGCTCCATTCCAAAGCGCTTTCGCGTATGCTATTCATCACTCTTTCGGGGCGAAATAGCAACCCGACCGATGCACCAAGGTTTCTGCAGACGGTCTTGTTCATATCCACCCGGCGGGTGTTGATTCAAAAGCTGTGCCCGTGGGCTCGGACGTATCGCAGGTGCCGGCCAGGAATGCAGAAAAGCCGTGTGGCCTTACCGAAGGGGTAGTCCTCGACCTCAATGGCGTACCAGCCGGGCTTGCGATTTGCAAGCTGTGCGGCCAGCTCCTTGAACGCCTTCAGGTCAACCTGCTCGGGGTGTGCGGGGGAGAATACTGCGACATCCATCCTATCCCAATAGTCATCGTAGATTCGAGCGAGTGTGCGTCCGTCTCGATAGGTGCTCAGCTTGATTTCAAAGCGTACTTTGGTCATGGTGTGTACCTCCTTCTTGATTTGAAAGCTGTGCAGCTTCCCGCGACGCCCCCTGATTCGGGAGCGTTTTGGCCCGGAGCCACCGGTGGCCATCGTCAGGCGGGTGTGTCAATCCGATTCATCTTCGAGGATGAATGCCAAAATGATTTCGTAGATTTCGTCGGGGTTGCAGGCGATGCCGTCGTGCTCGTTCAGGTCGTGTGCCAGGTTGGTAGCCTCTTCGCGGCTCCAGCTTTGTACATCCTCCTCGTCCATGCCGGCGTAGATTTCGGAGAGCAGGAACGCGGGCAGGTCAAACTCGGTGTGCTTCATGACGTGTACCTCCTTGCTCGATTTGGTTGCTCAGCGGCTTTGGACGATGGTCAGCTGGAACTCGCTGCCGTCGGGCAGGGTAATGACCAGTCCGCAGTCGCGGGTCATGAGTCCCGCCTCGGCAAAGGTCCGTACCCGCAGGTTTTCCCAGCAGATTTCCAAGCGGTCATAGCCGTCGGTGATGAGCTGTCGCAGGCCCTCCTGCAGAAATTCCCCGGTG
>ERZ857998.4268-NODE-4268-length-10458-cov-12.515332_pt1 | contig 10458 bp, 7 predicted proteins | sample MGYA00519954_ERZ857998 | MGnify/ENA primary metagenome ERZ857998 (study PRJEB31778, sample SAMEA3449424) | human gut metagenome | biome: human gut; feature: human-associated habitat; material: faeces | place: United Kingdom | collected 2010/2012 ...
AAATCGGTTTGGACTATGTGTCCTGCTCACCGTTCCGCGTACCAATCGCGAGACTGGCAGCGGCACAAGCAGCAATTGCAGATCTGAAAGAGAAATGTGAGAAGGAATAGATCCTGCAGTTGCGCCGTACCAATATAATATACTCCATGAAAAAGCCCTCTGGTGCACGATTGTGCTGCCGGAGGGCTTTTTCGCGAAGCAGGCTATATTTATCGCATGACTTCTTTCAAACTGAATACTGTTTTTCCCCGGATACCTGTCGTGGTCTCTGCATGGTATAAAGAGCTGATAATTGCCTCTTCAACCACTTCCGTCGTTGCTTCAAACATCAGATCCAAGGCCCCGTCATGCAGCTGCTGCCGCGAAATTATTTTCGTTTCGCTGTAATGCGGGATAGGCTGTGCGTTTGAGAAAGCAATGGCAATGTCACCGCTTCCGTTTCCAAGATATGATCCGACTCTCCCGAGACTTGCTGCAGCACGTTTGGCAATACGGGCAAGCTGATGCCCGTTAGCCGGAATGTTTGTTCCAATTACAATGATAATCGATCCCCGTTCCTCTTTTTCAGCTTTTTGCTCCGGGGCAGAAAGCTGCATTCCACCTATCCTCAGGTTTCCGGCAACGCCAAAATTAGACAGCACAATTGCACCAATCGTATAATCATTCCCGTCAAGCGGAACGACGCGTGATGCAGAACCAATTCCACCTTTCAGCCCCATACACACCATGCCTGTTCCTGCACCGACACCGCCTTCTTCAAAGGTATCGTCTGCGTTTTGGATGGCCTCTCTTACATGCTCTTCTTTCAGATGCATGCCCCGGATATCGTTCAACATTCCATCATTGCACTCGGTCACAAGGCAATTCACAGTGCCTGTATGGACGCCGATATCTTCATTTTCTTCCAACATGTACTTTGTCAGTGCGTTTAATGCTGTTCCGACGCCAAAAGTATTCGTCATCACAATCGGTGTTTCAATTGTTTCAAGCTCCTGCACTTGTATCAAACCGGCACTTTTCCCAAATCCATTGATAATGGACACCCCTGCGGGAACTTTTTCTTTAAAAAGATTTCCTCCATGCGGCAATATCACAGTTACGCCGGTATGAACCGCTTTTTCTGCGTTTTGTAAAGTTACCTGTCCGACACGAACGCCGGGAATGTCTGTGATCAAATTCCGGTTTCCTCTTTGAAACTTATTTTTCAGTTTTATCTCACATGTTTGACTTAATCCCATTCATCTCCTCCTGTTTGCGTACTCGCTCCACGTTAGATGCAGCATTTCATCATCAACAATCCATGCTGCGGCATTTCCCCTTGCAAAGGGATGGCATCTCTGCCATCCCTCGCTGAGCTTTATCTAATTCAAGCACTATATACTTCTTTTCCGTCAACATATGTTTTTAGAACCTGTATCTGCGCGATACTGTGTGCGTCTGTTGTAAACGGATCATTTGACAGCAGAACAAGATCCGCTGCTTTCCCGATTTCCAAGCTTCCTTTATTCTGTTCATCAAAGCTTGCGTACGCATTGGAAATGGTAAACATCCGAAGCGCTTCCAATACAGAAAGCTTTTCCTGCGGATGCCAACCCTCGGTTTTTTCATGAAGCGCGTCACGCGTGACCGCCACTTGAATATTCTCTAAAACATCGAACCTTTCTACCGGCGCGTCCGACCCTCCACAGCAGATCAGTCCTTTTTTCAGCATCGTTTTCCAAAGGTAGGAGCGCTGTGCGACCTCCTCGCCGACAAGTGACGCTATGATTTTTTTATCGCTTGCAACAAAGATCGGCTGAATGAATGCCAAAATGTCATTTGCCTTCATTCGATCGAACAGATCGTCGCTCACGATCTGCAAATGATTAATCGCAAGGCGTTTTTCCTTTTTCCCGAATTTTTCTATTGTGTTTTCATAAGCAGTGCAAACCATATCTGCAGCTTTATCGCCGATTGCATGAATCAAAATCTGCATATCATGGGAGTATGCATAATCTACACAGCGCTGCAAGTCTGCCGCATCATGAACCGCAATGCCACAATTGTCCTCTCCAAGATAAGGATGATTCATCAACGCTGTTTTCGCACCAAGAGAACCGTCCTGATATAGTTTGATCGGTCCTATCTTATAGTAATCTGATCCCTGCCCTGTTCGATATCCCCGATCAATAAAGGCTTTCATATCTTCAAATGATGTGAAAGATGCTTCTTCGTATACCTTAACCGTCAGCTTTTCTTCTTCTGCAAGCTGCTTGTATGCTGTAATAATACGTTCGCTTGGTCTACCCGGCAAAGATAAAAAATTGTCACTGTGAACACTCGTGATCCCGGCTTTATTGAATTCCTTTTGTGCAAAGGTAATCATTTCCTTTAGCTGCTCCACGGAAGGAACCGTCATAACGTCATAACATAACTTTACAGAGGCTTCGGTTAAAATGCCCTTCTCCATATCAATCTGGTGGATATATTCTTTTGTTTTCTCCAGGGATGAAATGAGCTGTAAGGCTTTTGTGTTGACTGCGGCCAAATGTCCGCACACGCGAATGAACAAAATTGGAACCGTCGTTGAGATTTTGTCTAAATCAAAACGATCCAAAATCCTCTTTTCTCCTTTAAAGTTCAACTCATTCCATCCGCGCCCGTAAAGCCAATCCGATTCCCCGCAAAACTTCTTCTCTGCTATAATCTTTTTTCCTTCTTCGATAATGCCATCTATAGAATCAGCGGCAAACATTGGATAGGATGTGTTGACAAAGGCATAGTTCAGCATATGTAAGTGTGAATCAATCAAACCGGGAAGCAGCGTTTTACCGTTCAGATCGATTTTTTCTTCGCATGGAAGCTGAAGCGCTTCTTGATCATTACCTAAAAAAGTTATTTTCCCATCTTCGATGCCCAGCGCTGTATATTTTCGATTTTCTGAATCAATGGAATAAATATTCCCGTTATAAAGCAGTTTGTCCAAGATTTCCCTCCTATATATTCGAGGAGAGGAAATCACGATTTCCTCTCCCCGCTTCCTATTAAAATTCTATTCTGTCATAAATGTCCTTGAACGGAGCCACCCAAGCACCACAGTCAACGACATGCTGCATAAACGCTTCCAACATGGTTATGTTATGCGGACGTCCGATCACTTGTGGGTGCATGCAAACAGCAAGTAAACCATTTTTCACATGTTTTACGCCATAGTCAAAGGTCCCGGTCCAGATCTCAGAAATCTGGCTCTGTGGCTTCATTCCGGTCCTCGTCATAATGAATTCAGAGTGAGGGAAATCATCCATATACCAGGAGCAAGGAATCTCAACAAGTTTTGCAGGCTCGCCGAACTCGTTTCCTCTGTCATAATGAACCGTGCAAGGCGTCGGATGATATGGATAAAAATCATTTCCCATCAGACTGCTGTCATATTTGATGCCGTATTTTTCTAATATCGCGATGGTATTCGGACTGAAATCAAATCCCGGGGATCTGTATCCGACAGGTGTAACACCAATGCGTTTTAACGCTTCAAGTCCCTTGATGATGATTGCTTCTTCCTCTTCCCACGAAAGGAATGTAGGGTCTTCATGCACATAGCCGTGATGTCCAACCTCATGCCCTCTGGCGACGATTTCTTTGCAGATTTCCGGGTATGTATCTATCGTATGCCCCGGAATGAAGAATGTCGCCTTAAAATTAAATTTATCGAGTAAGTCTAAAATGCGCGGAACGCCTACGACTGCTCCATATTCGCCTCTGGACATGTATACTTCTGATTCTTTCTTAAAAGATTCCATCCATACAGAGGAAGAGTCAAAGTCAAAACTAAAATTAACCGCAATTTTCTTTCCTTCCGGAAGATTTACTTTTCCTGTTTTCTGCATTTTTTTCTCCTTTCTATGCTTCTACAGCCTTCTCTTCAGTTGATTCTTCTCCGGTATCCTTAAACTGCGCAAATCCAATGCATGCATACACTGCTGCTACAATCGGACACGCAATCAGAAGAAACGCATAAGGTGCATATGTCAATGTTGAAATTCCCAGAACCGAAGCCGTATAGATACCTGCTGTATCCCACGGAATAAGGAATGAGAACATGGTGCCGCCATCCTCAAGTGTTCTGGAAAGAACCCTTTTATCGAGCTTAAACTTCGTATAGGAATCCTTTAATAACATGCCCGGAAGCATAATCGCCAAGTATTGCGATGCAGTCAGGCAGGCTGTGCACAAGGAACAGAGCAGTGTGCCAATGACTAAATCCCGCGGCTTTTTGACAACGGCAAGCAGCTTCTCTAAGAACGCACTTAATATGCCGGATTCTTTCAGCGTCTGTCCCATTCCCAGCGTCAGCAGCGTCCATGCAACAACTTCCATCATGGATGCAATACCGCCCCTGCAGACCAGTCTGTTTACCATGTCATTCCCCGTGTCGGTGTGAAAACCGTCTCCTAATGCAACAAGCATGGTAACTACATCATAATGATCTGCCTGGATAACCATTCCCATGAACATTGCTAAAAATGCACTTGACAGCATTGCCACTAATGGATGTACTTTTAAAAGCGCTAGCGTTAAAACAACAATTGGGACGATCAGCAGTATCGGTGTGATGTTAAAATGTGTGCTTAGCGCCGTTAACATTGCATCAACCGTTTCCATTTCAGCTCCGGCTGTACTCGTTTTCATACTCAATACCGCATAAAGAACAAATGTGATAATGAACGCCGGCGTCACCGTGTAGATCATAGAATTAATATGTTTGTATATGGTAGTTCCGGATACTGCAGGTGCAAGATTTGTGGTGTCTGAGAATGGGGACATTTTATCACCGAACATTGCGCCGGAAACAACCATGCCGCCTACCAGCCCCAAATTCATTCCAAGGCCAGTACCAATGCCCATAAACGCGACGCCTAACGTCGCCAAGGTAGAATAGGAACTTCCGACAAAGAAGGAAACAATACAGCAAAGGATGAATCCTATCAGCATAAAGGATGTCGGCGTCAGGAAACTGATCCCATAGTACATGATGGTCGGAACAACTCCGGATGCCATCCATGTGCCGATTACCGTTCCTACACTCATTAGAATCAGAATAACATCAATGGCTCCTCTGCATCCGTCTGCATACCATAAAAGTACAGTATCAAGTTTAAAACCATATGCAACCAGACAAATGGTTACAACAACCGATGCAATCAGAAATACGACTTTTGTTTCCAGTCCAAAGACTGCAAACCCTAAGCAAAGAACAATAATCAGACACAAAATACACAATGCCGCTCTTCCAAATGACATTTTCCCTGTCATCGTATTGGTGCTCTCACTCATAAACTTTACCTCCCTAAAAAGCTTTTACTTATGCCTTCGTCTACGTATGAATTTTCCCGGGTACTCTAAATATATAGCAATTTTCATGCCATTCCTTTTCACCGATTTTACAGCAATCTCTTGGCATTTACAACAGCCAAAACAGGTTTAATAGGACTATTCGTTTTTTACGTCCCGATTATCCCATTATATCGCCGCCGTTGACCTCTATGATCTGGCCGGTCATAAAGCTTGCCTCATCCGACAACAGAAAATAGACAGCATTGGAGATATCTTCCGTTGTTCCGAGGCGCCCCAACGGAATGATCGGAGGATAATAGTCTCGTTCTTTTCCGTTCAAAGTCAGCATGTCCGTATCAACAAACCCCGGTGAAACAGCATTCACTCGAATGCCTCTTGGGGCAAGCTCTCGCGCCATCGAAATCGTTAGCGCGTTGATCGCGCCCTTTGAGGATGAATACGGAATGGAAACAAAATCACCGCCGGTTTTTGCTGCCCCGGAGGTCAGGTTAACGATTGCCGCGTCCTTTTTCATTTTTCTTATTGCATATTTCATCATGAAAAAATAGCCTTTTGCATTTGTATCTAAAATACTGTCCCAATCCTCCTCCGTTAAGTCCTCAATTGACTTCTTTCTTATGCTTTTGCCGGCATTGTTAACCAGGTAATCGATTCCCTCCAGCGACATGATTTTACGTTCCGCATCAGCTAAATCTGTCACATCGAAAATCAAAGGTTCGACATCACAGCCTTTGCACAATTCTAGGGTCTTTTTTAATTTCTCCTCACTTCTGGCATTGGCATATACCTTCATACCTTCCTCCGCAAGCCTGCATACAATCGCCTGTCCAATTCCTCCGGCCGCTCCTGTCACAAGTGCAATCTTTTTCATGCTTTCCTCCTATCTGATAAAATTTGTCCAAATCGATTTCTCGCGCTTTACCGGTTTCTCCCCGTTTTCAATGCACTTTAGGAGCCATGCCATGTTCAGTCCCAAGGTCTCCATGGTATGCAAGCCTTCTTCATCCCGCAAGACTTCTTCCGGCGTATTTCCATGAATGATCGGCCAGTAATCTGCGCTGACCAGGGGCATCTGGTTATACGTCGGATACTTGATCAGGACCTCCAGCGCTGCCGTGCATCCCCCACGTCTTGCAGAGGCCGCAACAGCAGCAGGCTTATGCGCAAAGTCCCCTGCCTTAAAAAAGCGATCCATGAATGCAACCATCGACCCATTTGGAGAAGCAAAGTAAACCGGCGTTCCAAATACAAAGCCATCGGCTTCCTCCGCTTTTTTCAAGGCTCTATTTACGCAATCATCAATGACGCAAATTTTTTTCTCTGCACAATATCCGCAATCCATGCATCCGCCTACCGGCGTCTTTCCGATGTGGAAAATTTCCGTGGAGACATCTTGCAGTTCCAATGTCTCGGCAATCCTGTGCAATGCGGTAAACGTACATCCATTTTCATGCGGGCTTCCGTTTATCAAAAGTACCTTCATTTTTTCTCCTTTCTTTGCTGCAATCTTTTTTATCATTTAAAATGCAATATTTATGCCACCGGATCCCTACAGGAAACCTTGACATACTTTAAAAAAATTTGTAAAATTATCTTGCTTGAAGCATCGTCTTTTGGAGGTGATTTCTTTGAAACAAGTCGCTATTTTTTACCGGGATCGTGAAAATCAACCCGCTATTCGTTATATTGAAAACAATCTTTTAAATGTTCTCGGCGATTATATCCAGATTACAAACTACTATTTGGATGAAATGCCTCCGCATCAGTTAATTTCTGCTGATGCCTATTTGGTTTGCTATGAAGAAATGCTTCGCTTCCTGCCGAATCATATTGATGATTTTTCAAAGGTCATCGTAATCACAAGAAGTATCCAGAAAAAGTATTTAAAGCCTCTTGCGAATATTCCCAAAGGCTCCAATGTTCTGCTTGTAAACGATTCCAGAGAAAGCACACTGCAAACGATTTATATGATCTATGAGCTTGGTATCGGTCATTTAAATTTGATTCCGTATGACCCCGCTTCGGCAGCCTCCGGTATGTACGACAACATCCATATCGCCATCCTTGCACATCATACTGCGGATTTGATTCCGTCCCATATCAAAGAAATTTACAGCATTCACAACCGCGAAGTGAGCTTCGAAACCTTCCAAAAGCTGATCGCGCTGCTCGATCTGGAAACCCCTGTTGTAAAAAGGAACCTCATCCATAAGATTCATGACGAGAGGGAGGTCGGAAGCAATTTCATCGACAGTTATTTCAGCAATTACCTGAAAGATCAGATGATCGTCAGCGTCGTCGAAGAGTCTCATCGCGCTATTATTTTGCTGGATCTCAACAACCGCGTGCACTACATCAATGAAACTGCCTATGATCTCTTTGGTCTTGGTTCCGGGGATCTTTTTGATCAGCAGATGCTTTTTGGCGAAGCCTTGATCCAAAAAAAGGAATTTACAGACGAGGTTGTATCCTATCACGGCGTCAACTATCTGGCAAGTAAGGAGTCTGTCACCCTTTTAGATGAACTTGTGGGCTATATTCTCTTTTTACAAGACGAAAAAGGACTGCGCGATACCGAAAACAATTTGACGCAGCAGCTGCAGCGCAGTGGGTTTTATGCAAAGTATCATTTTAAAGATATGATTCACTGCTCCTCTTCCATGCAGAATTGTATTGCCATTGCAAAAAAAGCTGCGCCATCGGATCATACAGTGTTAATACGCGGCGAAAGTGGTACGGGCAAAGAGCTTCTCGCTCAATCCATCCACAATTTCTCCAATCGAAAGAACCAACCCTTTGTTGCAATCAATTGCGCTGCCTTGCCGGAGGCCTTGCTTGAGAGTGAGCTCTTCGGTTATGAAGCAGGCTCATTTACCGGCGCACAAAAAAACGGAAAAATCGGTCTTTTTGAGCATGCACAGCACGGCACTATCTTTTTGGATGAAATCGGGGACATCTCTCCCAGCTTGCAGTCCCGCCTTCTGCGTGTTCTGCAAGAACGGCAAATCATGCGGATCGGAAGCGACAAATTGATCAACATCGATGTTCGAATTTTAGCTGCTACGAATGTAAACTTAGAGAAGCAGGTCCTAGAGGGAAAATTTCGCAACGATTTGTTTTATCGCTTGAATGTCATCTCAATTAATATTGCTCCGCTCCGAAATCGTCCTGAAGATATTCTTCCTTTATTAGAAGCTTTTCTCGGAAAGAGCTTTCACGATATCGCTCCAAAGGATATTCAAGCGATTTTACGCCATTCTTGGCCGGGCAATGTGCGAGAGCTCGAAAACGCGGCCTTATATTACCGGTTGCTGGGGGAACTGCCTTCCTCGATCCAGCAGGGGGTACATATTTTAAAAGGAAACGATGGTCCCGCACTGCAATCACCGAGTCCTTCCCTTGCGGAAAGACCGATTTTCTCTTATGAAGCGCTGTCCGATATTGTTTTGGATACCATCGCGCAAAACTCAAATTCAGCGTCGGGAATCGGCCGACTTGCCTTGCAGGCTTTACTTGCTGCACGGGGAATTACTGTCGGCGAGGGTACTCTGAAAAAAATTATGGCAGATTTAAAGAATCATTCCTATATTAGTGTCAGCCAGGGCAGGAGTGGTTCAAAAATCACAAAAAAAGGTCTGTATTATTTGCAAAGCCTTTAGGCGCTGTTTTGTCCTTTTCACACCGCGTACTTCTTTTCGAGCATCCAGCCGTTGAGTTTGATAAAGACAAACATGCCGACAAGCTGCAGCGCGGTCAAGATCGCAAGCAGGACTGCTTTGGGCAGAGGCGCGAAGCGCCACAGCAGAACATACACACCGGCACAGAGCAGCAGTAAAACGATCTCACAGACGCTGCCAGCCAGCAGGCTCGGGCTGCGATCCGCCGCAGCCTGCCGCCAGCCGCCGTATTCCACACTGAACATCACCAGACCACTGTACAGCCCTGCCGCCGTCAAAAGCGCACAGTTCAGCAGCAGGAAGCAGATGAACGCTTCGCCGGAGTGCATCGGCGGCAGACTGCGGCCGGCTGCCAAAAGCACGCAATACCCGTTGACCGCGATCAGCATCAGCGGCGCGATACGCCTGCATCCGCACTGCATGTGCAGCAGGACCTTTTGCCGCGCAGACAGCGGAAACAACTGATAGAACGGTGCATTCTCTCCGTACAGCATCGTATTGTCTGTCTCATACTGCAGGCGCGTACCGGTGCCGACGATCAGGATCGGGATCAAATACGCAGGCAGCTCCTGCACAACAAAGATGACGACCAGCAGCAGTGTCCAGAGGCATTGCTGCAGCACATCGCCTGCGCCGCATTGCCGCAGAAGCCACGTGTACATCTGCGCAGGTGTTTTACTTTGCGGCAGGATACTCGTCTTTGCAGCCTTTGATCCGCCGCGATGCGAACCGCGATATTCTGCAGTACCCCAATCAAACGTCCGGTAAGCGCCCCGCACCAGTAGCGGCGTCAGGACTGTAAGCACGAGCGTGATCAGCAGCAGCGGTTTCAGCGCGGCACCGACAGAGGCATGATATACCGGCACCAGCAGCGGCAGCAGCAGAACCAAAAACGGCAGGAGCAGAACGATGACCTCCGCCCAAGTGACCATGGACACCGTATGATTTTCTTCCCCGCGCTGATATGTCAGCGCCATGCCGATGCTGTACAAGGCGGTCGCACAGATTGCAAGCAGCACCAGCATCAGCAGTATCAACGGACTGTTCATCGCAAGGGTCCGCCAGTGAATGGTAATCGAGAGTGTACGCGCGATACAGATTTGGCTGAGCGTCAGAAGCAAAAACAAGCCGAAGGCTGTCAGGCTTCCTGTCAGGATCTTGCCCGCGAACACTTCCTTTTCGGTGAGTGGCAGGCTGCGGACAAAATCTCCTGTCGCCCCATAGCCGGTTGCGCCGAAAAGCATCCGATAGGTCTTGGCGAAGAACCACATCGACCCAACAAACACAAAGCCTCCTAAGACAAGTAAAAGAATGATTGCGCCTGCCATACTGCTCATCGCCAAAATCCCCGCGCAGACAAGGCAAATCCCGATCTGATTCTCCGCGAGCTTAGCGTGCAGCCTGCAGCATTTCCGGACATTCCGCATTTTCATGGTTTTCACCCCTT
>ERZ857998.4269-NODE-4269-length-10458-cov-3.824570_pt1 | contig 10458 bp, 10 predicted proteins | sample MGYA00519954_ERZ857998 | MGnify/ENA primary metagenome ERZ857998 (study PRJEB31778, sample SAMEA3449424) | human gut metagenome | biome: human gut; feature: human-associated habitat; material: faeces | place: United Kingdom | collected 2010/2012 ...
TGGAAGGCTGCGTGCGCAATCTCCATGCCGGCGAGATGCTTGGCCAGATCGCCGCGATCGAGCGCGACGAACCGGCTGAGGACGGGAAGCGGACCGTAACCAATCTGGTACTGATGGGAAGCGGCGAGCCGATGGATAATCTCGATAACGTGGTGCGCTTTTTGCGCCTTGTTACCAGCCCCGACGGTATGGGAATCAGTCCGCGCAACATCTCCGTTTCCACCTGCGGTCTGGTACCGCAGATGGAGCGGTTTATGCGCGAGGCGCCGCATGTGACGCTGTCGGTTTCGCTCCACGCGCATGACGATGAAACCAGAAGCAGGATCATGCCGGTGAACCGCGTCTATCCGATCGACAGCGTGCTCAAGGCCGCGAAACGATATGCCGATACCACCGGGCGGCGCGTGGTATTTGAATATGCGCTGATCCACGGTGTAAACGCCTCGGAATCGGATGCTGTTGCGCTCGCGCGCCGTCTTCGCGGTATCCGCTGCCACGTCAACCTGATTCCGCTCAACCCGGTTCCGGAGCGCAATCTCTCCGGCGCGACGCGTCAGGAGGCGATGCAGTTTATGGGCTGGCTGACGCGGGAACATATCTCGGCAACCGTTCGCCGGGAAATGGGCACCGACATCGAGGGCGCTTGCGGCCAATTGCGCAGAAGGGTATTGCATGATTTACACGATTCGAACTGAAACCGGAAAACGGGCGCACAACGAGGATTACGGCTATATTCCGGCGGAGTCCAACGCGCTGCCGTTCATTGCCGTATCCGACGGCATGGGCGGGCATGCCGCAGGCGAAGTAGCCAGCAAGATGACCATCAACGGCGTACTGGAGCAGCTTCGCCACTGCCATGAGGACAATCCCGTGTCCGCCCTGCGCCGCGCCATCTCGCGCGTGAATCTGGACGTCTACCGAACCGCTCAGGACAGCGAATCGTTGCGCGGAATGGGCGCTACGCTCGTATGCGCGGTTCTCGGCAGCAGGCGATATGTGGTTGCCAACGTCGGCGACAGCCGGCTGTACCATTTTGACGGCGAAACCATGGAACAGGTCACGACCGACCATTCGCTCGTAGAGATGCTCGTTCAGTCCGGCAGTATCTCCCGCGAGGAGGCCCGCACGCACCCGAGACGCAATGTGATTACGCGCGCCATCGGCATCGGCCTCAGTGTGGATATCGACCTTTTTGACCGCTCCTGGAAGCCGGACGATGTGCTTCTGCTCTGCTCCGACGGTCTATGCGGCAGCGTGACGGACGAGCGGCTTTGCAGCATTCTGCGGCAGGGCGGTTCGCTGGATGTACTTGCGGATACCATGGTGCGCGAGGCGCTGCAAAACGGGTCCTCCGACAATATTACGGTGCTGCTGGCCCGTTGTGAACGAGGTGGCTGCGCATGACGACCGGAACGATTCTCAATCACCGCTACCGCATTGTCGAACTGATTGGCTCCGGCGGCATGGCGCATGTGTACCGCGCGGTGAATCTCACCACGCACCGTTCCGTCGCCGTCAAGGTGCTGCGGCAGGAATACAGCGACAACCCGGAGTTTTTACGGCGGTTTGAGCGGGAGGCCCGGGCGGTGCTGCACCTCTCGCACGACAACATTGTCCGCGCCTACGGCGTAGGCCAATATGCCGGCCTTCCCTACATCATTATGGAATATGTGGAGGGCAAAACGCTCAAGCAGATCATTCAGGAAAACGGGCCCATGCCTGCCAAAGCGGCGATCGGGATTGTCTGTCAAATTCTGGAGGCGCTGTCTGCGGCGCATGCCGCCGGCATGATCCACCGCGACGTCAAGCCGCAGAACGTAATTCTGACCAAGGATGGGCGTGCGAAGCTGGCCGATTTCGGCATTGCGCGCGATGTGGAAGCCTCCACCGTAACCTTTGCGGGTGACACGGTCATCGGCTCGGTACACTATCTCTCTCCCGAGCAGGCGACCGGTATGCCGGTCACCGCCGCAAGCGATATCTATTCCGTGGGCGTCATGCTCTATGAGCTGCTGACAGGCTGCGTACCGTTTACCGGCGAAAACTCGGTCGCGATCGCGCTGAAGCATATCAATGACGTGCCGCCGGAACCGGTTCAGTTGAACCCGAAGATTCAGCCGGCGTTGAACGGCATCATTATGCGTGCGCTGCAAAAGGACGCGGATAAGCGGTATCCGACCGCCCGCGCCATGCGCAATGATCTGCTGCATGTGCAGTATGATCCCAGCGGTTCCTTTCTGGGCCCGGATACAGGTACGGTCACTGCGGTGTCGGAAACCGAACCATCTCCACACACAGTCCATGCGGCGAAATGGCACGGTTCTGTCAAGATAGCGCTTGTGGTCGCGCTCTGCATCTGCGCCTTGCTCGGCACATTTTTCGGCACGCGCAGCCAGCCCGCTATGGCAACGCGCTCCATCCCCATGCTGACGGAGAAATCCGTTGCAGACGCCACACAAAAGGCGGAGGACTACGGATTTATGCTGGTCGTCACCGACTATGCCACGAGCGACCGTATTCCCTACGGCAGTGTCCTGTCGCAATCTCCCGTGGCCGGCGCGCAGGCAAAACCGGGGACGAGCATCTCAGTCGTGGTGAGCGTGGGGCCGGACGCGCCGGTTGTCCCCCGTCTGGTCGGTCTGACCTACGACGACGCTTATAAGCTGCTACAGGAAAACGGGCTGAATATGGGCAACGTATCCTATCGAATCTCCGATGAAGCCATCGGCTATATCTGCGAACAGACGCCAGCCGCCGATACGGAGGTATCCCATGGACAGCGGGTTGACGTCTGCATCAGCGCAACCTCGACAACGCTGATGGAAATGCCGACGGTAACCGGACTGTCGTTGTCCGAAGCATTGGAAACGCTGGATCAGAAGGAATTCTCCCGCATCTTTGTTCGCTATACCGCGCAGTCCGATGCAAAGGCGGGAAATGTGATCGAGCAATCGCCGTCCGCTCTGGAGTTTGTGCAGAAGGATATTCCCGCCAATCTGACCGTCGCCGGGCGCGCCGCGGAGCGGGACTATGTTTCGGACATCGCATACAATCTCAATGTGCCAAAGAGCGGCGCACAGGTGATGGTAACGATTGTGGAAGCGGAGAACGGCGTGTTATACGAGCGCGTGCTTTACGAAGCAACTTTGGAGAAGGGCGACATGGTTCCCGTTTCCTTTACCGCGACCGCCCAATCCGAAGGATTGCACGAGTTGATCCTCTATCTCGACGGCAAGGAGATGCGGCGGCAGGAAACGAGCTTCGTCGCGCGCAGCGCATGATGAACGAGGGACGAATCATCAAGGGCATCGGCGGCTTCTATTATGTGCAGTTGACCGATGGCACCATTGTGGAATGCCGCGCGCGCGGGCGATTCCGGCGCGATGGCAAACCGCCGCTTGTGGGCGATTTCGTGCGGATCCTGCCCCAACAGAGCGGCGACGCCCTCATCGACACCATTCTGCCAAGGCGCAACACCCTGATTCGCCCGCAGGCCGCAAACATCGACCGGTTGATTATCGTGCTGTCCGCATCCATTCCGGCGCCCGACTGGCTGCTCGCAGACAAGCTGATCGTACAGGCGCTGCCGCTCGGTATTCGGCCGCTGCTGCTGCTCAATAAGTGCGATGCGGCGGATGCGCAGGTGGTTGCAGCATTTCGTGCGGACTACGCCCGGTTCGATACGATGTGCGTCTCGGCCAGAACCGGCATGAACATCGCTGCGCTTCGCGAACGTCTGAGCGACGGCGTTTCCTGCTTTGCCGGACAGTCAGCGGTCGGAAAGTCCTCGCTGCTGAACGCGGTAATCCCCGGTATCTCTTTGGAGACGGGCGGCCTGTCCAGAAAGACCGATCGCGGCAAGCACACCACGCGCCATGCGGAGCTGCTGCCCTTTGGTACGGGCGCCGTGCTCGATACGCCGGGTTTCTCGCTTTATGATCCCGATGAACTGTCACAGGAGGCGCTTGACGCCTGCTATCCCGAATTCGGTACTCTGCCCGAGCGGTGCCGCTTTGCCGGCTGTATGCATCTGACGGAGCCCGACTGCGCCGTAAAGGCCATGGTGGCGCAGGGAGGGATGACGGCTGCCCGCTACGCGCGCTATCAGACGCTCGCACAAGAATTTGAACAAAGGAGAAAACACCGGTATGATTAAAATTGCACCCTCCATTCTGTCCGCGGATTTTTCCGCAATGGGAAATGATGTGGAGCGCTTGACAAGCTGGCATGCGGATTGGGTTCATTTTGATGTAATGGATGGTCATTTCGTCCCGAACATTACCTTCGGACCGGCCATGTGCGCCGCGATCCGGCCAAAGACATCGCTTCCGATCGACGTACACCTGATGGTTGCGCATCCCTCCGACTGGATAGAACCGTTTGCAAAGGCGGGCGCGGACTGCATCACCTTTCACATGGAGGCGGATGCGCATGCGCATAGGACGCTTCAGGCAATTCATGCGGCCGGGCTGCGCGGCGGGGTGGTTTTGAATCCGGCTACGCCCGTGTGCATGCTGGACGCCATCCTGCCGGCGTGCGATCTGGTGCTGCTCATGAGCGTGAATCCCGGCTTTGGCGGACAGGCTTTCATTCCGGAAACGCTGGACAAGATCCGAACGCTGCGCAGCATGATCGATGCGCGCGCCCTGCCCGTTGACATCGAAGTGGATGGCGGCATCACGCCGGAAACCGCCAGACTGTGTATAGACGCCGGCGCAACAGTGCTGGTGGCCGGAAGCAGCGTGTTCCGCGCGCCGGACCCCAAAGCCATGGTTGCCGCACTGCGCTGCGGTCACTGATAAACGGGCACAACCAAGCGCCATGCCGTATAACCGGCATGGCGCTGTTTCTTGTTGTTTCATTGTTGTATTCCTGTCCAAGCACATCCCAAGGGCCAGCAGCCCCAGAATTCGCGCCTCCTCCCTGCCATTCTCCGTTACAAACAAGCAGCTTTTGGCTTGTGGCTGAGCAGGTTTCTCACATCGCGGCAGTATTCCCGTTCCGGACGAAACCGTTCAAATTCCGGCTGCGCCATCGGTGACCCGCCGGCAGATGAACCTGTGTCGAAATGGCAAGCTTCAGCGACCGGTAGCGATCCGGAAACTCATCCGTTCTGCTCGCCCTGCGGCTCCTTCTTTTCTTCCAGCAGTTTGTTGAGGATATACATATAGATCTCCTCCGCATGGTCCTGCCAGCCGGCGCGCACGCGCTGCGCCATTGCCCGGGAAAACACATCGAATGCAATGTCCACGACAACGGCGTTTTTTTCCTGTACGCGCAGATGCACCTTGTATGCGCCGCCATACAATTCTTCCATTGAGGAAACGAGCTGCGTTTCCCGGATCATGGACGCACGATTCTGATCCGCGTACTCCTGAAGCCGCATGCGCAGCGAATAGGGCAGGCTCTCTTCAAACATGCCCAGCACTTCGTCACCGCGAGAGGTCACCCGATAGCCTTGGCCAAACGTTCTCGGAATCGCAGCCAAAAAACCATCCTCCTCCATTTCCGCCATGGAGGTTTGGAAATCAAAATAGGACATACAGTCGTTTTCCACCATAGCGCGGTACAGTTGTTCCCGGGTAATGTCCAGATCGGCTGCACGTGTAAAGAACAATATGGTCAGTTTGTCTTTGGGTACACCCTTGGCAAAAATAGGCATAATAACCTCCGCTTTCTCTATCAGTATAGCATGGCGGCGGCTTTCTGACAATCGAAAGCAGGAAGAATCGCCACGCTCGCGCTCAAACGGATGGTTTGGATAGGACGGATAACGAAGGCTCCGCGATCTCACTTATTGCCCCAGTACGCAGCAATGCGCCAAATGTGCAGAGAAAACCCTTGTTGCTTGGCGGTCCATTCTTCCTGCACCATGGCATGAACTGCAGCAGCAATTCGCGATTGCCGGCATCCCATATTTCGCGAATCATCTCCCTCAAATTCCGATCCATCTGTTGCGGTGTCGCCTCAAGATTTGCGCCAGCCTCCTGATAAGCGTCTTGTAGACTAGAAATGTTGGGCTTGTCCCGAAAGATCCGCAGCAATTCAACGGCTTGAAGGTAGCCACGTCGGTGCGGTCGCGCACCCATTTGCAATAACGTCTTCTCCAATTCCATCATTTGCGTTTCCTCCCTCCAAACATTGTAGCATCTATTTCTATTTTGACATAAATTTCCATACCATGCAATTTATTTGAGGGAATTCGACAAGAAATCAGATTATTTCTCAATATAAGGTCTGGCCGGATACCGGCCAAAGGAATCAAAGCATGATCTGCAAAAAATACCGCCATAAACAATCTGTCTATGGCGGTGTGGAGCTGATGAGCAGATTCGAACTGCCTACCTCTTCATTACCAATGAAGTGCTCTACCGACTGAGCTACATCAGCATGCTATAATGGGCTCGCAACAAGCCTATTATAGCGAATACTCGTCCATTTTGCAAGTTATATTTCCAGATTTCTGAAAATTCTTTTATTATGACTCCGCGCGGATGACGCTCTCAACCGCCTGCACACAGGATAGCTTCTGAATGGCATCAAGCGCCGCCTGCACGCTCAGTTCCTGCGCCATATGCGTCATGAATGTAATATGCGATGAGCCGCCGGCGCGCTCGCCCAGTTGCAAAACATCCTTGAGAGAAACGCCGTGCTCAGCAAAAACAGCGGCAATGGACGCCATGGTTCCCGGCGCATCGGTCACGGAAAGGCGAATACAATAGATGCAATGGAAATCACGCACGAGTTCAACCTCGCTGCTCATACCCGCCTCGTTGCGGAACGTCATATACCGATGGCGGCCGGCGGCATGACAGGCATAGATTACATCGGACATCACGGCCGAAGCGGTCGGCATGCAGCCGGCGCCGCGGCCATAGAGCATCACATCGTCCACGGCGTGGCCGGTCAGGAAAATCGCGTTGAATACGCCGCGCACCGAAGCAAGCGGATGGGACTTGGGCACCATCGTCGGATGCACGCGCACCTCAATCGCATGGCCCGTCTTTTTGCCGATCGCCAGAAGCTTAATCTCGTATCCCAGCAAGCGCGCAGCTTCAAAATCCTCTGCGGTCAGTTTGGTAATCCCCTCGCGGTAGATCACGTCTATCGGCATATGCGCATGAAACGCCATGGAGGACAGAATGGAGAGCTTGTACATCGCGTCAAAGCCCTCGACATCCGCCGTGGGATTGGCCTCGGCATAACCGAGCTTTTGCGCCTCATGCAGCACCTCTTCAAACGGGCGCCCCTCCTCTGACATTTTTGTCAGAATATAGTTCGTCGTCCCGTTGATAATGCCCATGACACGCTCAATATTGTTGGCCTGCATGGAATCTGTGATGGTACGGATGATCGGAATGCCGCCTCCAACCGTGGCTTCAAGATACAATCCCGCGCCGGATTTTTTGGCAGCCTTCTCAAACTCATACCAATGCTTGCTCATGACCTCTTTGTTGGAGGTTACGACCGTTTTTCCGCTCTCCAGTGCGCGAAGGATGAACGTGCGCGCCGGTTCTACGCCGCCCATGCACTCGACCACGATCTCAATGGTTGGATCCTGCAAAATCTCTTCGATGGATGTGGTAAACAGCTCGCGCGGCGCCAAGTGCAGATTGGGCTCATGAACAAAGTCGCGCACAAGAATTCGCCCGACGCGCAGATCGATCTGTTCCCGGTGCAGAATGTCGTCATGATTCTCCGTCGCGATCCGATAAACGCCGGAGCCGACTGTGCCAAAGCCAAGAATTGCGAGGGTATGGATGCTCATGGGTTCTCTCCTTTATGTCACGAAGTATGGGATGAAATTGAGATCGCCGCACCGGCCGCGGTTGCATACGGCGCAAAGGGCGGCACATGAAAACGAACCGGATGCAGCAGTTCCACTTGCCGAATGAGTTCCTTTACAACCGGCAGCTCCGCAGGCGTACCGACAAGAATGACGTCGGATACCTGCTCCGCTCTCGCCGCAAACACGGACAACATGCCAATCGTCTGGCAGACCAGATTGAACACGCCCCGCGCGCAATCCGCGCGATCCGCTTTTCCGGAGCTTTTGGCAAAATTGGATATGGTCGTATAAGCGGGCAGCCCCGGAATATCCCGATCGGTGACATCGCCGATGCAGAGATCGATCCGGGTGAGATCGCCGCGCTTCGCCTCTGCGGCCGCTGCCGGGACATCCGCCTGTCCAGTCAAAAGTTGCAGCAGACCCAACAGCGTGCCGCCGCCGACGCCGGAGCCGCCCAAATGGCGGGCAGTACCGCCGGCAGTAGCCGATACGAACGCCGTGCCCGTTCCCATGCTTGCAACCACTGCCCGGGAAAGGCCGGTGAGATGCAGCGCGCCCGCGGCAATCGCAGAAAACTCGTCCACATGGCAGACCGGTATTCCTCGGTATACGCTGCCAAAACGCTGTGCGCCCATGCCGGTCACAGCGATGGCCTCGGGATTCTGCAAAACAAGTTCATCGAGATTCGATTCCTCAAATTGGTGTGCTTCCACTCTGTTTGCGCTCTCCACTCTGCCTTGGGACAGCAGCACGAGCTTCGCTGCGGAAACGCCGAGATCCACGCCGATCACACGACTATTCATGGAACAACTTCAGCCCCTGTGCAAAACCTTTTTCAGCGCGGTACAGACCGCTACCGAAGCAAGAATGGCAAGTACAATCTCCAGGATTCCGTTTGTCAATATCACGGTTCCGATGGCCCCGAGCAGCAGCTCATAGGCAATGCCGTTGGCGGCGGCATAGCTCGCGCCAAACGCCACATAGATTCCACCAAGAACCAGAATCGTATTGGCCAGCGTTCCCGCTACGGCTGCAAGGCCCATATTGACCGCACTGGACTTGCAGATTTTTTCCATGCCGCGATACGTCAATCCGGCAAAAACACCGATCAAAATACGGGGTACAAAGCTGATGAGCAGGCTCCAGAAATTTCCGTGGAATTCGCCAAAGGAATAGAACGGCGTAAATACGAACGCCAACGCGGGATTCGGCGGCATGAAAGTCCACACAATAAAGCTAAACAGACCGGCAATGAACCCCATCATCGCGCCCGCGCCCGTTCCCAGCGAGATGGCTGCAATGATGACCGGAATATGCGCCAGCGTCGCTACCAACGGTCCGATCGGGAGCGAGCCCAACGGCGTAAAGGCAACGATTGCCTCGATAGCGACCAGAATCGAAAACTGAGTTAAAAACAATGTCCGCCCATGGCGGTCGGTTGCGTGCATGTACTCAATACCTCCACCAAATATTCCTAAAACATTATATACTATTCTTGCGGATATAGCAAATAAAATCACGCAAACTATGCAGAAGGAGGGCAGTGCCATGGAAACCCACAAGAGTCAACAAAAAAAGCAAGTGTCCAAAGTGGCAACAATCGTCTTTGTTTTCATGGCGGCGCTCTTTCTCTATACCGTTGTCCGTCTTTCCGGCTATCTGGTCCGGCAGGAGCTGGCCGGTATCCCAACTCCCAAAAACCCGGAACAAAACCGCGTGGAAGAACCGGCAGAAACGCCCGAGGCGCAGCCGGACGCTACGGCCAACGTCGTCATCGCCGTCCGCACACCGGCGCCGGAATCTCCGGCGCCTACCCCTGCGGCGCCTGACGCTGCGGCAATCCCCAAAACGCCCATAGCCAAAACACCGCTGCCCAGCCCCACGCCGGAGAGCGCGTTCTCCGCATCCCCCACACCTCTTCCCGCACGATTCGATGAAACCGAGCTGGATCTGTTGATTGTTGGCTTTGAAGAGGGCAGCAGCGCCGATCTGATCAGCGTTCTATCCGTGCGCGGCGAAAACAGTATGCTCTACTCCCTGCCCCGCAATACCATCGGCTTCAACAACACGACGCTCAGCAGTGCAAAATCCATCGACGAAGTGCGCGAGCAGCTATCCGCGCTTACCGGCGTATCCTTCGATTATTATGCCAGCTTCCAGCAGTCGGCCATACAGTGCTGTACCGACGCCATGGGCGGAATTGAAATCGAAGGCGCATTGTGCAGCGGAGAGGAAGCATTCGAGCGGTTAAGCGCAGCAGGGCAGGATGAAATTTTGCGCGCTGCACAGCAGCAGCATGTGCTGCTGGCCTTTGCAAAAGAGGTGCAGTCGCTCAACCTGCTACGCCTGTGGAACGTAAAGAACACATTGCAGGGCAATGCCAACAGCAACCTGACCGGCGATCAGGGCTGGCTGCTCTACCGTCGTCTGAAAAAACTTGATCTCGAAAACATGCAGCTGACGCTTCTCCCCGTCGATTCGGAAGAGATCGGCAGCAGGCGCTTCTATCGGCTGGATCAAAAGAAACTGGAAAAATTCATCACAGAAGTCTACAAAAACCGTTGACACATTTCGATTCATACGCTATACTAATTCTTGCGCGTTTCGTGTACTGGGGAGCATAGCTCAGCTGGGAGAGCACTTGCCTTACAAGCAAGGGGTCACAGGTT
>ERZ857998.4276-NODE-4276-length-10424-cov-3.178416_pt1 | contig 10424 bp, 6 predicted proteins | sample MGYA00519954_ERZ857998 | MGnify/ENA primary metagenome ERZ857998 (study PRJEB31778, sample SAMEA3449424) | human gut metagenome | biome: human gut; feature: human-associated habitat; material: faeces | place: United Kingdom | collected 2010/2012 ...
TACGTGCCGCGCCGCGCGTTCTCCAGCGCGAGCGCATACTGGCGCGGGGTCAGGGAGCTGTTGAGATACGCCGCACGAACGCCGTTTTGCAGCAGCGCGAACACCTGATCGCGCATCAGCGAAATGAGCGGCGAGACGACGAGCGTCACGCCCTCCAGCACGAGCGCGGGAATCTGGTAACAGATCGACTTGCCCGCGCCGGTGGGCATGACGGCCATCACGTCGCGTCCGCGCAGAATGGCGGCCACCGCGTCCTCCTGCCCGGGGCGAAAATCGTCGTAGCCAAAAACCTCTTTGAGCGCCGCGCGCGCCGCATCCATCGGTGTCATCTCTGCTCCTTTTTTGGGGTATGTTCAGGGTCGCGTTTAGGGCTTCGCCCTACGACCCGGCAGGAACCCGGTGTTCCCGCATCTCCCGCTTTCGAAATTGATTGCTGGTCATTCCATGCTTCACTGGTTTTATATTATATCGCTCCCCTCTAAGAAGCGTCAAGTGCGGGCAGAGAATAAGCGTCCCCCGCCCGGCACACACTAGGCGCATCGGGAGGTGACGCTTCTTGAACGTATATCCGAATCTCTACGCGCTGCTGGAAAGCGATTCCCACGCGCGGCGCTTATTTGAACACGCGCCCTCGCAGGTGCGCCGTCAGCTTCTCACCCGGCGGCAGGCCATCCGCTCGGTTGCGGCGCTGGACGCGGCCATCGCGGCCTTTTCGGCAGAATAGAGAAAGGGCTGTCAAGTTTTTTGCTTGACAGCCTCAGACTGCAGACAAAAAGCTATTCTCCCCCCCGAAGGGGGGGGAGAATAGCCCTTTCCACAAATGAAAGAATGGCTGAATTTCTTGATTTTGCTATTCAAGCCAAGTTTGCTTATGTCAACAAACTGAGGCTGTCAAGTTTTTGCTTGACAGCCTCTTTTACAAATGCTTTGTTAAGGAATCGCACTTATCGCTTGACCGATGCTCTTTTACTGAGCCGCGGTGAAGGAAGCGGCAATCGCGTCAGCCACCGGCAGGAACGCCTCGTCGGAAGCCGGGGTGAACATGAAGATGTAGTAGCCCGCATCGACGGTATCCATCACGACGATGCCCAGCACATCCTCCTCCGCATCGTGGAACGCGACGACGGAAGTGCCGTTGAGATCCTGCACGGTCGCGGTCGGATAGACCTCGGCCAGACCCGGTTGCGCCTCTTCGGCGGTCATCGCCGCATCCATCGCGGCGTAGGTGATGACCAGGCTGTTCGCACCGTCCGCGGAAGCGGCGGCAAAGACATAGCCCTCGGCGATCTCCTCGTCATTCAGCTCAACCGTCTCCCAGTCGGCCGGGATATAGAACTGGAAGCTCTCAGCCTGAATCAACTGGCCTTCGGCGGTCAGGTCGGTCAGCGCGAGCTGCTCCGGCAGGATCTGCTGGTTCGCGTTCCGGACGGCGCGAGCATCGCCTGTTTTGACGGCGGGGAAGCTTTTCTGAGCGGCTTTACGCCGGGGGACGACGCGCTCGTTTTTCTGGATATCTGCATGGAGGGCATGAACGGCATCGAGGTTGCGCAGCGGGTGCGCAAGCGGAGCGCGCGCTGCCTGATCGTCTTCCTGACCTCTTCGAAGGAATATGCGTTCGATGCGTTTCCGGTTCACCCGTTTGATTATCTGGTGAAGCCTTACAGCGCCGTCCGGCTCGATCACGTGCTTTCCGGGGCGATTCGGCTGATGGAGGAGAGCGAGCAGCTCGTCGAAATCCACCTGCCGCGCCAGACCATCCGCCTGCCGCACGGGCAGATTGTCGCCGTCACCTCCCACGGGCACGCGCTGGACATCTTCACGGTTTCCGGCGCATGCCTGAAAAGCTCGCAGACCTTCGCCGAATTGGAGGCCGCCCTGCGCGGGGACGAGCGCTTTCTGCCCTGCAACCGCGGCGTGCTCGTCAACATGGACGAGGCGCTCAAGCTCGACGGCGACAGCATCCTGCTGACCGACGGCCTGCGCTTCCCCCTGCGCCAGCGCAACCGGCTCGATTTAGTCAACCGCTTCTCCGAATACCAGATCAAGCGCATGAAAAGGGGGTAACGGCCATGTTTTTCGCCCGCTATGCCGCCAAGTTGGCCATCTGCTGTCCGTTCGCGCTGCTGTGCTATCTGCCGCTTTCCGGCTTTCTGCGCCTGCCGCTCAAAAAGCTCGCCGCGTTCGGCGCTTTGGGCGTCACGGCGTTCGTCGGAATCGGCGCGCTGGCCTGCTGCCGCTTTCAGCTTTCCGTCAACGCGCTGCTGTTCCCCGCCCTGCTGCTCTTCCTGCTGCTCTATCTGAAATCGGTCGTACTGCCGCCGTCCAAGGCGCTGTTCGTCTTTTTCACCGCCACGATGCTCGTCTCCTTTTCCGCCACGCTGAGCTGCTATCTCTGCGCGCCGCTCGAGCTGCACAACGACCAGCCGGTGTTCACGCTCCCCTCCGGGCTGATCGGTCTGGCCCTCACGTTCGCCGTTCTGCTGGTTTTTTCGCTGCTCTTTCGCAGGAAAATTCATTGGATGCTCTGCAACGTCAGCTTCAGCGCCATCTGGCGCGCGCTGTTCGTCGCGCCGCTGTTTCTGACCGGCCTGTTCATCTGGATGACGCCGATATACCCCGCCGTCGTGCTGACCGGGCGCGTGCGGGAAATCAGCATCGTGCTGCTCATCAGCTTTCTGAGCCTTCTGTTCTGGTTTTATTACTTCGTCTACCTCACCACCCGAAAGATGAGCGAGGCCGCCGAGCTGCACGCGCAGAACCAGCTTTTGAGCATGGAGAACACGCGCTACCGCGAGCTGCGCGAGCACATGGACGCGACCCGGCAGCTCCGTCACGATTTCCGCCAGCATCTGCACGTAATCGCCGGACTGAGCGAGGCGAAGAAATACGACAAGCTGAACGACTATCTGGCCGAATACGAGGGGCGGCTGGCCTCCCCGCACACGATGCTCTGCGCCAACGCCGCGCTGGACGCGATTGCCGGCCACTATCAGCGCATCGCCGAGACCCAGAACACGCGGATATCCTGGCGGCTCGATCTGCCCGAGCGCCTGCCGCTCGACGAGGTCGATTTGTGCATGATGCTGGGCAACCTGCTGGAAAACGCGCTGCGCGCCGTCTGCGCCCTGCCCGTCGAGGCGCGGGAGGTTCGGGTGGTTTCCGGCATGATCGGCGGCGCGATGCTCGGCCTGTCCGTGGAAAACGGCTATGTCGGCGAAATCGCCTTCGCCCCAAACGGCCTGCCCACCTCGCATAAAAAGGATCACGGCGTCGGTCTGGCCTCCGTCGCCGCAACGGTCAAGCGCCACAACGGCACGCTCTCCATCGCCGCGAAGGACGGCGTGTTCAGCGCCCACATTCTGCTGAGCCTGTGACGCGCAAAACGCGCCCTCCCGCCCCGCGCATCCCGATTTGCAAAATAATCTCGCCGCCTTTCCATCCACGCTGACATAATCTGACACAATGGGACGTGTTCATTTTGAGCCTTTCGGGATATGATATTTATATCATCAATCTGCCCGGGAGGAACTCGACATGCTCGTTTCGTTCAAGGCCATCGGCCGCAACATCCGCGCCGCGCGCACCGCGCTTGACTTCACGCAGGAGGAAGCCGCCGACCGCCTGAAAATTTCCCAGCTTCATTTCGGCCGTCTGGAGCGGGGCGAACGCCCGATTTCGCTGGAGATGCTGGCGCAGATTGCTTCCGTCCTCGACGTTTCGCTGTCCGCCCTGCTCAACGGCTGCATGATCGGGGAGGATTTTTCCCAGCGCCCGAGCCGCGGTTCGGAATCGCTCGGCCAGAGCGTCGCCGCAATCGCCAATGGCTGCTCGTCCGCGTCCCAGCGGCTGATGCTCGAGCTTTGCCGCGTCGTGGCGCAGAGCGATAAACAATCGGATATCAAACCGGAAGGCGAATGAGCCTTCTTTTTTTGTGCCCGTACCGTAGGGGCGCGCATTGCGCGCCCGCCCCACCTCGCGCGCTCTCCTTCGCCTGTCGATGCGTTCGCCGCGCAGACAAAACCCCTTCCGACCCACAGGATCGGAAGGGGTTTCGCTTATTCCGGCAATTCTACAATCGCCCATTGAGACAGAACCGGGGTAAATCCGCCCGTTTCGGCGATATAGTCCTGTCCGCCGAGCTGGAATATGAACACCTTGCGGCTCTCTGGAGAAAATGCCGCCGCCTTGGGGCGGCTGAAATCGAGGTTGCTCCAATCCATGCCGCACACATACACTTCCTCCATCCTGCCGTTTCGAAGAACCATCAATCCGCAATGGGTGGCGCTCGTCTGCTCGTCTCTGCTCGTTTTATGGCGGTTGAGCAGGGCAACCGTGCCGCCAACGCGCATAAATGCCTCCTGAAACGCCGACGCGCCCATGTTCTCATTCATGGCATATTCCTCCATGACGCGCCCGTTTTCATCCAGGCGGAGCAGCTTCTGCACCTCCGCTGCTGTCAGCGAATCATCCACCGCCCACATCGTGCCATCCGCCTGCGGGTACAGGCTCGTCACATGGAAGCCCGCAGGCAACGCATCCGCTTCGGCTTCCCGGATTTTCTGCCCCTGCATGTCATAAAAAGCCATCCGCGTTCTCTGCTCGGCCTTGTCCCAACCGACGAGCGCGTAGCCGTCCCGCGTCGCATACAGACCCGTGACCGTCTCGCGCATATCCAGATGAAAAACCACGTCGCCGCGATCATCCACCTGCGCATAAAACGGCGTGTTTTTCGTTCCGACCGAGCCGCTGACGATCAGCCCGCCGTGACCCGGATCGCAGAAAAGAACCTCCTGACTGCCCGCATCCAGCCCGCTGAGCGCGCTGGCCGACGGAAGCCGCCGCCTGTCCAGCAGTTCCCCGTCCGCGCTCAGCGTCGCCAGTTCATAGAGATCGTATTCAAACTCATGGTTCACCTCGCGGCTTCGGTTGAGCATCAGCTGAATCCGGCCGTCCTCCAACTGCATCGCGCCGGTAACGCTGCACTGTTCGTTCTCCTGCGCATCGAGGGTCGCGCGCCAGATCGTCTCTCCATCTTCGTTTATGCAGGCGGCGAACACCCTGCGCGTATCCCGGTTGTTTTCCGCCATTTCCCGCCCCGCAGCCAAAACCGTTCCGTTTTGCAGGGTCAGCAGCTCGTCAATTCGCTGATTTTCCCATGTGACGATCTGCGGCTCAATCGCCGTGATCGTCTGCCCATGGCGCGCCAGCTCGCGCGCTCTGTCCTGATCGAACGCATCCGACTGGTAATACGCAACCGTATGAAGCGCCGCCGCCGCTTCCTTCGGAGATTCCACGCCAAGGTAACCGTCCGCGCTCGTGAGCACCTCGCCCGCGCCGGAAATGGCCGCGTATTCGGCTTTCCACACATTCGCCTCGTCGCAAATCGCAAGGCACACGGAATAATACGGCGGCTTCACGCCCAGCTCCGAGCGGTGCACCAAAAAACTCAGTTCCCACAGCGCGGCGTTTTCCATCTGCTCATCCGTAAAGCCGAACGCCGCCTGAATCGCGTCTTTGGCGATTTGCACGGCCTCCTCGCGCGGGATGTCGTCTTCCCCCGGCAGGAGGTTCACGTCCTCGTCGGCGCCGCCCAGTTCAAATTCGCTTTCCAGCGCGGAATACGCCGCCTTCTGTTCCAAGCTCCATTCCGGGTCAAGCTCGCCCAGCTCCTGCTGCATGATACTGTGCAGCGATATGTTCCGTCTTCCGCCGGAGGTTACCGCATAGTGCTCGATAAACAGCGCGTCCAGCGCCGCCTCGCGCCGCCTTGCGCTGCTCTCTTGCAGCGCGTCCTCCCACGCCGCGCGATCCTCCGGCAAATCGTATTGAACCAGCAGCGCCGCCACCGCCTCTTTTTCGCCCAGCGACCAATTTTCCATATAGCTGCTATTTAACGGCAGCGCCGTTGCTTCTGTAAAAAATCCGCTGAGTGCCGCAATGGCCAGCGCCGTTGCCGCCAGCAGCACGAGCACCGCCGCCGCAACCAAAGCCGCGGCAGGCTTGCGCCGCGCGCCTCGATGTCTGCGCCCGACGGGCAGGCTGCGCAGGGTTTGACGCATCTGCGCCTCAAACGCCGTTTCCATCGGCGGATAAAGTGCTTTCAGCGTCTTTTCGTCGATCACACGCTTCACTCAAACGTCACCTCCTCGTCGAACTTGGCGCGCACCGCGCGCCTTGCGCGAAAAAGCCGATTTTTCACGGTCGTCACCGGCACGCCGAGCGTCTGCGCAATTTCCGTTTCCGAATAGCGCTCCATATAGCGCAGCAGCAGCGGCACACGCAGTTTTTCCGGCAGACCGTCTATGGCGCTTCGCAGTTCCGCTTCCGCCTCGTATGTATCCTCCGGCGCGGCCATTTCCGGCATTTCATCCATCAGCACCACGCGCATGCGCTTGCGCTGGATGTTGTGACATTCGTTGATGACAATCCGGGTCAGCCATGCGCGAATCTGTTCGGGTCTCGCCGTCTCCCGTCTTTCCCATGCACGGAGCAAACCCTGCTGAACCGCATCCTGCGCGTCGTGGCGCGTATGCAAAATGCTGAAGCTGAGTCGATAAAGCCCCTGCATATTTTCCTCTGCGATGCGGGAAAACGCATTGGATTCCATACGCCGCTCCCCCTTTCGTTTTGTTGCTTGAAGAATCCTTCACCCTATATACGCTCGAGGTCGGGGAAAAGTTTGATTGAAAAAGTATAACACACAAAAATACGGAAAGCGCCCCGTCATTCATGCGGACGGCAGGAAGAAAAGCCGCGTCAACAAAAAAAGAAGGTGGGATTTGCGCTCTCGCCAGAGCAAGACTTTCGATTTCAAAGTCACGATACAAAGTAATCGAGTCATATCGCCTTCTTCGCAAAAAAATCAAAGGTTTTGAAAAAGGATGATAAAAAACGGCGCGTTTTTGTCGTCTATAGAGTGAAAGGAAGTGAGCATGCGCATGAACGACAGGGACTTGGCGCAGGATGAACAGAACCCCCGCTCAAATTGAAAAACTGGAACGCGAAAATGAAGAAATTATCTTATTGAAATCCCCTTCCGACCGACAAGGAGAAGAACATGAAGAAAATGATATTGGGGCTCTGCGTCCTGCTGCTTGTGCCCACGCTTGCGACAGCAGACGGCGGCAGATTCTCCGTTTCCGCGCTGCGAAAGCAGGTCGATGCAACGGCAGGCGATGAATTCCGTCCAAACCTGTATATTCCCCAAGCAGACGCGCTGCCGATACTGAAAGTGCGCTTAAAAGACATTGAACAAACCGGCCAAGGCGAATTATCCGGTTATCCATCCATCGTTCAGATGGATTATGAAAAATACGGTCTGGCGGGAAAGACTGAAATCGGAACATATCCAGAAAAGACATACGAAAATCTTTTTCTGCCAAACAGTGAAATTCATCTCGATCAGGTTTTTGCCGCCAATCAGTCTGCCTCAACGGATTGGGTCATCAGGCAGGGCGCCTTGACGATCCAATCTCTTGATGAACGCACAAAGCCGGACGTACTGCCGCAGTCTGTCACGCTTCAAAGCCCGTGGAAGTATTTTTCATCCGAAGAATTTAAGGAAAACGTTCCATGCGGTTCTTTATCCGAAGTCGGCGGCTATTTCGTCTCCTATCTCCCGATGCTCCATGGCATTCCCGTCATTTCCGGCATTGGAGCCGCTTTTGAAGAAAGCGCAACGGCTTCCAGAAATCTGCGACGTATGATGCACGAAAAAAGCCAGTATATTTACAGCTATTATGCGCCGGATTTCTGGTCGCTTTCCGGTCTTGGAATTTGGGAAGAAATCGGTATCATTGCGCAAGATATGCCGCTCTGCTCGTGGGAGAAAATCGAGCATGCCATTCGGGAAAGTATGAATAGCGGAAATATCGAAAGCTTCCATTACGCCATTTTAGGCTATGTCATCTATATGGATGCGGCAACCGATTATCTGAATACAAACGATCCCCAGTATATGGAATATACCGCCGTTCCGACGTGGTGCGTGTCTGTCAAATATGCCAAGAAATGGAAAGATGACGGATGGATGATGATTGACGCACAGACGGGAAAAGCATACGATTTCAAATCCAAAAAATTGAGCGATTGGTATGCGCCTGAACTGATCCCGTAAATGCCCAAAAAGTCCCGCCGACCAGCTTTTCCGCTGATCGGCGGGACTTTTTCTTCTAAATTTTACCCAAAATACGCCACACCGGATTCAAAAATCTTCTGATCCTTTTCGCCGGGGATATTCCGGGCGACGTTCGCGCCGATGCGCTCGCTGTGCCCCATCTTGCCCAGCACGCGGCCATCCGGCGAGCAGATGCCCTCGACCGCCCAATACGAGCCGTTCGGGTTTTCCGGCATCTTCACTGCGGGCACGCCGTCGATGGTGCAATACTGCGTGACGATCTGGCCGTTGGCCACCAGCTGCTTGAGCTGCGCCTCGCGGCAGACGAAGCGCCCCTCGCCGTGGGAAATCGCGACCTGATGGACGTCGCCGACGTTCACGCCCGCCATCCACGGGGATTTGACGGAGGAAACGACCGTCCGCACATGCGTGGCGGCGTGGCGGCCGATGGTGTTGTAGGTCAGGGTCGGGTCGTCCTCCCGAATCATGCGAATCTCGCCATACGGCACAAGGCCGAGCTTGATGAGCGCCTGGAAGCCGTTGCAGATGCCCAGCATCAGGCCGTCGCGCTGATTCAGCAGGTTCATAATCGCCTCCATGATGCGCGGGTTGCGCAGCGCGGTCGCGATAAACTTGCCGGAACCGTCCGGCTCGTCGCCCGCCGAGAAGCCGCCCGGCAGCATCACGATCTGCGCGGCGTTGATGCCCCTGACCAGCGCCTCGACGGATTCCTCGATGCCCTTCGCCGTCAGGTTGCGGAAGACGAACACATCCGTCTCCGCGCCCGCGCGGCGGAACGCCTTTTCGCTGTCCAGCTCGCAGTTCGTGCCGGGGAAGGACGGGATGAACACGCGCGGCTTGGCGATTTGCAGCTTCGGACGCGCGGCGCTGCGCGTCTCGTAAGGGATGAACGGCGCGGTCGTGTGCTTGGCCTTCGCATCCGTCGGGAAGACGCTCTCCAGCGGCTCGCTCCACGCGCCGTGCGCTTCGGAGAGGCTGAGGGTCATGCCGCAGGCGGAAAGCGTCGCGCTCTCGGTGGTCACGCCGATTTCGCGCAGACCCGCTGGAACGGGCGCGCCCGGCTTCAGCTCGACCACAATGCCGCCGTAAGCGGGCAGGAACAGCTCTTCCTCCGCCACGTCCGTCAGCTTCACGCCGATGCGGCTGCCCATCGCCATCATCGTCACCGCCGCCGCAATGCCGCCGCGGCCAACCGTGTGCGCGCTGAGCACGTCACCGCGCAGAATCGCCTGATGCAGGGATTCATAGAGCATCAGCGCCTTGTCGTATTCCGGCACGAGCGCGTCGTCCACCGGCAGCGTCAGCAGCGCCAGCCGATGTCCCTCCGCGCCCTTGAGATCGGTGGAGACGACGTTGCGCGCGTCCACCATGCCCACGGCAAAGGAAACAAGCGTCGGCGGAACATGAATATCCTCAAACGTGCCGCTCATGGAATCCTTGCCGCCGATGGAGGCCGTTCCGAAGCCGAGCTGGGCGCTCAGGCCGCCGAGCAGCGCCGCCGCCGGCTTGCCCCAACTGAGCTTATTGCGATTCAGGCGCTCGAAATATTCCTGGAACGTCAGCCGCGCGCGAGAGACGTCGCCGCCCGCCGCGCAGATTTTCGCCAGCGATTCGGTGACGGCGTAGACCGCGCCGTGGAACGGGCTCCATGTGCTCAATTCCGGGTCGTAGCCGTGGCTCATCAGGGTGGCGGTCGTCGTTTCGCCCGGCGTGGGAATCAGCGCGGCCATGGCCTCGTTCGGGCTGTCGCGGTACACGCCGCCGTAGGGCGCAAGGATCGTGCCCGCGCCGATGGTGCCGTCAAACCGCTCGACAAGCCCCTTCTGCGAGCAGATGTTGAGATCGGAGAGCATCGCCAGCCACGCCTCGCGCACGGTGCGATCCTTCGCGAAATCCGGCTTTTTCGTCAGATACGGCGCGGCCTCGTCCGGCGCGGCGACTTCCGCCTCGGCGTGCTGGGTCACGCCGTTCGTATCCAGAAACGCGCGGGAGAGATCCACGATCGTCTTGCCGCGCCAGTGCATCACAAGGCGCGCTTCCTCGGTGACGACGGCAACCTGCGTTGCCTCCAGATTCTCCTCGTAGGCCATCTGCTTGAAGCGCTCAAGCATATCCGGCGCGATGACGCAGGCCATGCGCTCCTGCGATTCGGAAATCGCCAGCTCCGTGCCGTCCAGCCCCTCGTATTTCTTCGGCACGGCGTCCAGCTCGATCACAAGGCCGGGCGCAAGCTCGCCGACGGCGACGCACACACCGCCCGCACCGAAGTCGTTGCAGCGCTTAATCA
>ERZ857998.4283-NODE-4283-length-10413-cov-3.723788_pt1 | contig 10413 bp, 7 predicted proteins | sample MGYA00519954_ERZ857998 | MGnify/ENA primary metagenome ERZ857998 (study PRJEB31778, sample SAMEA3449424) | human gut metagenome | biome: human gut; feature: human-associated habitat; material: faeces | place: United Kingdom | collected 2010/2012 ...
AGCCGATGCCGTAGACGATCTGCCCCAGTTTGGTCAGCGGGGAGGTCACGTAGTCGGTGGCCATGAAGATGGCACCCAGCATCAATCCGCCGCCGAACACCTGGGCGGCCATCCAGGCAATGCGGTCATTGCCCTGGGGGAACAGGAAGGCCAGAATCGCCACGGTGCCGATGTAGGCCAGGGGGATCCGGGCGGTGATGACCTTGCGGTACAGCAGGTAAATAAAGCCGATGATCAGCAGCAGCGCGGAGGTCTCGCCAATGCAGCCGCCGATGTTGCCCAGGAACATGTCCAGGATGGATTCCTCCGGCAGCGCGCCCTGGTGCATGGCGGACATGGGGGTCGCCGCCGTGACGGCATCGGCGGTGGACAGCAGCCCCGCGGCGTTGTCAAAGCCGACCTTGACCCAGTTGCTCATAAGCACCGGCCAGCTGAACAGGAAGGCGCGTCCGGCAAGGGCGGGGTTGACAATATTCTTGCCCAGGCCGCCGAAGAGCATCTTCACCAAGACGATTGCAAAGAAGTCGCCCAGAATGATCGTCCAGTAAGGAATGGTGACAGGGCAGACGAAGGCCAGCAGCACGCCGGTAACGACGGCGGACAGGTCATAGGTCTTGCAGTGCAGCTTCCGGATCTTGCAGAAGCCCCACTCAAAGAACACGCAGGCGGCGGCGCTGACCAGGGTCACCAGCAGCGCACGGAAGCCGAAGAAGTAAATGGAACCCAGCAGGGCGGGAACCAGCGCGATCAGCACATCCCGCATGATGGTCTGGGTGGTGACGGGGGAATGGGCGTGGGGCGAGCTGGAAATCGTCAGCTCATAAAAGTATTTCATCTGTGCCATTTGATCTCCACCTCCTTAAGCCTTGGCCTTTTCCCGGGCGGCAGCGTTGCGGATCATCTGCTTGCCGGCACGGAAGCCCAGCACCAGCGGCACGCTGGCGGGGCAGGTGTAGGCGCAGCAGCCGCACTCGATGCAGTCCAGCAGGTTCACGGACTTCATGCCGTCCACATCGCCGTCCTGGGTGGCCTGATACATGAGAACGGGCATCAGATGCATGGGGCAGACCTCGATGCACTTGCCGCAGCGCAGGCAGTGAGGCTCCTCCACGAAGAAGTTGTTCTTCTTGCCCAGCACGGTAACGGCGTTGACGCCCTTGATGGTGGGGACGTTCAGGTCGTACTGCGCAACGCCCATCATGGGGCCGCCGGAGAGGACCTTGTAGGGGTTCTCGGAGTGGCCGCAGGCGTCGATCAGGTCGTTGAAGCTGGTGCCGATGGGAACCAGCAGGTTCTTCGGCTCCATGAGAATGTCGCCGGACACGGTGACGATCCGCTTGATGAGGGGCATACCGTCGTACACCACATCGTGGATGGCGCGGGTGGTCGCGGCGTTGAATACCGCGCAGCCCACTGCGGCGGGCAGACCGCCGGAGGGAACCTCCCGGCCGGTGACGGCGTAAATCAGCTGTTTTTCAGCGCCCTGGGGGTACTTGGCAGGCAGCACATCCAGCACGACGCCGTCCAGCTGATGCTCCTTCAGAGCCTGAATGGCTTCGGGCTTATTGTCCTCGATGGCAATATGTCCCTGCGTCAGGCCGAAAATCTTCATAATGATCTTCAGGCCCTTCATCAGCTCCGCCGGATGCTCCCGGCACAGCCGGTCGTCAGCCGTTATGTAAGGCTCGCACTCGCCGGCGTTGATGATGACGGTATCCACCTTGCCGATGCCGCCGGAGAGCTTGACGTGGGTGGGGAAAGTCGCACCGCCCATGCCGACGATGCCGCCCTCCCGGATAATGCCGATCAGCTCTTCCGGGCTGAGTGCGTCCACCTCTTCCTGCGTGCGGGGCTTGATGTCCTCACACAGGGTATCCAGATGGTCATTCTCGATCACCACACTCATCACGGTGGTACCGCTGGTGTGGGCGCGCATTTCCACAGCCTTGACCGTACCGGAGACGGAAGCGTGGACAGGCACACACAGTCCCTGATTATCGCCGATCTTCTGACCCACGGTCACCGGGTCACCCTTCTTCACGAGGGGGTTGCAGGGGGCGCCGATATGCTGGGACATGGGGATCACAACGATATCCGGCTCGGGGAAAACCTGAGTCTCCTTGTCGCAGGCATACCACTTATTTTCTTTGGGATGGACCCCGCCGAAAAAAGAAAACGCCATATTACTTCACCTCTTTCAAATTTCGCGGCACACACCGCACTGTACGCCCCTTATTTTACTTCATCCGGAGCCATTTGTCCACAGTGAATTTGTCATTTTAAACAAAAAATTTGTATAAAGCTCCAATTGTATCGATATAAATAGATGAAATGCATACTTTTTCCCACTATTTTGGAAATGTCTCCGCCCGAGCGGAGGGTCTCAGAAAGCAGCAGAAACTGCCGTTTCCGCCACTTTCCCGAGCCGCAGAATGTTTGTAAAAGAAGCGCAGAAAGCCCCATGAATCGAGGCTTTCTGCGCTCAGTTTATTCTTTCAGCAAATGATCCGCGTACTTTTCCGCCATGGCGCGCCAGTTTTCCAGCGACTGACCCATGTCCGCACCACAGGATTCCCGGTACAGCGCCCAGACGAACCAGTAATAGGCAATGATGGCAGTATAGGCCATGTAGTGGAAGCGGCCGGACGCGTCGTATCCGCTTCCCAGATACTCTTTGATGAACCGTTCCGCGTCCGGGAAGTCGTACATGGCGTCTACGATGTAGTAGCCAACGTCAATTCCGGGGTCGGAAAAGCCTGCGTACTCCCAGTCGATGAGAATTACGTCCCCGTCAGGCAGGAGCATCCAGTTGGGGCGGTAGGTATCGCCGTGGCAGAAGCATTTTTCCACCCCGTCGCCCAGCGTCATCTGATAGAGTCTGCCGATTTTTGCTTTCAGCGCTTCGTGGGGAGCGAAGCAGTTGGGGTCTTTTCCGGTAAGCAGCTTCTGCATACTCAGCGCGTCCTCCCATGGGCGCATTCCGTAGTCCACTTTCACGTCCGAAGCATGGAGCTTCCGCAGGACAGACAGCACCTTTTTGGAATCCGCAAAGCTTCCGTAGTCCGGCTCCCGGAATTGGGGGACAAAACGGGAGATCTTCCACCCCTCGTTGACATCGGCGTAGATGTATGTCGGGTCGATGCCCAGCTGCTTCGCCATTATGAGAGAGGTCTTCTCGTTCCGGCGGTTGATGATGCTGTCGGTGCCGTCCCCCGGGTGGCGGTAGATGTAGTCCACACCGTCGATCTTGAAAATGAAAGACGTGTTGGTCATGCCCTCGCTGACGTTCCGGAAGTCCACAATGTCTTCCTCGTCGCAGCGGAACACCAGCTTGATGTTCCGGATAATGCCGCTGTGGGTGTGGCTCAGGTATTGGGTGTCGAACTGGCGTAGCTCCTCGAAATAGTCGAACTCGAAAATCGTGCCGGGGGTGTATTCCTTATAATACATGGGCGGCAGCCGGGAAAGGTAGTCCTTCACCAGCCACTCCCAGAAGCAGGCGTGATAGCGGCCGACCTCCCGGTCGGCTTCGGCAAGGGCGATAAAGGCGTCGGAGAATTCTTTTCGCCAGAAGGAATGCCCCAGCAGCACGCGCCCCGCGTCCCGGTTTTCTGCCATCCGGATGATTCTGCCGTCGCCGTCCGTGTCCACGTACAGTTCGTTCACCGCTTCGCTGACGGAAAGACCGGCGTAAAAGGTCTGGTACTCAAAGCGGTTGAAGGGATTTTCCACAAAATAGCTGTCGCTGACGCAGACGTAGGTGTTTTTCAGCTCGTTTCGGGCGAGGTACAGGCTTTCAATGTTGTTCTTGATGTTGAACGCGTCGTTGATGATGAATTTAACGCCGTACTTCTCCTTCAGGTAGAAGAACATTTCCTTTTTGTAGCCCAGAACCACCGTGATGTCGTCGATTCCGGCGGCCTTCAGCTGCTGGATCTGACGCTCGATCAGCCGTTCTCCCTTGACCTCGAACAGACCCTTGGGCTGCTCTAAGGAGAGGGGGATGAATCGGGTGGAGGCGCCCGCCGCCAGAATGACCGCGTTGTCCACCCGGTAGGGTTCCAGCGCCCTGAGACCCGCCTCGGTCAACGCGCCGGTGTCCCGGGCAATCAGCCCCGCGTCCGTCAGGGCGTTGATGGCGGCCTGATCGTCCAGCGCGCGGGTGCGGTCAATGTCCGACGTGCAGCCGCCCCGACCCTGTCTGCCGTTATACAGGTCGTTGAGAATGTAAAATTCGTGTTTTGTCATAGGGACCCGCCTTTACGCCTTGTTCCGGGAGGTCAGCCCCCGGAGCATCATGGGGAGAATATTTTCCCGACAGCTTTCGTAGGGTTTTCCGCTTAAGTACAGCCCCTCCACCCGAAGACAGCTGAGCTTGTCCTTGGGGACGGTGTACGGGTTTTCCGACAGCACTGCCATATCCGCGATTTTCCCGGCTTCCAGACTGCCCCGTTCCTGTTCGTCAAAGGCCGCCCATGCGCCGTTGTAGGTACACATCCGCAGAGCGTCCTGAACGGAGACCGCCTGACCGGCGTTATCATTGTTCACCGCTCTGTCCATCCATGCGATGGGGTCGGGGGTGGTACATGGCGCGTCGGAACCGAAGGATACCATAATATCATTGTCCCGGAACGTTTTGATGGGGTTCAGCCTTTCCAGACGGTCGTGACCCAGAATGTGTTCCAGATAATCGTCCGGCTCCTGCTTCCAGCCGATGAACGCACTCTGCATGGGCATCTGGATATGATAGTCCCGGCAAATTTGAATGCCCTCCGGGGTGGGCAGGCAGTCGTGGATAATGCCGTGGCGGTGGTCTTCTCTGGGACAGTCGTCCAGCGCCGCTTTTATCGCACGGCAGGCCTGGTCAAATGCCTTGTCGCCGATGGCGTGCAGCTCGATCTGCAATCCCGCCCGGTTGGCTTCTTTGCAGAAATCCATGACCTTCTGATCGTCGTAGTACAGCACGCCCTCGCCGCCGGTTTCGTCGGCGTAGGGGGCGTTCAGCGCCGCGTCGTGGGAACCGAAGCAGCCGTCCAGCGCGCAGGCGAAGCAGCCGCCGATGCGGGGAAGATGCCGGCCGGTGGCCGTTTTCACGTTCATACTCTGGGGGAATACCCGGATTTGGAACCCGTTTTTCAGTCCCTTGGCAAAGAGCTTTTCCAGTGTGATGTCCAGATCACCCGCAAAGCCCACGCCGCTGACGGTGTGGACGCAGCCAATGCCCCGGCTGGCCTGAAAATCCACCGCCGATTGCATATTATAAATCAGCTCGGGGATGGACAGGGAATTGGTCAGCGCGTTGGAAAAGGCGAAAAACGCCTCCTGATTCATTTCCCCCGTGTCCGGGTGGTAGCCCCGAAGGTGCTTTACCTTGCTTTCCATGGCGCTCAGAAGCCTGGAGTTGACGATACAGGCGTGGCCGTCATACTTTACCACCATGATTTCCTTGTCGGGACACACGGCGTCCAGCTCCTGACGGCTGATGAGCCGCCCCTCCTTCACGCAGTAGGGGGACGCGCCGAAGGCGATCAGTGTCTTTTTCGGGGACTGCGCGGCGAACCGCTTCACCATCTCCATGATCTCGGCGTTGGACGCCGCGTCCATGACGTTCAGCCCTGCGTGGAAGGTGGAGAAGGACGCGAAGTGCTGGTGGGTGTCCACGAAGGCGGGAATAAGGGCTTTTTCCCCCAGGGAAATATACTCGGCGGCGCGGTACTGCCCTGGCAGGTCATTTCCCACATATACGATTTTTCCACCGTCTTCTACGAGATAGCGGACGACGTCGTTATTTTGATTGACCGTCAGGATATGGCCTTCGTAGCATTTCATAGCGTGCCCTCCGTTCGGTAGGTGGGGTCCAGCTGGGCAAGCTCGTAATAGTTGTCGATCTCCATGATGTCCGACTTCCGGCACTGGCGGATTTCCACGGCGTAGCGCTCCTTCCGGAGCACCAGGGGGATGAATTCCCAGAAGTAGTCTTTTCCGCCGTCCTCCCCATAGACCTGCCGGAAATCCTCCCGCAGGCGGGCGCTGTCCGCTTGCGTCCAGTAGGAGATGCCGTAGTAGTTGTAGCAGAAGGTGTTGCCCTTTTGGTAGTTGATGATGTGACCGTTTCCGTCCATCTGGAAGCTCCAGTCGTCGGTTTCCAGAGAATATGCGCCGAGGATGTTGCTGGCGTATTGATATTTGGTGATGATCTGGGGATTGGTGATGTATAAATCCGCCTCGCACAGGTAGCAGCCGTCCAGCTTATCAAGCACGGCCATGACGGAGGAAATGTTGTTGGTCTTACTGTAAATGTCGTTGTCCACCAGGGTCAGGAAGGGGTACTTTTCCAGCAGCGCGTCAAAGCATTCCTTCCGGTAGCCCCGCACAACGGTGATGTCCCGAATCCCAACCGCCACCAGTGGGTCCAGCAGCGTTTCCAGAATGCGCACGCCGTTCACCGTCACCAGAGGCTTGGGGCGGTCGGCAGTGGCGGGCATCATCCGGGAGCCGAACCCGGCGGCGAGAATGATGGCGCGTTTCACCCGGTAAGGCTCCAGCGCGGCGAGACCCGTTTCCGTGACGGCGAGGGTGTCCCCGTCCCGGGCAATCCGGTTTTCCGCCGCCAGCCGCTCCAGACACCGGGAGATTTCCCCGCCGGAGATCGTCAGCGCGTCCGACAGCGCCCGCAGGGGATATTGCCCCGCCCCGTTCCGCTCCAGGTGGGAAAGTACCTCAAATTCATATCGCGTCATGTTACCGGATCCTTTCTGCCGAAGCGGGCGTTGTTATCTCCTTCTAACTATACTACATGCCCGGAAGAAAATCAACGGCGGCGTCAGAGAGAAGCTTCTCTCCGACGCCGCCGGTGCGTTATTTTCTTTTACAGCCCGAACTGAATCGCACAGAAGGCCGCATAAATGCACAGCAGGAGGATGCCCTGCCAGCGGTGGAGCTTTTTGGTGGTCAGTGCCGGGATGGTCAGCAGCGCCATGACGACGATCATCAGCGGCATGTCCAGAATCAGGGAGGAATTGATGCCGAAGATGGTCTTACCCACGGGAACCTCAAACGGCGCGAGGGTGACGGACACGCCGGAAACCAGCACCAGATTAAATAGGTTCGCGCCGATGATATTGCCGACGGACAGCGAGCCGTGGCCTTTCACCAGGGAGGTGATGGCCGTGACCAGCTCAGGCAGGCTGGTGCCGAGAGCGACGAAGGTCAGGGCAATGACCGTCTCCGGCACGCCCAGCTCCTTGGCGATGATGGTGCCGTTGTCCACCAGCAGGTTTGCGCCCACGGCAATGACCGCCGCGCCAACCACCAGGAGCAGCAGCTCCTTCCACAGAGGGACGGACGTGCCGTCCTCGTGGGGTTCCTCGTCCTGGGGAGCGGGGGTTTTGATGCCCTGACGGACGGTGACGACCATGTAGAAGACAAACATTGCCAGCAGCACGATGCCCAGCGGCCGGGTGAACTCCCCCATCCCGTAGGCAGCGAAGCAGTAGACGGCGGCGGCGACGAAGAAGAAAATCACCGGCTTCTTCATGGACTGCACATCCACGGGAGCGGGACGGACGGCCAGGGTAATGGCGGCTATGAGAGACGTATTGCAGATGATGGAGCCGATGGCGTTGCCGTAGGACATGGCGCCCTGACCGTTCAGTGCGCCGGTGGCGGATACCATCACCTCCGGCAATGTGGTGCCGATGGACACCACCGTGGCGCCCACGATGATCTCGGGGATATGGAACCGCCGGGCAAGGCCGGTGGCGCCGTCCACGAACCAATCGCCGCCCTTGATGAGCAGCACGAGGCCGACTGCGAACAATAAAACGGGTACAAGCATAATGACTCTCCTTTTCGTTTTTGGGGATTTTTCCCGAATCATAATGGTATATCCGAAGGACGGCCGGAAAGCTCCGGCTCGGAGTTTCCCAAAAAGAAAAACCTGCCCATATCCGAACGGATATGTCAGGTCTGAAAAAAGAGACAGACCATGCATAACCGAAAGGACGGATATACATGAGTCTGGCAAATTAAAGCAAGCCAGGCCTTCGCCGTACTGTTGACTTGCTGCGCGGCGAAAGCCGTGCTTGCTACTCCCCCACATGTTTATTACATTCATTACATATGAGGATTATACCACGTTTGTCCGGGAAGTCAAGACGCTCCGGCAAAATCTTTGAAAAAGCTTTCCTGTGAGCGCATCCGGATAAAAACCGGAGTGGCGCCGCCAGCGCTGCGCCACTCCATTTGAAACGAAACATTCCCGCTCATGGCCCCGTTTTTGTACCATCCGCACGAACCGGTGCGGTTCATTTGGGGTGTGCCCTCACATTATTTCTGCCCTTCCCAGAAGGGTTCCGGCTTGGTGCAGGAGGCGCAGTTTCCTTCGCAGTTCCGGGGCTTGAACTGCAGCTCCTGACTCTTGACGCTCACTGTGGTGCAGGGGGGGATAGAATGGGTGATGAAGACGTTGGAGCCGATGACGCTGTCCCGGCCGATCACCGTGCCGCCGCCAAGGATAGACGCGCCGGCGTAAATGGTCACATTGTCCTCGATGGTGGGGTGGCGCTTCTTTCCCCGCAGGCTCTGTCCGCCCCGGGTGGTCAGCGCGCCAAGCGTCACGCCCTGATAGACCTTCACGTGGTCGCCGATGACCGTGGTCTCGCCCACCACAATGCCGGTGCCGTGGTCAATAAAGAAATACCGGCCGATGGTGGCGCCGGGGTTGATGTCGATGCCCGTGACGCTGTGGGCGTGCTCCGTCATGATCCGGGGGAGCATGGGGACTTTCAGCATATACAGCACGTGCGCCAGCCGGTACACCGTGATGGCAAACAGCCCCGGATAGGCGAACAGGATCTCCTCCTTGGAGGCCGCCGCCGGGTCGGATTCAAAGGTGGCGTCCAGATCCGTCAGCAGCAGCCGCTGCACGCCGGGCAGGGCCTCCACCACCTCACGGGCCAGCATCGGCGCACGCTGCTCCTGCTCCTCCGGCAGGGCCAGAGCGATCTGACGGGTCAGTTGACCCTCGATGCGCTCCAGCAGCAGCGCCGTGTAGTCCTCCGCCAGAAGGGTCATCAGCTCCGGGTCGCCGTAGTAGGCCGGAAACAGGATCTTCTGAAAGTCGCGGATGATCTCAATGACCGCCGTGCGGCTCGGCAGGCGCAGCGCGTCGCCGTACATCAAAATATCGCTTTTGCGGTAGTTCTCCGCCACCTGCGCGGCGGCGGAACGGATGATCTCATTTTTATCGGACATCGGTCATTCCCCCTGATACATTGGCGTGGATAGATAGCGCTCGCCGCCGTCCGGCAGCAGCGCGACAATGGTCTTGCCCGCGTTCTCCGGCCGGAGCGCGAGCTGCGTCGCCGCCCAAAGCGCGGCACCCGCGGTGATGCCGACGAGCACGCCCTCACACGCGACCATATCGCGGCCTGCGGCGTAGGCGTCCTCCTCGCGGACACAAATGATCTCGTCGATGAGCGAAACGTCCATATTTTTCGGGATGAAGTTCGCTCCGATGCCCATCAGTCCGTGCAGCCCGGCCTTGCCGCCCGAGAGCAGCGGCGAGCCTGCCGGCTCGACCGCCACGAGCTTCACATTCGGATTTTTCTCTTTGAGATAGCGTCCTGTGCCGGAGAACGTGCCGCCCGTGCCGATGCCAGCGACGAAAAGATCGACGCAGCCGTCGGTATCGCGCCAGAGCTCGGGGCCGGTGGTGAGATAGTGCGCCTCGGGATTTGCGGGATTGTCAAACTGCGCGGGGATGAAGCTCTTCGGCGTTTCCGCCGCCAGCTCCTCCGCGCGCTTCACGGCGCCCGCCATGCCCTCCGCCGCCGGCGTCAGCACCAGCTCCGCGCCATAGGCTTTGAGCAGATTCCGACGCTCCACGCTCATGCTCTCCGGCATGGTGAGGATCACGCGGTAGCCGTGGACCTTGGCCATCGCGGCGAGGCCGATGCCGGTGTTGCCGCTCGTCGGCTCAATGATGACGCTCCCCGGAACGAGCTTTCCCTCCGCCTCGGCGCGTTCGATCATGTGCTTCGCCACGCGGTCCTTGGCGCTGCCCGCCACGTTGCAGCACTCGAGCTTGGCAAGGATGCGGGCGTTCAGGCCGTGCCTGCGCTCGTAGCGACACAGCTCCAGCAGCGGGGTGTTTCCCGCTAATTCGGCGACGGAATGGAAGATGTTCATAGGGGCTCTCCTTTCCTGAAAATGCAAGTAAAATAATAGGATATTATATGCGCCGGACGGGCGCATTGCAAGCATTTTTCCAGTCCGTGCAAAAAAGAGGCGGAAATGTGAAAATACCCCTTGCATTTTCGGAGCCGCTGTGCTATGATACACAAGCTGTCTGAAAGGACACGCGCCGTTAGCTCAGCTGGATAGAGCGTCTGGCTACGGACCAGAAGGCCG
>ERZ857998.4285-NODE-4285-length-10411-cov-3.572229_pt1 | contig 10411 bp, 8 predicted proteins | sample MGYA00519954_ERZ857998 | MGnify/ENA primary metagenome ERZ857998 (study PRJEB31778, sample SAMEA3449424) | human gut metagenome | biome: human gut; feature: human-associated habitat; material: faeces | place: United Kingdom | collected 2010/2012 ...
CCTCGAGGCCCGCCTCTTCCAGCAGGTCGATGCGGTAGGCGAACACATAGGGCGTGGCCGAATAGCCCAGGCCGTAGAGCTGGCCTTTATAGGTGCCGTTGGCCAGCACGCTTTCCATCATGTCATCGCCGTCTTCCCAAGTGGCAAAATATTCGTCGATCGGGATATAGTGGCCCAGATCCGCGCGCTGCGCGACGGAAAGAATGCCGTGCCCAATGATGTCCGGGCCGTAGTTGGCGGCGAAGAGCGTGTTCAACTTGGCGTCCATGGCGTCGCCGATGGCAGCGTCGTCGTAAAGGATTTTCACGCCAGGATTCGCGGCCTCGTAATCCGCGATCACGCTTTTCCAAAATTCGGTTTCCGCCGCGTCGTTGCCAATGCGCTGGAAGCGCAGTTCAATCACTTCGCCCTCTTCGGCCAGCGCTGCGCCGCTGAGCAGCAGGGAGAACATAACCAGCAGGGACAGGAGCTTTTTCATGGGGATTCCCCTTTCTTTAGGATGGATTGCGGGTTACAGGAATTCAATTTCCTCTTCCAGCTTTTCCTGGGCTTCGGAGAGCGCGGTGGCGGGATCGCTTTCGCCGAAGAGCACCTTTTGGATCAGCTCGTTGCGGATGGTCATGAATTGCGGGCTCCACACGGTGGCCGGCATGCTGATGCCATTTTGCACGCAGTCGCTGCGCACGGCGTTGTAGGGATCCATCGCGTTGTATTCCTCGAGCAACGAGGTGCGCACCACGGGCACGTTGAGCATTTCCGCGCGGCGCAGTACGATCTCCGTGCTGAGCGCGAACTTGATGAATTCAAACGCCTCGTCCGGATGCTCGCTATCGCAACTGATGGAGAGCATGTTGCAGCCGCTGAAGGTCAGGTGCGTGCCATTGGTGGGCGGGAACGCGATGCCCACTTTGCCAATGTACTCTTCGTTTTCCAGGATGGGCCGCAGAGACACGTTGTTGATCAGGGTCATCGCGGCGTTGCCGGTGAGGAAGGGATTGATGTCGTTGTTGCTATAGGGAATGTTGACTTCGGCAAGGAAGCTGTTCAGGAATTCGAAGGCTTCCAGACCTTCCTCGGTGTCGATGGTGGGATTCATGTCCTCGTCCGTGAAGCGGCCGCCATTGCCAAAGACGAACACATCGTATTCCACCATATTGCCGCCGGACATGGGGAAGGCAAAGCCCGCGCGGGTGACAACGCCATTTTCATCGCGCACGGTGAGCGCGAGCGCGGCTTCCTTCAGCTCTTCCCAGGTGGTGGGCACCTCGAGGCCCGCCTCTTCCAGCAGGTCGATGCGGTAGGCGAACACATAGGGCGTTACGGAATAGCCCAGGGCGTAGAGCGTGCCATCATAGTAGCCGTTTTGCAGCACGCGCTCCACCATGTCGCTCCCCTCGTCCCACTCGGCGAAGTAATCGTCCAGCGGAATATACTGGCCCATAGAGGCGCGCTGCGGCAGCGAGGCAATGCCGCCGCCGATCACGTCCGGCGCCAAATTCGCGGCGAACATCGTGTTCAGCATGGCATCCTGATCTTGGCCGGAGATGTATTCGATGGTGATGCCGGGGTTGGCCGCCTCATAATCCTCGATGACCGTCGCCCAGAAATTGGTTTCCGCCGTGTCGTTGCCCACGCGGATAAAGCGCAGGGTGATGCCTTCTTCCTCCGCCAGCGCTGCGCCGGACAAAAGGAGCAGCGCCGCGAGCAGCAATGCCAGAGCCTTTTTCATTGCGATTCCCTCCATGGTTTGTGTTTGCGCTCGCCCAGGAGCTGTCCATCCAGCCAACCGTGGCGGATGAATGGGTCGCCGTGCGCCTTGAGATCCGCGTATAGATCCGCGCGCAGGGCTTTGAGTGCGGGCGAGTCGTATCGCTCGCGGATGAGGTTGCGGCATTCGCCCTGGTCCGCGTCCAGGTCGTACAGCTCGTCGATATCGGTGAGGTTCCACACGTATTTCAGGTGCCCGTCGGTGATCATGCGGGAATTGAACATGCCGAACTGCTGCCCATTGCCCGAGGAAGTGATCGTTTTGCGCGCGGGGCCAAAGAGCGATTGGCCGTGCGCGCCTTCCGGCGGGGCAAAGCCCAGCAGGCTGGCGAGCGTCACCGGCAGATCCAGGCAATTGGAAACCAGGTTGTCGTTGACCTGCGCTTCGACGCCGGGCCCGGCCAGGATCAGCGGCACGCGCACGATGTCCTGATACAGGGTGCAGTGCTTATCGAGCATGCGGTGGTTGCCGCACATATCCCCGTGGTCGCTGGTGAAGACGACGAGCGTATCCCGCAAATCGACGTGCCGCAGAATGCGGCCAATCGCGTCATCAATCTGCGAAACCATGCCATAATAGCGCGCGACCTGGCCCGCCATTTCCGCCCAGGGCATGGCCTCCAGGTTCCAGTTCCAGGCCTGCTGCTCGTGCGCGAAGGGCTTGTTTTCGAATGTATCGTTCCAGCCGGGCCATTCGGGGATGGCGGCGGGATCGTACATGCGGGAAAACGGCGCGCTCGGGCGGCAGGGCAAATGCGGCATGCCGATGTCCACAAACAGATGCCAAGGGCCTCTTTGCGCGCCGATGAACTCGATGGCGCGATCCGCCAGCCAATGGGTTTTGGCTTGTTCCAGCGGCACGGGGCTTTCGCAGCCCAGCCAGCCGCCGGTGTATTGCGCGCCGCCGTCGGAATATTGCGCGGCGCTGACCACTGTGTCATAGCCGAACGCTTCCGGCCCGTCCGCGGGCGAAACGTTCCATTTGCCGATGAAGCCGCAGGAATAGCCCATGGCTTTGAGTGCCCTGGGCCAGGCGCCTTCCGGCGAAATGGGCGGCGTGGGGAAAAAACCGTAGTTCCAGTACGCGCCGAAGGAATCCGGGTGCCGTCCCGTATAGAGCGCCTGGCGCGCGGGCGCGCACACCGGCAACGGGGTGTAGGCGCGCGTGAACCGCGCGCCTGCCTCCGCCAAAGCGTCTAGATGTGGCGTTTGCACCAGGGGGTTTTCCGCGCCCAGCGCGTCGAACCGGAACTGGTCCGCCAGCAGAAACAGCAGATTTTTCATGGATCGCTCTTAATAGACGTACTTCACATCGCCATGCAGCGGGTTGAGCTTCTCCGGCACCACCAGCGCGCCGCCCTCTTCATAGGAGCGCATGGCGGCGAAGGTGTAGGAAAGCGTGGCCAGCGCGTCGCGCCCGGAAGCGCGGATGTGCTCATGCGGCACCTTGTTGGTCACGTCCTCCAGGAAGGCGTGGATGCGCACCGGGAAGGTCTCGTCGAAGCTGGTGAGGCCCGTTTCGTACACCTGGGGCTTGGGGCTGGCCATGGAGGGATTTTCCACCGTGTCCACATCCCAGTAATGCACCTTTTCCACGCAGTTTTCGATGCAGAAGGTGCCGCGGGTGCCCGCGTGCTCATAGCTCCACCAGCCGCCCAGGCCGAACATCGCGTCGCCGCGCTGCGAGAGCAGGTAGCCCACGCCGCCGTTGGCGAACTTCACGTGGATGGAGTTGATGGAGAGCATGGGGTCGCGCTGCGTGCGGCGCACGCCGGGCTTATCCATAAAGGCCTGCACGGCGACGATATCGCCGCAGAAGTGACGCATCACCGAGAACGGATGCGCGCAGAAGGCCTTCACGTGCGAATAGGGCGTCTGCCAGCGGGGGCTCATGGGGCCGCCGTATTTCTTTTCGCTGCCGTTAAAGCCCACCTTGTGGATGCAGTACACCAGCTCGCCGATCTTGTTTTCCTGGATCAGGTTATCGGCGTAGTCCGCGGTCTTGGTGAAATAGTGGTTGAGGTCGCAGCCCAGGTAGAGCTTGTTCTTGGCGGCGTAATCCACCAGCGCGTAGGCATCGGAATATTCGGAGCAGATGGGCTTTTCCACCAGCACGGCCTTCTTGGCCTCGAGGGCCTCCATGGCCGGCTCAAAGTGCATGGAGCCGTTGTCGTAACCGGAAGTGGTGACGCTGACCACGTCGATTTCCGGGTGCGCGGCGAGCATTTCCTTCGCGCTGGCATACCACGGGATGTTGAATTCCTCGCCGAATTTCTGGGCCTTCTCGGGCACGATATCGCACACGGCCACGAGGGTGGAGAGTTCGTCTTTCACGTAGCAACGGGCGTGCGTGCGGCCAATGCCGCCGGCGCCGATGATTGCGCAATTGAGAGCCATTTGCATATCCTCCTTCGGTTGATGGATGGTTTGCCGTTATTCCACCGTGTCCGCCACGCGAACCGGCTTGTTGCTCTTGAGCGAAGCGATGGCCGCGTGGATCACGCGCTGCGCTTCCAGGCCGGAACGGCCGGGGCCATCGATCTCGCTGGGCTTATCGCCGCGCGCGACCTGCGTAAAGAAGCAGGTGATGCGGTCGCGGAACGTATCGTCAAAATTGGAGAAGCCGCCGAACACGGGGTTGGTATATACTTCCTTCATCAGGTTGCCGGCGGGATAGAGCGTGGCTTCGCGCCACATATCCTCGAATATCAGCCGGCCTTTGCGCCCCGCCACTTCGCAGCGCTCCATGGGATGGCCGCGGGCGATGTCGTAGCTCGAGGTAAGGTGGCCCACCGCGCCGCAGGCGAACTTCATGTTGATGGAAGCGGTGGAATAGATATTCCGGCCGCTGGCGATCATCGCGTAGCAATGCACTTCTTCGATGTCGCCCATGAAATAGCGCATGATGTCCACGCTGTGCGGGTTGAGCGCCTTCAGGTGATAATAGGGCGAATCCAGCGGCTGCGGCTTGCCGATCCACAGCGCCATGTTGCAGAACAAGAGCTCGCCAATGCGCCCATCATCCTGCCATTTTTTGGCCGCGCGGGCCGCGGGCGTAAAGCGGTGGTTCATATCGATGCCATAGCACACGCCCATTTTTTCCGCCAAATCCACCATTTCCTGCGCGTGGCGCAAGTCGTTGCTGATGGGCTTTTCTCCCAGCACGTGACAGCCCGCGCGCAGCGCCTGCATGGTGGGTTCGTAGTGGTCGGAACTGTATTCATAGCCGCCGGTGGTGATGGAAACCACGTCGGGCTTTTCGCGATCCAGCATTTCCTGCGCGTCGTAATACGCGGGCACGCCCAGCGCCTTGGCGGCGGCGTCCGCCCGCTCATGATCCCGGTCGCAAACGGCGACCAGTTCGCTCACCGTCTGCTCCTTGTGGATGCGCGCGTGCAGATTTCCAATATGGCCCATGCCGATAACGGCGGAACGCAACATCGTGTTCATGCCTCCAAACGTCGTTATTTTTTGTTTTCGGCCTGCAGTTTCACCGCGTCGGCGATGCCGCCGATGTACTTGCTGTCGTAGGCCTCCTGCGAGGACTTAAACGGCCGGCCGTTCATGAGGAAATTGGTGTAAATCGGCGCGGGGCGGCCGGTTTCCTTTTCGCGCTTTTCGATGAAAGCGTACATGCGCTTTTTGAGCACTTCCACAACCTCGGGGTTTTCTTCCGCCACGTTGTGGTTCTCTTCGGGATCCTTCACCAGGTTGTACAGTTCCACTTCGGGCTTGAAGTGGAAATCCGGCTCCAGGGAAACGATCAGCTTCCATTCCGGCGTGCGCCAGCCGTGCTTGCGCATCCAAGTGCACTCGGTGATGTAGAATTCCGGCTCGGCCTCGCGCGGCTTGCCCTCGATGAGCGGCTTCAAGCTGCGGCCCTCGAAAGGCAGATCCACGTCGATGCCCATGATGTCGAGCAGGGTGGGCGTCACGTCCTTGAGCTGGCAATAGCCCGGGATGCGCAGGCCCGCGGGCAAATGGTTCTTCCAGCGCAGAATCAGCGGCACCACCAGCGTGCAATCGTACATGCCGTGGTGATCGAAATAGCAATCGTGGTCGTAAAGCGTCTCGCCGTGGTCGCTGGTGAAGATCACGATGGTGTCCTCTTCCAGGCCCAGCGCCGCGAGTTTTTCCAGGATCTGCTGGATGCAGGCGTCCATATAGGCGACCGCCGCGTCGTACTGCGCGATCACGTAATCCGGATTCGTGCATCCCTTGGGCACCCAGGAGCCGATGTAATCGCCGAAGGGCTTGAAATCATAGACCTTCTGCATGCGCTTGTCGTTGGGATCGAACGCGTCGCCCTGGAAGAAGATGTCCTGGAACGGCTGGGGCGCGAGGTACGGGGAGTGCGGATCCATGTGCCGCATGAAGAGGAAGAATGGCTGATCCTGCTTGGCCAGGCGTTCCAACTCGGGGATGGCCACATCGTTGAGGTTCTGCGCCTTGTGCGCGCGGCCGTCGTCGTGATCCGGGCCCCAGCCCGCAAAGCCGAGGTACTTATCGTAGCCGCGGCCGCTAGCGTTGCCTTCAAAACCGATGCAGGTGCTGGTGTAGCCCTTTTCGCGCAGGATTTCCGCCAGCACGGGCACGCCGTCGATGATGTGCTTTTGGCTCAGCGCCACGACGTCCGTGCCGAAGCAATCGCGGCCGGTCATCATGTTCGCGTAACCGGGCGTGGTGGGGATGTGCGGAGAAAAGCACTCTTCAAACGTCACGCCGCCTTCGGCGTATTTGGAGATGTGCGGCGTGGTCAGCCGGGGATAGCCATAGTGGCTCATGTGATCCCGGCGCAGGCTATCGATGCCGAAAAACAGCAGATTGGGCAGCTTTTTGCTCATGTTCATCCTCCTGTATCGCGTTTTTTAGCGCGCGCCCAGCATTTTGAGCACCGCGTTCATATACCCATAGCTTTCGCTGGCGATGGCCATCGCGTCCGCCACGTCTTGTTCGGGGCCGATCACTTCCAGGCAGACAGGCCCGTCGTAGTGATTTTCCACCAGAACCTTAAAGTATCCGAACAGGTTGATATCGCCGCGGCCGCAAGCCTGGTTCATGGGATCTCCCGGAGAGGGACCCGGGCCCTTGCAATCGCGGATGTGCACGTGCTTTACGCGCGAAATCACCAGGTTGATGGCTTCTTCCGGCTTTTCACCCGCGCGGTAGATGTGGCTGGGATCCATGTCCACGCCCACGTCCGCGCTGGCTTCCATCATACGCAAAGTGGTGGGCGTGTTGTACACCGCCGCGCCCACGTGCGCCTTCACGCCCAGCGTCACGCCATAGGTCTTGGCCAGGGCCGCGAAATCGCAAATCATGGCGAGCTGCTTTTGCAGGCTCTCCTCGCCCTCGGCAGCGGAGCCGCCGGGGCCGATGTTCACCAACGGAATGCCCAGCGCCTGGGCCGCCGCAAGGGCCTTTTCAATGCGCGCGCGATCGTTGGTGGCGGCTTCCATGGAAAGGAATTCCATGCCGGTTTCCTCGCGCAGGGCGATCAATTCTTCCTTTTGCTTCTCCCATTCGTCCAGCACCAAATGCTCGCACATGCCTTGGATGGCTGAGAGTTCCACGCCGTCGTAGCCAGCGCGCTTGGCCATAAGGACGGCTTCGCGCACAGGGAATTTTTTGAACAAAACCGTATTCACGCCCAGCTTCATGATGTCATCTCCTTTAACAATATGAGGTTTCCTACCTGCATTATAAATGCATGCGGAATATCGCGCAAGTGTTTTTCAAAATTCAAGTCGGAAAACATCAAATCGCTTCTTTTTAAGTCAATATAGAGGGGCAAAAAGCCCAAGAAAAAACGCCCCCATCCAACCGCGCCAGGCGGAAAGTGGGGGCGGAAAAGGAGCGGGATTTTTATAGCACGCCGCGCAGTTTCCCGCGCCGGGTGGCTTCCAAAACGCACAGATAGGTGGCGGCGGTATCGAAGCGCGCGTCGTGCGCCGCGTTGCCATCGCCGAACCATTCTTGGGCCTTGGCGGCGATGGCCTCTTCCGTGAGCTCGAAATATTCGCACAGCTCAATCAGCTTTGGCGGCTTGGGCCGCCCAATGTTCACCTTCATCTTTAGGTTCACATCGGAAGTGAAGTGGTTCATGGTGCAAAACGTGGGAATTTTGGGCAGCTTCATATCGAGACGGGCGAATTCCATTTGCAAATAGCGCACGTCGGCTGCGATGTTGTGCCCGATAAACAGGTTTGCCGAGGCGAATTCCGCATAAATGGCGCTGGCGAGGTCGGCAAAGCGCAATCCGCCGGACAACTCTTCCAACATCTCCATGGAGAAGCCATGCACGGCCTCGGCATCGGGGTTCATATCGTCCACGGCGAAAAACTGGTTTTTGCCCACCACGCCGCTATCGTCCACAATGAGATAGGAGAGCTGGCAGATTTGCGCTTCCGAGAGCCCGGTGGCTTCGATATCGAACACAATTCTTTTCACGGCAATTCCGTCCTTTATTCTTCTGTAAGCGCTTGCGCGAAAGCCTCTTCAATTGTCGCCCCGCCCAGGCATTCGCCCTGGCGGTAAAACGCGGCGAACTGGCCGGGTGTGACCGCGCGCTGCGGCGCGGCAAAGCGCAAAAGCCATTCGCCTTCTTCTTTCCCTGGCAGCAGAACCACGTCTTGCAGCGGCTGGCGGTGCCGCAGGCGCACCTGGCAGGCAAAGGGCGGCTCTACAGGACGCAGCACCCAGTGCGCATGGCTTACGCGCGCGCCCAGCGAGTAGAGCCGGGGCGAATCCTCGCCCTGCTCCACCACCAGGCGGTTGTTCGCCAGATCCTTTTCCACCACGAACCAGCGGCGCCCGTCGCCGCCGCCGCCAATGCCCAACCCGCGCCGCTGGCCGAGCGTGTAGTACATCAGCCCATCGTGATGCCCGACGACGCTCCCATCCGGCGCCACCATATCGCCGGGCTGCGCGGGCAAATAGGTCGACAAAAACTGCCGGAAGTTGCGCTCGCCAATGAAGCACACGCCGGTTGAATCCTTCTTCTTGCACACGGGCAGCCCATTTTCCTCCGCAATGCGGCGCACTTCGGTCTTTGTCATGCCGCCGACGGGAAAAATTGCCTTCCGCAGCTGTTCCTGATGGAGCATATAGAGGAAATAACTCTGATCTTTGTTCGGGTCAATGCCGCGCAGAAGGTCGCCATTTTCGTTCGTCCGCACAAAATGCCCCGTCGCCATTTTCGATGCGCCAAGCTGCATGGCAAAATCCAGAAACGCCTTGAACTTGATTTCGCGATTGCACAGTACATCCGGGTTCGGCGTGCGCCCCGCGCGGTATTCTTTAAGGAAGTAGCTGAACACGCGATCCCAGTATTCGCGGGAAAAATTGACCGCATAGTAGGGAATGCCGATGATTTCGCACACCTCGCGCACGTCGTTCCAATCGTTTTCCGCCGTACAGACGCCGGATTCGTCCGTCTCTTCCCAGTTCTTCATGAACACGCCGACCACGTCGTACCCCTGCTGTTTGAGCAGCAGCGCCGCGACAGACGAATCCACGCCGCCGGACATACCCACCACAATTCGCTCGCTCACGCTTCTGCCTCCATAAGCCGCTGGATGACCTTCTCCGTCATGTCCCGGCTGACTTCCTCTGCCGGTTTTGCCGCATCCACCACGATGAACCGCTCCGGCTCGCGGCGGATGAGCTCGTGATATGTCGCTTCCGTCCGTGTACGGAAGGCGTCGTCTGCCTGCTCGATGCGGTCAAGCTGACTGCTGGCGGCGCGGCGGCGCAGAGCGGCTTCCCGGTCAATGTCCAGATAGACCGTCAGCATCGGCATCGTGCCATCCACCGCCGGGCGGTTGATATTCAGCACTGTGTCCACACCAAGCTGCCGACCGCCGCCCTGATATGCCACGGACGAATCCACAAAACGGTCGCACAGCACCGTTTTTCCCGCCTGCAGCGCCGGGCGGATGACCTGCCGCACATGCTGCGCACGCGCCGCGGCGTAGAGAATCGCCTCGGTCGTCTCGTCCATTGCCTTGTTTTCAGGGTCAAGCAGCAGCGCGCGAATCTTCTCGCTGATGGGGCATCCGCCGGGTTCACGGCTGCGGATGACCTCGAAGCCCCAGCGGTCGAGCGCATCCTCCATTGCCGCCATCTGCGTCGTTTTGCCGCTGCCGTCCATGCCTTCTATTGACAGAAACGCGCCCGGAACCGCTTCTTCGCCGGGGCAGAGATGGCGGATGATGTCCTCCACTGTCTCGCAGTACACATCGCACCCGCTGTTCATCAGCTCTTCACGGCTGCCGTAACCGTAGCCCGCGCCGATTGCGCCGATGCCAACCTTCTTCGCGCCCTCCATGTCAAATCGGCGGTCGCCCACCATCCACGCTTCGCCCGCATCCTCCGGCAGCGCCTGCCGAATCAGCAGTTCTTTGTCCGCACCGTGCCCATCCTTTGGGCCTACGATTTTCGTGATGTAGCGGTTCAGCCCGAAATGCTCGATAATCCGCTCCGAGGAGCGCTGCGGCTTGCCCGTCGCGATACCGATGTACCAGCCGTCGCGGTGCAGCATCCGCAGCAGACGGCGGATGCCCGGATACACCCGGTTCTCAAACAGCCCGACAGCCTCATAGCGCTCGCGATAGGTGTTCACCGCCTTGTTCGCCATTTCCTC
>ERZ857998.4289-NODE-4289-length-10402-cov-3.483522_pt1 | contig 10402 bp, 10 predicted proteins | sample MGYA00519954_ERZ857998 | MGnify/ENA primary metagenome ERZ857998 (study PRJEB31778, sample SAMEA3449424) | human gut metagenome | biome: human gut; feature: human-associated habitat; material: faeces | place: United Kingdom | collected 2010/2012 ...
CACGGCATCGAGGAGCGCGGCGTATACCGCATCCACCAGTTTGAAAAGCAGGAGATGATCGTCGTCTGCAAGCCGGAGGACAGCGCCGCGTGGTTCGACAGGCTCTGGCACAACAGCGTCGATTTCTTCCGCACGCTCGATATCCCCGTGCGCACGATCGAATGCTGCTCGGGCGATCTGGCCGATCTGAAGGTCAAGAGCGTGGACGTCGAGGCCTGGTCGCCGCGCCAGCAGAAATACTTCGAGGTCGGCTCCTGCTCGAACCTTGGCGACGCGCAGGCGCGCAGGCTCGGCATCCGCATCCGCAACAAGGCAAAGGGCAATTACTTTGCGCACACGCTCAACAACACCGTGGTCGCGCCGCCGCGCATGCTCATCGCGTTCCTCGAGAACAACCTCACGGCGGACGGCACCGTGAAGGTGCCCGAAGCGCTGCGCCCCTATATGGGCGGCAAGGCCGTGCTGGGTTAAGCCGCTCCCCGCCCTCAGGAACCGCCAAATCCATGGCGGATGGCGGCCCAAAAGCGCCCGCAGCGGCATGGACCACGCCCGATGCGATACCCGTGCAGACGAATGCCGCCTGCGCCGTTTGCAAACAGGGCATGGATCGCCGCGCCCGATGCGATACCCCTACAAACAACCCGATGCGGCAAGCGGCTTCGGAAAGGTCGTGCGGCTGCATCCCGCATCCTGCTTGGCAGACTGCCGGCGGCATGTGCTGACCGTCAAAAACAGTGGTTTTGGCGGGGCGTATGCCGCCGTTTTTCTGGCGCTAAGGGAATTAAGCCTTTTCTTTTTGCGTGATCCGCTGTAAAATGGTGTCATGGAATCTTATAGGCAGACAATCGACAAAAAGCCGGCAACGGCAAAACCGGCGCACCCGGGCCGCACGGCGGCTTGGGCGGCGCTGCTGAGCGCGCTGTGCACCGCACTGGCCTGTGCGGACGCTTCGGCGCTCGTTCTGTACCCGCTTGCGACCGCAGGAACGGCGGCGTGTTTGTGCGCCGCGCGCCGGAAGCTGACGATGCTTCTGCCGATGGCGGCCGCGATGCTGCCGCCCATCGTTCTCTTCAGACCGTTCGGCGCGGCTGCGGCTGCGATGATGCTGCTCATACCCGCGACGGGCGCGCTGATCGGCGTGATGCAGAAAAAACACCTTGGCGGGTTCTATACCGCCGCAGCGGCGGCTGCGGCCGGCATCGCCTGCCTGTACGCCATGGTCTGTCTGCCGGGCATATTGGACGGCTCGGGCGCGTTTTTCAGCGCGCAGACGTATGCGGAGCGCCTGTCGGCGGCGCTTTTGCAGCTCGCCGACCCGATGCGCGGCGTGGAGGCGTACAGCGGCTTTCTCGCCTACTATGACGAATTGGCGGCCGCGCTGCCGCAGATGGTTCCCGTGATGACGACGGGCGTGCTCTGCTCGCTCGGCGCGCTCGGCGGGCTGCTGTCCACGGTGCTGTTCTTCGCCCTGACCCGAAGAAAGCGAAAAGCGCTCGGCCTCCGGGCGCCGAAGCCGTTTCGGCTCTGGTCGATCCCCAAGCAGCTTACCGGCGGCATCGTGCTGCTGTATGCGATGGCGCTGCTCATGCAGCTGTTCGGCTATGTGAACGCCGCGGCGGTGACGCAGACCGTCAACGCCATACTGGGCTTCCCGCTGCTCGTGCAGGGACTTTCCATGATCGCGTTCATGCTGTCCATGCGGAAATATCCGTCCAAATCGCTGAACGTGGTCATCTTCTCGGCCATTGCGCTCCTGTTCCAGTTTGCGCAATCCCTGCTGACGATGCTCGGCATTCTCGAGCAGATGATGCGCCTTAGGGAGCGCGCCCTGCCCGAGCGGCCGGCATAACCGCCTGCGCTGCTGGGGGGGCAGCCGGAAGGGGCGGAGGCAGGCCGAACCGCGGGGAACCGCTGCTTTTTGAAGCGATTTCTGCTGTGAAGGAGCCGTTGGATACGGGCTGCCGGTTCCGTCGGTTTTTGTGTGTACGAACCGGCAAAGCGGTTCACAACAGAACTTATTTGACAGTCTGAAGGAGTATATCCGCTATGAAACGACCGCAACTGATTCTGCTGCCGGCGCTGGCGCTTTCGCTGCTGCTGCTCGGCTTTGTCTGGCTTTCGCCGTGGCTGCTGCCCGCATGGCGGCTGTATGTGCTGATCGGGGCGGCGGTCGTGACGGCGGTGCTCTTTGCGGTGCTGTTTGTGCTGCTTATGCGGCATACGCGCACGCAGCAGCAGCTCATGGACGGCGTGTTTTCGGAGAACGCCGGTACGGCGGCGCGCGTGATCCGCGAGGTTGCGGTTCCCTGCCTGCTCTGCGACGCGGCCGGCACGATCGTGTGGCGCAACGAGATCATGGAGAAGCTGTACGACGGGAGCGACCTTTCCCGCATCCTGCCGAACTACAATTTTGAGCAGCCGCAGGCCGCGTTCACCGTGGAGCACGCGGGCGGTTCCTACCAGATCATGAGCATGCCGATCCGCCGCAAAAGCGTCGACCGCACGCTGATCTTCCAGTATTGGATCGACCGCACGGAGGCGGCGCACTACAAGCGCCTCTATGAGGAGCGCATGCCGTATGTGGCGCTCGTGTATGTGGACAATCTTGAGGAGCTGAGCGCCGACCAGCAGTTCCACCGCACGACGGTGCTGCTCGAGGTCGAGCGGCTTGTGGCGGACACGGTTCGACAGGTCGGCGGCATCTACCGCCGGTATGACAACGGCCGGTTCCTGCTCGTGTTCGAGGCCAAGCAGCTCGAGAAGCTGGAGGAGAGCCGGTTCCAACTGCTGGAGGCGGCGCACCGCATCGACACCGGCACGAGCATCACGGTTTCCCTGTCCGTGGCGGTCGGCGTATCCGACACGATCAAACAATCCGACGAGGGCGCACGGCAGGCGATGGAGCTTGCGCTCGGCCGCGGCGGCGATCAGGCGGTCATCAAGAACGGCTCGAACTACGCGTTCTACGGCGGCAAGCGGCAGCTCGACACGATGCAGTCGCGCGTGAAGGCGCGCCTGTTTGCCAAGGCGCTCCGGCAGTTGTTTGAAAACGCGGGCGACGTGGTCATCATGGGCCACAAGAACCCGGATATGGACTGCATCGGCGGCGCGCTCGGCATTGCGGCCTGCGCCAAGCTGATCGGCTCGCGCGTGTTCATCGTGGTCGATCAGCCCAACGCCTCCATCGATCTGGCGCTTGAGCAGGTGCGGAGAAACGCCTCCTATGCCGACTGCATCATCACGCCCGAGCATGCGGAGCGCCTGATGCGCCCGTCCACGGTGCTCGTGGTCGTCGATACACAGCGGCCGGTCACGACCATCGCGCCGCAGCTCATCGACATGGCCAGCCGCATTGTGCTGATCGATCATCACCGCCGCAGCGCGGATTATCTGGAGAACACGACGCTGCACTACCTCGAATCCCGCGCATCGAGCGCATCCGAACTCATCACCGAGGTCTTGCAGTATTTCGATGACGCCATGCGTCCGCCCGCGTTCGTATGCAGCGCGCTGCTGGCCGGCATCACGGTCGATACCAAGCACTTTGCGTTCAACGTCGGCAGCCGCACGTTCGAGGCGGCCGGATATCTGCGCAGAAACGGCGCGGACATCAGCATGGTCAAGCAGCTCTTTCAGGACGATATGGAGAGCTTCGCCGCCTGTGCGCAGACGGTCGAGCGCGCGGAGCTGCTCGGCCACGGCATCGCGCTCTCAAGCATCGACGGCTATGGGCGCGGCAGCAAGCTCATCGCAGCAAAGGCGGCGGATCAGCTCATCGGCATCCGCGGCATCGAGGCGGCGTTCGTCATCGGGCGCGAGGACGGCACGCTGTATGTATCCGGCCGGTCGCTCGGGCGCATCAATGTGCAGCTCGTGTGCGAAAAGCTGGGCGGCGGCGGCCATTTGACCATGGCCGGAGCGCAGCTCTTCCAGACGGACGATATGGAAGCGGCAAAGGCGCTCGTGCGAGAGAGCATCATGGAATACCAGCGGGAGGCGAACGTCTGAGCCGCAGAGGTTCGGCGCTCCCCCAAAACCGCCCGATTTTGGGCAGAAAGGGCGCTTCGCACAGCGAAGCAAGGTGAAGGATATGAAAGTGATTCTGGAGCAGGATGTCAAGGGACAGGGCAAAAAGGGCGATATCGTGAGCGTATCCGACGGCTATGCGCGCAATTTCCTTTTCCCGCACAAGCTGGCGTCCCCGGCGGATGCTTCCGCGATCAATGCGGCGAACATCCAAAAGGGCGCGGCGGCGCACCGGAAGTTTGAGGCGGGCCTGAAGGCGCGCGAGGAGGCCAAAAAGCTCGAGGGCGCGACCGTTACGATCACCGCGCGCGTCGGCGAGAACGGCCGACTGTTCGGCGCGGTCACGGGCAAGGAGATCGCGGCGGCGCTCGAGGAACAGCGGGGACTCGCGATCGACAAGAAGAAGATCAGCATCGAGCCCATCCGCTCCACGGGCGAGTATACGGCGCGCGCCAGCCTGTTCGAGGGCGTGGCGGCGAACTTCCGCGTGATCGTGAAGGAGTGAGCGGCAGAGCGCCGCACCGGCATGGTTCGTCCTTTCCGATGAACGGGCAGGAACGGACGGAGCGGAACGCGGCCGGCAAAGCGATTTGCCGGCAGGCCGTTTTGAAAAGCAGAGCCGCGGATCAAAAGCGGCGGGGGAACGGGCCCGCATGAGAGCGGATGGTTCCCGAAGGATGAGAGAGACGGGGAGCTATGGAGGAGAGACGGGACGAACTGCGCACACCGCCGCACAGCATGGATGCGGAGCGGTCGGTGCTCGGCAGTATGCTGCTGGAGGCGAACGCGCTGGAACTGGCCATCGAGCAGCTGCGGCCGGAGGACTTTTACCTGCCAGCGCACGAGGCGGTCTTTTCGTGCATGCGCGACATCCGCAACGGCGGCAGCGCGGTCGATCTGGTCACGCTGGCCAACGAACTGGAGCGCCACGGCAAGCTGGACATGGTCGGCGGCGCGGCGTACCTGTCCGACCTGCTCGCGTTTGTGCCGACGGCCTCTAACGTGCAGGAGTATATCGAGATCGTGGAGGACAAGAGCGTCCGCCGCCAGCTCATCCGCGCCGGCGGCGACATCGTGCGGGACGGCATGAACGATGAGGCGGGCCTCGAAAAGCTGCTCAACGACGCCGAGCGCCGTATCTACGATATTTCCATGCGCAAGAGCGAGGATTCGCTCGTTTCCATCGAGGAGATCGTTCCGGGCGCCTTTGCCGAGATCGGCGAGCTCATGAACCGGCGCGGCCAGCTCACCGGCGTCAATACGGGATTCATCGACCTGAACCGCATGACCAACGGCTTTCAAAAGAGCGACCTCATCATCGTCGCGGCGCGCCCGGCCATGGGCAAGACGGCGTTTGCGCTCAACATCGCGCAGTATGCCGCGCTGCACGATAACCGCACGGTCGTCATCTTCAGCCTCGAGATGTCGGCACAGCAGCTCGTGATGCGCATGCTCTGCACCGAGGCGACGGTCGAGTCCCAGAAGATCAAGGAGGGCGTGATCGATCCGGGCGATACCGACCGGCTCATGCAGGTCATGGAGCCGATGAGCAGGAGCGGCCTGTACATCGACGATACCGGCGGCATCTCGGTTGCAGAGATCCGCAGCAAGTGCCGCAGACTCAAGGCGCGGCGCGGGCTCGACATGATCGTGATCGACTATTTGCAGCTCATGCAGTCCAGCGGCGGCAGAAAATCCGACTCCCGCACGCAGGAGGTCTCCGATATGACGCGCCAGCTCAAGCTCTTGGCGCGCGAACTGGAGGTGCCGGTCGTGCTGCTCGCGCAGCTCAACCGCGGCCCGGAGACGCGACAGGATCACACGCCGATGATCGCGGATCTGCGCGAATCCGGCTCGATCGAGCAGGACGCGGATATGGTCATCCTGCTGTACCGCCCCGCCGTGTACGACGAGACGGAGGACAACACCAGCCAAGCCATCATCGCCAAGCACCGCCACGGCCCGACCGGAACGGTCATGCTCGCGTGGCAGGGCGAATATACAAGGTTTATGAACCTTGCGCAGGAATCCCAGTATTGATATTTTTGATGAGGAGATGTACCGTATGAAACTGATCGTTACGGACGCGGCCAGTGCGGCCGCGCAGGCGGCGGAGCTGTATAAGGACCTGCTGCAAAGGAAGCCGAACGCCGTTCTCGGGCTAGCCACGGGGTCAACGCCGCTCGGGCTGTATGCGCGCCTTCGCGCACTGTATGAGGCCGGCAGCATCTCGTTTTGCGACGCGACGAGCTTCAATCTGGACGAATATGTGGGGCTGCCGCCCACGCACGACCAGAGCTACCGCTATTTCATGGAGTACAACCTGTTTTCGCACATCGATCTGCCGCGCGAGCGCATCTCGGTTCCGTCGGGAATCGACACCTCGGCGGATGCGCTGGCCGGGTACGACACGGCTATCGAGGCGGCGGGCGGCATCGATCTGCAGCTGCTTGGCCTCGGCGGCAACGGGCATATCGGTTTCAACGAGCCGGGCACGCCGTTTGAACTGGGCACGCACGTCGTGGAGCTGACCGAGCGGACCAGAAGGGACAACGCGCGCTTCTTTTCTTCGATCGATGAGGTGCCGACCCATGCGGCCACGATGGGCGTCAAGACCGTCATGCACGCGCGCGCGATTCTGCTGCTCGCGTTCGGTCCGGCCAAGGCCGAGGCGGTGCGCGCGTCGTTCGCCGGTCCGGTCACGCCGGAGGTGCCCGCGTCGGTATTGCAGCTCCACCCGGATGTGACGGTATTCTGCGATGAGGAGGCGGCGAAGCTGCTGTGAAAAACACCGAACTTTTTTTGAATCTGGATGCAACCGAGGCGCGCAGCCTGTTTGAACAGACCACCTATCCGTGGGAGGTGCTGCCGCTGATCAAGGCGTTCGTGCTGCGGCTCGGCCCCACGCTGCCGGGCGACGAATATGAGCAGACGGACGACAATGTGTGGATTCACAGAAGCGTGACCCTGTATCCGGGCGCGTACATCGCCGGCCCGACGATCATTGGACCGGAAACGGAGATCCGCCCCGGCGCGTTTCTGCGCGGGAGCATTCTGGCCGGCAAGAAGTGCGTGATCGGCAACTCCACGGAGCTGAAAAACTGCATTTTGTTCGACAATGTGCAGGTGCCGCATTACAACTATGTGGGAGATTCCATCCTTGGGAATTTTGCGCACATGGGCGCGGGCTCCATCTGCTCGAACGTGAAGAGCGACAAGAAGAACGTGGTCGTACACGGCGAAACGGACTATGAGACGGGACTGAGAAAGTTCGGTGCGATTCTGGGCGATCGCGCGGACGTGGGGTGCAACAGCGTGCTCTGCCCCGGTACGGTGCTCGGCGCGGGCGCAAGGGTGTACCCGCTCTCGCGCGTGCGCGGCGTCGTCAAGGCCAATCACATCTATAAGGACGCAAACGAAATCGTGGAGCGCACGGACCGGTAACACCATGCGGCAGGACAGACCCGAACGGACGGAAGAAACGCTGGAACAACAGAAAGCGGCACAGGAGCAGACCTATCACCGGATGCTGGAGGCGCCGGTCGGCCCGCTCGTGTGCCGCCTTGCCGTGCCATCGATCATCAGCATGCTCATCACCACGTTTTATAACATGGTGGACACGTTCTTTGTCGGCCGGCTCGACACCTCGGCGGTCGCGGCGGTCGGCTCGGCCGTTTCGCTGATGTCGGTCATTCAGGCCATCGGCTTTTTCTTCGGCCACGGCTCCGGCAATCACATCTCGCGCGAAATGGGCGGCCGGCGCAGCGCGGCGGCGGGGGAGATGGCGGCGACCGGCTTTTTCTCCGCGATGCTCTCCGGTGCGGCGGTGACGGTTATCGGCCTCCTGTTTCTCGAGCCGCTGTGCCGTCTGCTCGGCGCAAGCGAGACGATGCTGCCATACACGGTGGACTATGTGCGCTACATCCTGCTCGGCGCGCCGTTCATGATGTCGTCGCTCGTGCTCAACAACCAGCTCCGCTTTCTCGGCAATGCGTATTTCGGCATGTTCGGCATCGTCACGGGCGCAGTGCTGAACATCGCGCTCGACCCGCTGTTCATCTTTGTGTTGGATTTTGGCGCGGGCGGCGCGGCGCTGGCAACGGTCGTGAGCGAATTCGCAAGCTGGTGCGTGCTGCTCGCCTGTATGAACCGCTCCGGCGGCAGCCTGCCCATCCGGTTCAGGGATTTCCGGCCGCGCCTCAACCAGTATCGCGAGATTGCGCGCGGCGGCATGCCGTCGCTGCTGAGGCAGGGCATTGCGAGCGTGGCCGTAGCCAGCCTGACCTATGCGGCACGGCCGTACTCCGACGCGGCGGTGGCCGCCATGTCCATCGTTTCGCGCATCATGCTGTTCGCCAACTCCGCGCTCATCGGTTTCGGACAGGGGTTTCAGCCGGTGTGCGGCTTCAATTACGGTGCAAAACGGTTCGACCGCGTGCGCGACGCCTACTGGTTCTGCGTGCGCACGTCCGTGCTGGCGCTCGCGGCGCTGGCGCTCACGGCGTTTTTGTGCGCGCCCGACATCGTGGCGCTGTTTCGCAACGATCCGGCTGTGGTCGGGATTGGCAGGACGGCGCTGCGCCTGCAATGCATCACCTTTCCGCTGGCGTCCGTGATCGTGCTGTCGAATATGCTGCTGCAAACGATCGGCAGCGTGTGGCGCGCTTCGGTTCTGGCACTGCTCAGGCAGGGGATTGTATTCATCCCGCTCGTGCTGCTGCTGCCGCGCGCGTTCGGCGTCACGGGCATTCAGCTTGCGCAGCCGCTGGCGGATATTGTCTCGCTGGCCGGTGCGGTTTTCCTATCCAGAATGACGCTGCGGGACATGCGCCTTGCGGAGACGGAGCAGGGAACCTGACGAAAAAACGGAAGAAGCTCCGGTGCGGGCTGTGCAACCCGCATCGGAGCTTCTTTGTAAGAAAGCGGAACGGATAACGGCCTGCTTGCCGCAGCCCGCCTTGCATCACGCTTCGTGACAGGTTGCTGCTACATTATTTCAGCAGCTTGGGATTGTCGGTGCGGTTCAGCAGGTAGTCAACGGAAACCCCATGAAAATCGGCAAGCTTGATCAAAACAGCGGTCGGGATGTCAATATCCCCCGCGCTCATAGTTGCTGTATACGCGCTGGCTGCATGAAAGAATTTTGCTGATCTGCGTTTGCGTCATTTCGTGGTTCTCTCTCAAATCCCGAGTTCTCTGGTACATAAGCGCCTCCTTAGGTTATGATGGCATCATAGCGCAGCGAATATTTCGCTATTGACTGGTAGCGAATAATTCGCTGAAATCGTGAATAGGAGGTGAACAGGATTGGAAGATCAAAAGTTTTGCAAGTTTTGTGGGGGGCGGATTGCGGCGGATGCTGCTGTATCCACGTTGTGCGGCAGACAGGTGGAAGCCTTTCGGCAGGAAAGCCCTCAGGTAGTCATCAATAACACCAATACCAATGTCAATACGAATCGCCAGACCATGATGGCATCCGGCAGAGGCACGCGCGAAAGGAATAAGTGGACGGCATTTCTGCTCTGCCTGTTTCTGGGCTTTTTTGGCGCACACAAATTCTATGAGGGGAAAACCGGCATGGGGATTCTCTATCTGCTTACCGGCGAACTATTCGGCATCGGCTGGCTTATCGATGCCATCGCGCTTTTGTTCAAGCCGAATCCCTACTATATGTAGTGCAAACGCAGATGCTTCCGCCGCGCTTTTTGCGCGGCGTTTTTGTGTGGACAATCATGATCGGGGGAGCAGCCGCTCCTCCGAACGGGGTGGGGGATACAGCGCCCGTGGCTTAACCAATGTGGACAATTATTATCGGAGGAGCGGGGGGCATCCGTATGGCATACTGGTTTTGGGAAAGCCCGGAAAAGGAGAACGGATGAACACAGAAACAAAAACTTTTGCCCTCACGCTCGATATGGTGCGCACGATTCGTTCCCATCCATTCGAAGTTGTGGATGGCGACACGGGAAATGTGCTGGAGGTTCGGCTGGAGAACAACGGCCTGCCAGTCGATCTCACGGGGCGGTATGTCTGCATGGTGTTCCGTTCCTGCATCGGTACGGCGCTGCAGGATGCGGACAGCGGCATTGAACTCGGTGCAGAGACGGGCACATTTTCGATCAGTCTGCTGCCCGGCAGCTATGGCCCGGGCAACGTGAGCGCGGATGTGCAGGTGTATAGCGGCGCCGACCGCAGCACGCTGATTACGAGCACGCGGTTCACCTTTCGCTGCAGGAATGCGCTGCTCAACGATGAAACCATGCGCGCACAGGCAACCTATCCGCCCTTGGTAGCCGCAACGCGGGAAGCCACCGCAGCAGCCGCAGCCGCGGACGCGGCGGCGGGGCAGGTGACAAGTGCGGCCACGGCTGCACAG
>ERZ857998.4290-NODE-4290-length-10400-cov-3.741518_pt1 | contig 10400 bp, 8 predicted proteins | sample MGYA00519954_ERZ857998 | MGnify/ENA primary metagenome ERZ857998 (study PRJEB31778, sample SAMEA3449424) | human gut metagenome | biome: human gut; feature: human-associated habitat; material: faeces | place: United Kingdom | collected 2010/2012 ...
TACCGCCGCCGCAAGGCGCTGCTGCTGGGACTGCTGCTGTTTTTGCTCATGCCCTTGGCGGCAAGCCAGTTTCTGTGGAGCATAACGGTGGAGGGCTGTGAGCAGCTCAAGCCCTCGCAGGTGCTGGAGGTGCTCGAGGGGCTTGGCGTGAAGCGGGGAGCCTTTTTGCCGGGACTCGACACCGAGCGCATTGAAACCCAGGCTGCGCTGGAGCTCGACGAGCTTTCCTTTATCGCCATCAACCTCAAGGGCACGACGGCGCAGGTACAGGTGCGCGAGCGGGTGCCGGTGCCGGACAGCCGTGACCCGCAGGAAATCCGCAATCTTGTCGCCTCGCGGGACGGGCAGATTGAGGTGCTGGAGGTCTACGAGGGCATCGCCATGGTTTCAAGGGGGGATACGGTGCAAAAAGGGGACCTTCTTGTGAGCGGGGCCATTCCCAGCGAACAGGTTGGCACGCGCTATGTGGCCTCCGACGCCCGCATTCTGGCGCGTACCTGGAAGACCGGCACCATTGAGGCAAAGCGGGTGGCCACGGCCCAGTGGCCCACCGGACGGCAGCAGATGCGCCACACGCTGCTCATCGGCGATTTTTCAATAAATTTGTATTGGAACAGTGGTATTTCCATGGACGAGTATGTTACACTGTATCGGGAAAAGTATTTTACGCTGCCGTGGGGTGTGACGCTGCCCATCGGGCTGAGGACGCAGGCGCTGTGCGAGACGGCCACCGTCTCGCGGGTGCAGTCGGACGAGGAGCTCGAGCAGCTCTGTCTGGCCAAGCTGCAGGACGTGGTGGACTCCCTGGAGGTCGAGCAGGTGCTGGAGACGACGCATCAGCTCGAAATCACCTCGGAGGGGGCAAGCCTGCGCTTTGAAGTCACCTGCCTGGAATCCATCGCACAGCCGCAGCCCTTCACGCCGTAAGAGGCGTTTGGAAGGCGGGCGGCAGGGCGCCCCTGTCAGGCGCGGGACAAGATAAAAGGAGAAGAACGCGAGTGCTCACAGAACAAATCGTAACCTTTGACCGGCTGGAAGAGCTGGCCCATGTGCTCGGCAGCGTCGACGAGAATCTCGACGCCCTTGAGCGCGCCTTTGACGTACACATGACCTTCCGCGAGGGCGGCATCAAAATCATGGGGGAGAGCGAGGCCGTGGCGCTGGCCGCGCGTGCCCTGGAATCCCTCATGCAGATGGCCTCCAAGGGAGAGCAGATTGACACGGCACGGGTCAATTATGTCGTGGGGCTGACCAGAGAGGGCGAGGAAGACAAGCTGCGCGAGCTGGGCGGAGACGTCATCTGCGTCACGGCCAAGGGCAAGCCCATCAAGGCCAAGACCCTCGGGCAGCAGAAATATATCGACGCCATCCGCAAAAACACCATCGTGCTGGGAATCGGGCCGGCCGGCACCGGAAAAACCTATCTTGCCGTCGCCATGGCCGTGGCCGCCTTCCGGGAGCACAAGGTCAACCGCCTGATTATCACGCGCCCTGCCATTGAGGCGGGGGAAAAGCTGGGCTTTTTGCCCGGCGACCTGCAGAGCAAGGTCGACCCCTACCTGCGCCCACTGTATGACGCCCTGTTTGACATGCTGGGCGGCGAGAGCTTTCAAAAGTATATGGAGCGCGGCTCCATTGAGGTGGCGCCGCTCGCCTACATGCGCGGCCGCACGCTTGACGATTCCTTCATCATCCTCGACGAGGCGCAAAACACCACGGTGGAGCAGATGAAGATGTTTCTCACACGGCTTGGCAGCAATTCCAAGGCGGTGATTACGGGAGACATCACGCAAATTGACCTGCCGCACGACACGCGAAGCGGCCTGATTGATGCCTCGCGCGTGCTGCGCGACGTGGAGGACATCGGCATCATCTCCCTGACGCAGCGCGACGTGGTGCGTCACCAGCTGGTGCAAAAAATCATTGAGGCCTATGAAAAGGCTGCGCAGGCCAGGCAGACGCATGCGCAGCGCGGGCCAAAGAGGGGCGCAAGAGATGGCAGATAAATGCCGGGTGGAGTTTTCCAACCGTCAAAAGGATGTTGCGGCGAACAAGCAGCTGCGCGATTTGATTCGCGCCTGCTGCGCGCAGACGCTGCGCCGCGAAGGGGTGGAATTTCCCTGCCTTGTTTCGGTGAGCTTTGTCACAAAGGACGAAATCCGGCGCCTCAACAGCCAGAGCCGGGGAGTGGACGCCGTGACCGACGTGCTCAGCTTCCCCCTGGAGGAGTTTGAAAAGGGCGTGCCGGAGGGCTACCGGCCGGGGATTTCCCCCCTGCCGCTCGGGGACATTGTGCTGTGCCCGGCGAGGGCCGTGGAGCAGGCCGGGCAATACGGGCACTCCGTGGTGCGGGAAATGGCCTTTTTGAGCGTGCACTCCATGCTGCACCTGCTGGGGTATGACCATATGACGCAGCAGGATGAAAAAATCATGTTCGAGCGGCAGGAGGAGATTTTGCAGGAGATGTCCATTACAAGAGACGGCGGCTTGGCCGCACAGGGAAAGGAAGGCGCAGGGCAGCAATGAGCGGGGCACAGCAGGGACAACAGGTGACGCATTCGGGGTTTGTGGCCATCGTGGGCCGGCCAAACGTGGGCAAGTCCACGCTGCTCAACCGGATGGTGGGGCAGAAGGTGGCCATTGTCAGCAGCAGGCCGCAGACCACGAGAAACCGTGTGCTGGGCGTGCTGACAAAAGGGGAGTGCCAGATGGTTTTTCTGGACACGCCCGGCCTGCACGCGCCCAAAAACAAGCTGGGAGACTTCATGATGCGCCAGGCGGACAGCGCCGTGCGTTCGGTGGATTTGGCGGTGCTGGTGGTGGAGCCGAGCGACAAAACAGAAGAGGCGGAGCTTGCGGTGCTACGGCGCTGCGGCTGCCCCGTGCTGCTGGCCATCAACAAGATTGACACCGTCAAAAAAGAGACGCTGCTTTCCGTGATTGCGGCCTATGCCGCGGTGTTTGACTTTGCGGCGGTGGTGCCCATTTCGGCGCTCACGGGCGAAGGGGTGGAGGAGCTTTGGCAGGAGCTGGCCTCCCGCCTGGAGGAAGGCCCCGCCTTTTTCCCCGAAGACGCCGTGACCGACCAGACCGAGCGTCAGCTCGTGGCCGAATTTATCCGGGAGAAGGCACTGCGCACGCTGGACAAGGAGGTGCCCCACGGCATCGCCGTGGAAATCGAGACTTTTGAGCAAAAAAGCGAAGACCTGGTGCACATTGGCGCCGTGATTTACTGCGAAAAGGAGTCGCACAAGGGAATCATCATCGGCAAGGGCGGCTCCATGCTCAAAAAGATTGCCTCGGCCGCAAGAACCGACATGGAGCGGCTGCTGGGCTGCCGGGTATACCTGGAGGTCTTCGTGAAAGTCAAGCTCAACTGGCGCCAGAGCGACGCCTTTTTGAAAAACATGGGCTATGTGGAGTAGGGCAGATGGAGTTTTCGGCAAGAGGGCTGGTGCTGGCCGAGCGCACCGTTGGAGAGTGGGACAAGAGCCTGACGCTGCTGTGTGAGGGAATCGGCAAAATCAGCGTCTGGGCGAGGGGGGCAAAGCGGGTCAAAAGCCCCCTGCTGGCTGCCTGCTCCATGTTTGTGCTGGGCAGCTACAGCTTTGTGAAAAAGGGAGAGCGCATCAGCGTGACCTCGGCGCAGCCGGAGGAGACCTTTTTCGGCCTGCGCACCGATGTGGAGGGGCTGTCGCTGGCAGCCTACCTCTGCGAGCTGTGCAGGACGCTGTGCGCGGAACAGCAGCCCGAGGACGAGCTGCTGTCGCTGACGCTCAATGCGCTGTACGCCCTTTCCGAAAAACGTGCCCCCGCAGAGGTCGTCAAGCCGGCCTTTGAGCTGCGCAGCCTGGCCCAAAGCGGGTTTTTGCCCGCGCTTGGGAGCGGCTGCATGGTGTGCGGTGAGCGGGAATTTCCCCTGTATTTTTCCTCGCAGGCCGGCGGTGTTCTGTGCGCCCGCCACAGTGCGGCACAAAGGGACGCACAGGCGATTTCCCCGTCGGTGCTGTCGGCCATGCAGTACATCTGTAGCTGTGAAGCCAAAAGGCTTTACTCGTTTCGCCTGCCCCCTGAGGCCCTTGACCAGCTTTCGCACCACTGCGAAGCCTATGTGACCACAACGCTGGGGGCGCAGCCGCAGACGCTGCGTTTTTACCGCTCGCTGTGCGGCGACATCAAAAAAATTGAGGAGAATCAATGAACCAGACTGTAACCGATTTGGACAAAAAAGCGCGTCTGACGCTGGAATACGACAAGGTGCTGGACATGTTGGCAGAGCAGGCGGGCTGCGACGGTGCGCGCGAGCGCGCGAAGCGGCTTTGCCCCGCCGTCCATGCGGACGAGGTGCGCGAAAGCCTTGCGCTGACGGGGCAGGCATGTCTTTTGATTGGCAGGAAGGGCAGCCCTCCCATTTACGGGGTGAAGGACATTTTGCCCTCGCTGGAGCGTGCCCAGAAGGGGGCGGCGCTCTCCCCCCGGGAGCTGCTGCGGGTGGCCACGGTGCTGCGTGCCGCGCGTGCCCTGCAAAGCTACATTGAGCAGGACACCGAGGATGCCCCTGACATCCGCGAGATGTTTTCGCTGCTTGCGCCCCAAAAGACGCTCGAGGAGCGCATCACAACGGCAATTCTCTCGGAGGAGGAGATTTCCGACCAGGCCTCTCCCGAGCTTGCCTCGATCCGGCGAAAAATCACGGCGGCCTCGGCGCGCATCAAGGAGACGCTTCAGCACATGATTCGCACCCCCGCCTATCAGAAATATCTTCAGGAGCCCATCGTCACGCTGCGCGGGGACCGCTATGTGGTGCCGGTCAAGACCGAATACCGCGCCGAGGTGCCGGGCCTGGTGCACGACATGTCGGGCTCGGGGGCGACCTGTTTTGTGGAGCCCATGGCCGTGGTGGAGGCAAACAACGAGCTCAAGGTGCTGCACGTCAGGGAGCAGGACGAAATTGAGCGCATCCTGCTGGAGCTGTCGGCTTTTGTCGCGGCGCAGGAGCGGGAGATTGCGCTCAACTACGACCTCATCGTGGGCATTGACTTCGTCTTTGCCAAGGCGCGCCTGGCCTACGCGATGGACGCCGTTCAGCCGGACATCAGCGAGCGCGGGGAGGTGGAGCTGCTGCGTGCGCGCCACCCGCTCATCGACAAGGACAAGGTGGTGCCCATCGACATCCATCTGGGCAGGGGCATCGACACCATGATTGTCACCGGCCCCAACACGGGCGGCAAGACCGTGACGCTCAAGACGCTGGGGCTCATGCACCTCATGGCGGCCTCGGGGCTTCACATCCCGGCGGCACAGGGCAGCACGGTTGCGGTTTTCGCCCATATTTTCAGCGACATCGGCGACGAGCAGAGCATTGAGCAGTCGCTGTCCACCTTTTCCAGCCACATGGTCAATCTCATCGCCATTTTGGGGCAGGCGGACAAAGACAGCCTCGTGCTGCTCGACGAGCTGGGGGCCGGGACCGACCCCATTGAGGGCGCGGCGCTGGCCACGGCCATTTTGGAGCGCCTGCGGGAGAAGGGGGCACACATCGCCGCCACCACCCACTATCCGGAGCTCAAGACCTTTGCCCTCAACACCAAGGGCGTGGTCAATGCGTCGTGCGAGTTTGACGTGGAGACGCTGCGCCCCACCTACCGGCTGATTTTCGGCATGCCGGGCAAGTCCAACGCCTATGCCATCTCGCTGCGCCTGGGGATGGACCCCTCCATCGTGGAGCGCGCAAGGCAGCTCACGAGCGGGGAGACACAGGCCTTTGAAGAGGTGCTCGAGGAGTTTGAGCGTCAAAGGCAGGAGATGGAAAAGCAAAAGGCGGCGGCCGAAAGGGAGCGCGAACAGGTTAATTTGATGCGCGCCGAACTGGAGCTGGAAAAAGAGCACTTCAGGGCGCAAAGGGACAGGGAGCTCGAGCGTGCAACCCAGGAGAGCAGGCGGCTTGTGGCCATGGCGCGCGAGATGTATAACCGCACCATCCGGGAGCTTGACGAAATCAAAAAGCAAAAGGACGCCGAGAACTTCGGCGACAAGCTGTATGAGACAAAGCAGAAGCTGCGCCGCGACCTGCGCCACGCGGCGGAGGAGCTCGACCCCGTGACAACCCTGCCCCAGGAGCCCACCGTTTTGCCAAGGCCCCTGCGCGTGGGGGACACCGTCCACATCCGCACGCTGGACAAGGATGCCGAGGTTTTGGCCCTGCCGGACGCCAGGGGCATGGTGGCGGTGCGGGCCGGCATCATCAACACCAAGGTCAAGCTCACCGATTTGACGCTGGTGGAGGAAAAGGGCAAGGCGGTGGAGCGCTTTCTCTCGTCGAGAAGCGGGGGGGACAAGGCCGTCACCTCCATGCGTGCCGAGCTTGACCTGCGCGGCAAAAACGGGGATGAGGGCTGCTATGAGCTCGACAAGTACCTCGATGAGGCCGTGCTGCACGGGCTGCAGACCGTCACCGTCATCCACGGAAAGGGCACGGGCGCGCTGCGCAATGCGGTTCGGGAATATCTCAAGGGGCACCCCCATGTCAAGAGCTTCCGGCGCGGTGTTTACGGAGAAGGGGAAGACGGCGTCACGGTGGTGGAGCTGCGCTGACGTACCGCCGGCCTCCCAAAAAATCCCCAAAAGAAAAAAGAAGCGGGCAGGCTTTCAAAAAAAGCCTGCCCGCTCTTTTTGAAAAGTTATGAAAAAGATGGAAAAAAGAATTTTTAGGTGACGGTCCTCAAAAGCCCCCTCTTTACGGCACAGAAAAAAAGAAAAAAGGAATTTTCAAAAAATTTTACAGCCTCTTTTTCTCAAAGGAAAATCATGCTATACTAAAGCAGAAAGGAAAAAAAGGGGGGGGAGCTGCGTGTATCTCGTCGGCATCACGGGGCCTTCGGGCTCCGGAAAAACGACGCTGGCCCAAAAGCTGATGCAAAAGCTCCACTGCCGGACGCTGCACCTGACGCAGGACATGTACTACAGGGACACGCCCGGCCTGACCGACGCACAGCGCAGGCAAATCAACTACGACGCGCCGCAGAGTTTTGATTTTGCGCTGCTGTACGGCGACCTGTCGCAGCTTGCGCAGGGATGTCCCATCGAGCGGCGGGAATATGATTATGTGCAGTATCGGCGCAAAGACACAGGGCAGGCGGTTGGCCCTGCGCCGGTGGTGATTTTGGAGGGAATCCATATTTTTTACCGGCAGGAGATTGCGGCACGCTGCGATTTGAAGATTTTTGTTCAGCTCGATGCCGACTTGTGCCTGCTGCGCCGCCTGCGCCGGGATATGGCGCAGAGGGGGCGCACCCTGGACAGTGTGGCACGGCAGTATGAGGCCACCGTCAAGCCCATGTATGAAAAATATGTGCGAAACTATGCGCCGCTTGCCGACCTTGTGGTTCCAACGGTCCGCGAAAATGACCTTGCCGTGGAAATCCTCGCGCAGCACATCAATCGGGCGGCGGCGCCGGAGGCCTGCCTGGCCTGTCCGCGCCCGTAAAATCACTGCCGCCGACGCTGCACGGCAGCGTCGGCGGCTATCTGAAGTGGTCGAAACGGGGCTTTGCCGCACGCCACAATATCAGCTTATGTCGAAATGCCGGTTTGGCAACAAAACGGACGCTGTAAAATTTTCGCCCGTTTTTTCAAAAAGAGGGGGCGTCTGTCCCCCGGTTGAAAAGGAGTTTTTGAACGCCATGCCTCAGATTGCCCCCTCGGTGCTGTCGGCCGATTTTGCACGGCTGGGACAGGAACTCGAGGCCCTGGACGCGGCCGGCTGCCGCATTGTCCACCTCGACGTCATGGACGGCATGTTTGTGCCCAACCTCACCTTTGGCGCTCCCGTTATCAGGGCGCTGCGTCCGCATTCCCCCATGTTTTTTGACACCCATCTGATGATTGAAGCCCCGGAACGCTATTTTGAGGACTTTGTGAAGGCGGGGGCGGACGGCGTCACCTTCCATTTCGAGGCGTCGGCCGACCCGGCGCAGGCGCTTGAGCGGCTGCGCGGCATGGGGGTGACGGCGGGTCTTTCCATCAAGCCGGGCACCCCGGTCGACAGCATCGAGCCCCTGCTCAGGCTGTGCGATTTGGTGCTGGTCATGTCGGTGGAGCCCGGCTTTGGCGGCCAGTCCTTTCAGCCGCAGGCACTCGAAAAGCTGCGGCGCCTGGCCGACCTGCGCGCCCAAAAGGGGTATGACTATATTCTGGAGGTCGACGGGGGCATCAACCGTCAGACCATTTCGCAGGTTGTCGGGGCCGGGGCCGAGTGGCTGGTCATGGGAAGCGCCTTTTTTGCACAGAAGGACTACCGGCAGGCGCTTGCGGAGTTTGAGGCCATGGCGCAGGGCCGTGCAGGGGAGGATGCCCCCTGCAGGGCATGAGGACGTTCAAAAAAGAGGGCAATTTCCCCAAATGGGGAAGCGCCCGGCTTTTTGTGAAATGAAGGATGAGCAATTAAAGCAAATCAATTTTCAGAAAGGAGAGCACAGGCTTATGGCAAGAGTTGACAGTGCGCTGTATCATCAGAAAGGAGGCGGCCTCTTCCGGATTCTGGGGGAGATGACCGCAAAGACGCAGGAGAAGTATCCCGGCCGTCCCATCGTCAAGCTGGGCGTCGGGGATGTGACGCTGCCGCTTGCCCCCGCCATCCTGGAGGCGCTGCACGCCGCCGTGGATGAGCAGGGCGTAAAAGCGAGCTTCCACGGGTATACCGGAAACGTCAAAAAGCTGGTGGACGGCATCGTGGAAAAAGACTATGCCCAAAGAGGCGTGACCATCTCTCCCAAGGAGATTTACGTCACGGACGGCTCGAGCGCCGAAATTTACAATATCACCGACATCTTTGCCTCCGACAGCGAGGTTCTGGTGCCCGACCCCGCCTACCCCGCCTATGTGGACGTCAACTCCATGCTGGGCCGCAAAATCCACTATGTTCCCTGCCTGGAGGAAAACGGTTTCATTCCGCAGCCCCCGGACTACAAGGTCGACATCGTCTATCTGTGCTCGCCCAACAACCCCACCGGGGCGACCATGACCAAGGACGACCTTGCAAAGTGGGTGGCCTATGCCAAGGCAAACGGCGCCGTGATTGTCATGGACAGCGCCTACGAGTCCTTTGTGATGGACGAGAGTCTTCCCAAGACCATTTACGAGGTGGAGGGCGCCAGGGAGTGCGCCGTGGAAATCCGCAGCTTCTCCAAGACGGCGGGCTTCACCGGCATGCGCTGCAGCTACATCGTCATCCCCACCGACGTCATGATTGACGCCGACGACGGCAAGAAGGTGTCCTTGCGCTCCATGTATGTCAAAAAGCGCGGCGTGCGCTCCTGCAACCCCTCTTATGTGGTTCAGATGGGTGCCGCCGGCTACTACACCGAGGCAGGCCATGCGCAGTGCATGGAGAACACCCGCTACTACCTCAACAACGGCAAAGTGGTGCGCAAGGTGCTGCAGGAGGCCGGCGTGCCCTGCATCGGCGGAGACAATTCCCCGTATATTTGGATGAAGTGCCCCGGCGGCATGGGCTCGTGGGAGTTCCTCGAGATCCTGCTCGACCGCTACGGCGTGGTCATGACGCCGGGCGCCGGCTTTGGCCCGTCGGGCGAGGGCTTTATGCGCATTTCCTGCTTCGGGGATGCGGACGAGACAAAGCGCGGCATCGAATATGTGGCGGCTTTGTGCAAGGAAATTGAAGGCAAGTAAGCCGAAAGAGCAGCAACAAGGAGGAGACCCATGCGATTGCCGTTTACCAAAATGCACGGCGCAGGAAATGACTATATTTACGTCGACGCCTTTGCATATGATTTGAAAGACCCTGCGGAGTTCGCCCTGCACATGAGCGACCGGCACAAGGGGATTGGAAGCGACGGACTGGTGCTGATTGGCCCGTCGAAAACCTGTGATGTGCGCATGAGAATGTTCAATGCAGACGGCTCGGAGGGCCGCATGTGCGGCAATGCAAGCCGGTGTGTGGGCAAATACGCGTATGAGCACGGCATCTGCCGCAAGGAGAGCATGACCATGGAGACCCTCGCCGGGGTAAAGGTTTTGCACTTGACAACGGAAAACGACGTGGTGACGTCGGTGACGGTTGATATGGGCCAGCCCCTGCTGCATCCGGCCGACATTCCGATGGCGGTGCAGGGCGACAGCTTTATCGACGGGGAAATCGAATGTGCCGGCCGCACCTGGCGGGGCACGGCGGTGTGCACCGGGCCGGCACATCTGGTGATTTTTACAGACATCCCGGTGGATGAGCTGGATTTTCCGGTCATCGGGCCGCAGTTTGAAAACCATCCGCTTTTCCCCGACAGAGTCAACACCGACTTTGTCAACGAGATTGGAAACGGGGTGTTTCAGATGCGCGTCTGGGAGCGCGGCAGCGGGGAGACGCTGGCCTGCGGCACCGGCGC
>ERZ857998.4295-NODE-4295-length-10379-cov-15.230628_pt1 | contig 10379 bp, 9 predicted proteins | sample MGYA00519954_ERZ857998 | MGnify/ENA primary metagenome ERZ857998 (study PRJEB31778, sample SAMEA3449424) | human gut metagenome | biome: human gut; feature: human-associated habitat; material: faeces | place: United Kingdom | collected 2010/2012 ...
CAGAATGACCAGCAGCACGACAAAGATACCCAGCGCAACGAAATACGCTATCTTGGTACTTTTCTTTTCCATGTGTGTGATTTACCTCCTCACAATTTGGTTGCTCCATCCTACCGTTTTTTTAGGCAATTGTCAATATTTCACCAATCCGCAGGGCAGGTAATTTTGAACAAATTATGAATCGCAATTTTTCTCTTTCCGCCAAATTTCAAGGCATTTTACATGGTTTTATCGCGTATTTCCCGTTCTTTTCGCACGTTTTATATAGTTTACGCAAATATTAGTTGCATTTCTTCCCACGCTTTTTACGGGAAATCCGCCGTCTTTCCTTGTTCTGTACACGGCAGTCTTGTTAAGCCCGCATTCGTATAATCTGATATTTCGTTAATTTCTCGCAAACGAAAAGACCGCCGCACGAAGTGCGGCGGTCTTTTTGAAAGCAGCTGTGCACTGCCAAAGCAGTGGGATGCTTTACTTGTTGGCCAGAACCTTGTTGGCCTCGGCCATCTCCTGGAAGATGCCCTGATGCTTCTTGGCCATGATCGCCTTGATGACCAGCAGGGTCGCTACCATCAGCACGCAGGCAATGACGAGGCAGATGACCACGTTCTGGAGCAGACCGGCCAGGATAAAGCTGACGAAGGAAACGCCGGCCACGGTCAGGGCGTAGGGGATCTGGGTGAACACATGGTTCAGGTGGTAGCAGTGGGCACCAGCGGAAGCCATGATGGTGGTATCGGAGATGGGGGAGCAGTGATCGCCCATAACGCCGCCGGCGCAGGCAGCTGCCAGACCGATGGTGCACAGGATGGGCTGCGCGTCATAGTTGAACACCTGGACAACGATGGGAGCCATGATACCGATGGTGCCCCAGGAGGTACCGGTGGCAAAGCCGATGGCCGCGCCGATGATGAAGATCACGGCGGGCAGGAACTTGGCCAGATCGCCGGCGCCGGACATGGCGTTGACGACGAAGTCGGCGGAGTTCATGCCGTAGCGGGTCAGACCGCACAGCGTCCACGCGAAGGTCAGGATCAGGATGGGGGAGATCATCTGGATAAAGCCGTTGGGAACGGACTCGAAGGACTTCTCAAATCCGATGGAGCCGCGCAGCCAGAAGTACACGAAGGTGAACACCAGAGCGATCATGGAGCCGATGGCCAGACCAGCGCCGGAAGAAGCGTCGGAGAAGGCAGCCATGAAGGCGTGGTAGTTGCCGCTTTCGGCATCAAAGTAACCGCCGGTGTAGATCAGGCCGATGATGCAGGTGGCGATCAGCACGATAACGGGCAGCAGCAGGTCCAGAACGGAGGACTTGCCCTTAGTGCCGGTCTCATAATCGTCAGCGCCGGCAAAGGGACGCTCGGGAGTGGTGAACAGGTCGTCCTTGACCTGGGCGTTGTACTCGTGGGTCAGCATGGGGCCGAAGTCAATGTTCAGCAGAGAGATGACCACGATCATGACCAGGGTCAGCAGGCAGTAATAGTTCCAGGGAATCTGACGAATAAACATCTGGATGCCGCTGACAGACTCGGAGTTAACGTAGCCGGAAACGGCGGCAGCCCAGGAGGACACGGGCGCGATCATGCAGACGGGAGCGGCGGTGGAGTCGATGACGTAGGCCAGCTTGGCGCGGGAGATCTTGTGGGACTCGGTGACGGGACGCATAACAGCACCCACGGTCAGGCAGTTGAAATAGTCGTCGATGAAGATCAGCACGCCCAGCAGCATGGTCATCAGCTGCGCGCCGCAGCGGGTCTTCACGGCCTTGGTGGCCCAGCGGCCGAAGGCGGCGGAACCGCCGGCCTTGTTCATCAGGTCCACCATGATGCCCAGCATCACCAGGAAGATCAGGATGGAGATGTCGATGGCGTTGATCATGCCCACGCCCTCACCGGCGCCGACAAAATTCACGACCATCTGCCAGGGCTGGAAATTCGCCAGCAGCAGGGCGCCGGCCAGGCAGCCCAGGAACAGGGAAGAATACACTTCCTTGCTGATCAGGGCCAGGGCAATGGCCACGACCGGAGGGAACAGGGCCCAACCGGTGGCGACGAAGCCGCTGCCATCGTTGGTGACCTTCGCGATGACCAGTGCGATCACAACGATCGCCAGCGCAATAAAATACGCTATCTTGGTACCTTTCTTTTCCATTAGAGTGATTTACCTCCTCAGATTTGGTGCCTTCATCTTACTCGCAAACAGCACGTTTTGTCAAGTTCTTAGCGATAGTTTCCATTATTTTAACAAATTGTGAACTCGCCTTTTTACCTTTTTCACAAAGGATTGGCGCGAATTATGGAAAATCCTTGGAACGCAAAAAAATCCGATACCGGGGCAGCTGCCCCGGTATCGGAAATAGCGCTTATATCAGGAATATGTATTGCTTAGAAGAAGAACTCCTTGATCTGGCCGTACAGCACCAGCAGCATGGCCAGGGGGGTAATGTACTTGATGCAGATCCTGAACCAACCGTAGGCTCCGAATTTCTGCCCCTCGCGGGTGGCCTCGGCGTGGACTACCTCGGGCCCGAGCTCCCAGCCGTACATAATGCTCATCAGCAGCGCGCCCAGAGGCATCAGAATGCCCTCGGCGATGCAGTCAAAGAAGTCCAGCCAGTCGGCGCTCCAGGTGGGCACCTCGTCGGAGGGATCCACACGCATGCCCAGAATGTCGGCCGGGGAGATACCGGCGTTGCCCAGAGCATCCAGGCAGACGATGACGCACAGGATGCCGGCGCCGATGGCGCCGATGAGGGAATAGAGCTTGCGCTTGTCGCCCTTGCCCTCGTCCCGGGCCTTATCCACAAAGTGGGCCACAACGGCCTCCAGCAGGGAGATGGAGGAGGAGACGGCGGCAAACACCACCAGCAGGTAGAACAGGATGCCGAAGATGGGGCCTGCAGCGCCCATGCGGTCGAACACGTTCTGCATGGTGACGAACAGCAGGGAGGGGCCGCCCAGGTTGCCGGTGGGGTCCAGGGCGAAACGGCCGGGGATCACGCACAGACCGGCCATCAGGGCCACCAGGGTATCCATCACCACGATGATGATGGCGTTTTTCTGCAGGTTCTCCTTCTTATCCAGATAGGAGCCGTAGGTGATCATGGCCGCCATACCCAGAGACAGGGAGAAGAACATCTGGCCGCCTGCTGTGGATACTACAGAGAAGAAGTCAGGCGCTTCCTTGATGACGCCGTTGGCCAGAGCCCAGCCGGGGACGAACATATACTTCAGACCCTCTGACGCGCCCTCCAGGGTGCAGGAACGGATGATGCAGATCACCAGCATCACGAACAGAGCGGGCATACCCACGGAGCAGACCTTTTCGATACCGCCGCCGACGCCGCCCATAACGATGATCATGGTCAGGGCCACGAAGATCAGACCGTAGATCACGGCCTCGCCCTGGTTGGCCATCAGGGCGCCGAACACGCCGGCGCCGTCCAGGGTGCCGGTGCCGAAGCCGGCATGGAACAGGTTGCCCACGTTCAGGGTCACATACTTCAGGCAGTAGCCGCCCAGGGCGCAGTAGAAGCCCAGGATCAGGAACGCCGACAGAACGCCCAGCCAGCCCAGCCACTTGAACCTCTTGGACAGGACCTTGTAAGCGCCGATGGCGCCCCGGCCGGTCTTGCGGCCCAGGGCCAGCTCGCCCATCATAACGATGAAGCCGCAGCACGCCGCCAGGATCAGATAGATGATGAGGAATGTGAAGCCGCCGTTGGCGCCCATCTTATTGGGGAAGCCCCAGATGTTGCCCAGGCCGACGGCTGAGCCGATGGCCGCCATGAGGAATCCAAAATTGGACCCAAAGCCTTTTCTTTCTTCCATTGCTTTCTCTCCTTACTCATATGGATGTCCCGCTTTGTCCGGAAGGGGGCTATGGTCACTTTACCATGACTGTTTTCTTGTGTAAAGCAATATACAGGATTCTTAACGTTATCTTGTCAATCGGCACAGCTTCCTTGATTGATTTCTTACGGATTTCCCCTCCTTTCCGGGCTGCGCCCTTTCGCCTCAGTCAAAATCACAGCCCCATTTTATGCAGAACTTTGTGAATTATGTCACAAAAATCAGGCTGATCCAGCGGCCTTTGTGGGTATTCATACGGCGGTTTCGGGCGTTTTGTGCAAAATGTCTATACGATTCTGCGATATAAATTTATTGATGTGAAACTTTTTTCTCAAAAGAAAAAGCCCGGCAATACCGAGCTTTCCGTTTTTCAAGAAAAGCCTCGCAGAGTTTGCCGCCCGCAGGCGGCAAATCAAGTGCGAGCCTTTTGCCCCAAAAGGGCTTTGCCCTTTTTGGGCAGTCTCAATATCAGATTCCGAAGAAGCGCTTTCCGTTTTCCCAGGTGGCCTGCTCCACCTCCTGAGGGGTCATGTCCCGCAGCTGGGCGATCCTCTCGGCCACCAGGTGCACATAGGTGGAGTCATTGCGGCGGCCCCGGTAGGGCACCGGGGTCAGGTAGGGGGCGTCCGTTTCGATCATCAGCCGGTCCATGGGTACGGCCTGGATGACCTCCGGGGCCTTCCGGGCGTTTTTGAAGGTGGCCGCCCCGTTGAAGGACAGGTACCACCCCATATCCACCAGCTCCCGGGCCATTTCCACGGACCCGGCGAAGCAGTGGAACACCCCCCGCAGGCCGGGAAATTCCCGGACGATGGCCATGGTGTCGGCGTGGGCGTCCCGGTCGTGGATGATCACCGGCAGCGACAGCTCCTGGGCCAGGGCCAGCTGGCTGCGCAGCACCTGCTGCTGCAGGGGGCGGGGGGGATTTTCCGGCCAGTAGTAGTCCAGGCCGATCTCGCCGATGGCCACCACCTTGTCCTCCCGGGCCAGAGCGCGGATGGCGTCCAGGTCCTCCGGGCGGAAATCGCCGCAGTTTTCCGGATGGATGCCCACGGCGGCGTAGACATGGGGGAAGCGGCGGGCCAGCTCCACCGCCGTCCGGGAGGACGCCACGGTGCAGCCGGGATTCACCACCAGGCCGACGCCCTGCTCCGGCAGGGAGGCCAGCAGGGTCTCCCGGTCGCCGTCGAACTGGTCGTCGTCATAGTGGGCGTGGGTGTCAAACAGCATAGGGGACCTCTCAATCCAGGCGGACCCGGCCCAGTCGGGCGTCGGCCACATACTCGCTTTTCAGCCGGCGCAGCTGGTCCATGTGGGGGGCCCGCAGGTGGGCCTGCTGCTTCTCCTCCGTCTGCCACTGCTCCACCAGGAGGATCTCGTCGGCATTCTGGACAGACAGGAAATAGTCATACCGCAGGCAGCCGTCCTCCCGGCGGATGGCGTCGATGATGCCATGGGTGGTCAGCTGGCGCAGGAAGGTCTCCCGGCAGCCGGGCTTGGCCAGATAGCGCACATACAGAGTCAGGGTGTTTTCCATGGTGATTTCTCCTTTACGAATAGCACCGGTCCAGAATTTCGATCATGGCGGCCATGGCGTTTTCCCGGCAGTCCGGCAGGATGTGGATCCCCGGCACCCGGTGCACCGCCGGAATGGCGTTTTCCGGGGCGAAAGCCATGCCGGCGTATTCCAGCATGGGGATGTCGTTGGCGTGGTCCCCCACGCAGCAGACGTTCTCCTGCCGCACGCCCAGCAGCTCCGCCAGGCGGCGGACCATGCCGCCCTTGTTGGCTCCCCGGGCGGTAATCTCCAGCAGGTTCACGGCGGAGGCCACCACCTCGTATTCCCGGCTCCAGTCCTGGGCCCGGATGGCCTCCTCCAGCTGCCGCAGCCGCTGGGGCTCCTCCTCGAACAGCAGCTTGGAGATAGGCGACGGGGCCTGGTCCAGGCTGGCGATCTGCTGGGAGGGGGTGTGGGTCAGGTGCAGATGGCGGGCGGTGATCTCGTTGGGATTCACCACATGGATGGAGTTGTCGTCGTGATAAATCTCGAAGGTCAGGCCCGGCATCAGCTGGGACAGCTGCCGCACATGATCCCGGATGCACTCCGGCAGAAAGGCGGTGCGCAGATACCGCCCCGCCGGGAAGTCGTAGATGGCCGCGCCGTTGAACAGCACCGTGGGGCCGTTCATGGGCACGCCGTCCATAACGCTGGCGAAGGAGGGCAGGGCCCGGCCGGTGGCCACGGAAAATGTCCCGCCCTGGGCCATAAAATACTCGATGGCGTCCCGGTTTTCCCGGGATATGGCCGGGACGGGCCCGCCGCTGCGCAGGGCCCCCTCGGTATACACCATGGTGTTGTCAAAATCGCTGGCGATGAGCACGCCGTCAAACTTTCCCACGGCTCAGCCCTCCGATGCCGGGGAGTTGCCGCCGCTTCTGCGGCGTCCGCCCCGGTGCCGGGGACGGCGGCGGGACTGGGCTCCCTCCTGGGCCTCGCCTGCGGGCTTCTGGGGCGGCTTGGGGGTGGCGGGCTTGGGGGGATTCTTGGCCGCCTGGGGACGGCTGCCGCCCTCCTGGGGCCGGTCGCCGGACTTGCGGCGGCGGCTGCGGGGCTTTTCGTCAGTCTTGGGGGCCTCCGGACGCTTTTTCTCCGTCTGGCGGGGCTTTTCGGCCTTTTCCGGGGCCTTTTCCCCGGCCTGCTGGGGACGGCTGCCGCCCTTTCTGCGGCGGTCGTTCCGGCGGCGGGGAGGACGCTCCTCCCGGGCGAGGGCGTCGGGGTCAAAGTCCGCGATGACCAACGGCATGGGGACCTCCTCCTCGGGCCGCTCCTCCACATACCGCTCGGGCCGCTCCTGGGGCACCTGGATGCCGTCACGGCTTCCCTTGCCGTTGCGCAGGACGCACACCTCGCAGTTGTGATAGCACCGGGGGGAATCCGGCTTTTCGTCCAGCCGGACCTTCATGGTCTCCCGGAGCACGTTTACCTCGCACACGTTGCCGGGGCCGTCGGGGGTCTGGACAAAGGAGTCGTTTTTGGGCATGCGCTTCAGGGCGTCCTCATAGGCGTCCTGCTCGTATTTCAGGCAGCACATCAGCCGCCCGCAGGTGCCGGAGATTTTGGTGGGGTTCAGGGACAGGCTCTGGGTCTTGGCCATTTTGATGGACACCGGCACAAAGTCGTCCAGGAACTGGGCGCAGCAGAAGGGCCGGCCGCAGATGCCCAGGCCCCCCAGCATCTTGGCCTCGTCCCGGACGCCGATCTGCCGCAGCTCGATGCGGGCCCGGAACACGGAGGCCAGGTCCTTCACCAGCTCCCGGAAGTCCACCCGCCCGTCGGCGGTGAAGAAGAACAGGATCTTGTTCCCCTCGAAGCTGCACTCCACCCGCACCAGCTTCATCTCCAGCTTGTGCTGGAGAATCTTCTTCTGGCAGATGTCGAAGGCCTCCTTTTCCCGGGCGCGGTTGTGGGCCGCCGTCCGGCGGTCGTTCTCCGTGGCCACCCGGACCATGGGCCGCAGGGGCTGGATGACGCAGCAGTCGTCCACCGGGTGGTTGCCCATGGTACACTGGGCGTATTCCAGGCCCTGGGCCGTCTCCACGATGACGTGGTCCCCGGTCTGCACCTGCACGTCGCCGGGGTCAAAGAAGTAGGTTTTGCATCCGCTGCGGAAGCGGACGCTGATCACAGTTGTCATATGGTTAAGTCCTTTCGTATATCCGTATAGCTGGTATCTATCACAGCAGCTCCTGCCACTCGGCGCACAGGGCCCCCAGCACATGGCCCACGCCCACGTTATAGCGGCACTCCAGGCAATAGCGCTTCATCAGCTCCGTCAGGCCCCGGAGCTGCCGGACGGTAAGGCCCCGGCGCAGCTCCTCCGCCCCGGGGATATCCGCCGGGTCCGGCTTTCCATAGGCGGCCAGCAGGGCCTCGGCGGCGGCGCGCCATCCGGCCTCCAGCAGCTGCTGCAGCTGCTCCCGCTTCAGGCGCTTGTTCTCCAGCCCCACCAGGTATTGGCTCACCGGCAGCAGCTGTCCGCTGGCAAAGGCCCGGCACAGGTCCCGGGCGGTGTCGTCCCGGGCGTCCTCGTCCCCGCCCCGGAGCTTCCACTCCACGCAGCGGGAGCGGATGGTGGGCAGCAGGGTCGCCGCCGTCTCCGCGCAGAACAGGAAGGCCGCATAGGGCGGACCCTCCTCCACCAGCTTCAGCAGCACGTTCTGGTCCCGCTGGTTCAGGGCGTCGCAGTCCGGGAAGATATACACCTTGGCGGCCCCGTCGTTGGGCCGGATATAGGCGTCCTGCCGCAGGCTGCGCAGCAGGTCCACCGGCAGCTCCCGGTGGTCGGGGTCCTGCACCGTCTGCACGTCCGGGTGGATGTCCTCCATCACCTTGCGGCACTGGCGGCATTGCAGGCAGGGCCGCCCCCCCTCCGCCTGGCACTCCATGGCGGCGGCGGCGAAGCGGGCGGCGGCCATGCGGTCCCCGCTGCCGGAGAAAATGATGGCATGGGGCAATGCGCCGCCCTGGGCGGCCCGGCGCAGGCGGCGGGCCAATGTGCTGTTTTCCGGCAGAAGCTGCCCCATGGTCCACCCTCCCTTCCATGGCCGCTGTGATGGTCATACGAACCGATTCTATAAGTATAACACACCCCCGGGTTCCTCCGCAAGGCGCAGGCGCGGCTTTTCCACAAAAAATAGTTTCCTGTCGGGAGAATATTCCCGGTAATTTTCGGCCATAATGGCAAAAAGATTCCTTTTTGTGAAAATCCTCTTGCTTTTGGCGGGGGATGTGCCTATAATGAGATGTTCGTAACTATATTTTATATACGGAGGGAACTAAATGAGTAAGAAGTATTGCTATCTCTTTACCGAGGGCAACGCCAAAATGCGCGAGCTGCTGGGCGGTAAGGGCGCCAATCTGGCCGAGATGACCAACATTGGCCTGCCCGTGCCCCAGGGCTTCACCATCACCACCGAGGCCTGCACCCAGTATTATGAGGATGGCCGCCAGATCAACGACGCCATCATGGCCGAGATCATGGAATACATCGAGAAGATGGAGAAGATCACCGGTAAGAAGTTCGGCGATCACGAGAATCCCCTGCTGGTCTCCGTCCGCTCCGGCGCCCGGGCCTCCATGCCCGGCATGATGGACACCATCCTGAACCTGGGCCTGAACGAGGACGTGGTGGACGTTATCGCCAAGAAGTCCAACAACCCCCGCTGGGCCTGGGACTGCTATCGCCGCTTCATCCAGATGTACTCCGACGTGGTCATGGAGGTGGGCAAGAAGTATTTCGAGCAGCTCATCGACGAGATGAAGGAGAAGAAGGGCGTCACCCAGGACGTGGAGCTCACCGCCGAGGATCTGAAGGAGCTGGCCGGTCAGTTCAAGGCCGAGTACAAGTCCAAGATCGGCCAGGACTTCCCCTCTGACCCCAAGGAGCAGCTGCTGGGCGCCATCAAGGCCGTGTTCCGCAGCTGGGACAACCCCCGCGCCAACGTGTATCGCCGGGACAACGACATCCCCTATTCCTGGGGCACCGCCGTCAACGTGCAGTCCATGGCCTTCGGCAACATGGGCGACGACTGCGGCACCGGCGTGGCGTTCACCCGTGACCCCGCCACCGGCGAGAAGAAGCTGATGGGCGAGTTCCTGACCAATGCCCAGGGCGAGGACGTGGTGGCCGGCGTGCGTACCCCTATGCCCATTGCCGAGATGGCTGAGAAGTTCCCCGAGGCCTATGACGAGTTCGTGAAGGTCTGCAATATCCTGGAGGACCACTATCGCGATATGCAGGATATGGAGTTCACCGTGGAGCACGGCAAGCTGTACATGCTGCAGTGCCGCAACGGCAAGCGCACCGCGCCCGCCGCGCTGAAGATCGCGCTCACCACTTCGCTGAAAGACCAGTAGAGGTGGCCGCAATGGTAGCTGAAGTCCTTCTTATACTGCTCCATGGGCGGCTCGTCGGCGAGCCCCTGCGGATTGGCCCCGGCCACGCGGTGGACGCAGTGGTCGGCGCTGTTCAGGTTGGCGAGCGCCTGAAAGCGTATGTCCGGCGAAAAGCCGCGGCACAGCGCTTCGTCCACGTGGCGGCAGTAAACGTCGCCCGCCTCCAGGCAGCCCATGCGCTTGAACTGCGCGTGCCACGGGCAGGCGCTGATGTGCAACTCATAATCCGGCGCGCGGCTGACGAGTTGACGCTGCGTCGGCTCGACCTCGTCGGTCATCTTCAATTCGCCGTACTGCAAAAACGTCGCGTGCGTCAGCGGCTTTCCGTCGCGGATGGCCCGCTGCGCCATCCTTCGTCCGCGCTGGCCGGCGTAGTACTGCACGGCGTGGATGAACGCCGGCTCGGCGCGCGAAGCGAAGGCCTCCTGCATGCGCGTATAATAGCGCGCGGCGATGTATGCGTGGACGCTCTCGTTAAAGCCCATTTCCGCCCCTCCTTTGTTTCTTTACATTTTTATCTTTTCGCCGCCGCCGGGGCAAATTCCTTCTCTCGGACACCCATCTTAAGC
>ERZ857998.4297-NODE-4297-length-10374-cov-13.436573_pt1 | contig 10374 bp, 4 predicted proteins | sample MGYA00519954_ERZ857998 | MGnify/ENA primary metagenome ERZ857998 (study PRJEB31778, sample SAMEA3449424) | human gut metagenome | biome: human gut; feature: human-associated habitat; material: faeces | place: United Kingdom | collected 2010/2012 ...
TATTCAATTTTGAACCGGTGTCCAGAAAACTGGGTACATATCAAAACCTTCGGGCAAAAATACATAGTTTTTTCTTGAAATTGCGGTTTTTAGCCTGACAGTCCTCGGTATTGTATCACAGGTTCCATGCTTTGTGTAGCGGCAAACGTCACGATTTTCCCGTCGTTCTTTGCCCGTTTCGCGTTTACGGGGTCAGCCCCAATTCGTCATAGGCCTCGTCGATCACGCTGTTCCACGCGGCGACGACCTCCGGCCGCTCCGGCGCGCCGCACGTCGTGCACGGGGAAAGCTGGTTATACGGATAGCTGCTCAAATCACCGTAGGTGATGGCGGAAAGCGGCAGATACCTGCTCTTGACGCTTGCGCACCGCGCCGTGGTGTGGTATTTTTTGCCGCCGTCTTTGTTGTAATACATCGGCGTGGCGGGGTCGGTCTCCCTCAGCTTGCGGCCGTCGTCGTCCCAGATGATGATCTTGATGTCCTTCTGGCCGCGCAGGTTGTTCCACAGCCATGTGTGGCTGTAGCCGTCCGCGTTGTCCTTCCGCTGCACGCGCACGCAGCCGTGCGACGCGCGCCGCCCCAGCGCGCTCTCGCAGATGTCGTAATTCGCCGTGCCGACGGGGTTTCCGTTTTCATCCTGTCCGCCGGAATAGATGGCGGGCACCATGTGCATCAGGTCGCCGCCGTTGAAGCGAATCGCCTGATCGCAGTATAAATTGCCCGACCAGAAGCCGCCCGTCCAGCTGCACAGCAGAAACTCGCCGCTCGCCGTCTCGTTGATGGCCGAATTGCCGCCGCTGGTCGTGCCGGTGGAGCAGAGCAGCGTGGTCAGCAGCCGCCCCTCTTTGTAGAGATACAGCCGCTGGGTCATCTTATCGACAATGATGCCGTAGGTCTGGTTCGGCGTGACGGTTCGGATTCGGCTGGATTTCACCCAGCCCTGCTCCAGCTCGTCGCGGTCGTTGTAGGCCTCGATCTTCGTCCATCCGTCCTGCTCCTCGATCACCCGGACGGCGACCGACGCGCCGTAAAAAAAGCCGCGCCCCTCGTCATACGTCTTGCGCTTGCCGTTGGGCGCGTCGGAAAGATACACTTTTTCCTTTTGATCCGTGCCCAGCACGGCGATTTCCGCGGTCAGGCGTGCCCATGCCGCCGCCTCGTCCGCCGGATCGAACTCGCCGAACCACGAAAACCGGATGGCTTCCTTGGCCGCTTCCAGATTTTCCTGCACCTTCGCCTGCGCGGCGGCCTCCATGCCCGCCGCCAGCGCCTGAAGCGCTTCCGCGCGAGTCATGGCGGGCTCCACTGCCAGATCGGCGGTGCCATAGCGCACCTTGCGGTCGATCACGTCAGGGCAATGGACCTCGGCGGCGATGCCCACATCGTATACAGCCACGTCGTCGCCGAAGGTCTTGGCCAGCGCCGACATGCCGGTTTTGCGGCGGGTCATGTTCACCGCCTGCCGCAAGGTGACGGACTGGGGCGCGCAGGACACCCCCTCGGTCACCACGCCGTTGTCGGCGGCGAACACCGCCACACGGCACTTTCCAATCGCCGGGCAAACCTGGCCCGTGACGCCCGCCATGCGGACGGCCATCTCCTCCAATCTGCCAAGACTTCCCGGCGGCTTGGCCAGCTCTGCCTGACGGCGGCGGGCGGCGGCCATGGCGGCCTCGTCCGCCGGTCGGATGGATGCGATATATGCGTACAGTTCTTGCTCAGTCATAGTGTGATCTCTCCCAGATAGCCGTGCGCCGCCAGCCAGTCAAGGGAGGGGGCGCAGTTCATATTTTCAATGGTATAGCTGGCGGCAGGACAGCGGACAAGCAGCTCGTCCAGCACCTGCGCCATGGGGATATTGCCCTCGCCCAAAGGGTTGTGCAAATCCCATTCGCCGAAATTATTGTGAAGGTGGACATGCCGCAGCCATGGGGCAAGCGGCGCGATCCAGTCCATGAGAGGCGTTTTGCTGACGGTGGTATTGGCGTGGCCCACGTCAAGGCACACCCCCAGCCGGGGATTGTCCACGCCCTTCATGATGGCCGCCAGCATGTCGGGGCCGTCGTCCATGACGTTTTCCAGGGCGATGGTCATATCCTCCGGCACCTCCGGCAGGAAGCCCCGCCAGAAGGCGACAGACTGCTCCACAAACCACTCCGGGAAGTAGACGAAGGGCACATACCCGTCGTGGATGACGATGCGCTTCACGTTCAGGCGGCGGGCCATGGCAATGGTCTGGCGGTAGCGCCGCGCCGCGATCTCCCGCACCAGCGGGTCGATGGCGCAGGGGTGCAGCTCGGCAAAGGGGGCGTGGAGCCACAGGCGGTCAAGGTCCGCCGTCTCTGCTTCTGCGGCGGATGCGGCGGCGCTGTCCTCCAGGGCGGACGCCATGCAGAAGGCGGTGATCTCGAAGCCCAGGCCGTATCGGCGGGCCAGGGACGCAGCGGCACTGTCGATGCCGGACAGATGGAGTTTTTCGCGCAGTCGGGCGCGGTTCATGGGCAACACCTCTTTTTTGACAGTATAGCATGTTCACAGGAAAAAAGAAAGCGGTACGTTTTGGCGTACCGCTTTCTGTCGCTTATTCACCGGAGGCGGCGTACCCGCCGCCCACATCCTCACCCAGGTCGCAGGTATAGACCCAGCAGATCACGTCGCCGTCCTGTAAGGCATAGGCGGAGCAGCCGTAGTTGGGGAATTCCCCGTTGACGCTGTACATCCAGCCGGACAGCTTGCCGCAGTCGAACTCATAGAGGTTGGCGATGCCCTCGATATACGCGCTTTTATACAGGGGCGACCAACTGGATTCCATGGGGATGTTGTTCTCCCGGCACACCCGATGGAGCAGGTCAAAGGCGGTCTCTCCCGCGGTGAAGGTGACCTCCGTGGTGGGAAGGATCACGCCGTCGTCGGGGACGTAGTCGGCCTTGGCGGCGTTGAGATGGCCGCGGTTATCCAGAATGGTGGCGCAGGAGATGGACACGGTGCAGGCGCCCGCCGTCTCTGTTTCGGCAGAGGAGCCGCCGCAGGCGGTCAGCAGAGACAGGCACAGCGCCAGCGCACACAGCAGGGCGGCCAGATGTGGGATAGGGTGTTTCATAGAAGCCTCCGGGGGCAGGGGCGGCTCATGCCGCCCCTGCGGGGAATTTTGTAGGGTCGCTTACGCGTCCTGACGGCGCTTCTTGGCCAGCAGGAGCAGCGCGGCGGCGGACAGCAGCACACCGCTCAGCCACAGGGTCATCTGGGTGTTGTCGCCGGTGTTCTGGGACTTGACGCCCTTGCCGTCGGTCTTGGTGTTGGTCTTGTCGGACGGGCGGGGACGGGGCGCCGTCAGATCCTTGTAAGTACTCTCGGCATCCGTGAGCTTCTTCAGGATCTCGTCGGGTACCAGCTTCTTCTGGTCATCAGTCAGCTTGTCGTAGGCGTCGCGGGCGTCCTTGATGGCGTCACCGCTGTCCTTGGTGACATTACCGATGGCGTTGATCTTGTCAATGACGGCATCGGCAGCGGCCTTATCGGCGGCAGCCTTGTCGGCCAGGCTCTTGTACTCGTCCTCGGCATCGGTCAGGGCCTTCAGATTGCTGACCAGCTCCTTCTGCTCGTCGGACAGGGCGTTGTAAGCCTCGCGGGCGGCGTCGATCTTGGCCTTGCAGTCGGCGGTCAGTTCCACTTTGCCGATGGCGCTGATCTTGGCGATCACGGCATCAGCAGCGGCCTTGTCGGCGGCCAGCTTTTCGTACTGGGCTTCGGCGGCAGTCAGGGTCTCGTAGTTGCTGACCAGGGCCTTCTGCTCGTCGGACAGGGCGTTGTAAGCCTTGCGGGCGGCGTCGATCTTAGCCTTGCAGGCATCGGTCAGCTCCACGGTGCCGATGGCGTCGATCTTGCTCTCTGTGTCGGCAATGGCGGCCTTCAGCTCAGTCAGCTGCTTCTCGGCCTTTTCCAGCTTGTCGAGGTTCGTGACCAGCGCCTTCTGGGCGTCGGTCAGGCTGTCATAGCGCTTGCGGATGTTCTGCACGCCCTGCTCTTCCGCCAGCGTGATGGGATCGTTCAGGCCGTTGATCCAGCCGATCACTGCGTCGGCCTGTTCCTTGTCCGCCTTCAGCTGCTTCAGCGTCGCTTCGGCGGCTTCCAGCGTGGTGAGCGCACCGTCGTTCTTCACCAGATTCTTCTGGACGGTGGTCAGGGCGTCATAGGCGGCGCGGGCCTCCTTGATGGCGGTCTCCTTCTCCAGCGTTACCTCGCCGATGGCGTTGATCTTGGCGATGACCGCGTCGGCGGCAGCCTTATCGGCAGCGGCCTGCTCGGCTTCCAGCCGATCCAGCTCGGCACGGGCGGCCCGCAGGATATCGGCGTTCGTCACCTTCTCCTTCTGGGTGGCGGTCAGCGCGTTATACAGCTTCTCGGCCGTGATGATCTTCGCCTTACTGCTCAGGGCGACAGGCTGGGGGATGGCTTCGATGGCGTCGATGACGGCCTTTACCTCCGCGTCAGCGGCGGCGGTGACCTGGCCTGCCCACTTGTTGAAGAGGGCGGTCTGCAGGGTGTCGCCCTCAGCGGCGCCCAGCAGGGTCAGCAGCTCGGTCTCGGTCTTAGCAGTGCCCTTGCCGTAGTTGGTGGCCGTGATGCAGGTATTCAGATAGTACAGGTTCGCGCCGAAGCAGCTGGCCTTGTTGATGCTGGCGATGCCGCCAACGAAGGAAGTGCCGCGCACGGAGCCGATGTTGCAGCAGTTATCCAGCTTGGGGCCATTGGTAAAGCCCACTGCGGCGCAGGAGACGATGCCGCCCACGCGTGCGCCGGAGGTCGTTACATCACCGGCGTTGTAGCAATAGCTGATGGTGGTGTTGGCATGGCCGCCGCCCACGATGCCGCCGGCGTTCTGGGCAGCGGAGACGGTCACGGCGCTGTAGCAGTTCTCGACCTTGCCGCTGGACAGATAGCCCACGATACCGCCGGCGTACTTGCCGGTGGTGGTAACAGAACCGGTGACGCCCAGGTTCTTGATGGTGCCGCTGACGTAGCTGAACAGGCCCTGCTTGTTGTCGGCATTGTTGATGTTCAGGTTCTTGACCACATGACCCTGGCCATTGAACACACCCTTATACATGACCTCTCCGGTGGTGGTATCGGCGGTGTTGTTGCCGATGGGCGTCCAGGGCTCGTTCTCCAGGTCGATGTCGGCGGTCAGAACGGCGTTCAGGGCATACTGGCCCTCGTTGACGGCCTGGGCGAACCAGGCCAGCTCGGCGGCGGTGCCGATCATATAGGCACCGTCAGCATCCTTGGCGGGCTCGGTGGTGGTAACGCCGTCCCAGGACTTCATGTCAGCCAGCATCTGAGCCTTGAAGGGGTGTTCGTTGGCCTCGACGGCGGCCTTCATCTCGGCAGCGGTCTTAGCAGTGCCCCGACCGGTGACGCCGTACTTGGAGCTTTCCTTGGTAACGGTGTCCTCCAGATAGAAGCAGCTGCCACCGTAGTTCGCGGTGTTCGTGCTGGGGGTCAGGCCTCCCAGATAAGAAGCGTTACCACTGGTGCCGGTGACGGTGGCGATGCTGTAGCAGTTGGTCAGCGTCGCGCCGTCTGTGTTGCTGTAGAAGGAGCCGCAGATACCGCCCAGATAGCACTCGTTGGCGGAGGTGGTGGTGATATCACCGCTGGCATAGCAGCTGGTGATGGCCGCACCGCCTTGCGTATAGCCCGCGATGCCGCCGGCATGCTTCTTGGAGGTGACGTTTACGGAGCTATAGCAGTTCTCGATGGAAGAGCCGCTGTTCATGTAGCCCGCGATACCACCGGCCTGCGCATTGCTGCTGGCGGTGCAGGTCACATTGCCGGTAACACCCAGATCCAGCACCTTGGCGCCGTTCTGCAGATAGCCGAAGATACCCAGAGGGTAGCTGGTGCTGTTGATGTACAGGTTCTTCACCATGTGGCCATCGCCATCGAAAGTGCCGTAGAGCTTGTTCATGGGCGTCCAGTCGTAACCGGCCAGGTCGATGTCGGCGGTCAGCTTGGCGCTGGCGCTGCCGCCGTTGGCGGCAAACCAGGCCAGCTCGGCGGCGGTAGAAATCTGATAGACGCCGCTTTCATCCTTTGCAGGCTCAGCCTTAGCGGTACCGTCCCAAGCCTTGGCACCGGCGACAGGCATGACGGCGGTCTTGACGGTCAGGACATCGTCCTGCACCTTGCCGGCGTCAGCGCTGCCCAGAGAGAAGGAGCCGCGGGTCAGGACATAGCCGTTTTTGGACAGGGTATAGGTGTAGGTGCCATAACCCAGGGTGTAGGTGCCGTCCTCGTTGGGGGTGACGGTCTTACCGTCGCGGCCCAGCAGGGTGACGGTCACGCCGTCCACGGCATTGCCGCTGTCATCGGTGATGTTCAGCTTGACGGTGTAGGTGGCCTTCTGATAGACCGTGACCACCGCGTCGGCATAGTGGCTCAGGTAGTACGTGACGGTAACGGCGTTGAAGTTGGTGCCCACACCGGCATCGGTCATGTTGTACAGGAACGCGAAGGGGTTGGCGGCGGAGTACATGGAGCCGAAGGTGTAACCGTTGGTAAAGGTGTACTCCGTGGTGGCAGCGCCGTCGGCAAAGGTCACATCCTCGGGGATGGTGACGGTGACGGCGGAGCTATCCATTTGCTGATACTGACCGGTCGTACCCTCAAACTTGTCGTCACCGGCGTAATAGGTGGGCTTGAAGGTGGTGGGGTTGAACACGCCGGAGATCTTGTTGACAGAACGGTACATGCCGTCAAAGGTCAGCTTCACCTGGTCACCGGGCATGATGGGCTCGCCGGGGTTGGAGACGTTCTCGGTGTGGATCGTGACCTTGGCCACGCGCACCAGACGGTAGCTGACACCGGTCTCATCGGTCATCCGGATGATGACGGTACCGCCCATGCCGTTGCCGGACTTGTTGAAGGCGGCCAGAGGCACCACATACTTACCGCTTCCATCGGGGGAAACGCTGGTGAAGTCGGTGGAGATATTGGTGGTCATGCTATTGTCGGTGGTGACAAAAGCGTATTCCACATCGACGCGGCCAGTAGCCGTGACAGTGAAGTCCAGAGCGGGGTTCGTCTCGCTGGCCTCATAGAACCAGGTATCGTAGTTATAATCCCAGTCCATGGAGCGGGTGGTGGTGGCGCCGGAAGCCATGTTGAACTTCACCTTGGCGTCGGCGGTGCCGTGGATCACGCCGGTGCCGCCTACCACGATGACGCCCACGCGCTCAGGGTTGGTGGCGGGGAACAGGCCGCCGTGGGTGCCGTGATTGCTGGGATCCACATCCACGCTGTCATAGTGGACAGTGATGATGGAGTCCTGTGTACCGGCGGTGATATCCGCCCAGTTGGCACCAGCATTGCCGCCGTTGACAGGGCTGATCGTGGCGTCGCCGGTCAGCTTATTCCAGTGGAAGTCAGGCTCCACCATGATGTTGCCGGCGTCGGAGTTGATGAGCTGCCAGTGACGGTAGGCGCGGACACGGGTGGTGCCGGTGAAGCTCTTGTAGCCGCTGGGATCCAGATTGACCTGCAGGTCGGCCTCGTCGCGCTTGCTGGTCTGGGTACCCAGCTTGCTGAAATCGTGAGAAATGCGGTTGGTGGCCGCGTCCTTGGCAAAGGAGAAGGTCAGCTCGCTGTCCTTGCTCTGGCTGGCCAGCCAGCCCGCCTGGGTCACATGGGTATCATCGCTGAGACGCCAGGTGTAGTTGCCGTTGCCCTTGGAGATGAAATACTGAGCGGTCTTGGTGCCGTCGCCGTTATCCGACCAGCGGTCGGCATAGGGCAGGTCTTCGTCCGCGCAGACAGGCGCGACTTCCGTGGTGTTGAAGTTGTTCCACTGGAAGTACAGGCCGAAGGTAGCGTCGGAGGGAACCGTGACATCCAGCGTGATGCCGGTATTGATCGTCAACGACTTGGTAGCCGCGCCATAGCTGGGCTGGAACGTCTGGTTGATGTTCTGGGTGAAGATATAGCCTTCGATATCAGGATAGGCGTAGGAATTGTACAGGCAGGCGTTGCCTCCCGCGTACAGCATGGTGGGATAGTAGGTATAATTGCCCTTGACATAGGCATCGCCCATGGCGGTGCTGCAGCCCATGATGGGGCAGTCCACGCGGACATGATACTCATCTGCGGTGAAATAGGTATTGTCCGTCTTTCTGCTGGTGGTATAGAAGGAGACGCACTGCAGGTAGACGCTGCCGCCGCCGCCTGCGCCGCCGTCCACGTTCTTATCGGTGGGCAGGTTCAGGGTCATGCCGCCCAGCGCCACATCATAGTCGCCGGTATCGGTGTTCTTGGCAAAGGCACGGTAGGCATAGCGTCCGGCCTCCAGCTTGGCGTAGAACATCTGGTAGTTGCTGACCAGCTTGCCCATGGCGGGATCGTACTCGTCCTCACCCTCGGGCAGAGTGCTGGTGAAGTTGCTGTACAGGAACACGTTTTCGATCTCATCGCCCAGCACTTCATTGCCGTCGGCGTCCTTTTCCACATTGTACAGCTTGATGATGGGATAGAGATTGGTGGTGCTATAGTTGTAGTCTCTGCCAACATAGAAGCTGAATTCCAGCGTGGGAGTGTCCTCCACGGTCAGGGTCAGCGTCCAGGTATCGGTGGAGAAGTTCTCGCCGTCGAAGGAGGCATAGAAGCGGTAGATATACGTGCCCGCCACAGTCTCGGTGAGCTGGATCAGGGTGCCGCCGAAGAGAGCCTTCTCGAACTTCTGCTTGGCGCCCCAGCTCTGGCCGTTGTCGGCGGAGCGCTCATAATAGTAGTTCTCGTAGGTGAGGCCCTCGCCGTCAAAGATCTTGCCCGCCTGCAGGTCGCTGAGCAGATAGGCGGTGCCGGTCTGGACGGTGGCGCTGGCGGTGGGGGAAACGCCGTCCTTCAGCTTGGGAACAGCCACAGCGGGGGGCGTGACCTCGCCCTCGGCGGGCACAGGCTCGGCGTTCGCGTCGCCGTTGGCGGGAGCAGGCGTCTCGCCGCCGCTCTTATCCGCGTTGGCGGGGGTGGTCTGGCCCTCGTCGGGGGTGACGGGGGCGGTGGGTTGGTCATTGCCGTCGGTTGTGACGACAGTGGGGGTAACTTCCTCCGCGAACGCCGCCACGGACAGGTTGCCCATCAGGGACAGCACCATGGTCAGCGCCAGCAGCAGAGAAAGCAGCCGTTTGCTTGTTTTCATGTGTTTTTGGTTCCTTTCTATGATTTTTCTCTATATAAAGCCTTTCGGCAGAAAGCACTCCGAAGAAAGCTCCCGCCGAAATCGTTTCATAAGCCGGTTTGGCAGCGTCCCGGTACAGGCAGGAGCTTTTCCGGACGGCCCTGGGCGTATCTGACTGATCCCAAATTGGGTTTCACAGTGACCTGTTCGCGGGGATTTGCACCCCATTCCGCCTCCGGCGCAGTGCGCCGGGCGGGCCGTCCGGTATGCAGTTTTGGATGGCTGTCAGCTCACGCGGAGGCGAGCGGTGGCCGGGGCAAGGCGGGCGGCGGCGCTGCCCGCCTTGGGATCGACAGCCAGCAGGTAGTAGGTACCGGGCTGGTCGATGACGTACTGGAAAGCATCGCCGCTCCCGGCTGCCGGGATCTCCGTCAGCTGCGTCCATTGATCGTCGTAGAGGTAGACCGTCATGCCCGCGATAGACTGGAAGCTCTCGCTGCCACCGTCGGCCACGGATTTTGTTTCGTACTTCCGGGTGTTGAAGGTCAGCGTTTCCCCGGCCTTGACGGTGTATTCGTCCTTGTCAAAGCAGGTGAACGCGCCGCCGTCGCTCCAGAAGTTCCAGTCGCTGAACAGTGCCACGTCAATGGTATCGCCGTTGCTCAGCAGAATGTAGTCCGCCGTGGCGCCCCAACCTGGCCCCATCAGGGGATATACGTGGTTGCGGTAGTACATGAGGTTTTCATCGTGGCCCCAGAAGTTCGGCATGTACATGCTGGTGGCGGAGCCGCTGATGGTCAGCGCCGGGCCGGGCCAGCTGGCCGCCTGCTTTCCCAGAATGTCATATACCTCTCGGTATCTGTCGTTCTGGCCGTCGACCACCTTTTTCGTGCCGGAGGTTACTTCCTCCGGGGTATAGCCCTTGCAGTACACGCCCAGCAGATACAGATACAGGTGCAGAACGGTAGGCCGCTCCACCACCACATTGTCGATATAGCTGCCGCCGCCTTGGCCGTTTTCGGTGTGGTAACGGTAGAACTCCGCAAGCCCCTGACTCTCCAGATCGAAGTAGGGCACCTCCACCTCCAGATGGGCTATGGGGGTACCGTCGACACCGTAGATGGGTACGCCGTCGTTGGAAACGGTGACGTAGACGGTCACGCTGTCGGCATTCTCCTCGTCATAGTCGTACTGGCCGGGGTCTC
>ERZ857998.4298-NODE-4298-length-10374-cov-5.918112_pt1 | contig 10374 bp, 7 predicted proteins | sample MGYA00519954_ERZ857998 | MGnify/ENA primary metagenome ERZ857998 (study PRJEB31778, sample SAMEA3449424) | human gut metagenome | biome: human gut; feature: human-associated habitat; material: faeces | place: United Kingdom | collected 2010/2012 ...
AGAACTGCCCTCCGCCACTACGCCGTCCAGCGGGACCTTCTCGCCGGGCTGCACCACGATGATGCTGCCCACAGCCACGTCATCCGGGTCCACCTGCACCAGCTTGCCGTCCTGCTCGATGTTGGCATAATCCGGGCGGATATCCATCAGGGCAGTGATGCTGCGGCGGCTCTTGCCCACGGCGTAGCTCTGGAACAGCTCACCGATCTGATAGAACAGCATCACGGCCACGGCCTCCAGATAGTCGCCGCTTTTCTCGTAGACGGCCAGTGCAATGGCACCCACGGTGGCCACCGCCATCAGGAAGTTCTCGTCGAACACCCGCCCGTTGGCGATGCCCTGCCCGGCCTTTTTCAGAATGTCGTAGCCGATGACCAGATACGCTGTCAGATACAGCGCCAGCCGCAGCCACCCCGTCACCGGAATAATATACAGCGCGACCAGCATCGCCGCCGTGATGAGTATGCGTATGAGCATTTTCTTTTGTTTTTTCGTCATAGCGTTTCTCCTTTCCTGTATCCGCACCGCCGTCCCGCCCGCAGACGGCGCAGGGGCTATTTCGCGCCCCCTGGCGCCGGAACGTGTCTCCGATGGGGATAGTTTCGCGCCCCGGCGCGAGCTACTTTTGTCTGCGGTGACAAAAGTAGCCAAAAGCACCGGCAGAAACTGCGTTTCTGCACTTCCTCAGCGCGCTATGCCTGTTCACTGCCACCCGCGCTTTCCCTCACGTAACCGGCGTTTTCCTGATCGTTGTCGTTCCCCCGACTGTGCCAGCACAGCTTTCCGCTGCCGCTGCCTGCTACTACGGCAAAAATTATTCGTTCTGCCGTGTCGCAGGCTAAGAAATAATTATATCCTGTGCCCGACGGGCACACCTACCTTTGCCGCCGCAAGGCGGCAAAGGCGCGATTTGATAATCGCCACTCGACCAGCGCACCAACCCCTACCCTCACTGCTGTCAGCGGCAGCGGCGCAAGAGGTACAAGCAGTCCCCTGAACCGACAATGTTACCCACCGCACTTCATGCGCGAGTGCATACCGCCAAATCTGCATGACCCACAGCGCGCCAAGGGACCCTTAGACCGTAGGTCTAAGCGACTTTCTTTCCCACATTTCTTTCTTCGCAGAAAGAAATGTGGCCGCCGGAGGCCGCCTCCCCGTCAGGGGGAAACCGACTCGCCGCCGGGGCGGCGAAACCCGCCCCGCGCCAAGGGATCCTTAAACCGTAGGTTTGAGTGGTTTTCTTTGGTAACTTTCTTTTTACAAAAAAAGAAAGTTACTCGTGCCGGGGCACGAAACGCCCCATCCCCCGCCCGCAGGCGCGAAATTATCCCCGTCGGAGACAAATAATGCACTCGCCGCCGGAGCGCGAAACTCCCCATCCCGGCACACAAAAAAAACAGCCCTCCGGCCACCGCCGAAGGGCTGTTTTTCACAGATGATATTCCTGCTTGTACTCCTCATAGTACCGCGCGAAGGAACTGGACTTCATGGCCCGGACACTGTTCAGATACTCATGGGTGTCGAAGGAGTCGGACTCCAGCTCGATAATGGCCACGGCGATGTTGGAGCAGTGGTCCGCCACGCGCTCGTAGTTGGTCAGCAGATCGTTGAACACGAACCCCAGGTTCAGCGTGCAGCTGCCGGACTGCAATCGGTCCACGTGGTGGGACTTCATCTCGTCGCACAGGCCGTCGATGATCTCCTCCAGCGGCTCCACCCGGGCGGCCCGCTGGGGATCGTTTTCCACAAAGGCGCCCACGGCGATGGACAATATCTCCCGGACGGCGGACTCTATCACGTCCAGCTCATGACAGGCCTCAGGGGAGAATTGCAGATCCTTGTCGTGTATCTCCTTGGCGGCCTCCGAAATGTTCAGTGCGTGGTCGGAGATACGCTCAAAGTCGGAGATGGTGTGCAGGTATTTGCTGACCTCCTCGCTCTGGGATTGAGACAGGGACTTGCTGGTGATCTTCATCAGATAGGTGCCCAGCTTGTCCTCGTAGCGGTCGATAACGGACTCCGTTTCACCCACCATGCGGAAATCCTTGTCGGACCAGCGGTTCCGCAGGCCAACGGCCATCAGCAGGTTGCCCTCGGCCCGTTCGGCCATGGAGTTGGTCACCAGCCGGCTCTGCTCGATGGACAGCGCCGGGTGCTGCAAAAAGCGCTCCTCCAGCCGGTCCATCTCCTGTTCCTCGGCGGCGGAGCCGTCGTCGGGGAACAGCAGCTCCACCATGTGCTCCATCAGCCCGATGCAGGGCAGCAGCACGATCACGGTGGCCAGGCGGAACAGGGTGTTCATCAGTGCGATGGACACAGAGGACATGACCGTGTCCAAAAAGGTGAAGTGGATAATGGCGTTGGCGCCGTAGAACAGCAGCGCCCAGATCAGCACGCCCAGCACGTCGATCAGCAGATAGATAAAGGCGGTGCGCTTGCCGTTGAGGTTGGCGCCCAGGGCGGACAGCAGCACAGGCACCGCCGCGCCGATGGCGATGCCCATGACGATGGGCAGAGCCACCTCAAAGGTGACAGCGCCGGTAATGGCCAGCGCCTGCAAAATACCCACCGCGGCGGAGGCGCTCTGCAAAACGCTGGTGAACGCCAGACCCACCAGAATACCTAAAATGGGGTTGGAGAAGCTGGTCAGGATGCGGATAAAGGCCTCGCTCTCCCGCAGGGGGGACACCGCGCCGGACATGGCGGACATACCGTACATCAGCACCGCGAAGCCCAGCAGGATCTCGCCCACATAGCGGTTGCTGGTCTTGCCGGTGAACATCCGCAGGATGATGCCGACCACGGCCACGATGCCGGTGAGCACCTCGGTGCTCAGCAGCTGCACCACGCCGCTGCCGCCCTCCAGGGAAGACAGGCACAGGATCCACCCGGTGACGCTGGTGCCCAGTATGGCGCCCATGATCACGCCGATGGCCTGCTTGACCTTCATCATGCCGGAGTTGACGAAGCCCACCACCATCACAGAGGTGGCGGAGGAGGACTGGATCACGGCGGTAACGCCGGTGCCCAGCAGTACGCCCTTCAGCGGTGTGCTGCTCAGCTTGTAGAGCACCAGCTCCAGGCGGCTGCCGGCGACCTTTTTCAGGCCCTCGCCCATCAGGGACATACCGAACAAAAACAGTGCGATACCGCCCAGCAGCGATATGACGTCTGCAACGCTCATGGCCCATTTCCTCCCATGATAAAATCTTCTTATAGGTAGTATAACAGGTACAGGTGGTATTTGTCGACTGAAACTGAAAAAAAGTCGGTAGAAAATTTAGGTATTTCTTAAACCGCCCTTGTGGTTCTTGTCAAAGAGAGCACCTTCGGGTATAATGACAGTTACAAAAAAAGCACAGTAAGGATACAATAAGGTATACAATGAAGTAAAGTGAAGGAACGTATATGTTTAAGCATTGTGTCATCGTTTTTTTCGTCTCCATGGTGCCGTTGATCGAGCTGCGGGGCGCGATCCCCTACGGCGTGGCCTTCGATCTGCCCCTGTGGCTGACGTATCTGATCGCCATCGCGGGCAATATGCTGCCGGTTCCCATCATTTATTTTTTTGCACGAAAAGTGCTTGTATGGGGGAAAGATAAGAGGTATATCGGAAAATTCTTCACTTTTTGCCTGGAAAAAGGGGAGAAAGCCGGGCGTAAGCTCCAGGCCAAAGCCGGCCGCGGACTGTACTGGGCGCTGCTGCTGTTCGTAGGGATACCCCTGCCGGGTACCGGCGCCTGGACGGGCACTCTTGCCGCCAGCCTGCTCGATATGGACTTCAAAAAAAGCACCCTCGCCTGCGCCGCCGGCGTCCTCCTGGCCGGCACCATCATGGGCGGCTTGAGCCTGTTGGGCGTCAGTGTTTTCGGCGGGTAAATTTGTCTTGCAATCGTCGGCCATTTACGGTATAATGTGCGGGTAATATCTGCCGGTGTGATGGAATTGGTAGACGTAGTGGACTCAAAATCCACCGCTGGCGACAGCGTACCGGTTCGAGTCCGGTCACCGGCACCAAAAAGAGACATCCGTGAGGATGTCTCTTTTTTTGCCGCTGATAGAAGGGGATATACGAATTTGGCAAAAATTACCAATATACCAATAGTTGCTTGACATTTCGCTGTAAGAATATATAATAGATACACGAACCAGCAGTGGTACCACTGCTCTTTGTTTCAATTGTGCATTGAAACAAAGAGGTCTGTACAATGGGAAAGGAGGAGAAAATGAGGAGGATAAGCTGTTTTTTACTAATGCTTACCCTGCTGCTGACAACGGTCGTTGTTGCGTGGGGGGCAGTGCCGACTGATGGGGAGGTGACTCCGAGTTTGGTGAATGTGTCTCGATCCAAGACAGCCACCGTACTGGATAAGGACTATCGGTCCACCGTTACGTTGTCGCTTCCCAGCGCAGAGGAAAAACTGGCCAGCGATGTGGTCTTTGTGCTGGACAAATCTACAAGCGCAGAATTGGAGGATAAGGCGTTAGCGCTTCTTGCCGACCTGAAGAAAGAGGTGGCGGAACGCGGTGTGATGGTCAAGGTCGGCGTTGTTATTTTCAATCGGGCGGCAGATGTTGCGTTCCCGCTTACGGAACTTACAGAGGGAAACTATACTACCATTGAGGCTGCGATAAGGAAAACTATATCCAGCGGCAGCAATACGCATGCGGGACTTCTTGCGGGCAAGAAAATGCTCGATGGCGATACGGCGGTCGAGCCGCACCGCAAGCATCTGATATTTGTCAGTGACGGCGTTACCTATCAGTTCTGCAAGGAGGATGATCATACTACCCCGTATACGCGCAGCTTTGATGGCAACCTAATCTCGAATGGTGTTAACCAGTGCGGTACGCTAAGTGAGTTGAACGTGCAGTACGGGTACAGTGACAAAGAGGCAGAAACGTCTATTCCCAAGGGCAGCATCGATAACTGGATGAGCGATATTGCCGGAAGAATGGAGACAGACAATGACAACGAGAATTGGGACTATCAATATACTGGGCAGGCTCCGACCGATAATAGCAAACTGCTGCAGAACAAGGAAAACGTTTCAAATGTGGAGAAAGCCCTGCACCTGACAGAGAGTACCTACAAAGCGATGCAGGAGAGTGGCTATCAGTGCCATGCCGTGTTGGCAAGGGAAACACGGCAGTGGGGTACCGCCTTTATGAACAGACTGGCGGGAGGGAGAGCAGTCGCTTTTGACTCAATCCAACATAAAGTCCTCTACGCTGTTGATAAGGGTTCCGCTGTGGCGGATACTGTCGGCAAGAGTTTCGATCTCGTTCCCGGCACGTTTTGTCTCACCGTTGGCGGGCAAGAACTGCAATATAAGCAGGATGGAAATGTGACCTACTTCGGCGGCGACCAGAATGAGAGGAATTACCGCTTCAAGATAGAGTACGACGGTGCCGCCGACAGCTTCACATGGGAAATCAACGAACCGGTCTCCAACTTTGCCCCGGTCAAGCTTTCCTACACTGTAAAGCTCGCCGGTACGCCCGCCGCCGGCACCCACGGTGTGATGGATCTGAATGGGGACGGTTATGTGGATGACACCACCACACACGTAGACGTGTCAAAGGCGCTTTATACCAATGAGAGCGCGATCTTGACACCGGTAGCCACAGACGGTGAGCAGGGTGAGGCTCTGGAGTTCCCCAAGCCCTCCGTGTCCTACACGGTGGCCGCCTATTACTACAGCGAGCCCCTTGCACCTGTGAAAAGGACGGTCAGTCCCACGACCTTTGACGCGGGAATTGCCGTATACGCTGAGGTCGCCGCCCTGTCGCTGGCCGGCGCGGTAAAGCTGTGCGGGAGGCGTGGCCGCCGCGATGCCTAAGAGGATATCCCTCCCATGGCTGATGTCTTCCTCCCTGCACCGGCAGGGGAATACAGAGAGCACCCCGAAAGGGGTGCTCTCTGCGTCCGGCATTAATTTGCTGTTTATTTACGATTTTCCCTCTACCAAAGCGGTGCAAGATGTGGTATGATATTTAAGTGAGAGTATGACCCGGAGGGAGGTGCTGCTGTATGCGGCGTTTGAAACGGTATATCTGCCTGGTCGGGTTGCTGGCGCTGCTGGCAGCTGCATTGACCGGCTGCGGTTTCTCTGACGATTCAGTGGAGGAACTGTTTACCCTGCCGCGAATGGCGGAGGAGTACACCGGCCTGACCCAAGAGCTGGAGGCACTGATCACACAGGGTTATGAGTACGCCTCACCTACCGGCGGGCGGAATATCCAGTCGGTGCAGATGGCTGACTTGGACGGCGACGGACAGCAGGAGGCCCTGGCCTTTTTCCGCATGAGCAGCGACGAAAAGCCGCTGAAAATATTTGTATTTAAGATCGAGGGCGACAGCTATGCCCGCTACTGCACCATCGAGAGCAGCGGCACCGCCATCGACAGCGTGTACTATCAGGACCTGAACGGCGACGGCCGGCGTGAACTGATCGTGGGCTGGCGTATCAGCGCCGAGGTGCAGACCGTGGCGGTGTACACCGTGGCGCGGGAGCCAGTGGCGCTGATGTCCAGCGGCTACACGCGCTTTACCATACAGGATCTGAATGGTGACGGTATCCCCAGCCTGCTGGTGCTTCGCACCGACGCGGACAGCCAGCCGGTGGCGGAGTTCTACGGCTGGCAGGATGAGCAGATGGGCGTAGCCTACCGCTGCGTGCTGTCCAGCACCATGGCCTCGGTGAACCGGGGCAGCCTGGTCAGCGGTCGGCTGGATGCCGACACGCCGGCGCTGTATATCACCGGTGTGGACGAGCAGGGTATGGCCGCCACGGATATTCTGGTGTTCCGCCAGGATCTGGGACTGGTGAATCTGGCACTCAGCGGCAGCAGCACCGGCGTGTCCAACGCCGTGTTTCCCTATCGCCAGCTGCTGCCCCAGGATATCAACGGCGACGGGATCATCGAGATGCCCAGTCCGGACACCAGTTGGACAGCGGAGCAGACGGACGGTCTGGTCAGTTGGCTTTGCTGCAACGGCGACGGGCAGTTGTCCACCGTGGCCAAGACGTACCACAGCCTGTCCTGCGGGTGGTATTTCACCATACCGGAGAGCTGGTGGGACTGGAGCGTGGAGACCGCCACCACCAGCATCAGCAATGAAAATCAGTTCAGCCTGGCGATCAACGGGGATCCGGTGCTGAGCCTGTACACCATCACCGGTGAGAACCGGGAGAACCGCGGCCGCATGGGGAAGAGGGTGCTGCTGCGCCGCCAGACAGCCACCATCTACGCCGGCGAGCTGAATGACGCGGCGGCCTATTACGGCATGGATGAGGATCTGCTGCGCCGCAGCTTCAGCCTCATCGTAGGCAGCTGGAGCAACTGACAAGGAGGGACTGCCATGAAAAAGGTACTGGTACTGGAGGACGAGTCCAGCATCCGCAGCTTTATCGTTATCAATCTCCGCCGCGCCGGCTACGAGGTGGTGGAGGCGGAGACAGGCGAGGAGGCGCTGGAGAAGCTGAAGATCCACAGCGATGTCCGAGTGGCGTTGCTGGACATTATGCTGCCCGGTATCGATGGGTTTGAGGTTTGCCGCCGTATCCGCGCCACCAACGCTGCCATCGGCATCATTATGCTTACCGCACGGTCCCAGGAAATGGACAAGGTGACGGGATTGATGACCGGTGCCGACGACTATGTGACAAAGCCCTTCTCCCCGGCGGAGCTGACCGCCCGCGTGGATGCGCTGATGCGCCGATCCGGCGGCGGTGTCGTGGACGCCGGTGAGATCGACCAGCCGCCCTTCCTGCTGAACACCCGCAACCGTACTCTGGAGAAGAACGGTCAGCGGATCAAGCTCACCCAGGTGGAGTACGCCATCATGAAGATGTTTATGGAGAACCCCGGCAAGGCGCTCTCCCGCGAGGAGATCCTGGACTTGGTCTGGGGCCACGACTATTTCGGTGAGCTCAAGATCGTAGACGTGAATATCCGGCGCCTGCGGCTGAAGATCGAGGACAATGCCACGAACCCAACCTATATTACGACGATCTGGGGTTTCGGCTACAAATGGGGGCTGTGACAGCAGAGCTTTTCCACCAGTACTTCGTTGCAGCGGCTTGACGTACACACAGTACGCCTGCGCCGCTGTGGCTCGTCCTGGCAAAAAATCTCTCGCTGTCAGGCTTTGCGCCGCGCCCGTGGGTGCGCTATACCTTATTTTGCGATGAAAGGAGATGAACGCCTTGGCAGGAAAGAAGCATAAGGTGCAGGGCCTGCGCCGCCGGTGGCTCACCGGCAGCATGGGGCCGGTGCTGGTCATATTGCTGCTGGTGGGTGTGCTCATCTCCGTGGGTTTTGCCAGCAACTACTACAACAGCGCGCGCTCTACCCTGCGGGCCAAGGCCGCGGCGGGTGCGGACTATTTCAACACCTATGTGATGACCAGCTATCGGGAATATTACCGCAGCGCTACGATCTACGCCGCCGCCTTTGATGACAGCGACAAGATCGAGCTGCAATTCCTTAACAGCTCCGGCCGCGTGGAGGTCACGACCCGGGGCGTCACCACCGGCACCTACCCCAGCACGCCGGAAATACTGCGGGCGCTGGAAAGCGGCACGGTGCAGGACTACATCGGCCGTGACAGCGTCACCGGGGAGCGCATCCTGGCGGTGTCCGGCCTGCTGAAGTTCAACGGCCAGGTGGTGGGCGTTATGCGCTACGTTACCGCCATCGGGAACATCGACCGGCAGGTGCTGCTGACGGTCCTGCTGGTGGCCGGCGTCATGCTGGCGGTGGTGGGGCTGATCGTCATGTCCAGTATGATCTTCATCAACAATGTGGTGGCCCCCGTGTCCGCCGTGTCAGAGGCGGCCAAACGTATCTCCGGCGGCAGCTATGGCGTGCAGATACCCAACAAGTACTCCGATGAAATGGGCGAGTTGGTGGACAACATCAACGATATGTCCCGCAAGATCGGCGAGAGCGAACGAATGAAGTCCGAGTTCATCTCCTCGGTGTCCCATGAGCTGCGGACACCGCTGACGGCGATCAACGGCTGGGGCGAAACGCTGCTGGCCGATGAGTCCAACGACGTGCAGCAGATCAAGCGCGGCGTGCAGATCATGGTGAAGGAGTCCCGTCGCCTGACCAATATGGTGGAGGAACTGCTGCAATTTTCCCGCCTGGAGGATGGGCGCTTCACCCTGCAGGTGGAGGACACCGATTTGCAGGCTGAGTTGGAGGACGCGGTGTACAGCTATCGGGAGCTGTTTCGTCAGGACGGCATTGCCCTGGAGTATTCCAGTGATCGGGCGGAGTATGGCGAGGTCATCTCCGGCGACCCGGAACGCCTGAAGCAGGTGTTCTGCAATCTGCTGGACAATGCGGCCAAGCACGGCGGCAGCGGCAAGCGCATCGCTGTGCATCTGAGCCAGCGGGAAGGGGAGTATGTGATCACCATCCGGGACTTCGGCCCCGGCATACCGGAGGCGGAGCTGCCCTATGTGAAGCAGAAGTTCTACAAGGGCTCATCCAAGGCTCGGGGCAGCGGAATCGGTCTGGCGGTCTGCGACGAGATCGTCCAGCGCCACGGCGGACGACTGGATGTCGCCAACGCCGAGGGCGGCGGCACCGTAGTTACGGTGTATTTGCCGCTGAAAAAGCAGGCTGAACAGGAATTGTAAAAAAACAGAAAAAACTCGAACAAGTGTTGCATTTTATTGCGAGCTGTGCTATGCTTGCGTCAGAAAGGAATTCAGCAGACCTATGGAAAAGAAAAAGGGCGCTTTCCGTACCAGTATTGGCGGACAGGCGCTGATCGAGGGAATACTTATGCGCGGCCCGGAGAAGGACGCAATTGTGGTCCGTTCACCGGAGGGCCTGGTCACCAAGGTCACCCAGCGCAAATTCGTCAAGGCCAACTACCCCATTCTGGGCGTTCCTATTCTGCGGGGCGCGGTGACGTTCATCGGCTCCATGATCACCGGCGTCAAGGCGCTGATGTTCTCGGCAGATTACTTCCCAGAGGACGAGAATGCCAAGCCGGACAAGCTGGAGGAATGGCTCAACAAGCACGTGCCGGCGGAGAAACTGCAATCGCTGCTGGTGGGCTTTTCAGTGGTGCTGAGCATCGGCTTGATGCTGGTGCTGTTCATGCTGCTGCCTACGTTTCTGGCGGGGCTGTTTCATGCCACGACCCCTGCACTCCATAACCTGATCGAGGGTGTGGTCAAGATCCTGGTGCTGCTGGCGTACATGATCCTCTGCTCCAGACAGAAGGACGTATACCGGGTGTTCTGCTACCACGGTGCGGAGCACAAGACCATTTTCTGCTATGAGGCGGGATTGCCGCTGACGGTGGAGAACGTTCGTATCCAGCCCCGGCACCACCCCCGCTGC
>ERZ857998.4301-NODE-4301-length-10366-cov-3.735331_pt1 | contig 10366 bp, 6 predicted proteins | sample MGYA00519954_ERZ857998 | MGnify/ENA primary metagenome ERZ857998 (study PRJEB31778, sample SAMEA3449424) | human gut metagenome | biome: human gut; feature: human-associated habitat; material: faeces | place: United Kingdom | collected 2010/2012 ...
CCGAGGGTGCTGGTGTTCAACTATCAAAAGTAATGGAAATGAGCCGCACAGGGAAGGGAATTCGAAGGCAAAGGAGCGCATGATGGACAGTGCCTATGATGACGCGGCGTTTTTCGGGCAGTACGCGGCCATGCAGCGCAGCCGACAGGGGTTCAGCTGTGCGCCGCTGACAGCGGCGTGAGAGAGTGGCAGCAAATGCGGGCGCTGTTTCCCGATGTATCGGGCCGTGATTTTCTCGACCCCGGCTGCGGCCATGGCTGGCACTGCCGCTACGCCGCCGAGCAGGGGGCGGTGCAAAGAGGGGGGACGATGCTGCTCGTCAAAGCGCAAAAGACCGGCGCGCGCTGACCGGGCAGGCCGAATGCGCTGGCGCTGCTGGTGGGCTGTGTGTCCACGCTCGGCTCCGGCTTCGTCCGCGAACTGAAAAAGCGCTTTCATACGAACTGAGAAAGCGCGGGAATGAAGGAAGGGGCCGCCGCGGAATGCTCCGCAGCGGCCCGTATCGCACGGAGATGAACATGGATCTAACCGGCTTCGCGCTGTGCGGAAGAGCCTGCCGCAATGAGCAGCGGGCTCTTGCGCCCAAAGCGCCGCGCAGCTTGCTGCTTTGGATGGATTTTATGGTTGTTCCTGTGCAATGCTCGCGCGAACCGACGGACAAGAGCGAAAGCACTTGTTGTTTTTGCTCTGCTGCCTGCCGCATAAGCAGGGAGCGATAGAAGAATTCATGGATGGGTGCTGTAATACAAGCATGAAAATCCTGAATTTGGGAATTGCGGAGGCAATCAAATGGATAGAACAGAATTGAAAACCTATATAGTTGAAACTTACGATGCAGCATCGGATTTTCCGTGGGAACAATATCCTAATTATGAAGTGTTCCGACATATCAACAACAAAAAATGGTTTGCATTGATTATGACTGTTCCAAAAGTAAAGCTGGGGTTACAGTCGGATGGAATTGTGGATGTTGTAAATTTCAAATGCGATCCGCTATTGATAGGCGGTTTGCGGTCTGAACAGGGCGTTTTCCCTGCATACCATATGAGCAAGGATCATTGGATAACCGTTTCCTTAGATGGCAGTGTGCCCGATGACAAAATAAAAATGCTGCTGGATATAAGTTTTGGGCTGACAAGTGTAAAAAGCAAAGCGCAACCGGCACTATGAGATAAATAGTTTTCCGTTTGTGCAAGCGCTTGGGATATTCCCAATAAGCAAAACCGCCATAACTGCCACAGACAAAAACAAATAAAATCATGAACGGAAACATGGATCTAACCGGCTTCGCGCTGTGCGGAAGGGCCAATCCGGCAATCCGCGCCCACTCGCTCTGGGCGTGCGTTGGGGGAAGCGCGGCTTCACCCGCTTCAGACGGGGATATTCGGCGTCGGGATCGGCCGGCTTCCGGCCCAAACCGCTTTCATCCGTATACGGGTTTTCCCCCAATGACGGCCGGAGGTGTGGAAGACACTGAACCCGGCCTGCCGGCGAAAGCGGCCCGTGTATCGCAGATGACGGAACGATCATAGATCCGGTTTGCATCCGCAACCGTCAGCCGGATACAGCCGTCCGATGCGGGCGCGCAAACGCGATCAGGAACGAGACCGGCTTACGCCCGGCATGCCCTGTCACGCCATATACGGGACGCGCGTTACTGGAGAAACTCGCTGTAATCCGTTGTCCATGCGTCTGCGGCGGCGCAGATGGCGGCGCGCTCGTGCAGGGAAAACGGTTCCTCCACGGCAACGGTGAAGATGCCGAGCGATTTTGCCGTCTCCAGCGGCCATGGCGCATCGTCAAAGAGCATGCAGTCTGCCGCACGGAAGCCCTCGCGGGAAAGAACCAGTTCAAAGATCTCCGGCGTTTGCTTGCTCATGCCGTAGCTGGGCGCGCAGTATACGCTGTCAAAGTATTTGGCGAGGCCGTTGTGCGCGAGCGCATAGTCGATGGCGGTGGCGTCATTGTCCGTTACGGCAGCGACGCGCTTGCCGCGCCGCCGGAGCATCTGCAAAAACGCCTCCGCGCCCGCCTTTGGAAACACGGTCCTTCGGTATCCACTCTGGATCATCGCGCGCATTTCGTTCTCGACCGCATCGCGCGGTACGCCGAGGTCGAATTGCTCCATCATATAATCGACCGCGGCGCGGAAGCGCACGCAGCGCAATACACGCGCTTGCTCCGCATTCGGCTCGATGCCCCTCCGCGCAAGCAGCGCGGCCGGCGCTGTGCGCCATATGGACATGGAATCGAGGATGGTTCCATCGAGATCAAGCAGAATACAGGGGCTGATTTTCATTTTTTCTGTCGCATTCATGGGCATATGATAGCATTCACCGCCCTTTTCTGTCAAAGAAAAAGCGCCCGGCCGACGCATAGAAGCATGCTGGATGGATGGCGGGCGGGGCATGAGCAGCATCAGGGGCGAGCGGGAGAACTGCGGCCGACGCATGAAAGCGGCCCGGATGGGTGGCCGCATGAGCAGCGTCAGGATTGAGCGGGAGAACCGTGGCCGACGCATGAAAGCAGTCCGGACGGGTGGCCGCATGAGCAGCGTCAGGATTGAGCGGGAGAACTGCGGCCGACGCATGAAAGCATGCTGGACGGACGGGTGGCCGCATGAGCGGCGTCAGGGCCGAGCGGGAGAACCGCGGCCGACGCATGAAAGCGGCTTGGACGGGTGAGGGGCGCGCCGCCGCCCTTTTGTTCCCGAACCGACGGAAGCGATTGGCGTGGGACGGCGTTTTCCGCCATCAAACGGGGTCGTGCGTGCCGTAATAGGCGTTCAGATACATCCGGCGGATTTCGCTCAGCAGCGGATAGCGCGGGTTGGCCCCGGTACACTGGTCGTCGAAGGCCTGCTCGGTCATCTCGTCCAGCCGGTCGAGAAACGCCTGCTCCTCCACGCCATAGTCGCGGATGCTCGCCTTGATGCCGACGCGCGCCTTGAGTTCGGCTACGGCGCCGATCAGGCGTTCGAGCTTCTCCCCGTCCGTTTCGCCGCCCAAACCGAGCTGGTCGGCGATCTCGGCGTAGCGCGCGAGCGTGTGCGGATGGCCGTACTGCGGGAACGTGCCCATCTTTACGGGCGCTTCGCTGGCGTTGAAGCGCAGCACCTGCTCGATCATCAGCGCGTTGGCCACGCCGTGCGGCAGGTGGTGGAACGCGCCCAGCTTGTGCGCCATGGAGTGGCATACGCCGAGGAACGCGTTGGCAAAGGCCATGCCTGCCATCGTTGCGGCGTTGGCCATCCGCTCGCGCGCTTCAACATCCGTTCGCCCGTTCTCATAGGCGCGGGGCAGGAAGGCAAAGATCGTTTGGAGCGCCTTGATCGAAAGCGCGTCCGTATAATCGGTTGCGAGCATGGACGCATAGGCCTCGAGCGCGTGCGTGACCGCATCGATGCCGGAGGCGGCGGTGAGCCCCTGCGGCGCGGACATATGGAAATCCGCGTCCACGATCGCCATGTTGGGCAAAAGCTCGTAGTCCGCAAGCGGATATTTGACGCCGGTCTGCTCATCGGTGATCACGGCAAACGGCGTGACCTCCGAGCCCGTGCCCGCAGAGGTGGGGATGGCGATGAAGTACGCCTTTTGACCCATCTTCGGGAAGGTGTAGACGCGCTTGCGGATGTCGATAAAGCGCATGGCCATGTCCATAAAGTCCGCTTCCGGATGCTCGTACAGCACCCACATGATCTTGGCCGCGTCCATGGCCGAGCCGCCGCCGAGCGCGATGATGCAGTCCGGCTGAAACGCCTGCATCTGTGCCGCGCCCGCTCTGGCGCAGGCGAGCGTCGGGTCCGGCTCCACCCGGAAGAACGTGGCGTGCGCGATCCCCATCGCGTTGAGCCGGTCGGTGATCGGCCGGGTATAGCCGTTTTCATACAGGAATTTATCCGTCACGACAAACGCGCGCCGCTTGCCCAGAACCGATTGCAGCTCCTGCAGCGCGACGGGCGTGCAGCCCTTCTTGAGATAGACCTTTTCCGGTGCGCGGAACCACAGCATGTTCTCTCTCCTCTCGGCAACGGTTTTCAGGTTGATGAGGTGCTTGACGCCCACATTCTCGGAAACGGCGTTCCCGCCCCACGAGCCGCAGCCGAGCGTGAGCGACGGCGCGAGCTTGAAATTGTACAGATCGCCGATACCGCCCTGCGAGGACGGCGTGTTCACGAGTACGCGGCCGGTCTGCATGCGCGCGGCAAACGCATCGAGCGTATCGCGCGCCGTGACGGGGTTGAGATAGATGGACGCAGTGTGCCCCATGCCGCCGTCGCGGATGAGGCGCTCCGCCTTGGCGAACGCATCGTCCATGTCCGACGCGCGGTACATGGCGAGCACCGGCGAGAGCTTTTCACGCGCGAACGGCTCGTCGGGCGATACATCCTCCACCTCGCCGATGAGCACCTTCGTCCGCTCCGGCACGGAGATGCCGGCGATCTGCGCGATGGTTTCGGCGCTTTGGCCGACGATCTTTGCGTTCAGAACACCGTTCACCAGCAGCGTGCGCCTGAGCGCGTCCAGCGCGTCGCCCTCGACAAAGCAGCAGCCGCGGCGGAGAAACTCCGCCTTCACGCGGTCGTACACGGCGGTATGCACGATCACCGACTGCTCGGACGCGCAGATCATGCCGTTGTCGAACGTCTTGGAGTGAATGATGGAATTGACCGCGAGCACCACGTCGGCCGTTTCGTCAATGATGGCGGGCGTGTTGCCAGAGCCGACGCCGATGGCCGGCTTGCCGCTCGAATGGGCGGCGCGCACCATGCCGGGGCCGCCGGTCGCAAGCGTCAGATCCGCCTGCTGCATCAAAAGATTCGTCAATTCGAGGGACGGCGCGTCGATCCAGTCGATCACGCCCGCGGGCGCGCCGGCTTTGGCCGCCGCGTCCCGCACGATCTTTGCGGCCTCGATCGTGCACCGTGCTGCGCGCGGATGCGGCGAGAGGATGACGGCGTTGCGCGTTTTGAGCGCCAGCAGGCACTTGAAGATCGCGGTGGACGTTGGGTTTGTCGTCGGGATCACGGCGGCGATCACGCCGACCGGCTCCGCGATCCGCTGGATGCCGTAGGCCGGGTCCTCTTCGATCACGCCGCAGGTCTTTTCGTCCCGATAGGCGTGATAGATGTATTCGGATGCGTAGTGGTTCTTGATGACCTTGTCCTCCACAACGCCCATGCCGGTTTCCAGAACGGCGAGCTTGGCGAGCGGAATGCGCGCCCGGTTGGCGGCTGTCGCGGCGGCCAGAAAGATCCGGTCGACCTGCTCTTGGGTAAACACGGCGAACTGCGCTTCGGCGCGGCGCACCCGCTCGATGGCCGCCTCCAGCGCTGCGCTGCTGTCAATGGGGGTTCTTCCGTTATCGTTCATTGCGTTGCTCCTGTCTGCTCTCTGTGCATCGTTTTCGTATGACGTCTGTTAGGATTCCCGTTTTTTGCCCCTTTACGCCGGAATCCGGTCGCATGGGGGTACAAAAAGGGCAACCCGCTAAGCCGCGGATTGCCCTTTACACCGTCAAAAAACGATGTTTTTTGACGGGACTTCTGCTGCGGCAGGGATACACTTGCAGGTTTGACGCTGCAAACCTGCAAGCAAGGTGTCAAAACCGGCGTACATGCCACCGGTTTCGACCGATCTTATGGCTGTTTCATCGCTTCTTTTCGTGCGCGAACCGGCGGAGCGGTTCGCATCCGGCTTTTTGATCGAGAAAGAGCAACCCGCTAAGCCGCGGATTGCCCTTCCGATTTGCTTATTGGCCGCTGTATAACGCGCGGCGCCATCGCCGCGCAGGAATTCGGTCGTAATACCGTTCTTAGAAATCGACTTCCGTATCGAGGTAGCAGCAGAGCAGGAGCTTTTCCATCTCCTCCTGCGTGGGGATGCGCGGGTTGGAGCCGGTGCAGGCGTCGCCGATGGCGAGCGCCGCGATCTCGGACAGACGTGCCTGGAAGTCGGCTTCCGGCGCGACGGACTGGCCGTCCGCACAGATGGCGCCGCCCTCGCCGTAGTTCTTGATGCAGTGCGGGATGTTGAGCTCGTCGTTCATGCCGCGCAGCATTGCGATGAGGTTTTCGGTCTTTTCCGCGTCGTCCTTGCCGCCGAGGCCGATGAAGTCCGCGATCTCACCGTAACGCTTGAGCGCCTCGGTGTTTTTCGCGTTGAACGCGATGACCTTGGGCAGGTACATGGCGTTGGCCGCGCCGTGGATGATGTGGCCCTCGTTGCCGTGGGAGAACGCGGCGCCGGTCTTATGCGCCATGGAGTGCACGATGCCGAGCAGCGCGTTCGAGAACGCCATGCCGGCCAGGCACTGCGCGTTGTGCATCGCGGCGCGGGCGTCCAGATCGCCGTTGTACGACTTGACGAGGTTCGCCTTGATCATCTTGATCGCGTGCAGCGCGAGCGGATCGGTATAGTCGCAGTGGCAGGTGGAGACATACGCCTCGACCGCGTGCGTCATGGCGTCCATACCGGTGTGCGCGATGAGCTTCTTGGGCATGGTCTCGGCCAGCTCGGGGTCGACGATGGCGACGTCCGGCGTGATCTCAAAGTCCGCGATCGGGTACTTAACGCCCTTATCGTAGTCCGTGATGATGGAGAAGGCCGTCACCTCGGTCGCCGTGCCGGAGGTGGAGGGGATGGCGCAGAAATGCGCCTTCGTGCGCAGCTTCGGCAGGCCGAACACCTTGCACATATCCTCAAACGTCGTCTCGGGATACTCGTATTTGATCCACATGGCCTTGGCTGCGTCGATCGGAGAACCGCCGCCCATGGCGACGATCCAATCGGGCTGGAACTCCTGCATGAGCGCCGCGCCCTTCATGACGGTGGTCACGGACGGATCGGGCTCGATCCCCTCGATCAGCCTGACCTCCATGCCCGCCTCCTTCAGGTAAGCCTCTGCGCGGTCAAGAAAACCGTTGCGCTTCATGGAACCGCCGCCGACGCAGATGACTGCGCGCTTGCCGGAGAGCGACTTGAGCGCCTCGAGCGAGCCCTTGCCATGGTATAAATCTCTCGGAAGTGTAAATCTGGACATATGCAATGCCTCCCTTTCATTTTCGCAATACTGTTATAGCACCGCCAAACCCGGAAGTCAATACTTTTGATAAAAATATATTGATTACAATATACTGATAGCGACGCTGATGGTTGCCGCCCATCGGCAGCGGACAATGAACGCCGCGCTGTTTCCGGCCGGCGCGCCCGGCGGCCGGTCGCCGGAGGCAAAGGGAAGGCAATATTAGTCAGGCGCGCTCGCGCCGCTCGAGAGAAACGTACCGGATGACGGCCACGCAGTCCGCGAGGAACCAGCCGATCGGAATGGCGGCCCAGACGCCGGTCACGCCGATGGCCGGGATGGGCGCGAGCAGATAGGCCAGCAGCACGCGCGTGCCGAGCGAGCAGATCGTCAACACCACGGAAAAGCCCGGCCGGCCCGTGGCGCGGTAATAGCCGTAGGACATGGACAACAGGCCGATGCCGAAATAGAAGCTCGCCTCGATGCGCAGGTAGCCGACGCCGATTGCGATGATATCCGGCCGCGCCGCGTCGATGAACAGTCCGAGCAGCGGCTTGGCAAACGCGCACACGAGCGCCGTGATGACGGTGCAGAACGCCAGCATGGCCAGCACCGCGCTTTTGACGCCCTGCCGGATGCGCTGTTTTTGCCCGGCGCCGTGGTTCTGCGCGACAAAGGTGGAGAACGCGTTGCCGAAGTCGATGGCGGGCCGGTAGGCGAACGAGTCGATCTTGACCCCCGCCGCAAAGGCCGCCATGACGGCCTTGCCGAAGCTGTTGACCAGCCCCTGAATCATGAGAATGCCGAAGTTCATGACCGATTGCTGGACGCAGGTGAGCACGGAAAACCCGGAGATGGCCCGGAAAATACCGCCGTCGAACACCATATGCTCGCGCCGCACGTTGAGATCGGGCCGCTTGAGCAGCGTATAGGCCGCAATGCAGAAACAGGCGGCGTACTGCGCGATGACCGTTGCGAACGCCGCGCCCTCAACGCCCATATCCAGCCCCAGCACGAACAGCAGATCCAGCGCGATGTTCAGCACGGTCGAAACGCCCAGCAGCGTGAGCGACGCCATCGAGTTGCCCACCGCGCGCAGCAGGTTGGAAAAGAAATTATAGCCGAAGATGGCCGGGATGCCCCAGAAGATGCAGCCAAGATATTGCCGCATCATGCCGTATACATCGGCGGGCACCTGCATCGCCCGCAGGATCGGATCGATCAGAGCGATGGACAGCGCGGTGATGGCAACCGACAGAGAACCGATGAACACGAAGGAGACAAACACGCCCTTTCCCAGCCGGTCCCGGTCCTGCCGCCCGAACTGGATGGAAAAATAGGCGCTGCTGCCCATGCACAGGCCGATGAGCACCGAGGTCAGGAACATCATGAGCGTGTAGGACGAGCCGACCGCGGCCAGCGCGTCCTCGCCGATGTACCGGCCGACGATCCAGGTGTCGGCAATGTTGTAGCACTGCTGCAGCAGGTTGCCCGCGATCAGCGGCAGCGCAAAGCGCAGCAGCCCCCGGTTGATGCTGCCCTTCGTCAGATCTTCGCGTTCATATGCCGCCATAGCCGGCCCTCCTGTTCCAAACAATCAAAAACGCCCGAAGGAGCGCTTCGGGCGTCTGCCTGTCAAAAGAATCTCTGCAAAACCCGGCTCGACGGCATGCGCCGCCCGCCGGTTCGCGCATGCAGACCGGATGGGAAACAACCCTGCCCTCCGGCGGCGCGCGGCATTAGGACCGCTCTGGCCATGCCCGCCCGCCGGTTTGTCCGGGCGCGACGCTGGGACGAATCGTGCCAAACGGCTGCAAAAAGCAGCCCTCAGACGAGCCCCTCGGCCATCATGGCCTCCGCAACCTTCATAAAGCCCGCCAGATTCGCGCCGGCCACCAGATTGTAGCCCAGCCCGTATTCCGCCGCAGCCTTGGCGCTCGCCGCATGGATATTGACCATGATCGCGCGCAGCTTGTCCTCCACTTCCTCCTGCGACCAGCTGTAGCGCATGGAGTTCTGGCTCATCTCCAGCGCGCTGGTGGCGACGCCGCCCGCATTGACCGCCTTGGACGGGGCGACAATCATGCGCGTTTCGTTCATCAGGTAGGAGAGCGCATCGTTGGTCGTGGGCATGTTGGACACCTCGATGTAGTATTTTGCGCCGGAAGCGGCGATCTGCTTCGCCTCCGCGAGGCCGACTTCGTTCTGCGTGGCGCACGGCATGTACACGTCCGCCTTCACGCCCCAGGGCTTTTCACCGGGGAAGAACGGAACGCCGAACTGATCCGCATAATCCTGCACGCGGTCGCGGCGGCTGTCGCGCATCTCGAGCAGATAGGAGATCTTTTCGGGCGTGTTGATGCCGCTGCTGTCGAGCACATAGCCGTCCGGGCCGGAGATGGTGATGACCTTGCCGCCGAGCTGCGTGATCTTCGTGACCGCGCCCCAGCAGACGTTGCCGAAGCCCGACAGCGCGAAGGTCTTGCCGGAGAAGGAATCCTTCTCGTGTTTGAACACCTCGGAAATATAGTAGACCGCGCCGAAGCCGGTGGCCTCCGGCCGGATCAGGCTGCCGCCGTAGGAGAGGCCCTTGCCGGTCAGCACGCCGTTTTCATACGCGTTCCTGATGCGCTTGTACTGGCCGAACAGATAGCCGATCTCCTTGCCGCCAACGCCGAGATCGCCCGCCGGCACGTCGACGTTCGGGCCGATGTGGCGGTACAGCTCGGTCATAAACGCCTGACAGAAGCGCATGATCTCGTTGTCGCTGCGGCCGCGGGGATCGAAGTCGGAGCCGCCCTTGCCGCCGCCGATGGGCAGGCTCGTCAGGCTGTTCTTAAACGTCTGCTCAAAGGCCAGAAACTTCATGATCGACAGGTTGACGGACGGATGAAACCGGAGTCCGCCCTTGTACGGGCCGATCGCGCTGTTGTACTGCACGCGGTAGCCGCGGTTGACCTGCGCATTGCCGGCGTCGTCCTGCCAGACCACGCGGAACTCGATCACGCGCTCCGGCTCCACCATGCGCTCGAGCAGGGCGGCCCGCTCGTATTCGGGGTGGCGCTCGATCACCGGTTCCAGCGAGGAGAGAACCTCCTCCACCGTCTGCAAGAACTCCGATTCGCCCGCATTTTGGGCGCGCGTTTTCTCCAGTACCCTTTGAATGTATGCGTTCATTTCGTTCCTCCTGAATCCTGAAAAAATTTCTGTTGGGGCAGGAATGGCACGGTTTTGGGGTTGGTCTTTGAAGTTGTGAAATAGCTGCCGCCCCACGCGGCGCCGCTTGCCTGTCGGAGCGGCCGCAATGGGGCTTCTCTATTATAAATTTTGCTTTCCGCCCAAG
>ERZ857998.4302-NODE-4302-length-10363-cov-2.627571_pt1 | contig 10363 bp, 12 predicted proteins | sample MGYA00519954_ERZ857998 | MGnify/ENA primary metagenome ERZ857998 (study PRJEB31778, sample SAMEA3449424) | human gut metagenome | biome: human gut; feature: human-associated habitat; material: faeces | place: United Kingdom | collected 2010/2012 ...
GGTACTGTACGGGGGGTAGCACGCTGCCCTCCTCTTCCGCGAGGGCCTCGACCGGCTCCCGGGGGGGCACTTCCGTTTCCGCCGCCAAGGCGGTCTGTTGCGCCTTCTGGCGGATGGAGGCAACCCTTTGTAAAGGAACATGGGCCAACTTTTCATGTTCGCCCGCTTTAAATCTATATTTTCGCATATTTCGCTCCATTTTCCAAAAGATTCTTTCAGCTTTAAGTAGGAATATTTCTCTACGCGATCGTCAACTTCCTGCTAGCAATCGAGCAGAAAAATAGGACTGCCCGCTTTACTAGAAAAGAAATGCATAGTATAGTAGTAGTACTAGCATAAATATGGAGCAGCGAGGAGGATTTGCCGTGAATTATGATTTTTCTAAGGGGGCTTTGAACATTGACTGCGGTGCGATCGAGGACCTGATGAAGGCCGCCGCTGATCCCAACATCATCTCTTTTGGCGGGGGCATGCCGGACGGCAGTCTCTTCCCGGCCGACCAACTGCAGGCAGTCTTCGATGCGGTTTTGCATGAGGAAAGCGCGATTGCCCTCCAATATGGCAGCGCACAGGGCTACAAACCCCTTCGTGAAAAGATTGCCGAGCGTATGCAAAAGGTAGGGATCAACTGCGATGCGGATATGATCCTAATCGTCCATGGCGGCCAGCAGGGCATTGTCCTGCCCGGCCAGGTCCCGGGTCATGTCGGTGGCAATAAAGCCCGGCGCCACGGCGTTGCAGGTGATCCCCTTGGGGGCCAGCTCCTTGGCCACGGCCTTGGTCAGGCCGATGAGGCCTGCCTTGGCGGCGGCGTAGTTGGCCTGGCCGGGGTTGCCGATCATGCCGGACACGGACGTGATGTTTACAATGGCCCCGCCCTTCTGCCGGAGGAAGAGGGGGGTGCAGTGGCGGATGAAGTTGAAGGCCCCCTTCAGGTCCACGTCCAGGACCCGGTCGAAGCTCTCCTCCTTCATCATGGCCAGCAGGCCGTCTTGGGTGATGCCGGCGTTGTTGACCAGGACGTCCACGGTGCCGAAGTCCTTCTTCACCTGGGCCACCACGGCCTTGGCGGCGGCAAAGTCCGCCACGTCACACTGGTAGGCCTGGGCATGGACCCCGTGGTCCTGGGCGCACTGGGCGCAGAGGGCCTCCGCCTTCTCCTGGCTGCCGGCGTAGATCACCGCCACGTTGGCCCCTTGGGCGGCCAGGGTAGCGGTGATGGCGGCCCCGATGCCCCGGGCGCCGCCGGTGATGAGGGCAGTTTTTCCCTTCAGCATCCTCCGAGGACCTCCTTCACGATCTGCTCCAGGTCCGCCTGGGTGGACAGGGCGTAGGTCTTGACGGTCTGGTCGGTCTTGGCGATCAGGCCGCAGAGGGTCTTGCCGGGGCCCAGTTCGATGAACGTATCCGCCCCGGCGGCGATCATGTTGCGCACGATGGTCTCCCACCGCACGGGGGAGACGATCTGCTGGGCCAGCAGCTCCTTGGGGTCGCCGTCATAGACCGCCCCGGTCTTGTTGGAGTACAGGGGAAGCTTCGGCTGGCCCACCTGGCAGTCCGCCAGCACCTGGGCAAAGCCCTGGGCCGCAGAGGCCATGAAGGGGGAGTGGAAGCCCCCTGCCACCTTCAGGGGCAGGGCCCGGCCACCGGCGGCCTTCACCGCGGCGGAGAAGGGGGCCAGCTGCTCCTTGGCGCAGGCCACGGAGACCTGGCCGGGGCAGTTGTAGTTGACGGGGTAGGTCTCCGGGAACTGGGCGCAGAGGGCCTCCACCGCGGCGTTCTCCAGCTTCAGCACCGCGGCCATGGCGGTGGGCTCGGCCTCGGCGGCCTGCTGCATCAGCTCTCCCCGGCGGCAGACCAGGTGAAAGCCCGTCTCCAGGTCCACCGCGCCGGTGTAGGCCAGTGCGCCGATCTCCCCCAGGGAGAAGCCGGCGGCCAGGTCGGCCCGCAGGCCCTTTTCCTCCAGGGCGGCGGCAGCGGCCAGCTCCACGGCGAACATGCAGGGCTGGGTGTTGCGGGTCTCCTTCAGCTCGGCCTCGGTGCCGGAAAAGCACTGCTGGGAGGTGCCGGGGCGCAGGGCGTCCAGCTGCTGGAACACCTGGGCCGCTGCCGGGGAGCACTGGGCCAGCTCCTGGCCCATGCCGGGGTACTGGGCCCCCTGGCCGGCGAAAACGAATGCTATTTTACCCATTTCGTGGCTCCTTTCAGCACGGGCTCGGCCCCTTCCATGACCTCCCGCACGATGTCGGCGGCGGGCTGGACCTGCTTCACCATGGCGGCCACCTGGCCGGAGAGGAAGCATCCCTCCTCCAGGTCGCCCTCCACCACGGCCTTACGCAGGGCGCCGGTGCCCAGGGCCTCCAGGGCCTCGTCGTCCAGGCCGCCGTACTCGGCCTTGGCGTAGTTCCGGGCGAAGGGGGTGCGCAGGCTGCGCACCGGGTGGCCCAGGCGCTTGCCGGTGACCATGGTGCACAGGTCGTTGGCCTTGAGAATTTTCTCCTTATAGGCGGGGTGGATGGAGCACTCCTCCGCGCTGAGGAAGCGGGTGCCCATCTGCACCCCGCAGGCCCCCAGCATGAAGGCCGCTGCCACCCCCCGGCCGTCGGCAATGCCGCCGGCGGCGATGACGGGCAGGTCGGTGGCGTCACACACCTGGGGCACCAGGACCATGGTGGTCAGTTCCCCCACGTGGCCGCCGCTCTCCCCGCCCTCGGCGATGAGGGCGGAGGCCCCCAGCCGGGTCATGAGCTTGGCCATGGCCACGGAGGCCACCACGGGGATCACCTTGATCCCCGCTTCCTTCCACTGGGCCATGAACTTGGTGGGGTTGCCGGCGCCGGTGGTGACCACGGCTACCTTCTCCTCGGCCACCACCTGGGCCACCTCCTCCACGAAGGGGCTCATGAGCATGATATTTACCCCAAAGGGGCGCTGGGTGAGGGACTTGGCGATGCGGATCTGCTCCCGGACATAGTCCCCGGGGGCGTTGCCGGCGGCCAGGATGCCCAGGCCGCCCCCTTCGGACACCGCCGCGGCCAGCTTGCCGTCGGCGATCCAGGCCATGCCGCCCTGGAAGATGGGGTATTCGATCCCCAGAAGGCTACAAAGCTTTGATCTCAGCATCACATTTTTGCCTCAATGTACCGGACCAGGTCTCCGACTGTTTCGACTCGCTGGTCCAGCTCGATCTCCTTGCCCAGCTTGTCCTCCAGGTTCATCAGCATTTCGACGGTATCGAGAGAGTCGATGCCCAGGTCCTGGAAGGACGTCTCCATGGTGACCTCGGAAGGGTCACAGTCGTTCCGCTCTGCGATGAGCTCTGCAATTGCTTCGAATACCATAATCAATACCTCCAAATTTTTGATTGTAATGCCCATACCGGGATGCCCGGCAGGCAATAAGTTATCACCGATAACCAACAAAACAGAAAAAAGGAATGCCGCCTGGATGCGGCAGCGGCAGCAGGTGAGCTGCGGCAAAGTACAGATGGGTTATCATTGATAACTTTTTCCCTACTATACTGCCTTTTTACGGGCGTGTCAATAGGCAATTCTCGCTTTTCGGTTATTTCGTGGAATGCGGCAAAACGGTTTGACTTTCTGCGGAAAAACCGGTAAAATAACACTATTATCATTAGTGGAGAAGAACGATGGAACACAGGATGCGGCAAAAAAAGCAGCAGCGGCCCCTGCGGGAGCGGCTGCTGGAGGCTGGGGTGGAGGAGCTGCAGCGATACGGGTTCGAAAATTTTTCGGTGCGCCGGATCGCGTCCCAATGCGGCGTTTCCTGCGCGGCGCCCTACAAGCACTTTGCGGACAAGCAGACATTTATTTCAGCAATTTTTGAGTATATCAACAAGCAGTGGATCCTCCGGCAGAATGTGGTCCTGCAAAACTGCCAGGGGCCGACGCGAAAGAAGATCCTGGAGCTCAGCATGGAATACGTGCGTTTTTTGGTTGAGCACGCCCAGTTCCGCTCCATTATTATGATGAAATATGACGATACGGACGAGAAATTCTCCACCCTGCGCCACAAGCTGACCCGGCAGACCTATATCCTGGTGCACCGCTACTGCAAGGAGGTCGATATGCCGCCGGAGGTGCGGCACAGAAAGCTCTTTGTCGTGCGCTCGCTGATCTACGGCGCGGCGTTGATGTTCGACAACGGCGAATTGGAGTATACAGAGGAGAACGTCCAGATGGTCGCCCGGTGCATTGACCGGGAGTTTGATTTGCCATAACGCGACGGGTAAAATTGTAGCCCGGCGGGCAAGCTAGCGCTGGACGGAGAAGGAGGAGACCGGGATGCAGCAGAAGCATTTGAATTTTTTTGCGGACTTTTTACTGGACCTGGGCGGCGCGGTGCTCTATTCCATCGGCATCGGACTGTTTGCGCAGAACGCGGGCTTTGCGCCCGGCGGCATTTCCGGTCTGGCGCTGCTGTTCTATCACCTCTGGAAGCTGCCGGTGGGTTTGGCCACATTTTTGATGAATATCCCCTTGGTAATCCTGAGCTATCGCTATGTGGGGCGGCGTTTTTTGCTGCGGTCGCTGCGCAGCGTAATTTTGTGTACGATCCTGCTGGACGTGGTCTTTGTGCATATCCCGGTTTATTCGGGCAACCAGCTGCTGGCGGCGCTGTTTTCCGGCGTCTTCGTCGGCGCGGGGATGGCAATCTTCTATATGCGCGGCTCGTCCTCCGGCGGGGCGGACCTGCTGACCATGACAATCAAGGTGACAAAGCCGTATCTTTCCATTGGATTTGTCACGATGGCGATCGACTTCGTCATCATCTGCCTGGGCTGGCCGGTCTTTGGCAGTATTGACGCGGTGCTCTACGGCGTCGCTTCGACGGCGGCGACTTCTATTGTGCTGGACCGCATCCTGAACGGTGCCAGCATGGGCAAGCTGATTTTTATCATTACAGAAAAGGGCGACGAGATTGCCAAGGAGATCGACGCCCAGTCCCAACGAGGGGCGACGCGGCTCCAGGCCCGGGGTTGCTACACCGGGACGGAGAAGGAGGTCATTCTCTGCGCCTGCGCCAATGCGGAGGCTCATAAGATCCGTACGGCATCCTTCCGGCTGGACCCGAATGCATTTATCATCGTCTCCCAGACCAATGAGATCTTCGGCGCGGGTTTTATCTCTCCGGACCAGACGACAGCGTTTTTATAGGAAAAAGCGCATTGCAAAAGCAAAAAAATCGCTTGCCGCAAAAAGCGGCAAGCGTTCGGCGCGCCCGCGCGGGCGCATGGGATCGCTGCTCGGTATTGGATAAGCTGTAATGCCAGTATAGCAGCCCCACGGCACAATTGCTGTCGGATCCCGGCGGCGAGAAAAATTTTTTATATGCAAAGGAACAAGCAGTGATGGATTGGATAACGACATGGGATTTTGCCATTCTGGACTGGATTCAGGCCCATCTGCGTTGCGGTGCGGCGGATCAGTTTTTTTCGACGATAACACACCTGGCGGACGGCGGCGTATTCTGGATCCTGCTGGCAGTAGTCCTGCTGGTGATTCCGAAGACCCGGCGGTTTGGCTTAGCCCTGGCCCTGGCCCTAGTGCTGGATGGCATTTTCTGCAACGGCCTGCTCAAGCCGCTTATCGCCCGGGCGCGGCCCTATCAGCTGCACCCAGGGGTGCAGCTGCTGATCGCGCCGCCGTCGGATTACTCCTTCCCCTCGGGCCATGCGGCGGTCTCCTTTGCCGCGGCGGCGGCGCTGGGAGCCAGCCATGCCAAGGCGTGGGGCTGGAGTCTGGCGCTGGCGATTCTGCTGGCCCTTTCGCGGCTCTATCTATATGTACATTACCCGACGGATATCCTGGCCGGTGCGCTGGTCGGTACCCTGGCCGGGCTGGCCGGTGCGGCGCTGGCAAAGCGTCTGCCCCCGCGCCGGGCGAAAAAAGAGCAGCTTGACGTGGCCGACTGACCCGGCCAGGCGACGAGCAATCAGAACAATCAAAGAAAACGCCGCCTCCGCACTGTCCCAACGGTGCAGAGGCGGCGTTTTTATTCTGCTTTGGGGGCCTGGGCAGATGTTTTCCGGGTGGTGGCGCGTTTTGCGGCAGCGCTTTTTTTCTTTAAGGCCAGAGCGGCCTGCTTTGCTGCAGCACGCCGTGCTTCCTCGGCTTGGGCCTGCGCCAGGCGAGCGGCTTGCCGGGCTGCGTCCCGCTCCTGCAGCAGTTGCTGCATCTTACGCTGCTGCACTGGGTCACAGAGGGTGAGGAAGGCGGCGAAGGCATCGGGGTAGAGAAAATGCTTCTCCCCGAAGGGGGCCGTGAACGCGACGGTAACGCAGGTCTCTGCCTGCTGGACGATCTCGCCGTCGCCAAACTTGGCGTGGTGTACTTGCTGATATAAAAGTTCCGTGGGGTGCTCCTTTCTGAAAACGGGGATAATGAGCACCGGCAACGGGGGCCGTTGCCGGTTTTCGCACGTTGGGGCAAGCGCATTGGCTTCAATGGCGGTGCCAAGCACCGCACGCGCGAGAACGCGCAAAAACCGGCAAGGCCGATTTTTATTGTTGCTGCAAGCGCAGCACTGTACCACACGCGGTGGCGTGCCAATGCAGGCAATGGCGTTGGCGGTAGGCACAGGGAAAGATCTGACAAGATCATTATAGCGGAGAAAAATTAAAAATGTAAGGAAAATTTCCCGTAGAACCTGGAAAAAATAAGCTAGCCTGGCATCTGCCGCCGGGCATGTTAACGAAAATGAATGAAAATTATAATTTTTGACTGAATTTGATCGAAACGACTTGACAACAGAAAAACGATATGGTAATTTAGTGATAACAGAAAGAAACAGTCATAAAACGTCAAATTAAAGCAAAGGAAACACGCCAAAGCTGCCGGATGGCGGCGGCGCGGAGAGGAGTGAAGCAGCTATGATCTATACCGTGACGCTGAACCCGGCGGTGGACTATGTTGTGCATGTCCCGGCGCTGATCCAGGGGCAGATTCTGCGCAGCACCCGGGAGCAGGTCTTTTTCGGCGGCAAGGGCGTTAATGTTTCCAGCGTTTTGCACACGTTGGGCGTTGCATCCGTCGCCACGGGCTTTTTGGCCGGGTTTACTGGGCAGGCCATCGAGGCGGAGCTGGCGCGGCAGGGCATTGGGACGGATTTTGTCTTCCTGCCGGACGGCTTTACCCGCATCAATCTGAAGCTTCGTACCGGCGTGGAGACGGATATCAACGGCGGCGGCCCGGTGATCGGCCCGGCAGACCTGGCGGCACTGGAGGAAAAACTGACGCGTCTGCAGGCCGGGGACATTGCGGTCCTGGCGGGGAGTGTACCATTGTCGCTGGCGGGCGATCCGTATGCAGACCTGATGGCGCATCTTGCCGGTCGGGGGCTGCGCTTTGTGGTCGATACCACAGGCGCGCAGCTGCGCAGTGTCCTGCCGCTTCAGCCGTTTTTGGTCAAGCCAAACGGGCAGGAGTTGGGCGAGCTCTTTGGTGTGCGCATCGCGTCGGCGGCGGAGGCGGCTAAGTATGCTACCCGGCTGCAGGAGCTGGGGGCCCGGAACGTTTTGGTCTCCCTGGGCGCGCAGGGGGCGGTATTGGCGGACGAGACCGGGCGCATCTGGCAGCAGCCCGCCTGCCGGGGCGAGACGGTGAACACCGTTGGCGCAGGGGACTCCATGGTGGCGGGCTTCCTGGCAGGCTTTGCGCAGACTGGCAGCTACCAAGAAGCGCTCCGCTTGGGCACAGCCTGCGGCAGTGCGACGGCCTTTTGTGAGGGCCTGGCTGCGGCGGCGCAGATCCACGCGCTGCAAAAGGCCCTGGCCCCGACGCAGAAATTGGAAAAACCGGAAGGATCCGCTGTGAAGTAGGAGGTTGCAAGATGAAAATTTCCGATCTATTCTATCCTGGCAGCATTGCATTAAACAGCGCGCCGCAGGACAAGGCGGCTGCCCTGGAGGCCCTGGTGCAGCAGCACCAGGCGGCAGGGAATCTGGAGGATATCGACCGCTACCGCCAGGATATCCTGGCCCGGGAGGCCCAGGGCACGACGGCGGTCGGCAATGGCGTGGCGATCCCCCATGCCAAGTCTGGCGCGGTGCGGCGGCCCGGGCTGGCGGCGATGACCGTCCCCTGCGGCGTAGACTGCGACGCGATGGATGGCGCGCCGGTGCAGCTGCTCTTTATGATCGCCGCGCCGGATGAGAGCGACTTTCACCTGGAGGTGCTGGCGAAGCTGATGGGCCTTTTGATGGACGCGTCCTTCCGCGCCCGCCTGTGCAGCGCTGCGACTGAGGCGGCATTTTTGCAGTGCATCGACGAAGCAGAGGCGGCAAAGGACGGCCCTGCTGCGCCGGAAGCACCGCCCGCGGCGGACGATACCGCCTATGACGTGCTGGCGGTGACAGCCTGCCCCACGGGCATTGCCCATACGTATATGGCGGCGGAAGCGCTGGAAAAGGCGGCACAGGCTATAGGCATCCGCCTGAAGGTCGAGACCAATGGCTCCGGCGGCGTACAGAACGCGCTGACGGCCGAAGAGATCGCGCAGGCGCCGGGCATTCTCATCGCGGCGGACAAGAGCGTGGCCATGGCCCGGTTCCGGGGCAAGCGGCTTATCAGTGTCCCGGTGGCCGATGGCATCAAGCGGCCCGAGGCGCTGCTGCGCCAGACCATGGCCCCGGACGCGCCGGTCTACCAGGCGGCGGAAGAGGCACCGTCCAGCCCGGTGGACCAGCCTGCCAAGGCAGGCAAGCCGGGGCTGGGGCACGCGCTGTACCAGCATTTGATGAACGGCGTCTCGCATATGCTGCCCTTTGTGGTGGCGGGCGGTATTTTTATCGCCCTAGCGTTTTTGATCGACACCGTGCGCCGCAGGACGGTAACTTTGGAATGCATACGCCGGTGGCGGCGTTTTTTAAGACGATCGGCAATGTGGCATTCAACTTTATGATCCCTATTCTGGGCGGGTATATCGGCATGTCTATCGCCGACCGGCCGGGGCTGCTGGTGGGCTTTGTCGGCGGCTATCTAGCGACGACCGGCGCGACGTTTGCAAGCGTCGCCGGGGATGTTCCCTCGGGCTTTTTGGGCGCGCTGTTTGCCGGGTTTGCCGGCGGATACCTGATGCTGGGCTTTGAAAAGCTCTGCCAGAAGCTGCCCAAGTCCCTCGACGGCATCAAGCCGGTGCTGCTCTTCCCGCTGGTGGGGTTGGGGCTGATCGCGGTGCTGATGTGCGCGGTGAACCCGGTCATGGGCTTTTTGAACACGGGGCTGAGCAAGCTGCTGGCCGCTATGGGCGGCACGAGCCGCGTCGCGCTGGGCGTGATCTTAGGCGCAATGATGGCCATTGATATGGGCGGCCCCTGCAACAAGGCGGCCTATGTCTTCGGCACGGCGGCCATTACGAACGGCAACTATGATATTATGGCGGCGGTCATGATCGGCGGGATGGTGCCGCCCCTGGCCATCGCCCTGGCGACGACGTTCTTCCCGGCAAAATTCACGCCGGAGGAGCGGAAAAACGGCCCGGTGAATTATATCATGGGCCTGAGCTTTATCACCGAGGGCGCGATTCCTTACGCCGCCGCAGACCCGCTTCACGTCATTCCCGCTTGCTTCCTTGGCGCGGCTCTTTCGGGCGGTCTGTCCATGCTCTTCAAATGCACGCTTATGGCGCCGCACGGCGGTATCTTCGTGTTCGCTGTGGTCCAAAATTGGCCCATGTACCTGGTATCCCTCTTAATCGGCTCCATCGTCGCCATGCTCCTCTTGGCCCTGCTGAAAAAGCCGATCAAGGAAGGGCGCTAATTTCCAACGATTCGCTTTCCAAAAAGAAGAGCAAATAGCAAAATTGGGCCGTTTTCAGCCTTGCTGCACTTTTTTCAATCCCCTGCAAAATCCCGGCTAGAATCCCTTGACCCGGCCCAATTTTCCTTCTATAATAAGAATAATAACAGGTCCCTCTGGGCATCTTGTGAGCCATTGGGACCAATTGATAGACAAGGAGATATTTAAGATGAAGGAATTTCAGTATGTGATTACCGACGCGGAAGGCATCCATGCAAGACCGGCAGGATTGCTTGTCAAAAAGGCAAAGGAATTTGCCAGCACAATCACGATCAAAAAGGACGACAAAAGCGGAGACGCCAAAAAGATCTTCTCCGTCATGGGTTTAGCGGCTAAGAAGGGTGAGACCGTCACCGTATGTGTGGAAGGTGCAGACGAGGATACGGCTGCTCCCGCACTGGAGGCATTCTTTAAGGAAAACCTGTAATCTTTTATAGAAAAATAAGCAGCTCTTGGGAATTCCCAAGGGCTGTTTTTTGTATGGCCCTTTCTCCGCTTGAATGCGATGGCAGCCAGCCAACCATGCGCTTGATTTCCGGATTTTT
>ERZ857998.4306-NODE-4306-length-10354-cov-3.365278_pt1 | contig 10354 bp, 7 predicted proteins | sample MGYA00519954_ERZ857998 | MGnify/ENA primary metagenome ERZ857998 (study PRJEB31778, sample SAMEA3449424) | human gut metagenome | biome: human gut; feature: human-associated habitat; material: faeces | place: United Kingdom | collected 2010/2012 ...
CATAATAGCTATCTAAAAGAATTTGTTTTAATTCACTAACTAAAGGTAATCTTGGATTTGCTGTTGTACATTGATCTTCAAAAGCTCTATCAGCTAACATATCTACTTTAGCTAAAAATTCTTCTTCTTCTATTCCTGCTTCCTTGAAAGATTTAGGAATATTCATATGAGAATTCATCTCTTTTATCTTTTCAATTAAACTATTAATTCCTTCTTCTTTAGAATCTGCTTTTAGTCCTAGTTTTTTTGCTAATTGATAATATTTCTCATCTGCTATAAAATACTCATATTTAGGGAATGACACAAATTTAGTTGGCTTGCTACTATTGTATCTAATAACATATGGTAATAAAATAGCATTTATTCTTCCGTGTGGTAAATGAAATTCTGCCCCCATTTTATGAGCTAGAGAATGGTTTATTCCTAAGAAAGCGTTTGTAAATGCCATTCCTGCTATTGTACTTGCATTATGCATTCTTTCTCTTGCATTTTTGTTTGTTCCCTCATCATATGCTGTTTTTAAATATTTTACTACTAATTCTGCTGCCTTTTCTGCTAATCCATCTGTATAGTCAGAAGCCATATTTGAAACATATGCCTCGATTGCATGTGTTAAAACGTCCATTCCTGTATCTGCTGTAATTGATTTTGGTAAACTCATTACTAAATCTGGATCTACAATTGCTACATCTGGTGTTAATTCATAATCAGCTAATGGATATTTTTTATTTTTTTCTTTGTCTGTTATAACAGCAAAAGAAGTTACTTCTGAGCCTGTTCCAGAAGTTGTTGGTATTGCTACCATCTTACATTTTTTACCTAATTTAGGGAACTTATAAGTACGTTTTCTAATATCCATAAATTTTAATTTCATTCCTTCTGCATCTGCATCTGGATATTCGTAAAATAACCACATACCTTTCGCTGCATCAATTGGGCTTCCTCCTCCTAATGCTATAACAACATCAGGTTGAAAACTTTCCATTGCCTTTACTCCTCTTTTTATTGTATCAAAAGATGGATCTGATTCTACTTCACTAAATATTTCAGAATGTACATATTGTTGTCTTTTTCTTAAATGATATAATATTTTATCTACATATCCTAATTTTACCATTGATTCATCTGTTACAATAAAAGCTCTTTCTATTTCTGGCATTTTTTCTAAATATTGAATTGCTCCTGCTTCAAAATATATTTTCTCTGGAACCTTAAACCATTGCATATTAACTCTCCTTTTACTTGTTCTTTTAATATTAATTAAATTTACTGAAGATACATTTGCTGTTGTTGAATTTCCACCAAATGATCCGCATCCAAGTGTAAGTGATGGCATATTAGTATTATATATATCTCCTATTGCACCATGAGTTGATGGTGAATTTACAATAATTCTACCTGCCTTCATTTTTTTTGAGAATTTTAAAATGGTTTCTTTATTTTCAGAATGAATAACTGCTGAATGACCTAGTCCTCCAAATTCCAATAATTTTTCTGCTTTACCAATTCCTTCTTCTTCATTTTCTACAATATAGTATGTTAAAACTGGACTTAGTTTTTCTTTTGAAAAAGGATATTCGTTTCCAATCCCTTCTTCGTATACTACTAAAACTTTTGTATCTTCAGGTACTTCAAACCCTGCTTCTTTAGCAATAGTACATGGTGATTGGCCTGGTACATGAGATTTTAATTTATAACCATATTCTTCTGTTTTTTCAAACATACTTTCTTGTAATTTATTTTTTTCTTCTGGACTTACAAAATAACATCCATCTTCTTTCATGAGTTTTTCAAACTCTTCATAAATATCCCTATCTACTAAAACAGCTTGTTCTGATGCGCATATCATTCCATTATCAAAAGCTTTTGATAGAACTAAATCATTAACAGATGTTCTCAACTTTGCTGTTTTATCAATATAGCATGGTACATTTCCTGGTCCAACACCTAATGCTGGTTTTCCACAAGAATATGCTGATTTTACCATTCCTGTTCCACCTGTTGCCAAAATTAAATTGACTCCTGGATGGTTCATTAGTAATCTTGTTGCTAAAATACTTGGTTCTTCTATCCATAAAATGCAATCTTTTGGAGCTCCTGCTTTTACTGCCGCATCTCTCAGAATTTCTGCTGCTTTTGAACTACATTTTTGAGCAGATGGATGAAAACCAAATATAATAACATTTCTTGTTTTTGCTGATATAATAGATTTAAACATTGTAGTTGATGTTGGATTTGTAACCGGTGTTACTCCTGCAATAATTCCAACTGGTTCAGCAATTTCTACATATCCTTCTTCTTCATTTTCTTTTATAATTCCTACAGTTTTTTCATGTTTTATACTATGATAAATATATTCTGTTGCAAACATATTCTTTGTTATTTTATCTTCATAAATTCCTCTGCCTGTTTCTTCTACAGCCATTTTTGCAAGTTCCATATGATGTTCTAGTCCTGCCATAGACATCGCTTTAGTTATATTATCTACTGTTTTTTGATCTAATTTTAAATATTCTTCTGATGCAATTTTAGCTCTTTTTACTAAATCATCAATCATTTTCTCTACTTTTTCTTCTTGGTTTATCTCTTCAGACATAAATTATCCTCCTTTTATTCTTTTGTTTATTCTAACTATTTTTATTATATATTATTAGAATTTTTTGTCAAGAAAAATTATTTATAAGTTTCTATTTTTTATTATAATATTATATAGAATTTTTTCAATTTTAGAACATTACTTTACCATATTAAGAAAAAACCGAAATATTTATTTAAATATTTCGGTTTTTTTCTTATAGGTTGTGCATTTTCAATTCATCTACAATTAAAGAAATGAACTGTGAATTGTTTGGTTTTCCACTGTACTTGTTTATTGTATATCCGAATAATTCTTGGATATACTGCAAATTACCTCTATCACAACATACAGTTATTGCACTTCTAATAGCCCTTTCAACTCTAGCAACTGTTGTATCAAAGCTTTTTGCTACTCTTGGATATAATTCCTTTGTTATAGCTTCTAGCAACTCACTTTCGAAATAGCAAGCTATTATTGCTTCCCTCAAATAATAGAATCCTTTTAAGTTTCTTGGGATTCCAAGTTTTGATAATACTTTTGTAACTTTTGTTTTAATTGCATTATCTTCTTTCAAAACTTCACTTTTGACTTCATTTTCTCCTGAAGCATTGAGGTAGTTATTTAAAACCTTTTCAAATTCACTGTAAAGTTTCCGAGAGATTTTCTCCTTTCTTTCTTCACAAAACTTTCTCAAGTTTTCCTTTTCTTCTTCGCTTATTGTCGACATAAAAGCACTTCCTTTCTAACTATTGGTCTTTGCCTAATAAGCAATTATTATAGTATAATTATTTTTGATTTTTTTCAATTGTCTTTTACAAAAATTGTAAATTATTATATGAAACACTATTATTTTTATATAATAATTTACAAAATGCTTCAAAAAACAAACCATACTAAAATATGATTTGTTTTTATTGTTATTGATTATATAAATATTTTTGTGGATTAACATGGTTACCATTAATTCTGATTTCAAAATGTAAATGAGCTCCTGTTGAATTTCCTGTTGATCCAACCGCTGCTATAGTATCTCCTGCTGAAACCTTTTGCCCTACTGTTACATACATTTTACTTGTATGCGCATACCAAGTTTCAACTCCATCTCCATGGCTAATTTTTACCAAATTCCCATATGAACCACTGTAACTTGCATTAGTTACAATTCCATCTGCGACAACTTTAATTGGCGTTCCTGTAGTAGCTGCTATATCTAATCCTGTATGAGTTGATTTTCTAAGACTACTACTTTCTCCATATCTAGAAGTAATTGTTCCTGATATAGGTTTTAAGGCTAGTTTTATACCATTAACTTCTGGCATTAATTCCTCTTCTTTTTCTTCTTTTTGTTTTTCTATTTTTTCTTTTATCATTTCTTCTGATTCTTGCTTAGCTACTTCTATTTTTGTAGTATTAACTTCATCCTCATTTTGAGTGTATTTTTCTATAATACTCAAATCTAATTCTTTTTCTTCATTATCATCCTTAATTTGTTTAATTAATTCCTCTGCTTCTTCTATTGTATTTACTGAATTTATTTTTTCATTATTAAAAGCTATTTCATAATATTTATATGTTATAAGTAAATTTTCTTGAATTTCATTTATAATTTGGTCATCGTTTGTCTTAAGTGTTCTGTCTACAAGCTTTAACTCATATTCTGGGTTTTCTTTCATTTCAACTGTGTCAATATTTTTTTGACTTGTCGCAACAACTTTATTTTCTATTAATTCTTCTAAAGATTGTTTATTTTGAATAATTCCTAATTCTTTTCCAGATATACTTACTATATAACTTGGTTTATATTTGATTAATATTATCGCGATTATAAAACCAATAGCTATTAGTATGATGTTAAAATACTTTAAAATTTCTTTTGTACAGTATTTTAATTTCCTGTTTAAAATATATATTCACTCTCCTTTTTTTGATTGTATTTAAAACGCGACCAATTTCTATTATACTATATATTTTCCCAAAAATCAAATTATGTATACTTTTTTTGGCTTAATTTGTCTTTTTATAGTAAAAATACTTTTCATAGTTTCCTTTTTTTGCTATTTTTTCTCTTTTTTATTTCTTTTTACTTCATTTTTCTTACTTTTTCTCGTTTGTTTAATACTCAACTATCAATTCAGCAATCATTTTAACCTATAGGTTGCACCTGCATATTTTAGTTTCTGTAAATTTAAACCATAAAATGCTATTATGTTTTAAAAAATAGGAAGGTGATAAAAATGGCTTTAGATTATAGCGTAATCGGTCAAAGAATAAAACAGGCAAGACTTGCTAAAAATTTAACACAAGAAGATTTAGCAGAACAAATTGACATTTCTGTCGCATTTTTAAGCAGAGTTGAAAGAGGAAACTCACATATAAATTTGAAAAGGTTAAATCAGCTATGTAGATTGTTAGATGTTTCAGAAGGTTATATTTTAAATGGTGCTTCTAGCAATTCAACTAACTATTTAGATAAAGAATTTTCAGAATTACTAAAAGGTTGTTCTTCTGAAAAACAAAGACTTATTTATGATATAGCAAAAGTAATTGCAGAATCTGATAATAATGATGATTAATAATAATTGAAGTTATAAAATAAATGTGGACACAAAATGTTTACATTTATTTTTTTTATTTTGATTGATAATGTTTTTATGATATGTTATTATAATAAATGATTAATTAGTAAATAATATAATTATATGAGGAGGTAAATTATGAAATTTGAACAATGGAAAGATTTTAAAAAGGGAGATTGGGAATCAGAAATTAATGTAAGAGATTTTATTCAAAAGAATTATACGCCTTATGAGGGAGATAGTTCTTTCTTAACAGGAACAACAGAAAAAACAAAAAAGCTTTGGAACGAAGTTCTTGATCTTTACAAAAAAGAACACGATTCAGAAGGTGGAGTTCTTGATATAGATACAAAAACAATATCAACTGTTGCTTCTCATGAGGCTGGTTATATTGATAAAGATTTAGAAGATATAGTAGGACTTCAAACTGATAGTCCTCTAAAAAGAGCTATAATGCCATTTGGTGGTATAAGAATAGTTGAGAAATCTTGTGAAGCATATGGAAGAAAAGTAGATGAAGAAGTAGAAGAAATTTTTCATAAATATAGAAAAACTCATAATGATGGAGTATTTGACGTATATACACCAGACATAAGAGCTGCTAGAAGTTCTCATTTAATTACAGGTCTTCCTGATGGTTATGGTCGTGGAAGAATTATAGGAGATTATAGAAGAGTTGCGCTTTATGGTGTTGATATTTTAATAGATGAAAAGAAACAAGAATTAAATGTTTTAGATGTTGATGAATTAACAGAAGACATAATTCGTGAAAGAGAAGAAATCAGCGAACAAATTAAAGCTTTGAATGCCTTAAAAATTATGGCTTCTAAATATGGATTTGATATTTCTCAACCTGCAAAAAATAGTATAGAAGCTGTTCAATGGTTATACTTTGGATATTTAGGTGCTATTAAAGATCAAAATGGTGCTGCTATGAGTATTGGTAGAACTTCTACTTTCTTAGATATTTATTTTGAAAGAGATTTAAAAAATGGTACTATTACTGAAGAAGAAGCTCAAGAAATTATGGATCATTTTGTTATGAAATTAAGATTAGTTAGATTTCTTAGAACTCCTGAATATAATGAATTATTTAGTGGAGACCCTGTATGGGTAACAGAAAGTATTGGTGGTATGGGAATTGATGGTAGAACTTTAGTTACAAAAAATTCTTTTAGAATTTTACACACATTAGAAAATTTAGGACCTGCTCCTGAACCAAATTTAACTGTATTATGGTCAACTAGACTACCTGAAGGATTTAAAAAATTCACCACTGATTTATCTATAAAAACTTCTTCAATTCAATATGAAAATGATGATTTAATGAGAATAACTTTAGGAGATGATTATGGAATCGCTTGCTGTGTTTCTCCTATGAAAATTGGAAAACAAATGCAATTCTTTGGTGCTAGGGCAAATTTAGCTAAAACTTTACTATATGCAATTAATGGTGGAAAAGATGAAAAAACTGGAAAACAAGTAACTCCAAAATTCGAACCTATTACTTCTGAATATTTAGATTATAATGAAGTAATGGATAAATTTAATCAAATGATGGATTATGTAGCAAAAATTTATATTAAAGCTTTAAATGCTATTCATTATATGCATGATAAATATTCTTATGAAGCAATTGAAATGGCTTTACACGATAGAGAAATTTATCGTACAATGGCTTGTGGAATTGCTGGTTTATCTGTAGTTGCAGACTCTTTATCTGCTATTAAATATGCAAAAGTTAAAGTTATTAGAGATGAAACAGGTTTGGCTGTTGATTATGAAATAGAAGGTGACTTCCCAAAATTCGGTAATGATGATGATAAAGTTGATCAAATTGCTGTTGATATAGTAAAGAATTTTATGGATAAATTAAGAAAACATCAAACTTATAGAAATTCTACTCATACTTTATCTATCTTAACAATTACTTCAAATGTAGTTTATGGTAAAGCAACAGGAAATACTCCTGATGGTAGAAGAGCTGGCGCTCCATTTGGACCTGGTGCAAACCCTCTTCATGGAAGAGACACTAATGGTGCATTAGCAGTTATGAATTCAATTGCTAAATTACCATTTGATTCTGCTCAAGATGGAATTTCTTATACATTTTCTATTACTCCAGGAACTCTTGGAAAAACAGAAGAGGAACGTGTAAACAATTTAGTAAATATGCTTGATGGATATTTTACACAAACAGGTCATCATATTAATGTAAATGTTTTTGATAGAAGTCTATTAGAAGATGCAATGGAACACCCTGAAAAATATCCTCAATTAACAATAAGAGTTTCAGGATATGCAGTTAATTTTGTTAAATTAACAAGAGAACAACAATTAGATGTAATTAATAGAACAATACATGAAAAAATTTAAAATATTTTGTTCTTAAGTAAGGAGCATTTAAATGGAAGAAAAAGATTTAAGATATTATGCTAAAGTTCATTCTGTTGAATCTTTTGGTACAGTAGATGGACCGGGTATTCGTTTTGTACTTTTCTTACAAGGTTGTCATTTACAATGTAAATATTGTCACAATAGAGATACTTGGGATATGAAAGGTGGTAGTTACAAATCTTTAGATGATATATTTAATAAAATAATGAACTACAAGAACTATATCTTCCCTAATGGTGGCGTTACTATTACTGGTGGTGAACCTCTTTTACAAGCCAAATTTATTTTCGAACTTTTTTCAAAGTTAAAAGAACAGCATATCCATACTTGTATTGATACATCTGGAATGGTTGCTTTAACAGAAGATATTAAAAAGGTTTTATCTGTAACCGATTTGGTTTTATTAGATATTAAACACATTGATGATGAAAAGTGTAAAAATTTGGTTGGAAAATCAAATAAACTTGAATTAGAATTTGCAAAATATCTGAGTGATAATAATATAAAAATGTGGATTAGACAAGTTTTAGTTCCTGGATATACAGATGATAAAGATGATTTATTGAAATTAAAGAATTTTATTTCTACATTAAAAACTGTTCAAAAAGTTGAATTGCTACCTTATCATAATCTTGGAAGATATAAATGGAAAAAACTTGGTATTACTTATCCTTTGGAAGGTGTTTCTCCTGCTAGTGATGAAGATGTAGAAAAAGCAAAAAATATTTTGGGAATTTAATAACTTAAGTATTTTTATAATATAAAAAAAGAGTTAATATTAGATATTTTCTAACTTAACTCTTTTTTTGTTACATTCCTAATAATTTTAATTCAACATTTTCTTTTTTATATTTTCCATTTTCTAATTTATACGTGACGAATGTATCTTCGGCATAAAAGGGAAAAATTAATTTATCAAAAGCCTTTTGAGACATTTGTAGCAACTCTCTTAAAAACTTGATATTCTCCTTGAAATACATATCAAAACTCCTTTTTCTCTTTAATATGTATTTCGGGAAATATCTTAAGAAAGTTGTCATAACCAGCTATGTATCGACATTTATCAACGGTCTATAATGAAAGTAGAAAGGGGGTGATAAAATATGGCTCATCCGACAGTTATTGCTAAAGAACTCAATATTTTAAACCGCTATTGCAAACAGTTGCGTATACTGGAAGATTATTTGACACAGTATGAAGAGGGGAATTTTTCTCCCAGAATACTAATGGCAGGGAAAACAAGCAACGAAAAAATTGACCAGCTTGGTAGAACAATGGATATAGATGTAAAGGCATATATACGGGAGCTTTTCGAAAATGAGTGGATAAAAGAATATGGTTCAGAACAGAATCTTTTAGAGAACGCACCGGATGTTCTCAAAATTAAAGGTGATCTCTCTGAATTGATTGTTGCTATCCAACATAAAAGAAAAATGTATTATGACTGGAAAGACAAAGTACTGTTTATCGCAGAGAAAAAAGGAAATCTCAGATTAATGCCAATGCATCCACCAGCGCAGAAAATCCATGGTGTCTGGATGGACTGTGTAGTGTACGGTAAGAGAAGGTTTCACAGATATTCTTCACCGGAAAAGGCAGCAGATTATGAACTGAAATATCCTGATGCAGCTGATTATGGTTTAAACGGTTATCTTAATTATACGATTTATTCCAGCGATGAAATTAAGGCTGCTGAAACTGTCATTCTGGATTACTTAGAATCCAACAAAAAGTACTTAAAAAGTTACAATCCTATCCTCCATTAAACACGACTGGGCGTGTATAAAGAGACCACTAAGCTCAGTGCGTACTGCTTATGTTACATAACATAGGCGGTGGCTGGTAAATATATTACATATTAATCAGAGTACATAATAATGTACTGTGGTGTGTAGTAACCATTGTCAACGCACACCTTACAACTCAATATGTTTTCCGTCCACAGACGGGCAAATATTAATTATGTTAGCCCGTCAACGATGCGGGCGGAAAGGACGTTTTATGAGTCAACAATTAAATAATGAGTCACAGAAAAGGTACAGAAACAAGGCATATTTCGCAAATACTGACAAACCTCGGACGGATGTTTCTCAGATTATTACCTCGCTGGAACAGGATTTTTCCTCATTTCTTAAACAAGATGAAAACCGGTATCAGGAATATTTACGAACTATGGCACGCTTCCATAAATACAGCGTTAATAACACTATGCTAATTTTTTTGCAGCGGCCAGAAGCAAGTTATATCAATAGTTATTCAGGCTGGAAATCTGTTGGAAGAATGGTCAAAAAAGGAGAAAAAGGAATCCGGATCATTGCACCCGTTACGATCAAAGTTCAGAAGGAAGCAGAAAATGATTCATCAAATCTGGAAAAAATCGAAGAAAAGGTCATTGCATTCCGCACAGCATATGTATTTGATCTGTCGCAGACTGAGGGGAAGGAACTGCCACTGCTGAATAACAAGGAGCTGATCGGTAATGTTTCGCAATATGCCAAAATCATGGACGCTATCAGACAGATAGCTCCTGTTCCTATCCAGTTTGGTGAAATCAGTTCGGAAACTAAAGGCTATTATGATTATACGAACCGTATAATTATGATTCGAGATGGAATGAGTGAACTGCATACAGTCAAAACGGCAATCCATGAACTTACACATGCCTTGCTACATTCGGACAAAAATATCGGCAAAAATTCCTATGTAAAAGAAACCGAAGCTGAATCTGTAGCATATGTAGTGTGCAATGCATTGGGACTGGACACAGAGGAATACAGTTTTCCGTATCTTGCCAGTTGGAGTG
>ERZ857998.4309-NODE-4309-length-10345-cov-3.913994_pt1 | contig 10345 bp, 6 predicted proteins | sample MGYA00519954_ERZ857998 | MGnify/ENA primary metagenome ERZ857998 (study PRJEB31778, sample SAMEA3449424) | human gut metagenome | biome: human gut; feature: human-associated habitat; material: faeces | place: United Kingdom | collected 2010/2012 ...
CCCGCCGTTACGAATCCATCCGTATCTGCTACAACCCCTTCTCAAACCGCCCCCTCCGGCGAGAATAGCAGCTCCGGGTCTTCTTCGTTTTCCGCAGGAAGTGTGCAATTGACGTTGGATGCTGCAAAACAAGCTGCGTTGAACGATGCCAAACTGGCCGCTGCCGATGTGACTTTTATTGAGGAACATGCGGATTATGACGACGGCACGCCGGTATATGATTTGTCGTTTGTGAACGGTACCAATCGATATGAATATGAAATCGACGCCAACACCGGTGCTGTGCGCAGCAAGGAGGTACAGCCCATCAATAGCCAGAATGCAACGGTGTCCGGAACGGATATCGGCGTAGATCAGGCAAAAACGATTGCTGCCCAGCAAGCAGGTTTTGGGGTGAATGATGTCGTTTTTTCCAAAACAAAGTTGGAACGGGACGATGGTTTATATGTTTATGAGATCGAGTTTTACAAAGATGGTGCGGAGTATGATTGTACCATTAACGCGGCAAATGGCAGCGTGCTTGAATATGAGGTAAACTGATCGTTTCATCATTCCCGCTGATCCGCTTTTGTTTCATCGTTTTTGACATGTTCCGTGGTTTTGCGTTTGCTGTGATGGTTTGCCGGGCGTTTGTTTGAAGAGAATTTGGGCAGTGTAACCGGCGGTACGGTATTGCAATACGCATTTGTGTCACAATATGGAATGCCGAAAAAACAATTGTTTGCTTGCACGATTGGAGCCAAATGAAAAAAGTTTTGTTTTGTGACAAAGTTACAGAATAAAATTTTTGTGTGGTGTATCATAAAGACGTAATCGAAACATATTAATAAAAAGAACGGAGGATGTCTTATGGCAACCATTACCATTGATAAAAACAATTTTGAAGAAGAAGTAGTGAATAGTACAAAACCCGTGCTGCTCGATTTTTGGGCAAGCTGGTGCGGCCCGTGCCGCATGGTTTCTCCGATTGTGGATGAAATCGCACAGGAACACCCGGAGATCAAAGTGGGTAAAGTCAACGTGGATGAGCAGCAGGAACTTGCAGCAGCCTTTTCGGTGATGAGCATTCCCACACTGTTTGTGCTCAAAGACGGCAAGATCGTCAAACAAGCTACCGGCGCTCGTCCAAAAGAACAAATCCTGGAAATGTTGAAATAAGCAGTAAAAACAGGTAACAAAACAGAAGCCCGACGGAACATCAATCCGTCGGGCTTCTGTTTATAATTGAAATTTTCAGCGATTGTGTTCTACCCTTCCTTGGCACAGCTTTGGGCTTTTCCATCATTGTCTTCTTGCGGTTGTGTGTGGGGTGTGTTTTGTGTTTGTGGAGGGGCAAAGGCTTGTTTTTGCTCGGCAGCCCACTTGCAGAACAACGCCTGAGAATGGATGGGCGGTGCGTCGTTTTGTACACGACGATATGCACCGTTGGCGCACAGCTCCCGCGCTTGGCAGTTGTCGCGCAGCATGGTTTGAAACATGGTTGCAATGTTGTTTCGGATTTGCGCATCAAGGATCGGTACCGCAGCTTCCACGCGCCGCTGCGTGTTGCGTGTCATAAGATCGGCAGAGGCAATATAGATTTCTTGTCGCGGGAGGGGACCGAACAGATAGATTCGGGAATGTTCCAAAAATCGCCCCACGATGCTGATCACACGAATCTTGTCGGTTTTTCCGGCAATGCCGGGTTGCAGGCAACAAATCCCCCGTATGATCATATCGATTTGCACGCCGGCTTTTGAGGCTTCGATCAGTCGGTCGATGATTGCTTTATCCGTCAGCGCGTTCAGTTTGAATCCGATGTAGGCGTCTTCCCCATTTTTTGCATGTTCGATTTCTCGGTCAATTTTCTCCAAAACACGATTTTGCAGACAATGCGGCGCTACCATCAGTTTTCGGCAGGATGTCACGGTTTCTCCCAACGCCAGCGCGCGAAACACATCGGCGGCATCGGCGCCGATCTCCTCGTTGGCGGTCAAAAGACAGTAATCGGTATATAAACGTGCCGTTTTTTCGTTATAATTTCCCGTGCCGATCTGTGTGTAATATTCAATCTGATCTCCGATGTGGCGCGTAATCAGGCATATTTTGGAGTGCACTTTGTAGCCGTCCAAACCATACATCACTTGACACCCTGCTTTTTCCAGACGGCGTGACCACTCGATGTTGTTTTCCTCGTCAAAGCGGGCTGCGCTGCGCGCCTCCATGCCAAACGCGCGCACGAGCTTCTGCTCGCCGACCATCTCCTCCAGATACGCCGTCTGCTGCCCGCGCAGGCGCGACTGCGCCGTAAAGAGCGTTTTCGTCCGCCCGGTGATGAATTTTGCCGCAAACAGCGACAGCGGCGTGAGCAGCACGACCACCAGCGCGATACGCCAGCTCAGGCGGAGCATGATGACGAGCGTGCAGAGAATGGTCAAAGCGCCCGTAAAGAACTGTGAAAAGCCGAGCACCAGCCCATCCGAGAGCTGGTCGGCGTCGGCGATGATGCGGCTGAGCGTATCGCCGGACGGGTGCGCGTCCAGATACGACAGCGGCAGCCGCTGGAGCTTTGCAAACGCCTGACGGCGCACGTCGCGCGTCACGCAGAAGCAGATGCGGTTGTGAATGGCCGTCATGACCCACTGCAAAATTGCCGTCAGACCGGCAAGCACGGCGATTCTGACCGCCAGCGTACTGACGGCGGCAAAATCGACCTGTCCGGGGCCGACGATCTGGTCGATCGCGTCGCCGACCAGAATGGGGATATAGAGCGTGCCCGCTACGCTGGCCGCGGCCAGCAGCAAGGATGCAAGCAGCAGCGGCAGATACCGCCCGAGACTTTTTAACACGCGCCGCAGCGCCCAGGAGGATGTATGCTTCATGATGCACTCGCCTCCCCCTTCTCCTGCGACCGGCAGATTTCCTGATAGACCGGGCAGGTCTGCTGCAGCTGTGTATGCGTGCCGAGTCCGGCCATATGGCCGTCGTCGAGCACAACGATCTTGTCTGCGTGCCGGATAGACGACACGCGCTGCGAGATCAGCACGACTGTGGGTTTCCACGGAAGCTTCGACAGCGCCTTGCGCAGCGCTGCGTCCGTCGCGAAGTCCAGCGCGGAGGCGCTGTCGTCCAGAATGAGAAGTTCGGGCCTGCGTACAAGCGCGCGGGCGATGGTCAGCCGCTGGCGCTGGCCGCCGGAGAAATTGCGCCCGCCTGGCTCGACCGCCGCGTCCAGCTGGCCCTTCTTATCCTGCACGACGCCATCCGCCTGCGCTGCGCGCAGCGCGTCCCAGAGCGCCTCGTCGGACGCGTCCGCATTGCCCCAGCGAAGATTCCCCCGGATGGTGCCGGAGAAGAGCAGCGCCTTCTGCGGCACAACGCCGATGCGCGTCCGAAGCGCCTGCAATTGAAGCGTTTTCACATCCTCGCCCCGCACGAGCACCTGTCCGTCTGTCGCGTCATAGAAGCGGGGGATCAGATTTGCCAGCGTCGATTTGCCGGAGCCTGTGCCGCCGATCACGCCAATCGTCTCGCCGGGCGCGGCACAGAAGCTGATATCGGTCAGCGCATCCGCGCCTGCCTGCGGATAGCGGAAGCTGACGTGCCGGAATTCCAGCTCCGCCTCTCCCGCGCCGTCCGGCAGCGCGTCCGCGCCGCTCACCATGCTGGACTTCGTGTCCAGCACCTGCGAAATGCGGCCCGCGCAGGCGGCGGATTTTGTGATGTTCAGGATCAGATTGGCAAACTTGATCAGCTCGACCAGGATCTGCGACATATAGTTATAAAGCGCGATCAGCTGGCCCTGCGTGATCGCGCCCTCGTTCACGCGGACGCCGCCCACGCGCAAAATCGCGACAATGGCCAGATTGATGATCACATACGTCAGCGGATTGAGAAGTGCGGAAAGCTTTCCGACGAACTGCTGCGCGGAAAACAGATCGCCGGTTTTCTCCGCGAAGCTTTCCGTCTCTGTCTGTTCGCGGGTAAAGGCGCGGATGACGCGCACGCCGGACAGATTTTCCTGCGCCGCACCGGTCACGCCGTCGAGCTTCGTCTGCACGCGCCGGTAGAGCGGAATGCAGCTGAGCATGATGGCAAACACAACGGCAAAGAGCACCGGGATGGCCACGGCGAAGATAAGCGCCGACTTTGTGTCGATGGTAAAGGCCATGAGCATCGCGCCGAAAACCACGATGGGCGAACGCAGCAGCAGGCGGAGCGTCAGATTGAGGCCCGTCTGCACCTGATTCATGTCGCTCGTCATGCGCGTGACGAGCGTGGCCGTGCCGAGCCGGTCAAGCTCGGCGTAGGACAGCGACTGGATGTGCGCAAAAAGCGCACGGCGCAGGCTGCCCGTCGCGCCGGTCGCGGCCTTGGCGGAAAAATACTGCGCGCACGTGGCGCTGGCAAAGCCGCACAGGCCGAGTCCGACCAGCACAAGGCATTTTTTCAGGATATACGCCGTATCGCCGGACGAAATGCCGACGTCGATGATATCCGCCATGATGAGCGGCACCAGAAGCTCAAACGCGGCCTCGAGCAGCTTGAAGCACGGGGCCAGGATCGCCTGCAGGCGGTAGGGCCGCAGGTAAACAAGCAGTTTTTTCATGGGGTGTTTCTTCTCTTTCTTCTGCTATTCAATGGATTTGAGCGCCTGCGACATATCGATTGTGCGGATCTTCCGCCGCAGGGCAAGATTGACAAGCAGACCGAACACCAGCGTCAGCGCGGCCGAGATGAGATAGCTCAGCGGCGCGACGCGCACATCGAAGCACATGAGATCGATCTTGATCTGTCCCATGACATACGCGTGCAGCAGCTTTCCCATCGGAAGGCCCACAAGCGCGCCGAGGACGGTCAGGATGATGTTCTCGCGGAAGACGTAGCGGTTCGTCTCGCCGTCGTAGAAGCCAAGCACCTTGATGGTCGCGATCTCTCGTTCGCGTTCGGTGATGTTGATGTTCGTGAGGTTATACAGCACGATGAATGCCAGCGCTGCCGCGCCCAGCACGACGACCAGCACGATATATTGCAGGCTTTGCATCATCGTCGCCACACGGCTGCGGAAATCAAGGCTGAGGGTAACTGCCGCCGCGTTTTTCGCGCCCGCGAGCGCTGCGGAGGCCGCCTGCGCGTCCTCGTCCGTCTGATAGTTGACCCATGCGGCCTCGTATCCGGGCGCTTCGCCGAAGACGTCCTGCCAGGTAGTCTGCGTCAGATAGACGTAATTATAAACATAGTTTTCAAACACAGCCTCGACGGTCAGCTCCGTCCGGCGCATATCGCCCGTCTGCAGGGTGATGGTATCGCCCGCCGACAGGCGCAGCGCCTGCGCAAGGCCCCGGCTGATGATGCAGCCGCCGTCCTGCGGGTAGGGGATCGGCGTTTTCTCCTGCGTGTGCAGGTCGATAAAGCCGTCCACGCTGCCCGATTCCGGGCAGACGACGTTTGTGGTCTTGACCGTGCCGCCGGCAGAAGCGTCCAGACTTTTTTCCGCGACAAACAGACAGCCCTCCGCGCCGCTTTTCTCGCAGACGGCGAGGAAGTCCTCGCGTTCGCTGCCGCTCAGCGCGTGCTGGAAGGTCACGGCGGCGTCATAGCGGGTGATCTCGTCGTATTGATAGTCGACGACGCTGCTGATGGAGTCCTGAATGCCGAAGCCCGTGATGAGCAGCGCCGTACAGCCGCCGATGCCAATCATCATCATGACCATGCGCTTTTTAAAGCGCAGGATGTTTCGGATGGAGACTTTGTGCAGGAAGGGGAGTCGGTCCCAGATCAGCGGGAGGCGTTCAAGCAGAATGCGCTTGCCCGCCTTCGGCGCTCTGGGGCGGATCAACTCCGCTGCCGGCTTCTGCAGTTCGGCGTGTACGACGTACCACGTTGTGCCGAGCGCACACAGCAGATACGCACCCGACGAGACGAGCGCCAGCGGCCAGTCAAAGGCATACAGGATGCTGGTAAAGCCGTACATGATGTTATAGGCATGCCAGATCATCTTCGGCAGGAAATACGAGCCTGCCGCAATGCCGAGCACACAGCCGAGAACCGAGGCGATCCCGGCATAGAGGAAATATTGAGACAAGATCGCGCCGTTGGAATACCCCAGCGCCTTTAAAACGCCCGCCTGCGTCCGCTGCTCGTCGACCATGCGGGTCATGGTCGTGATGCAGACCAGCGCGGCCACGGCGAAGAAAAACAGCGGGAACACCCGTGACACGCCGCGCACGATATCGGAATCGCTCTCAAAGCAGGCATAGCCGACGTTGCTGCTGCGATCCAGCACGAACACGTCCGGGTTTTCGAGCTTTTCCAGTTCGTCCTCGCCGTCGCGGTAGTCCTGCTCGGCATCGGCCAGCTTTTGTTCACCGTCGGCCAGCTCCTGCTCGGCGTCGGCCAGCTTCTGATCGCCGTCTGTGATCTCCTGCTTTGCGTCAGCCAGCTCCTGCTCGGCGTCGGAGATCTTCTGTTCTGCTTCGGCCTTACCTGTGTAATAATCCGCCCAGCCGTCTTTGAGTTCCTGTTTTGCGTCTTCCAGCTCCTGCCGGCCGTCTTCCAGCTCCTGCTTCGCATCTTCCAGTTCCTGCTGCTTTTCTTCCAGCGTTTTTTTCGCCTCGTCCAGCTTTTTCTGGTTTTCCGCGAACGCCTCGTTCGCCGCGTCTGCCGCCAGATCCAGCTGATTCTCATTGTCGGCCAGAGCGTTCTTGCCCTCGTCCAGCTGCGCCTGCGCCGCTGCAAGCTGCCCACGCGCCGCCGCGATCTGCGCTTTGGCCGCCTCCGCCGCCTCCGGCGACATCGCTCCTGCGGAAACCGCAGCGTCTATCTGCGCCTCCTGTTTGTCGAGCGCGGCTTTCTGCGCGTCTAACTGCTGCTGCTGCTCGGCAAGCGTTTCGCGTGCTTTCTGGAGCTTCGCGAAAGCGAAGCTCATCTCGTTCTCGGCCTGTTTCTTTTCTTTTTCAAATTTGGCGGCGTTTTCCTCATAGGTCTGCTTCGCGTCGGCCAGCTTTTTTTCGCCGTCTGCCAGCTCCTGTTCGCCATCGGCCAGCTTCTGTTCATTTTCCTCGATCGTCCGCTGCCCATCCACCAGCTTCTGGTATGCGTCGGCCAGTTCCTGCTCCGCCTCCTGCTTTGCGTCGGCCAGAGAAACAACGCCGTCAGCATACGTCTGATGCGCGTCTTCCAGCTCCTGCTTCGCGTCGGCAAGCTCCTGCTTTGCATCGGCCAACTCCTGCTGCTTTTCATCCAGCGTTTCACGCGCGTCGGAGAGCGTCTGCTTGGCCTCTTCATAGAGGCGATCGCTGCGCCCATAAGCCGCGCTCTCGGCAAGCTGCGTGACCCACGGCTCCGCCTCGTCTATACAGGCGGTATACGCATCGGAATAGACCTCACCCTGCCGGTCAGCCAGCCGCAGATAGAGCGACGTCTCATAATCCAGTGCAAACGCCTCCGGCAGAATGTACACAAACGACGAAAGCGTTCCGCTGCCGATGGAGGTGCCGCCGCGTTCATAATTGATGTATAAGACGCTCTTGGCGATGCCGACGATGGTGAATTCCCGGCGGTTGAAGCCGTCCAGCGTATCTTCGTCGTTCTCTTCCGTCAGAACGACTGTTTTTCCGAGATCCTTTTCGGAATACAGCAGCCCGTCAGCCAGACATTCCTCCGCCGTCTGCGGAAATCTTCCACATTTTAAGCCCGGCAAGTCGATCTGCTCAGGCAGCGACAAAAATCTGCACGGCTTCGCCGCCCCATCTGCGACGGAGGCCAGCGCGTCCGCACTCTTTTCCCCCTCGCAGGCCGCCACGCGCGCATCGGCGGCGAGCGCTTCCGCGTCCGTTTCGTCAAAGCCGACCGTGCTGACGAGGCGGAAATCATACATCCGGTGCGCCTCGGCATAGTCGTCAAGCGTATGTACCATTGCGGTCTTTGTCAGCCGCAGGCCGCAGAAAAATCCCACGCCCAGCGCGACGATCGCCGCGATCGCCAGAAACCGGGTGAGACTGCTGCGGATCTGGCGCATTGTCAGTTTCAGCATACCCGTCACCATTCGATGCTTTCCACCGGCACGGGCGCTGCGTTTTGCCGCACGTCGGTGATCTGGCCGCTTCTGACGCGGATGACGCGGTCGGCCATGGCGGTCAGGGCGGAATTGTGCGTAATAATCACGACGGTCATGCCGTTTTCCCGGCTCTGCTTCTGCAAAAGCGCAAGGATCTGCTTGCCGGTCTGGTAGTCAAGCGCACCGGTCGGCTCGTCGCACAGCAGCAACTGCGGCCGTTTGGCCAGCGCCCGCGCGATGGCCACGCGCTGCTGCTCGCCGCCGGAGAGCTGGGCGGGGAAATTCTGCATCCGCTCGCCGAGGCCGACCTGCCGCAGAACTTCGTCTGCCGGGATGGGATTTTTACAAAGCTGGCCCGCGATCTGCACGTTTTCCAGCGCCGTCATATTGGGCAGCAGATTATAGAACTGGAACACAAAGCCGACCTCATGCCGGCGGTAGGCCGTCAGCTGCCTACGGTCAAACCCCGACACATCCTCGCCCGCCAGCAGCACATGGCCGCTCGTCAGCCGATCCATGCCTCCGAGAATGTTTAAAAGCGTCGTCTTGCCCGCGCCGGACTGCCCGACGATCACGCAGATCTCCCCCTCCGCGATTGTAAACGAGGCATCCTTCAGCGCGTCGATGCACACATCGCCCATCCGATAGGTCTTGCAGACATGATCGAACAACACAAAATTCTGCACACAGAACCCCTCCTGTATTTTTTCTAAAAGTATATTATGGCATACTGTTTTCTGTTTTGCTTGAATAATCCATGAACGCCGGGCTTGAAAATACTTTTTCTTGCTTTTGCCGCAGAACGATGGTACTATTAAATCGAAAAAACTATAGGGAAGCTCTGATTCAATGACCGAGAGCATTCGGCGAGAGATTTTGGCCCAAGACATCGGATCAGAGGTTCCCTGACAGGAAAAGGAGCGGTCCTTTTGGCAAAACAGATCACGCGGATCGTGCTGACTGGCGGGCCTGCCGCGGGCAAGACGACGCTTATCAGCCGCATTCTCAAGGAATTCAAGCAGGACGAGGGCTGGAAGGTCATTACCATCCCTGAAACTGCGACGGAGCTGATCTCCGGCTTCGGCATCAAGCCCTTCGGCGGGTGCGTGTCCATGCTGGATTTTCAGGATTTTGTCGTTTCCGACCAGCTGCACAAGGAGCAGCTGGCGCTCAAGGCGGCACAGATGGTGCCGGAGGAGCACGTCATCGTGCTGTACGACCGCGCGCTCTTCGATGACAAGGCCTATATCTCCGACGAGGAGTTCCGGCAGGTGCTCGCGCGCTTCGGCCTGACCGAGCAGCAGGCGCTTTCCCACTACGATACCGTCCTGCACCTCGTCTCCTGCGCCAAGGGCGCGGAGTTTGCCTATAATTTCGGCAACGAGGCGCGCTACGAGCCGCTGGAGCTTGCGCGGGAAAAGGACGATCTGACGCTGCGCGCATGGCGTGCGCACCCGAATCTGCACGTGATCGACAATTCCGTCGATTTTGAGGACAAGATCGCGCGCGGCCTGCGCGCCGTCTATGAAGCGCTCGGCAGGCCCACGCAGCAGGAGGCCTGGCACAAGTATCTCATCGCGCTGCCCACGCTCCAGACGCTCGAGCAGACGTATCACGCCGCCAGCATCGACATGATGCAGACCTATCTGACCCGCGCCAACCCCAACATCGTCCGCCGCGTCCGCCAGCAGAAAAACGGCGGGGATTATCTCTATTTCTACACGGAAAAGCGCACGACCGGCTCCGGCCAGTGGGAGACGGAAAAGCCGATCTCCGAAAAGGAATACATCCGTTATCTCATGGAAGGCGACACGAGCCTGCACACCGTCCACAAGACGAAGTACCGCTTCGTATATAACGGCTGCCGGTTCGAGATTGATGTCTACCCGTTCTCGCAGGACCGGGCCATCATGCGTGCCGCATTGCCGGAAAATGCCCCCGTGCTTACCGCGCCGCCCGAGATCACCGTCCTGCGCGAGGTCACCGGCGACCCCGCCTACAAAAACCGCCAGCTGGCGAAAAATCAGAGACTGTAAAAGCTGCCGCCCGCGTTCAGTTCCATCGAACGCGGGCGGTGTGTTTTGTGAAAGGGGCGTTCCGGTGTGCCTCCGGCGGCCCATTCTTTTCCGTCTTGCTGGAATAGAATGGGAAGAAAAGAGGCGCTGGTTACGGTTTGGTGCGTCCTGCGGGCGGACAGAGTCGTCCTCCACTACGGAGATACGGGGAGAGTAAAGCCTTGACGTAGGGGCCGACGACTCTGTCGGCCCAATGAGAAGTTACGAATTCGCCGAGGATTTCAGTAAAAGC
>ERZ857998.4310-NODE-4310-length-10344-cov-3.478181_pt1 | contig 10344 bp, 9 predicted proteins | sample MGYA00519954_ERZ857998 | MGnify/ENA primary metagenome ERZ857998 (study PRJEB31778, sample SAMEA3449424) | human gut metagenome | biome: human gut; feature: human-associated habitat; material: faeces | place: United Kingdom | collected 2010/2012 ...
CCAAAGGCAATCAGAAACATCGCCCGCCGGAAAGACTCTTTCCCCGTCTGCACGGGTGCATTCCCCCTTTATGCCGTTCTATACTCCGTTACATCCTATCGCATTTCGCCCAAAAAAGCAAGGGAGGCACGCCGGCAGCCCGGTGCGCCTTGGAAAATCATCCCTTTGCCGCCTCAGCTTCCCGTGGAGCGGTAATGCCGCACGCCCCAGTACCACACCCGTACCATCACCCCGAAAAACACCGCTCCGGCCAGGGGCGCAAGCAGCGCCGCGCCATAGGACGCGCCCCATAGCCGCTTGTCCAGTACCCAGCTCACGGGCAGGTGCATGCACAGGGCGAAGGGCGCCACAAAGGTGAACAGCAGCCGCAGGGGCCGGGGGAAGAAGGAGAGCATCCCCCGGTGCAAGAGGCGGCCCCGCAGGAGCAGCCCCTGCAGGATGGGCCGGCCGTCGGGCAGCAATCCCCCGGCGCATCCAAAGAGCAGGACCCCAAAGAGCAGGACCCAAAAGAGCAGGGGGAGCCTGCTTTGCAGCAGGATCCCCCGAAGGAGCCGGAGCCGACCGCGCCGTCTCAGCAGACCGAGCCGGCGCAGCCGCCTCAGACGGCGCCTGACCAGCCGGTGCAGCCTGTGCAAAGCTGCACGCTTGTTGTCGAATGCAGCACGGTGCTCGGCCACATGGACGAGCTAGACCCGGACAAGCAGGAGCTCATCCCCTCTGACGGTGTGCTGCTGCAGACCGAGGTCGTCATCGAAGAGGGGGACACGGCCTACGACGTGCTCGAGCGCGCCGCCAGGGAGGCCAACATGCACCTGGAGAGCTCTGTCACCCCCGGCTACGGCTCGGTCTATATCGAGGGCATTGCAAACCTGTATGAATTTGACTGCGGCAGCCTCTCGGGATGGATTTATTTTGTCAACGGCGAGAGCTTTTCCCACAGCGCGTCGCAGCAAACGGTGCAGGCGGGGGACGAGGTGGCCTTTCGATACACCTGCGATTTGGGAGAAGACCTCAAATAAAAAAGCCCCTGGAAAGGGGTCTGTGCAGGGCAAAAATCCTCTTCAAGGCGGTTTTTTGCCCTGCGCGGGAAAACTTCCTTTCCCGGAAAATGGGCCTCGGGAGGGCTTTTTGGCTCCCCTGACGCGCCCAAAAAGGATTTGACGGAAAGGGGTGGCAAAATGGTTGTCCTGATTGGGGGAGAAAGCCACGTCGGCAAAACGCTGTTTGCCCACCGGCTCATGCTGCGCACCGGCATTCCCTACACCAGCCTTGACCATCTCAAAATGGGCCTGATTCGGGCGGGAAAGGCCTGCTTTACGGCGCTTTCGCCAGACGAGCAGATTGCCCGGGAAATGTGGGGCATCGTAAAGGGTATGGCGGAGACCTGCCTGGAAAACGGGCAGGACATCATCTTGGAGGGCTGCTACCTGCTGCCGGAGGATGTGGCGCCCCTGCAGGGGCCGCACACGCAGGCGCTCTTTCTCACCTTTTCCGACCGGTATCTTGCCAAATCGGCCCCTCTGCTGCGCAGCATGGAAAACGTCATCGAACGCAGGAAATTCCCCATGCCGCCCCAGACGCCTGAGCAGGTGCGCCGGACGGCGCTGCGGCATGCGGCGCTCAGACGTCGCTGCGAGGCGGCCGGTGTGCCCTGTGTCGCGATTGCATCGGACTATGAAAAAGAGACAGAAGAGGCGCTCGAGACGCTGTGCGAACGCATTGGCAGAGGAGATCGCGGCAAATACTGAAGAATTTTGGCGGAATTTGACGTCCACCTGAAAAAAGCGGGGGGCATGCGGCCGGAAGAACAGGGGTTCCGGCCGCATGCCCCCCGCTTTTTGGGCGGGAACAGGGGCACGGGCTGCCTTTTGGGAGGTGCTGCGGCGTCAAAGAGCCGAAAAGGGGAGAGGCTCAGCCCGTGATGCACGGCAAGGCAATGTGCTTTACATCATGCTTGATGCGCTCGATGTCAAGCGTGAGCCACTGGCCGTTTTCATAGAGCACCTTTCCCTTGCAGACGGTGAGGCAGACGTCGGTCGGCCGGGCGGCGTAGACCACGTTGGAGACAACGTCGTGGCAGGGGAGCAGGTGGGGCTTGTCGAAGTCGAGCGCGATGAAGTCGGCGTCCATGCCGACGCGCAGCATGCCCGACTCCTGCTCGCGCCCCTGTGCAAAGGCGCCGTTGCGGGTGGCAAGGCGCAGGGCGGTCTGGGCGGGGATGAGGGTGGGGTCGAGCTCCGTGCCCTTGTGCAGGATGGCGGCCAGCTTGAGCTCGAAGAAGAGCTCGTTGGTGTTGATGGCGCAGGCGCTGTCGGTGGCCAGCGAGACGTTGACGCCCTTTTCCAGCAGCTTTGCCGTCTGCTGAATGCCGGAGGCCAGCTTGAGGTTGCTGCCGGGGTCGTGCACCGCCGTCACCTGACGGGCGGCCAGCAGGTCCATGTCCTCAGGCGTCACATGGACGCAGTGGGCGGCCGTGGCGCGGGTGGAGAAAACGCCGTATTTGTCGAGCAGGGCGGCGGGAGTCATGCCGTAGCGGGCGACGCAGGCCTCCTGCTCGGCGCGCGTTTCGCTCAAATGGACATGGACATTGAGCCCCTTTTCGCGCGCGAAGGCCGAAACGGCCTCCCAGACCTCGGGATGGGAGGTGTATTCGGCGTGGATGGCGGCGTCGGCCTTGATGCGCCCGCCGTCGGCGTTGTGGTAGTCGCGCGCCAGCACCTCCATTTCGCCCCAGGCGCGGTCGGCGGCCTTGTCGTAGTGCTGGTCAAAGCTCATGGCGCCGTTGGAGAGGTTGGCCATGCAGCCGGCAGACAGGCAGAGCTGCGCAAGCTGCGGCTCAAAGAAGTACATGTCGGTAAAGGAAATGGTGCCGGAGGCGATGGCTTCGGCCAGGGAGAGGGCGTTTGCCGCCGTCACGGCGGCTTCGGTCAGCTTGGCCTCGGCCGGCCAGATGTACTTTTTGAGCCAGGTGTCGAGCTCATAGTCGTCGGCATAGCCGCGCAGCACGCTCATGCCAAGGTGGGTGTGGGTGTTGAAAAAGCCGGGCAGCAGGACGTAGTCTGGCGCGGTGAGGGTGCGGCGCGCCCGGCCCTGCGGGGGATTGGTGTCAAGCCAGGTGATTTTGCGTCCGGTGACGCCCAGGTAGGCGTGACGCAGGACGGGGCGGGCCTCGTCGACGGTCAGCACCGTGACGTCGCAAAACAGCAGGTCAAATTCCATGCAGATTCAGCTCCTTTCGGTTGAGGCAGAGGGTTGGGGGAGACGGCTCAAGCAGCTTGTGACAAGGGCGCAGAAGGTGTCCTTGACGCTCTCCGCCGTGCGGCTGACCTCTCCCGGGACATAGGCCGTTTTGACCATGCCGGCGGCCATGTTGGTCAGCAGCGAAAAGCCCAGCACCTTCAGGCCGCAGTGGACGGCGGCGATGACCTCGGGCACGGTCGACATGCCGATGGCGTCGCCGCCCAGGATGCGGGCGGCGCGGATTTCGGCAGGCGTTTCAAACTGAGGGCCGGTAAAGTAAAAGTAGACGCCCTCGCGCAGCTGGATGCCCATGTCACAGGCCGCCTGCCGGGCCAGCTCGCGGTACTGCGCGCAGTAGACGTCGGACATGTCGCACCAGCGGTCGCCAAACTGCGGGATGTTGGGCCCGATGAGAGGGTCGGGGTCAAACAGGCGAATCTGGTCGCTGATGAGCATGATGTCGCCCACGCGGTAGTTGTAGTTGACGGCGCCCGCCGCGTTGGTGACAATCATGTCCCTGCAGCCCAGCAGGCGCGCCAGACGCACGGGAAAGGCCACCTGCTCGGCGGTGTACCCTTCGTAGATGTGGACGCGCCCCTGCATGGCCATGACGCGCCGCCCCGCCAGGCTGCCGAAAACAAAGTTTCCGGCGTGGGAGCTGGCCGTGGAGACCGGCATGTGGGGCACTTCACCGTAGGGCACGACAACGGGGTCGGCAATGTGCTCGGCAAGATAGCCCACGCCGGTGCCCAGAATGAGCAGCACTTCGGGGGAAAAGCCTCCGATGCGGCTGCGCAGCAGGTCGGCAGCCTGGCAGTAGTCTTCATAGTTGAGCATGGGGATTCCTCCTTTATTTGGATGGGTGTTTTGGGGCGCCGGCCTCCCCTGTCAGCCGACGGGCAGATGCTGTTCTTTTCCCTGCTGCTCGCGGGCCGAGACCTTCCGGTGGACCAGCAGCACAAGGGTGGTCAGCACAAAGCCGCCGCAGGCAAAGTAGAAGGGCAGCAGCGTTCCCCTGGCATAGACAAAGCTCATGAAGAGCGGGCCGACAAAGTTGCCCAGGCTTTTGGCGGCATTGAACATGCCGGAGAGCAGGCCGGTGTTTTCGGTTTGAATCTGGGTCATCATGGTCTGCTGGATGGGCAGGTAGACCGAGTTAAAGAAGTAAAAGACGATGCAGGCCCCAAGGAAGGGCACGACCGACTTCATCTGCGCGGCAATCAGCAGCGAGACGGCGCAGCAGGGGAAGAGTACCAGCAGCGTATTCTGCGGGGTAAAGCGGCGGATGAGCCAGAGATTGAGCGTAAAGTTGGCGATAAGGCCCAGCGTGCCCGTGGTGGCCTTGATGAAGCCGTTGTAGGAGGAGGGAAAGGCGAGCACGTCTTTGATGTAGTAGTTGAAGGCGTTGTCGTAGCCCATGGTGGAAAAGCTGGCCAAAACAACCGAGACCAGGAAGAGCAGCACGGGCAGGCTCAGGATGGAGCCCATGGCCTTAAAGTCGTAAAACTTTTTGGCGGTCAGGTCGGCGCGCGAGAGCAGGATGGCCTGCCGGTCGCGCGATTCCCCCAAAATGAAATAACCCAGCAGCGCGCAGGTGGACAGCAGCGTAAGCTGGACAAAAAAGGTGGTCTGCACCGAGATGGTTCCAAGCAGCCCGCCTGCCAGATAGCCAAAGGAGCTTGAAATGGAGGTCAGTGCCGTGAAGACGGCCAGGTTGCGCCCTCTGGCCTCAGGGCCCGAGACGTCGACGATATAGGCAAGGCCGGCGGTGATGTAGCCCGCCGAGCCGATGCCGCCGCACAGACGGGCAATCAGCAGCACGGGCACCGTTGTGGCGCGCGAGAAGAGAAACTGCGAGCAGGCATACATCACGGTGCCCACCAGCAGCACGGGGCGGCGGCCGTGGCGGTCGCTGTAGTAGCCCCAGACGGGGGCGCACAGGAAGTTGGTCAGCGCCAGTGTGGAGGAAAGCGAGCTGTAGAGCAGGGAGGAAAAGCCCAGCTCATGCACCAGCGTGGGCGTGACGGGGTGCACCATGTTCATGCAAAGCGAGAGGTAGCTGTAGAAAACATAGATGCGCAGGGGGGAAGCCTTCCGGGACAACATGGGTGCGGTCTCCTTTCCATTCAAGGTTTGGCGGCGGGCATGCCGCCGGGCGGGGCTGGCAAGAGCGGTGCGTGGGGCACGGGGCTGATTGCTTGCGGACGCTGCCGGAATGGGAAAAGACGCTTTCTGTTGGGAGATTCGGAAAAAACAGGCTTTGAGGAGGGCTTTGTTCGGGAGGCGGCGGGCCCTGAAGGGCGGTACGCCTGCAGCACCCTTCCCAAAAGCCCGTCCCTGCGGGGCCTTTGCTTTGCGGCGGGAGCTTTCAGGGCTGCCCGGGGGGGAAGGGGGCGGCGGGGCGCCTACGGCCTTTTGGGGAAGGCTCATGCTTTCCCGAACAGACATCAGGCTTTTGGGACCTCGTCGAGGTCGGGGATGGTGAAGGTGACGGTGGTGCCCTCCCCGGGGACACTGTCGAGGTCGTAGGGGTATTCCAGCAAATCGAACATGGATTTGACAATATGCATGCCGATGCCGGAGCCCTCGTCGCGGCTGATTTTGGAGTGGGAGGATTTGAAAAAGCGTTCCCAGACGTGGGGAAGGTCGTCGGGGTGGATGCCCTCGCCGGTGTCGGACACCGTTACGCTGGTGGAGCGGCCCTCCCGCGAGAGCAGGATGTCGACGGCGTGTCCCGGGAAGCTGTGCTTGACGGCGTTGGAGAGCAGGTTGCTCAAAATGGTCGAGAGCTTTTCATAGTCGCTGATGACGGCCGGAATCTCTCCGGTGCAGGTCAGCCGCAGGGTGAGGTTCTTCTTGTCCGCCAGCACGCGGAAGCTGTCTATCGTGTCCTGGCACAGCTCCTCCAGGTCGATGACCTCAAAGCGAATCTGGGTGGCGCCCGTCTGGATTTTGGACAGCAAAATCATGGACTTGACCATGTCCTCCAGCGTGCGGGCGCGCGCGTCGATGATTTCAACAAACTGCTGCTGCTGCGCGGGGTCGATGCCGTCGCAGCTCTTGAGCAGCTCGGTATAGGTCAAAATGGCCGCAATGGGGGTTTTGAGGTTGTGCGAAACGTTGGAGATAATCTCGTTTTTGAAGCTGTCCGAGCGCTTGAGCTGCTCGCTCATGGTGTTGATGGAGCTTGCCACGGAGGCCAGCTCATCCTGCCCGCGCGTTTCAATGTGGACATCGAAGTTGCCGGCGGCAATCTGCTGGGAGGCGTAGTCGATGTCCTTGAGCGGGCGCACGATGGTGCGCGCCAGCAGGCTGGACAGCATGGTGGTCAGCAAAATGGAGACCAGCAAAATGAGCGTGATGGTGCGCATCTGCCCGAGCAGCGCACCGTAGAAGGTGGAGGTGTGGCAGGCCATGAGCAGGTAGCGCCCGTCGGGCATGGGGCGCCCGTAGAGCAGCAGGGAGAAGGAGCGGTCGCCCTCCTTGGTGGGCAGATGGAGGTTGAGCGGCTCGCCCTCCGAGAGCGCCTGCTCATAGAGGGGAGCGCTGTCTTCCAGCTCGGCCTGCAGGGCGGCGCTGACGTAGTAGGAAGGGGAGTTTTCGGGCAGCGCGCGGTCGTAGAGGATGGAAGCGGCGCTGCGGGCCAGGCAGAAGCGGCTCATGTTGGCATAGATGTCCTTGGGCGGCATGTCGTTGTTGATCATGGTGGAGATGGTGGCGGACTGCTCCTCCAGCATGGCCAGCGTGGCGTCGCTCTCGGTGCTGTAGAGCATATAGGCATAGACCGAAATAGCCAGCAGCAGCACCGCCATGGTGACGCCCACAATGGCAATCCAGAATTTTGTAAAAAGACGCAAAGCAGCCTTCACCTCCGAGAAAATGCGGGTAACAAAAAGGGACGCTGCGAAAAAGGCAACGTTCCCCTTGTTGGTACCGGCTCCGGGAGAGGACAAAAAACCCCGTCCGCGAAAAAACAGTTACTCTTTCATGACCAGCTTGTAGCCCAGCCCCCACACGGTCTGGATACAGTCGCCATAGTCGCCCAGCAGCTTGCGCAGACGCTTGACGTGGCTGTCCACCGTGCGGTAGTCGTTGATGTCGGACTCGCTCCACACCTTTTCGATGAGCGCCTCGCGCGAAAAGGCTCTGCCGGGATTGCACAGCAGGAAATACAGCAGCTCATATTCCTTGCGCTTGAGCACGAGCGGCACCCCATTGAGCGAAATCTCGCGCCGGTCGGTGTTGACCGAGAGCGCCCCGAAGGTCAGGTCGCTGATGACCTTGCTGTCGGGCTTGTAGGTGCGGGTGATGAGGGCCTGAACGCGCGCCTCGAGCTCCTTGAGAGAGAAGGGCTTGCTCAGGTAGTCGTCGCAGCCGCCCGAGAAGGCCTCGAGCTTGTCGCGCTCCTCCGACAGCGCCGTGAGCATGATGATGGGCACGTTGGAGTGGGAGCGAAGGCTGCGCAGCACCTCGTAGCCGTCCTTGACCGGCATCATGACGTCGAGAATGGCCAGGTTGACAATGTTGTTCTCAAAAAGCTCCAGGGCCTGCGCTCCGTCAAAGGCCTGAAGGCACTTGTAGCCCTGAGAGTTGAAATAAAAGGTGATGCCGTTGTTGAGGTCGACATCATCCTCGGCAATGAGGATGCGCCAGGCAGTCTGAACCATGAGAAGCCTCCTTTGTCAGTTCGTGATGGATACAGGGCCCTCGGCGGGCGCGAAGGGGAATTATTTTGCGTTCTTTTTTTCAAGGTCGGGACGCAGCCGCAGGGCAATGGTCGTGATGAGCTCCACGCAGCCGTCGATGCCAAGACGCTGGCTGTCAAGCGCCAGATGATAGTTCGAAACGGCGCTCCACTTTTTGCCCGAGACATAGTTGTAGTAGTTGGAGCGGCGCTTGTCGGTCTTGAGGATGACCTCCTCCACCTCGTCGCGGTCGCCCTTGATGCCATACTCCTCGGAGGCGCGGCGGATGCGCTCCTCCAGGTCGGCATGCACAAAGACGTTGAAGCAGTCGGCCTGATTGGCCAGGATGTCGTCCGCCGCACGGCCGACGATGACGCAGCTCGATTCGTCCGCCAGACGCTTGATGGTGTCGGCCTGGATGGCGTTGACCCTGTCGTTAAGGGAGAAATAGTTGGTGTCGGCAAGGGCGGAAGGGGTGAAGGAGTAGAGGAAGCTGGGCGTGACGCGCTCTTCCATCTCCTCGAAGATTTTTGCGTCAAGCCCGGTCTCCTTGACCGAGGCCGTAATAATTTCCTTGTCGTAGAAGGGAACTCCCAGCTTCTCGGCAACCTGACGGCCGACCTCGCGCCCGCCACTGCCGTATTGTCTGCCGATGGTGATGACAAAATTCTTCATGATTGAAAACCGCCTTTCAGGAAATCTCACTTGTTTGTTTTGACTTTTTTGTATCTTGCATCGCTTGCGCGACGTTTATGAAAACGATTGAAAACGATGCTGAAAAAGGCCTTGTCCCGCTTCGCACAGGGGGAGGTCAGGAGTCAAAGGAAAGGGTGCTCTCGTTTTGCCGGTAGGCCGCCATGACCAGCCCGATGGCAAGCCAGCAGGAAATCATGGAAGAGCCCCCGTAGCTGAAGAAGGGCAGCGTGATGCCCACGACGGGCAGCAGGGCAAGGCACATGCCGATGTTTTCAAAAATCTGGGCAAAGAACATGGCAAAAACGCCCATGCAGACCAGACAGCTGATGTCGTTGCTTGACGAAACGGCAATGCGCAGGATGCGCAGCAGCAAAAAGAGCAGCAGCAGCAAAACCAGCATGCTGCCCACAAAGCCAAACTCCTCTCCCGCCGTGGCATAGAGAAAGTCGGTCTCGCGCTCGGGAATCAGGGAGATTTGGGTGCCGTTGAGAAAGCCCTTGCCGAAGAACTGGCCGCTGCCGATGGCAATTTTGCTTTGGAGCGCCTGAAATCCATAGTTTGTGGGGTCGAGCTCGGGCCGGAAGCCATAGAGGATACGGTCGCGCATATACCCCGAGAGCAGATGCTCCCAGGCAAAGGGGGCCGCCAGCACCACGGCCACCAGGCCGCCGGCAAAGAACTTCCAGTCCAGCCCCGCGCAAAAGAGCATGAGCGCCGTGATAAAGAAAAAGACAAGGGTGGTCCCCATATCGCCCTGCAGCACCATGAGAATCAGCAGGCCGCCGGCCACGGCGGCAAGGTAGAGCAGGGAGGAGAGCCGGTTGATGGAGTCTTTAACCTTGTCGAGCGCCTTGGCAAAGACGAGGATATAGGCCAGCTTGACAAATTCCGTGGGCTGGACGCTGACAGGGCCAAGGTAAATCCAGTTGCGGTTGCTGTCGCCGGTCGGCCCCTTGCCAAACAGGATGGTGATGACAATGGCGCCCGCCGCAAGAGCATAGAGGATGGGCCAAAGGTCGGTCAGCAGGTCAAGGTCAAACAGGGCAACCACAAACATGCAGCCAAAGCCCAGCATGAGAGCGATGGCCTGCACGAAAAAAGAGCGCGACAGTACGGCCGACGAGCTCGCGGTTGCCGCCAGCACGAGAAGAAGGCCATAGCAGGAGCAGGCAAGCGCCGTCAGCAGCAAGACGATGTCGGTGCGGCGGAAAAAGGCCTTTGATTGTCGCATGAAGTTGTCCATGAGTCCTCCTTGCAGGCAAACAAAACGAAGAAAAACAAGCCCACAGATTGATTTTTATTATACCACAACGCACGGCGGCGGGGGAAGGGATTTGCGGCAAAAAAGTCGCAGGAAAAGTCACCAGAAAAAGAGTTGTTTTGAAGTCGGATTTTGTGATATGATAACGGGGATAAAACGGGGACGGTATGCGCGGCATACGACGATACGGAAAGGATGGTTTCCCGCATGAAGACCGATGTGGAAATTGCACGGGAGGCCTCTCTGAAGCCCATTTCCGAGGTGGGCAACGAGCTGGGCCTTTTTGAAAGTGAGCTGGAATACTACGGGCCGTACAAGGCCAAAATCACGGATGCCGCCTTTGAGCGCCTGCGTGACGGAAAGGACGGAAAGCTGATTTTGGTGACGGCCGTCAACCCCACGCCGGCGGGCGAGGGCAAAACGACCGTTGCCTCGAACCTCGCGCTGGCGCTGGCCGCCGAG
>ERZ857998.4312-NODE-4312-length-10342-cov-7.282298_pt1 | contig 10342 bp, 7 predicted proteins | sample MGYA00519954_ERZ857998 | MGnify/ENA primary metagenome ERZ857998 (study PRJEB31778, sample SAMEA3449424) | human gut metagenome | biome: human gut; feature: human-associated habitat; material: faeces | place: United Kingdom | collected 2010/2012 ...
CAAGGAGATCACCGCGCCCTCCGGCTGGCTGAAGGACGACGCCACCTATACGGCTGCCGTAGCCACCGGCGAAACCACCACTTTTTCGCTGGTAAACAAGGAACTGCCCGGTCTGCGGATCATCAAGTATGACCGCAAGAACATGGTAGCGATGGCTAATGTCACCTTTGAAATTTTCCGAGACAGCGTTTCTCTCGGCAAATTCCGCACGGACGAGTTTGGCGAAATCCTCTTGACCGATGCTGCCCCCGGCACCTACCGCGCCGTGGAGGTGGATACCGGCAGCGATGGCCACATCCTCGACACCACGCCGCAAGAGGTGGAGCTGTCCGCTGGTGATGGCATCAAGGAGCTGCTGTTCTTCAACGATGTGAAGCCCGGTATACGGCTTATCAAAGTGGACAGCACCGACCCCAGCAAGGTCATTCCCAACGCAGTTTTTGAAATTAAGTCCGTGGCTGGGGATTACGGCCCCAAGGAGTTTACCACCGACCAGAACGGCGAGATCGACCTCTCCAAGCTGCCCACCGGCGCGTATGTGGTAACGGAAAAAGCCTGTGAGGGCTATATCATCGACCAGGCCCAGCGTATCATCCAGCTTGACGCCAACGAGGACGCACAGTTCGTATTCACCAATACCATCAAGCCTTCGTTGCAGATCATCAAGACCAGCTCGGACGGGAGCCGCCTGAAAAATGTTCATTTCCGTATTGCCAAGATCGAGGACGGGACGCATTATCTCGACCGCACCACCAATGAACAGGGCGAAATTCTGATTGCTGATTTGGAACCCGGTGTTTACTCCGTCAAGGAAACCGCCACGGATTCCTCGCATATCCTCGACCTGCGGGAGTATCACATGGAGCTGTTCCCCGGCAAGACCAGTACGCTGACCGTGGAAAATCAGAAGCGCCCCAACCTCATCGTATATAAGCACGACGCCGACACCGGCGAGCCCATCGCAGATACCGTGTTTGAAGTCCGGGCCGCAGACGGGCATAGCGTCGATCAGATCAAGACGGACGGCGAGGGCAAGGCAGAGTTGAAAAACCTGCTGCCCGGTGTGTATGAAATCAGCGAAAAATCCGTGCCGTCGCCGTATCTGCTGGACGCGCCCTCTCAGCTTGCGACGCTCTATCCCAACCGCGACCACACCGTTTATTTTGAAAACCATCAGAAGCCCGCACTGACTGTCAAAAAGGTGGACAGCGTGACGGGCGATCTTTTGCAGGGCGCGAAATTCCATGTTACCTACGCCAGCAACAATACCGGCAGCGGCGAGATCAACGACCTCGGCACCTACTACACCGACGAGCATGGTCAGTTCCAGCTCACCGGTCTGCGGGACGGCTGGTACAAGGTGACGGAGCAGGAGCCGCCCACGGGGTACGCCATCAAGGAGGCCACGCAGGAGGTCTACATCAAGTCCGGCACCGGTAAGGTGCTGACCTTTGAAAACATTCCGCTTTTTGCCCTCGTCGTGTGGAAGTATGATAGCGTGACGGGAGAAGCAGTCAGCAACGCCGTATTTCAAGTGAAATACCTCGGCGGCACCTCCGGCACAGGCGGTACGGTCATCGGCACCTACAAGACTTCTGCCAATGGCAGCTTCACCGTGACGGGGCTGAAAGAAGGCACTTATATCGTCGAAGAACTCTCCAGTGACAGCGGCCATGTGATCGACTCCGCACCGCAGACGGCTTATATCAGCGGCAAGCAGCAGGATGTGGTGCAGCTCTACTTCGGCAACAGCCCCAAGGGCAGCCTGCTGGTGAAGAAGATCGACAGCGCGACGCACGCGCCGCTCTCCGATGTGGAGTTCTTGGTGACGACCGCAGACGGAACGGTGGTGGGCGACGCCAACGGCAAATATGTGACCGACAGCGCGGGCAGCTTCACCGTTAGCGGTATCACTCCCGGCACGACGCTGGTGGTAAAAGAAACCCGCGCAAGGGACGGCTACCTGCTGGACGACGCCCCGCAGACCGCGACCGTCAAGGCTGGCCAGACCGTGACGCTGGAGTTCCGCAATCAGCCGCAGGGCTCTCTCATCATCAACAAGCTGTCCAGTGCAGATAAGAAAACGCCGCTGGAGGGTGTGCTGTTCCAAGTCACCTATTCCGATGGTAGCTTCGTGGATAACGGCGCACTTTCCAGCAAGGGCCTGTATCGGACCGATAAAAACGGCCAGATCATTCTCAGCGGCATCACTGGAACGGTGGTTGTGACCGAGGTGGAAACCATCAAGGGCTATACCATCGACGAGGCCACGCGCAGTCAGACGGTCGAGGTCCGCGCCAATGATACGCAGACGCTTTGGTTTTATAACCGACCGATCTCCGGCATCCTGATCCACAAAATTTCCAGCGTGGACGGAAAGGCCATCCCCGGTGTGACCTTCCTGCTCTATGACAGCACCAATGCCCCCATCGCACAGGCCACCAGCGATGACCGCGGCTATGCCTATTTTGAGGACTTATCCGCTGGCCGCTATTATCTGTGTGAACTGGAAAACGAGGGCTATGTGCGCGACACACAGAAAAAGACGGTCTATGTCAAGTCTGGCGAAACCACCGAGGTCGAATGGGAAAATACACCCATCACCGGACAGATTCAGATTACAAAGCGCTCCGCGGACTACAATCCCACCAACGGCCTGAGCGCCGGTACGCTGCTGGAGGGCGCGGTATTTGAAATTACCGACAAGGCTGGAAATGTGATGGATACCATTCGCTCCAACAGCCGAGGGCTGGCGATTTCCAAGCAACTGCCTCTTTCGCGGTATTTTGTGCGAGAGGTCAAGGCCCCGGAGCATTACGGCATCAGTGAAAAGGAGCTGACGGTCTACCTTGAGTATGAAGGTCAGATCGCCCGCCTTGAGGTGGAAAACAAGAGCCTATCCACCGGCGTTTCCATCACCAAGACCGGCCCAAAGGAGATTATGGCAAATCAGCCGGTGCGCTATGCCTTTTCCGGCATCGCCAACACATCCAATATCAGCCTGCGTAATTTCTATTGGAGAGATACGCTCCCAGCACAGGTGCGTTTGGGAAAGGTTGTAACAGGCACTTATAACTTCCCCGGCACTTACAAAATCGTCTACCGCGTCAATGGCGGTGACTACCGCACACTGGCCGATAATCTCACCACCAGCAAGAACTACACGCTGGCGGCATCCTCCGTGGCATTGGGCTTGGCGTCCAACGAGCGTGTGACGGAGATCATGTTTGTTTTTGGGCAGGCCCCTGCGGGCTTCGCGCAGGTCGAAACGCCTTATCTTCATTGTAAAGCCGTGGCTGGATTGTCCGCAGGCTCGTTTGTCAATGAGGCAGATGTGGGCGGCACTTATAACGGAACATGGGTGCAGGCAGTAAGCCGCTGGGTGACATCCGTATATGGAAAGCCCGCTGTTCCTAAGCTGCCTCGCACGGGATATTGATGCTGTCGAAATGTGTCTCAAATTGAGCCGCATTTTTTGAGGCCGCTCCTGAAAAGGGGCGGCCTCTTTTTGCGTAAAGGGGGATCGCATGAGACGAAATCAAAATCAAAGCCCGCTGCTGTGGCTGCTGCCTGTGCCGATGCTGCTTTGGCTGGCAGCGCTGCTGGCAACAGAGTATGAGGCCGGAATGACCGTGTTTACACTGATGGGGCGGTTTTCGTGGCTGATGGAGCATCCCTTTTCTGTGCGATGGACACTGTACACGCCGAAATTTATGCTGTGGGCGCTGGCGGCCTATGGCTTTGCCGTGGCGCTCTATCTCTCCACCCGCGAGAACCGCAGGCCGGGCGAGGAGCACGGCTCTGCCAAATGGGGCAGCGCCAAGCGGCTGAACGCCAAATACCGGGACAAAGACCCACACAACAACACCATCCTGACACAGAATGTCCGTATGAGCCTGAACGGGAAAATGCACCGGCGCAATTTGCTCCAGATCGTCATCGGCGGCTCCGGCGCAGGCAAGACGAGGTTTTTTGTTAAGCCAAATCTGATGGAGGCAAATTGCAGCTTCCTTGTGACTGACCCCAAGGGGGAAACGCTCCGGGCCGTAGCGCCGCTGCTGCTCGAAAGGGGCTATGTTATCAAGGTATTTGACCTGATTGAGCCATCCCGCTCGGACAGCTTCAACGCCTTTGCCTACATCAAGGACGATAAAGATGTGATGAAACTGGTAAACAATTTCATCAAAAACACCACGCCCAAAGGCGCGCAGCAGAATGACCCGTTCTGGGAGCGCTCGGAAATCGCACTGGATACAGCTCTCATCCTGTACCTGATCCATGAAGCGCCCCCGGAGGAGCAGAACTTTGAAATGCTCATTTACATGATCGAAAACGGCGGGGCCAAAGAGGATGACGATGACTACCAATCTCCCTTAGACCTTCTGTTTGAGGCACTGGAGGAGGAATACCCGAATCACATCGCCGTGCGGGAATATAAGATTTACAAACAGGCGGCGGGAAAAACGGCCAAAAGCATCCTAATTTCCGCAGCGGTGCGGCTGTCTGCCTTTATCCTGCCGGAGATCCAGAATATCACCGCCAAGGACGACATGGAGCTTGAAAAAATGGGAGAGCGCAAGCAGGCTGTATTTGCCATCATCCCGGATAATGACAGCACCTTTAATTACATCGTGGGTATGCTCTACACCTGCGCCTTTCAGAGCCTTTACTATCAGGCCGACAAGGTACACCAAGGGGCGCTGCCTGTTCCCGTGCGAATGATGATGGACGAGTTTTGTAATGTCTCTCTCCCGGATGATTTCGGCAAGTTGCAAGCTACCATGCGCAGCCGCAACATCATGTCCACCATTGTTTTGCAGAACATTTCCGCTCTCAAAGCGCTGTTCAAGGACGACTGGGAGGGCCTGATCGGTAACGCGGACACTCTATTGTACTTGGGCGGCAACGAAGTCAGCACCTTCAAATATATCTCTGAGCTGCTGGGAAAGGAAACGCTGGATACCCGGACGCGCAGTGTATCCAAGGGGCGCAGCGGCTCCGGCAGCGTGAACTATCAGCAGACCGGGCGAGAGCTGATGACGCCTGATGAAGTCAGGGCGCTGGACAATGACCGCTGTATTCTGCTTGTCCGCGGCGAGCTGCCGGTGCTGGATAGAAAATATGACATCCTGAAGCACCCTGCTTTGAAGCTGACTGAGGACGGCGGCGCTGCGCCATACATCCATCATCCCGGCCTGACTTATGCGCTGGAGGACTTCCCGTTGTCTGCGGACAGTTGGGAGTCCATCGAAATTATTGAATGAACAAGGAGAAAGACACCATGAAAAAGAATCGTATTCAGCCTGACAACGACCACAAAATTGCCCGGGCCGGCCGCCGCTATGGAGCGCTCGTTCTGACCGTGCTGGCCTGTGCAGCCATGACCTGTCCCGCGCTGGCTGCTGACGATCCTCTTACCATCGTCGGAAACCTGTCCGACTTTGTGTTTTCCATCATCAAGGCACTGGGCGTTATCATCCTCGGCTGGGGCATCGTGCAGGTGGGTATGTCCATCCAGTCCCACGATGCCAGCCAACGAACGCAGGGCTTTCTGTGCCTGTTCGGCGGCCTGATAATCGCCTTTGCCAAGGAAATCTTGACCGCCATTGGCGCGGTGTAACGGAAGAGGGGCAGGCCATGGAGCCTGCCCCTCTTACTTTTCTGGAGAAACGGGGTGATATAAATTGAATAACTGGATCGTAGGCAATCTGCAAGCAGCCTTCGATACATGGAACGAAAAGCTGACAGAGATATGGAGCCTTGTCACCGCCACGCCGCAGACCTTCCGCGGCGGCGAGCTTTGGAATACCATAGTCACTATCAACGACGGGTTGAAAGCCTTTGGCTATGGCTTACTGGTGCTGTTTTTTGCTATGAGTGTGTTTCACTCCGCTGCCAGCTTCCGCGATCTTCAGCGCCCGGAGTTTGCCCTTCGGCACTTTATCCGCTTTGTTTTGGCTAAGGTGGCAGTTGGCAGCGCTATGGAGATTATGACCGCCATGTTTTCTATATGCGGCGGTATAGTACAGTCTATCATGGGCAGCATCGGCGGTATGAGTTCCGCCGGAGTGACTATGCCGCAGGAAATCATCGACGCCATTGAGGAAGTGGGCTTCTTACAGTCTGTTCCGCTCTGGATGGTCACATTTTTGGGCAGCCTGTTCATTACCGTGCTGTCCTTCATCCTGATTATGACCGTCTATGGGCGCTTTTTCCGGCTGTATATGTTCACGGCACTGGCTCCGCTGCCGCTGGCCTCCTTTGCAGGAGAGGATACCAGCTTTATGGGAAAAGCCTTTCTCAAAAGCTACATCGGCGTCTGCATGGAGGGGGCTGTCGTAGTGCTGGCCTGTCTGATTTTCTCTGCCTTTGCGTCCAGCGGCGCACCAATCGTAGATACTTCCCTGCCCGTTGTCACGATGAGCTGGCAGTATGTGGCGCAGACGATCTTCAATATGCTGATATTGGTTGCGCTTATCAAGGGGGCGGAACGGATCGCAAAAGAAATGTTTGGCTTATAAGACGAAAACGGCGGGCCAAAGCCCGCCGTTTTTCAGTCCTTATATTCCGGGATGGGTACGCCGTTGCACAGCTGAAAGCCGGTAATGGTGCGCCCCTCCGCATCGGCACGGTGTAGGTCATTTTTAATCTGCCGCTCGGCCAGCCGCAGCATTTGCCGTTCCTGTACCCACTCCAGCACCGGGCGGAGCCAACAGGACAGCACCAGCAGCGTGAAGAATATGAGGATGCCATAGTACACGATGGGATGCGCTGCTGCCCATTGGGGATACAAACGGCCTACGCCCAGCCAAACTAAAATGGGGATCAGATGCAGGCGTATAAGCAGTGCAAAAATCAGCCGGACGGCAAGGCTCAACAGAGCAAATGCGGCGAACGCGAGAAGTACCTGCTGTAAAATTGTCATGGGAAAGTCCTCCTTTTTTGGTACTTCTATTATCTCATACCGCAAAAATCATGTCAAAAAATTGAAAAACAAATATTTTTCGGAAGAAATGCGGCTCAATTTGAGACACATTTCGACAGCAGGAAGGAGTGAACGGACACAAAAATGAAGCGTTATCATGTCATCTATGCTGATCCGCCGTGGCATTACCGTGTTTGGAGTAAGAGGGGCAATAGCCGCTCCGCGGAGGCGCATTATCCGACAATGCGTATAGAAGAAATCAGAGAATTACCCATATCGCAAATCGCCGAGCGTGACGCAGTGCTGTTTTTATGGGTGACATTCCCTTTGCTTCAAGAGGCGTGGGGCGTTATGGAAGCATGGGGCTTTACCTTCAAAACAGTTGCATTTGTGTGGATCAAGCAAAATCGCAAGTCAGACGCTCTCTTTTGGGGGATGGGATATTGGACAAGAGCAAATGCGGAAATATGCCTGCTGGCGACGCGCGGACGCCCAAGCCGAGCGGCAGCCAATGTCCATCAAGTGATCCTGTCACATATTGAGGAGCATAGCAAGAAACCGGATGAGGTCCGAAAAAGAATTGAGCGGCTTATGGGGGATCGCTCCCGCATCGAGCTATTCGCGCGGCAAAGGCCGCCCGGCTGGGATGTGTGGGGCGATGAGGTGGAAAGTGATATTGACCTGTCACAGTACATTACAGAGGAGGATTGAATATGGAGATCAAGATACCGAAAGAAGTCCGGCAGCACAGTGAGACGATTTTCTTCGGCTTGTCTACCCGGCAGTTTGTCTGTGCGGTGCTGGCCGTAAGCGTTGCTATCGGCACCTACTTTCTGACGAAGGGAGCTATTGGCAAAGAAACCGCCAGCTGGGTGTGCATCGTGGCCGCCGCGCCGCTGGCCGCAGCCGGCTTCTTCCGCTATAACGGCTTGACCTTTGAGCGGTTTGTGTGGGCTGTTATCAAGTCACAGATTTTATGTGCAGGGCCGCGCGTGTTCCGTTCCGAAAATCTGTACTGCAAAATTCTGAACGAGAAGGAGAAAAACATCTATGATTAAAACGCTGATTGCCGCAGACAGAAGTGAGCGCGAGCGGTTCCGAATCCCTCGCAGTGTCCAGCAATCCATCCCCATCCAAAAGATCTATCGGGACGGTATCTGGCAGACCGGCGGCAAGTTCAGCCGCACATGGCGCTTCGCAGACATCAACTATGCACTGGCCTCCCATGAGGATCAGAGAGATATGTTTACGGCCTATTGCGGCGCACTGAATAGCCTGCCAACGGATGCCACTACCAAAATCACCATCAACAACCGGCGTCTCAACGGCGCGGACTTCCAGCGCAGTGTCCTGATGCGGGAGCGAGGGGACAGTCTGGACAGTTACCGCAGGGAGTACAACCGCGTCCTGACCGACAAGGCCGCAGAGAGCAACGATCTGATTCAAGACAAGTACATCACGGTTTCGGTGGCTCGGAAGAAGATGGATGAGGCCCGCACCTTTTTTCACCGGGTAGACGCCGATCTCAGCAAAAACTTCGGACGGCTGGAGAGCGGCGCAAAGGCGCTGGACAACCAGGATCGGCTGCGTATCTTCCATGATTTCTTCCGCTCTGGTGAGGAAGAGCATTTCCGCTTTGATCTCAGCGATGCCATGAAGAAAGGCCATGACTTCCGGGACTATATTTGCCCGGATGGTCTATGCTTCAAGGCAGATCACTTTGAGATGGGCGGCAAGGTGGGGCGCGTCTTGTTTCTGCGGGACTACGCCAGCTACATCAAGGATGAAATGATCTCCAAGCTGTCTGATTTCCCGCGGAATCTGATGCTGTCCATCGACATCCTCCCCATTCCCACCGATGAGGCTATCCGGGAGGTACAGAGCCGTATCCTCGGCATCGAAGCCGATATTGCCCGCTGGCAGCAGCGCCAGAACAGCCGCAATAATTTCACGGCAAGTATCCCGTATGAGCTGGAGCAGCTGAGGGCAGAGACAAAGGAATTTTTGGATGATCTGAGTACCCGCGACCAGCGGATGATTTTTGCCAATGTCACCATCGTACACATGGCGGACACGCTGGAGCAGTTGAACACCGACACGGAGACGCTGCAAGCGATTGGGCTGGAGCAGGCGTGTCAGTTCTCCGTTCTGCGATACCAGCAGGAGGACGGTTTGAATACGGCCCTGCCCTATGGCCTGCGCCGCATCAAGACCACCCGCACACTGACAACTGAATCTACCGCCGTTTTAATGCCGTTCCGCGTTCAGGAGATCCAGGATGCGGGCGGTATTTATTATGGCGTCAACGCCGTAAGTAAAAACCTTTTGATCTGCAACCGAAAGAAGCTGCTGAACCCACACGGCTTTGTGCTGGGCGTGTCGGGCAGCGGCAAGTCCTTCAGCATGAAGGAGGCTATCACCTTTATTGCCCTCTCTACCAATGACGATATTATTATGATCGACGCCGAGCGTGAGTATGGCGAGCTGACGCGGGCACTGCAAGGGGCGGTGCTGGAGATCTCTCCATCCAGCCCGCACCACATCAATCCGCTGGATATTAACCGGGGCTATGGAGCCGGTGAGAACCCTATTGCCATGAAATCGGAGCTGATGATGAGCATTTGCGAGCAGCAGATGGGTGTCGGACAGCTGGGGGCGTTCCACAAGTCTATCATTGACCGTTGTACCGCCAATATCTATCACGATTTCATCAAGAGCGGCGGCGAAGGCAGGATTCCGACTCTCCCGGATTGGCGCAACGAGGTCAAGCGGCAGCCGGAGCGTGAAGCACAGGAATTGGCCCTTGCGTCGGAGCTGTTTGTGGAGGGCAGCTTGAATATGTTTGCCCACGAAACCAATTTTGATATTGATAACCGTATCGTCTGTTTTGACCTCTACGAGATGGGTGAACAGCTCAAGCCCACGGCGCTGAATGTGGTGCTGGAGACGATCCAAAACCGCGTGGCGGCAAATCGGCTGGCCGGAAGGTACACATGGGTATTCGTGGACGAGGTGTATTTGTTCTTCAAGTATTACTACTCCGCACAATTTCTCTACAAGTGCTGGAAACGCTTTCGCAAGTACGCCGCTGCCATGACCGCCGCCACGCAGAATATTGAGGAATGTCTGCGCTCGGAAACGGCCCGCCTGATGTTGGCCAACAGCGAGTTTTTGATCCTGCTCAATCAGGCGGCAACTGACCGGGCGGAGCTGGCGAAGCTGCTGCATATCTCGGAAACGCAGATGAGCCATGTGACGAATGTGGAGGCCGGTCACGGCCTTATGCGGATCGGCAGCTCCATCATCCCCTTCGTCAACGAGTTTCCCCGTGACGGCACCCTTTACAGCCTGATGACCACAACGCCTAATGAAAAGTTTTTATAAATGGAAAGAGTGATTGTAATTAGCTGTCTATAA
>ERZ857998.4313-NODE-4313-length-10342-cov-4.424905_pt1 | contig 10342 bp, 15 predicted proteins | sample MGYA00519954_ERZ857998 | MGnify/ENA primary metagenome ERZ857998 (study PRJEB31778, sample SAMEA3449424) | human gut metagenome | biome: human gut; feature: human-associated habitat; material: faeces | place: United Kingdom | collected 2010/2012 ...
AAGACACAGGCAGAAGTGAAAGAAAAGCTGGCAAAGGCAGTCGCGGAAGCGGAAAGCGTCGATGTACGGAGAGCAGACGAATACACGCTCGGCACATGGCTGCAAACGTGGTATGAACTCTACGCGAAGCCACATCTGAGATTTTCAACCGCGGAGTATTACCGGCGTGGGATTGAACTGCACATCACGCCGCGTATTGGCGATATTCCTGTAGCGCGACACGATTTTTGAGAAATTCGGACAGGATAATTGAGAAAAAATAGCGCCGTTCTAAGAAGAAAATCTTAGGCTCGTCCCACAGCAAACGCGGCCCCCTTCAAGGTGGTCTGCGTGTACTGCGGGACGAGCCTTTGTGGTTGCCCGGGAAAGATGTAAACTGCCTTTACCTCGGGGTTTTTGCTTCACCGCTTATCTCATTCGTTGGTAGCTTCTTCCTGAGTAGCCAAATACTCAGCAACAGGAATGATATAGGCTTCGGGAAGCTCCTCGATCTCGCGCTTGCCGTTCTTGACGAGAACGGCATAGACGGCGATCATATAGGTCTTAACCTTCATTTCTGCTTACCTCCTTTTTCAAGCGTTTCAACACGGACTTTCAGCTCCGCGTTGGACTGTTCCAGCGCAGCCAGCTCTTCAAAGAGTCCAGCGATCGCCTCGTAGAGGTCGACATTCCGTTCTTCCATCTCCTCTGCCCGGTCACGGGCGATCTTGGAGATAGGTTTTTTCGGAGTCAAATACTTCATAGCTTTATTCATACGCACCTCCGAAACCCGAGATGGAGACTTCACCCTCGAAGCCCTCATTCTTTGTGATGGTGAAACGGATATTCACGCCCCACTTGCTCGCGGTCTTGGTCTTGTTGGTGAAGTTGTAGACACGGTTGATCTGCACCATCGCCGTGATGTCCTCCCATGTGGGAACGGCGTCAAAACCGTTGTTGCACGCCTCCACCTTGGCGACCGCGCCCTCGATCTTCCACGTCGGCGTCACGAGCACCTTAGTCGCCGCTGCATCGGTCTCCTCCGGCGCGACCAGCTCGAACTTAATGACGGTCTCTTTCTTGCTGAAGGAGAATACACGGACGCTGGTGGCGAAGTTGCCGTCGACCGCCTCGATGCGGAGCTGGTGTTGTCCATTGGTAAGCGAGAGCCACTTCTCTCGGGTCAGCTCGATCGTTTCCTGCTGTCCCAGCGTTGCTTGATAGCTGCGGATCTGCACGTCATCCACGAACTCGGTGACGACCACATTGTCGCCCTCAACGTCGCTCACGGTGTAATTCTCTGCGAAACTCCCGTTCTTCAGACCGAGGGCCTTGTCCTGCCCGGAGATCGTCGGTGCGGAGTTTGTGCGTTTGAAGGTGACGCGACGGTAGGCCGTACCGCCCTTGCCGTCCGTGACGGTGATCTTGAGGGTGTTGACCGAATTAAGCCCCAGCGCATAGAGCTTCTCGGAGGTGATCGTCACGGTCAGCTCCTCGCCCTTGGGCGCATTGTTGATCGTGCGAATCGTCTCGTCGTTGAGTTCCTCCACGACGGTCAGTGTGTCGCCGTCCGCATCGTCAATGGTGTAGGCATAGGTGAAGCCGAGGTTCTTATCTCCGAGATTGCCGTCGCTGCCGGAAATGGTCGGTGCGGAGTTTGTGCGGGTGAACGTCCACGTCCGGGTCGCTGTGCCGCCCTGTCCATCGCTGACGACGACCTTGACGGTGTGTTTACCGAGACTCAGGGAGTCGACATCGACAGAGATGGTGTTTACCAAATTTCGCGTCGGGGCAAACGACTTCGTCGTTTGCCCATCGAGCGACTCCGTCGCCGTCAAGACGTCGCCGGAGTCGGCGTCATCGACCGTGTAGGTGATCGTGAAATTGCTGTTCTTATCTCCGAGGTCTCTGTCACTGTCAGAGATCAGAGGGTCAGTGTTCAGGATTTCAAGGACGGGGCGGAAACCGAGGAACGGGGTGGGAGTACGTAGCATAGTTGTCGAGCCAGTAGCGGGCCGAATAGTACCCGCGAACCGCACGGAGCGACGTATTCGAGGAATACGTCTCTTGGCACCAAGTATAGACGCCCATCCAGTTCCAAAGCTGATTATGTGCACTGCTGAGATCGGTTGAATTGAGGCTGCTGTCGAGGTCGGAGGACACAGGAGCCGGAAGACCCGTGATGACCTCCTCGCGAGTGACGAACCTGTCCCACTCATTGTTGGCGGGCGTGCCGCCGGAGTACCAGTCATTTGTCGATCTGGGGCCTGTGCCACCCGTCAGGGAGCGGAGCTTGTACTTCGCGCTGTCAATGTTGACTTCCTTGCCGAAGATCCAGCCCGCGCTGTTAAGGTCGTTCCAAGTGACATTGACAAGGATGACGCGGTCGCAGATGAGCAGCGTCTTGTCGCCGTCCTTGATCTTTACCCACTGGAGCTTCTTTGCGTCGTCTGAGGGCGTATTGCCGAAGCTGTAGTTTGAAATGTCTCCGGACATTGAGGGGATATTGCCCCTACCCGCGCCCGAATATGGTTCAGTGTCGTTACGCCACGGCTTTGTGGGTCTTGCCAGTGCCGCGCCGTTGTTGTAAAATCCGCCGAGCTTGACGGTTCCGAGATATTGCGCCATAAGGTAGCTCTCCTTCCGTTTTGATGAAGCGGTAGGGAGCGAATATCTTCTTCGCCAGATTGTAGGCGCAAGCCCATCGGGCGAAGCCGAGCCACGAATTGACCGATTGGACGATCGCCGCCTTCGTGATCGTGCCCTCCTGCAGCTTCTCCATCATCCGCTTGATGCGCCGCTTCTCCCGCCGTTTCGACTCGGTACGGAGAAGCAGATGCGTCGCTTTGATTTTGAAGCCGTAGGCGTTCACGCCCTGCCGCACATAGAAAATCTTGGTCTTCTGGTTGGTCTCAAGGTGCAGTCTCTCTTGGAGGAACACCTTGATCTTTGCTAACCACTCCCGGGCGATTTCCTTGTTTGGCGCTATGACGACGACATCGTCCATGTAGCGCGTGTAGAGCGTCGCACCGAGGAAGCGGATGCAGAATTGATCGAGCTCGTTGAGGTAGATGTTGGCAAAGTCCTGAGAACTCACATTTCCCAGCGGAATCCCTCTCTCGCCCTCCGGCGAGCTGTCGATCACTTTGCAAAGAAGCCTGTAAAAACGGAGGAAGTCCTCGTATTTCTCGGGGTACTTCTTCTTGAGCTTCTTGAACCGCTTCGCGATGATCTGCTTGAGCACGCTGCGGTCGATGCTGTAGAAAAACTTGCGGACGTCGATCTTGATGACCGTCGCCTCGTCGCCCCACTTCATGCGGGCGACCCTCATGTCATGCTGTACGTTGAAGGCAGCTCGGATGGGGCCTTTTCCGTACATACACGCAAATGAACGGTTGACGAATACCGGGCGGAAGAGCGTCTGCAGCTCCTGATGGATGACGAGCTGCACGATCTTGTCCCGCAGCGGCGGGATGTGGAGACTGCGCTCCTTCGGCTCCATGATGATCCTGTGCCGATACTTTCCCGGCGTGTACTCACTAACGCCCGCCTGTCTCGTTTTCTCAATTTTCTTGAGATCGCGCCACAGGCGCACGTTGTTCACCTCGGAATAGAGGTCGTAGAGCACGGCCTCCCGCGTGAACTTGCGGCTGCCTCGCAAGGCGGTCTTGTAGCCCGCCTCGATCGCTGACCAGCCCACGGCGTCCTCATAGCTGGAGGGTGGAGGGATCGGCGGCACGAGGGCCTTCTTGGTGTTCTTTGTGTTGTAGAGCATAATGGGGAATTTCGTCATTCGTGGCATCCTTTCCTTTTAGAACGGCTTGGCACCCATGACGCGGGTTGCTACCCACATTGTAGACCTCCCTCCGCCTCCCAATACGAGAGGGCGGGCGAAGCTCAGTCACTGTTTTTACGCCGTTTCTCAACATGGCGAAGGATTACCTCTCCCTTGAAGTATAACAAGGACACGCACCTGAAGCCGTGGCCGCAGATGACGTAATAACCTACAAGGCGGGGCGGAAACCGAGGTTCGGGTTGGAGTTCGTAGCATTGTTGTTGTTCCAGTTGCGGGCCGAATTGTACCCGCGAACCGCACGGTTCGACGCCAGACAGAGATAACCCTGAGTAGGTGCTGTACTTTTTCTGATGGTCTATTTTCGGTTGTTGATGAAGAACTTTTGCAGTCCTCCAATGATGCGCCCGATCTCCTCGAGCTTTCCTTGCAGTTCCAAGAGTTTCTTCTGCGTGATGTACTTCTGGTTCTTGGCGACACCTAAAAGCACGAGCAGCAGTGTCTTCTCTGCGTCCGCCTCATCCAGCCACATGAGCCGTCTGTTGACGTTCGTGAGGTTGTTGGCCATAACAGCCGCTCGGATGAGCTTGTAGCAGGATTGCTTGATCTCTTGGCACAAGGAGAACTTCTCGGAGGCGGGGAAGTTTTTCAGCAAGGGGTATATATCCCTTTCGAGAAATATCTCAGTTTTCTTTTGTAGGACTGACGGCTCTGCCATGATACACACACCTCTTTTCCCGAACGCGGGCAAGCTCGGCGTGATCACCATAATATTCGAAGCCGTAGTCCGTGAGTTTGATCCTGACAGGCTTGCCGCTGATGATGCTGTGCCCTGTGATGAGGACGTCGGCGTCCCCTGTGAGGGACAGCCCCGCCTCCGTCTGCAGGTTCAGCACGCCATCCGGCACCCCGCCGCACTTCTCGCATACCGGGGCCAGCTCCACGAGCAAGCTCCCGATGATGCAGCTTGCTTCCTTGCGGCTGCAAGCGACCTTATACATAGATTTTTCGCGCCACAGAGTCGTAAATCCCTGACGTGATCGCGACCGAGGTCACGGTGTTGAAGTTGATGAGAAAGACATTGTTGACCATGTTGTTCAGCGTCGCATCCTTCAACACCTTAATCTCTTTCTGCGCGTCGGCAATCTGAGCCTCATGGAGAATGACCGCTTCACGGTTTGTGAAAATGCCTTCGTCCATGTGGTTCATATTCACCTGACTCATAGGCGTTCCTTCCTGAATGACCTCTCCCGTCTCAATGTCTTGGACGTGATCGAGCCACCCGATTTTTTCATAGGCTTTCATTGCTGCTTTCGACCTCCACTTCTAAGATATTATATTTGAAGGCTATATAAAGCCCCTTGCCCGGTGTTTTTGTGAAGACCCGTTCGCCCGCTGACGCGATGATGTCGCCGTCTTTGTCCACGAGCTGCACCTCGGCGACGTCACCGATCACGGTATCGTCGAAGTAAATGTAGACCCTTGCGCTTGCGCCCTGCACGAAGCGGCGGAAGGGCTCCGCTGTCTGTGGCACGCCGTTGAGCGTGTAGTCCGCATGATCGACCGAGTCAACGAACCGCTGCCCGATCTTCTGGATACCGATAGAAGTCAATGTTTTCATTCTGCTGCGCCTCCTTTCGCGTTGGTAGAGCAGCGCGTAGAGGTGGAGCATCTCAGGTAGACCTTTGCACCCTGCGCCGCCTTCGAGCCCGCCTCAATGTCCGAGGCGAAGCCCTGATAAATGGTGTACGCACCGAAGTGATAGAACTCCTCGGAGGCTGCAAATGTGCCGACTCTCGGGAAGGGATTGCCGCCGCCCGATGCGCCGCCTTGCGCCATGACCGTCGAGGCCACGAGATGTCCATCACTGACGATATGCGGCCACACGCCGCACACGATCTCTCCGCACCTTGGATAGCGTGAGAAGCCTGTCTGAAGCCGGGATTGAATAATGAGCCCGCCGATGGTCTCCATACCGTAGGCGGGCTTACTGCTGCCCTCCTTGACCTTGCGGACTTGCCCGTCGATGACCGAGAGATTTGTGACGCCGCTGGGCTTGGAACTGTTCAGGAAGATGATGAACTCAGCCCAGCGCTCCGCATCCTGATCGGCGAACAGTTCAATCCGGCTGCGGTCGTAGCCGAGCGCGGTCAGCGCGTAGAGAACGCCGCGCCGCGTGCCGCTCCACTGTGAGATGATCCCCTTCATGGACAGGCGCGTCCGATAGGCTTCAGCGTCCTCGCCCTCCAGTCGCGGCATATCCCGGTCTTGCCCATGCACGGGGAGCATGACCTCTGAGCAGCTTGCTACGTTCGCCTCGCTGCGCACGCGGAAGATCGCCGCCTTCAGGTCGTCGAACTCGCGCCCCATGACCTTGAAGAAGATGCAGAGCTGGTTGACCGTCTTCCGGCCCTTCTTCAAGGGAGCGAAGAGCAGATCAAACATATATTCCCCGAAGGTTTCAAACTGCTTCATCCGCTCACTCCCTTTCGACCGTCACGGAGACGTCGCCGAGGGTGATGACCTTGTCCTTACCCAGCTTCACATCCGCCTCCGGCTCGGAGACCGCCGCGTTGGTGGCCCCACTGTAGCCGCTGCGGATCGCGTGGTTGATGTCGGACAGGGTCAGCTCGTTGAGCTTGCGGCTGCGGCGCACGGCCAGCAGTTCGGTGAGGATCGCCTTGACCCGGTTCTCCACAGCCTCGTCCGTGTCCGCCGTGTCGGTCGTGACCGTGACGGAGATATTCTGCGATACGGTCACAGAGGACTTCACGAGAATATTATCATACGGGCCAGCGATCTTGTCAACGGCTTCTCTTACTGCCGCAAGCAGTCCCTCCGTTGCCTCGCCCGCCGTGCCTGTCACGATGACGTCCACCGTGCCCTGCCCGCGCGGGTGGTTGCAGTCGGCCTGTGCGAACAGTACGCCGGGGACGGACTCCGCCGCGTCAATGAAGGTGTCCTCCGTCGCCCGCTGCGCCAGCTCCGACCACGAGCGGAGTGTCCGCGCCCTCGCGCTCTCGTCGTCCTCGGTGTCGCTGCCTTCCCGCACGATCCAGTCCTCGGCGTTGCTGAATGTGACGTCGCCGAGGTAGGTCAGCGTGCGCACGATCTGCCCTGCGGGGACGTTGTAGCGGCTGCCCTCTGTCTCGGCCTCCACCAGCACGTCCACGGAGGACGCGCCCTTTTGCAGCGTCGCCGCCTCCAGTACAAAGAAGCGCAGCTCCTCGCCGTTGATGTCGAGGATGCTCTTGAAGACGTGGCCCTTGGGGATTTTGACCGCCTCGCCCGTCATGTCGGTGCGTCTGACGGTGATGAAGCCCTGCGTCTTCTGCGCCTTCTTGCGCTTTTTGGAGTAGTCCGCCATCTTCAGGTCGAGCCACGCGCCGCCCGCGTGGGAGACGAACATATTGTTCAGCACGACGCGGAGCAATTCAATGACCTCGACCTTGATGCGCAGCACGATCATGAGCATCGTGTAGAACACACCGCCCGAATGGAAGTTGCTGATGACGAAGCCCTCGTCTTTCAGTTCCTCGACCTTCTGCTCCTTCAGCTCGTCCAGCGTAGGCAGAGGGAGCACGGCGTCCAGTATTTCCTTGTCGATCATTCTGATACCACCTCCACGCTCACCGCGCCGATGATGACGTCCAGCTCGCGCCGCTCGTCCTCCTCCGCGAAGCGGAAGGAGCAGTGCAGCACGACCGTGTCATCCTCGAACGCAATACTGATCTCAATGCTTTCCGGGAGGATGACCTCCCGCTTCTGCAGCTTGAGCCGCACCCGCTGGGTGATCTCCAGACGGGTCAGCTCCGTGTCCTCGGACTGGATGAAGTCATACAGGCCCCAGCCGAACTCGGCGTCATAGAAGACATCTCCCGGCTGCGTGAGCGCCTCAAGGACGATGTTCTGATACAGACACTCCAGCCCCGAGCAGAGCGGCGCGTCGCCGTCTGTGGCCTGTGTGAGCTGCCACTCGCTGTTGAGCCGGATGTCCGTATCGTTCAGGCCCGTCATAGCTCCACCTCCCCGATGATCGCCGGGGTGAGGTCGCCGTAGGGAAGCGCGACGGCCACGACCGCCCCGGCCTTGAACTGTTTCTTAGACTTAATTCCCGGAAGCGCGGGATAGTTGGCGTCGGGGTTGCCGAAGCGGTCGATGACGGTGAGTTTGTACTCGTACCAGTAGGAGGTGATGTGCGCCTTGAACACCTCGCCCGTCACTTCGTTGTGGACGATCAGTTCCTCAATGTCAAAGGCGTCGCTCTTTGCCGCCGAGTCGATGGTGGCGAATACGGCGGCGGGGAGCTTCAAATGCGGGAAGTCCTGCGCCAGCGTCTTCTTCATAACGGACGCGACCATTTCTTCGAGCACGTCGGTTTCCTCCTTTCGGGGTCAGAAATAGATGTAGGTGCGGATGAAGCCGGAGTCGTTGGTCTTGCTGACCACCTTGGAGACCTCGACCTCACCGCTCACCTGCGGATGGATGAGGTTTATTTTGTGGGAGTGCTTGATGAATGGCGCGGAGACCGTCTCCAGCTCCCATACGCCGCCCGCGCGGCGCAGGTTTAGGATGTTCACGCCGCGCTCGAAGGTGTAGACCTTCTTCTGTTCCGGCTTCTCGTCCCAATAGAAGACGCCGCCCGAGAAGAAGAACGGAACACGAAGCCCCCACGCCGCATTGACGGCGTTGATCGCTTGGACGGCGGTCTGCCTCCGAACGGGGAGCATTTTGCGCGTCGGGTAGGTCTTGCTGGAGAGCTTCATCTTGGACAGGCCCGCCTGTGCAAGGAAGTACGAGATCAGCTCCTGCGGCGTGGTGTCGAGGAAGGTGTCGTTGATGATCGTCTCCTCCATGAGCAGCATCTCATCCTTCAGCGCGACCTCGTTGGCATACGTCCCGCCATCGTAGTTGCCGGAGACGAAGCCCGTGAACACGTCCTCCAGCGTGCCGTCATAGCCGAGCTGGATGGTGGCGGGGTCTTTCTTCTTGAGCGAGAGCTTCGGGCGGAACTGGCTCGTGAAGCGGATCTTCGCCCAATCATAATACGAGGACTTCGAGGAATAGATCTCAAGCTCCACGCCTTCCTCGAAGGTGTAGGAACCGGCCTGTGCCGAGATCTGCGGGTAGTACAGTTCTTTCGTTTCCACTGTGGCCTCCTTAGTACGGCATGGCGGTCACTTTGTTCATCGCCGCCGTGGCGTCTGCGTCATCCCGTGCGGGGGATTTGCCCCGTTCGTTGCTCAGGTAGCTCTTGTAGTCTGCCTTCAGATTGCTCACCGCGCCGCCGCCGGACTTGCCGGAGCCTGAACTGGAGCCGGAACTGGAGCCGGACTTTGCCGTGATGGTCTGCGGGATGTACTCCCACAGCTCCAGCGTAGCCGTAAGCTGCCCGCGCTTGTTTTCGCCCTTGTGGGACAGCTTTTTGAAGATGACCTTCTCCACGCCGTGGGCGGCGGTGTCCTCGCTGATGATGGGGATGGGCTGCGGCACGCTCTGCCCGGGCGATCGGAAGATCGCCCGGAGCGTTGCGTATCGCTGGTACTTGGTCTGCGAGGGCGTGTCGTCGATGATCAGCTCGATGTTGACCTTGGCGTCCTCGTAGCCCGTTGCCTGTTTCGGCTTGGTGGCGCTGCCCTCGACCTCCTGCTCGTCCACCTTCGCGGTCTCAATGACCTCGATGCTTTTGACGAGACCGGGGAGGACGACGCCGTTGAGCTTGATCAGCTCGTCTTCTACATAGATCATAGCGTCCTCCTTCCTTATGCCGGGGCCGGAGCGGCGTCCTCGTCGTCGCCGGGTTCGCCGTCCTCGTTGGCCGCTGCGTAGTCCTCGACCTCCTGCAAAAGAGCGAGGAGCTGCTGCAGGTCTTTGATCTTCTTGAGGTCGACCGGGACGAGCAGCTTGTGGATGATGACCTGCTTGCCCTTACCGGAGCTGCCCTCATCGCTGCTCTCGTCCTTGTCCTTCTTCCCGCCGCCGAGGTCGACCTTCTTCTCCGGCTTGCGGTCAAGAGCGCCCTGCACCTGCTGGAGGCTCTTGTTCATCGCCTCTGCCGGGGCGTCGCCCGCAAGCGTCAGGCCGTGAGCGTAGGTAGTCATGGTGCGTTGGCCGGACAGGGTCAGCGTGGACAGCGGCCCCTCCTTCGCGTCAGAGAACGGGAGGAGGTTGCGGATCTTCTGCAAGCCGCCCTTTACGGCCTCGACCGCGCTGCTGAAGGCGGACTTGATGCCGTTTGCAAAGGTGGACACGATCCGTTTGCCGGACTCGAAGAACCACGTGACCGCGCCGGAGACGGCGTTCTTGATGTTGTTCAGGCCGTTGGAGAAGGCGGTGCGTGCGTCGGTGAACTTCTGTGAGATGCCTTGGACGATGTTGCTCATGGCCGTCGAGAACTTCCCACGGATCTCCGAGAGCTTGCCGCCTGTGAGGTTGTCGATGAAGGTGTAGCCCGCTGTGTACCAGCCCTTGACCGCCTCCATCGCCGCCGCTGCGACGCCGGAAATGCCGCCGCCGTGTTCCTCGTAGGCCGTCTTGATGTTGGACAGCTTCTCGGACACGGTCGCCTTT
>ERZ857998.4316-NODE-4316-length-10329-cov-2.842710_pt1 | contig 10329 bp, 12 predicted proteins | sample MGYA00519954_ERZ857998 | MGnify/ENA primary metagenome ERZ857998 (study PRJEB31778, sample SAMEA3449424) | human gut metagenome | biome: human gut; feature: human-associated habitat; material: faeces | place: United Kingdom | collected 2010/2012 ...
CGAAGAAGATGCGCCGCCGCGCAGAAGCCGGGCCAGGACCCGTTACAGCTTGGAATAACCGAAGCTGTTCACCAGTGCCTCGATGCGCTGCCCCGCCTTGCAGTAGGGGCATTCGTGCACGTCGTAGCTGGCATAGTCGGGCAGGTCGTCGGGCGTGAAGACCGAGTGCACAGGCAGGCCGCCGGCGGTTTTGATGTTGCTGTACACTGCCGCCAGGCCCTCGACGGTGCCGCCGTAATACTGCACGCACTCGATGCTCTTGCTGATGGTCTTGCCGGTGGTTACCGAGGCCATGAGGATCAGTACATGCTTGCCCTCGATCATGGGCTGGATGTTGTCGCGGAAAAGCAGCTGGCTGTTGGAATTATACTCCGGCGTGACCACATAGATGGTGCGGTGGCTGTTCAGGGACATGAAGCCGCTGTGGGTCAGCTCGCTGGCCAGGCAGGTGCCGATGACCTCGGTGCCGTCGAGGCAGACGATCGTGTCTACCACCGCGCTGGAGAGATAGTGGTTCACCAGTTCCTTGGCTGCGCTCTCGGCCTCGCTGAGGCGGGTTTTGAGGGTGGTAATGTCGATGTAATAGTTGATGTGGCTGTGGTTGGTGGCAAAGTGCCCTTTTACCACTTTCAGGGGTACTGTGCCGCTTTTGGAATAGAGCTTCAGCATGCGTTTTTCCATGTTGGTGGCCTCCAAGCCCAAAGGCGCTTTGCGGCACTACCGCAAAACGCCTTTTTTTAGAATACTATATTTGGGAAAGAATTACAAGGAAAAGAAGGAAAGATTTTGCCGCTGCGGCCAAAATACCCCGACTCGGCACGGCGGAAGGGGGCTTTGGAACAGGCAGGGGGCGCAGCCGTGCGGCTGCGCCCCCTGTTTGAGATGGATCGCTTATTTTGCGTACTCCACAGCGCGGCTTTCGCGGATCACATTCACCTTGATCTGGCCGGGGTAATCCAGCTCTTCCTCAATTTTGCGGGAGATGCTGTGCGCCAAAATGACAAGCTGGTCGTCTGTGATAGCGTCCGGCTTCACCATAATGCGCACCTCGCGGCCCGCCTGAATGGCAAAGCTTGTCTCTACGCCCTCAAAGCTGTTGGCAATTTCCTCCAGGCTTTCCAAACGCTTGATATAGCTTTCAAGGTTTTCCTTGCGCGCGCCGGGGCGTGCGGCAGAAATGGCGTCCGCTGCCATCACAATAAAGGCAAGCGGCGTCTTGGCCTCCACATCGCCGTGGTGCGCCTCTATGGCGTGGATGACCTCGGGGCTTTCCTTGTATTTCTTGGCCAGCTCCACACCAATGGCCACATGGCTGCCCTCTATCTCGTGGGTCAGGGCCTTGCCAATATCATGCAGCAGACCGGCGCGCGCACGGTTCCGGAGCTGAAGGCCAACTGGTTCGGCAGCACGCGGGCGATGATCCGCGCGGCCGGAGCTTTGAATGAGGACGACCGCCGCAGCGTCATGCGGATGCTGCGTCTGCTCATGCAGAGCGCCATAGGCGAGCTGTCAGGCGCGGATAAGGAGACATCGAAAGCATGAAAAAAACACCGGAATTTTCATTCCGGTGTTTCTTTTATAATCTGTTAAAGTGCTCAGCCCTCGTACTTGATGTTCTCGTAGAGGAAGTCGTGCAGGATCTGAGAGTTGGTCTCAAAATCGACCGCGAACAGGGAGCGTCCCTCCATGCCCAGCATTCCGCCGTAGGAATCCGGAACAGGGATCGTCATCTGGTCGAACTCCACGCCGAGGAAGTTCGGCGCATAGCTCATGAGCTTCACAAGCTCAAGCTTCGTCAGATTCGTCCTGATCATGGGCAGGATAGTGTCGATGAGATTATTGAGCGTTGCGACATCCGCATTCTTCACGCCGTCGGCGCAGGCCTGAATAACGGTGCGCTGGCGCTTGATCCTCGACCAGTCGCTGTCGATAGAACGGAGGCGGCAGTAGCTCAGAGCCGCTGTGCCGTCAAGATGGAAGACGCTGTCGCCAAGCGGGGTCGCCGTGCCCTTGATGTGCGGATACTCCGCGCCGGTGAGCGTGACGTCAACGCCGCCGAGCACATCGACGATGTCCTTGAGCGCCGTGAAATTGACGCGCATGTAGCGCTCGACGTCCAGATTGAAGCAGGTCTGGACTTCCTTGACCATCAGATCTGCTCCGCCGTAACGGAAGCAGTGGGTCAGCCAGTCGTACTGCCCTTCATACTCGCCTTCGAGAATGGGAACGCCCATGCCTCGCTCAAGGCTGACGAGCTTCGCAGTGCTGTCCTTGAGGTTGAGGCTGAGGATCATTATAGCGTCGGATCTGGCCGCATCAGAGAAATCGTATGTACGCTCGTCGGTACCGAGCAGGAGGATGTTGAAGATGTCCTTTTCTTTCCGGATCTCACCGGTGGGCAGCTCGGAGGGAGCACGCTCCTCAAGACCGGAGATATCGACGATATCCCCTTCCTCCTCGTCCGCCTCCTTGCTCTCCGTGGAGCTTATGGGCGTAAAGGTAGTGTCGGGGGTGTCATATTTGACAAGATCAAGCTTGCTGTTTATAAAGATAACAGCAGCGATTATAACCACAGCAAATACCGCCAGGACGATTAAAAGCAGCTTCGCCCAAAAGGGCATCTTACGGCGCTTTTTCAAATGCCTACTGTATATGCACCTCCTTGTGTTATTATAGAAGATTATAACATATATCGGCAAATTATGCAATAACATACCGCAGCGAAATCTCGCTGCGGTATCGCTTGATAGCTATTATCCGATCACTCTGCAGGGCTGAAGCTGTCCTTCCCCGCGCCGCAGAGCTCGCAGGCGAAGTCGGCGGAAAGGTCTTCAAATTTCACGCCGGTCTCTTCCTCATCATAGACCCAGCCGCAGAGCTGGCAAATATATTTCATAGCTGACCTCACTTTCTGTGCTCACACATCCACAAATCAAATTTATAGCAGCGGAGCAAAAAGGTCAAGAAAAAAGTCGCCAATGTAATGCACATTGGCGACTTTTTAAGAATTGCGGATCACTTACCGAAGTAGTTGATGATGTGACGCGGGCAGATATCCGCGCAGTGGCCGCACTGTACGCACTTGGAGGTATCGACAACGGCGAGGTTATCGACGACCTTGATGGCGTCAGCCGGGCATTCGCGCTGGCACTTCATGCAGCCGATGCAGCCGAAGTCGCACATCTTCATAACCTTTGCGCCCTTATCATGGTTGCCGCAGGCAGGCATGATCTTCTGGCTCTCGGGAATGAGCTTGATAATGCTCTTGGGGCAGGCGTCGGCACATGCGCCGCAGCCAACACAGCGGGCACGGTTGACCTTTGCAACGCCATCGACGATATGTATCGCGTCGAACTGGCAGGCTCGGGTGCAGTTGCCGAGACCGATGCAGGCGAAAGTGCAGGTCTTGTTGCTCTTGCCGCCGAACAGCATGGCAGCGCGGCAATCGACGGGGCCGGAGTAGTTGAAGCGCATCTCGGCGTGTCCGGCAATGCCGGAGCAGGGCACGAAAGCGACCATTTTCTCAACATCGGCGCCGGAGACGCCCATGATCTCGGCTATCTTTGCCGCAGCCTCTGCGCCGCCGGCAACGCACTTATTGGTAGGTGCTTCGCCTCTGGCGACAGCGGCGGCATAGCCGTCACAGCCGGGGTATCCGCAGCCGCCGCAGTTTGCGCCGGCCAGACATGCACGGACTTCCTCCTGCTTGGGGTCTACTTCAACGTGGAATATCTTGGACGCATAGGCGAGCAGCGCGCCGAACACAGCGCCGAGCGCACCCAGCACCGCAATGGCGAGAAGAATAGATTTCATATCTTTACGCCCTCCCTATCAGAATATCTTCATGCCGCTGAAGCCCATGAAGGCGAGAGCCACAAGAGCAGCGGACACGAGGCAGATGGGGAATCCTTCGAAGCACTCGGGGTACTCGGCAAACTCAACGCGCTCACGCACGCTTGCAAACAGGACGATCGCGAGCAGGAAGCCAAGGCCGCCGGTGATGCCGTAGACAACGGATTCGAGGAAGTTGTACTTATTCTGAACGTTCAGCAGAACGACGCCCAGAACGGCGCAGTTGGTGGTGATAAGGGGCAGGTAAATACCCAGCGCGGAGTACAGCGAGGGGATGGACTTCTTGAGGAACATCTCGACGAACTGAACCAGCGCCGCGATTATCAGGATGAACGCCAGCGTCTGGAGGAACGCGAGGCCGAGCGGGACGAGTATGTACTGGTCAACGACCCAGCAGATGGCGGACGCAAGACCCATGACGAAAGTGACCGCGAGACCCATGCCGACGGCGGTATCGACCTTATTGGAACAGCCGAGGAACGGGCAGCAGCCGAGGAACTGCGAGAAGATGAAGTTATTGATGAGTATCGCGCCGAGGGAGATGGAAATTATTTTAGTAAACATTATTCATCCTCCTCCTTTTTCTCTGCCGCGGCAGCTTCTTCTGCAAGCTGCTTTTTCTTTGCGGACTTTTTGAGCGCATACTGCATGGCAGCGATCAGCACGCCCAGCGTAAGGAAGCCGCCGAAGGGCAGAACCAGAATGGTCGCGCCGTATTCGGGGTTGAAGATCTGGATGCCGGCGCCGGTGCCGTCAAGCGTGAAGCGGAAGCCGTTGGCGATGTCGATAAGACCGCCGCCGAAGGTACCGCTGCCGAGCAGCTCACGCACAACGCACATGACTATCAGCACGCAGGTGTAGCCAAGTCCCTGAAAGACACCGTCGAAGAAGGACGGGCCGATGGGGTTCTTCTGGCAGAACGCTTCCGCGCGGCCGATGATGATGCAGTTGACGACGATCAGCGGGATGAACACGCCGAGCGCGTCGCTCAGCGCGGGGATGAACGCCTGGAGCAGCAGGTCAACTATCGTAACGAAGCCCGCGATGACGACGACGAATATCGCCAGACGTATCTCATCGGGGATTATCTTACGGATAGCGGAGATAACGACGTTGCAGCAGGTGAGGATGATGAGAACGGACAGACCCATGCCCACGCCGTTGAACAGCGATGTGGTGATCGCCATGGTGGCGCACATGCCTATCTGCTGTACAAGAACGGGGTTATTGGTGATGAGGCCCTCTTTAAACTGTTTCTTAATGTTCATTCGGCTGCCTCCTTAACCAAGAGATTCTACTACGTTGATCGCGTTTGCGACCGCATCGGCGACTGCCTTGGAGGTTATGGTCGCGCCGGTGAGCGCGTCTATATCGTCCACGGTGATGGTGTCGTTCTGACCGATGAAGGAGTCACGGAACTGCTCGCCTCGCTCGGAGCTGCTGGCCGCGATCGCGCCGAGGCCGGAGGTCTCGGAGTGGGAGATGATGGAGATTCCGGTGCACTTGTAGTCGTTGTCAACGCCGACAACCATGGTGATGGAGCCCTGAGCTCCGGAGAAAGTGGTCTGAACAACGTAGCCGCTGCCATTGCTGGCCTTCTCCACGGCGTCGATGGTGGGATCCTCGGAGTACTTTGCGCTGTCAACCGGCTCGTAGCCATCGGATGCGAGGACTGCGGCGTAGGCCTTTGCGGTCTTTATCGCCTTCTGCTCGGCGATGGGTCCCTTGGTCAGCTCGTTGATGCCGCCGAGGATGCCCGCGACGATAGCGCAGACGAGGAAGAGGATAAGGGTAAGCTTAACTATCTTATTCATAATTACGCGCCCTCCTTTGCCGCTTTCTTAGCGGCCTTCTCTGCGGCGATGTCTTCCTTGGAGACGCCGAACTGGTGACGGCGGAACGCCTTGTCGATCGCCCATGTGCAGAGGTTCATAATAAGGATACCGTAGGACACGCCTTCGGGGTAGCTGCCGAAATAACGGATGAGCACGGTCAGCGCGCCGCAGCCGACACCGTAGAGGAGCTGGCCGGGAAGCGTGACGGGGCTGGTGGCGTAGTCGGTCGCCATGAAGAAGGCGCCGAGGAGCAGGCCGCCGCACAGGAGGTTGTACATCATCCACTCGAAGTTGCCGTAGCCCTCGTGGCCGAAGATAAGGGTCAGCAGCGCGACGGTGCCGATGAAGGACACGGGGATACGCCAGGAGATTATCTTGCGGCAGATGAGGTAGATGCCGCCGACGAGGAGAGCGACCTTGCTCGCTTCGCCGAAGCAGCCGGGCATGATGCCGAGGAACATGTTCAGGTAGCTGTAATATTCAGGCATGGGCTTGCCGGCATAGAGGTAAGTCATCGGGGTAGCCATCGTGATGCCGTCAACGGTCTCGATGTTCATGCCCGCCATAGCGGAGGGTATCGTCCACTGGGTCATGATGACGGCGTAGGACGCGATGAGGAACGCACGGCCTGCGAGAGCCGGGTTCAGGAAGTTCTTGCCGATGCCGCCGTAGAGCTGCTTGACGACGATAATCGCGAAGAAGTTGCCGATGAGCGGCAGCCACCAGGGGGAGCTTGCGGGCAGGGTCATCGCAAGGAGCATACCGGTCAGCAGTGCGGAACAGTCTCCGATGGTTTCGGGCTTCTTGAGGAGCTTGCGGTATGCCCACTCATAGAAAACCGCGGAGAGCATCGACACGGCGACCATGAGAACGGGCTTAATGCCGAATTCCCATGTTGCCATTGCCAGCGACGGCAGCAAAGCCAGCATCACGTTTATCATGATGCGGCGGGTGTCCATTCCCGTCCTTACCTGCGGCTGATACGCAACGTCAAGGACGATTTTTTCTTTTTTCTCGCTCATTATTTCTGGGCCTCCTTTGCTGCTTTCGCCTCGGCCGCAGCCTTTTCCTTGGCAGCCTTTGCCTGGAACATGAGCTTCGCGGTCTTGAAGGCGTGGGTAAGGGGCATTCTGGCCGGACAGTTGAATGCGCAGCTGCCGCACTCGAAGCAGTCGGTGATGTGATACTTCTGCATCATCTCGAAGTCGCCCTTGTTGTAGTACATGTACATGAACACAGGCTCAAGGTTCATCGGACATACAGTGATGCACTTGCCGCAGCGGATGCAGGTGGGGTGCTCGACATGTCTGTCCTCTTCTTCGGTGAAGAACAGCACGCCTGCGGTGCCCTTGATGGTGGGGGCTTCAAAGCTCGTTGCGCAGATACCCATCATCGGGCCGCCGAGAACGATCTTGCGCGGGGTCTTGACGAAGCCGCCGCACTGCTCGGCGAGGTTCTCAAACGGAGTGCCGACGCGGGTGAGAGCGTTTACGGGAGCCTTGAGGGCGCTGCCCGCGACGGTGACGATACGCTCGATAACGGGCTTGCCCTCATAGCAGGCCTGATATATCGCGTACGCGGTACGGGTGCTGACAACGTTGCAGCCGACGCCGGAGGGGATCCCGCCGGGCTTGACCTCGCGGCCCGTGACTGCCTTGACCTGCATCTTCTCGCCGCCCTGGGGGTACTTGACCTCTTCGGGGACGATCTCTATCCCGTAATTCTCGGGATGGAGGGAATTGAGAAGGTCAATAGCGTCCTGCTTGTTCTTCTCGATGCCGTAGTAGCAGTGGTCAAGGCCGCTGGCAATACGGATGAGCTGGATGCCCTTGAGGAGCTGCTCGGGGAAGTTGAGCATGGTGAGATGGTCGCCGTTGAGGTACGGCTCGCACTCTGCACCGTTGATGATAAGCTTGTCAACCTTGCCGAGGCCGCCGCGGATCTTGAACGCGGTCGGGAACATTGCGCCGCCCATGCCGACAACGCCGGCTTCACGGATGCGGTCAAGGATGGCTTCGGGATCCTTGAGCTGTTCCTCGGTCAGGGGAGCCATATCCTCACAGGGAGTGTCGAGGCCGTCGTTCTCGATGACGACGGACATGATCATGTCTCCCAGCGGATGGGGTCTGGCCTCGACGGCGACGACCTTACCGGAGACGGAGGCATGCACGGGTGCGGAGACGGGCGCGGGATTCTCGCCGATCTTCTGACCCATTTTTACATAGTCGCCTACACTGACAAGGGGCTTGCAGGGAGCGCCTATGTGCTGAGCCATGGGAATGACTACTTGCGGCGGTGGGGCGATCACGGTCACCGGAACTTCCGGTGCCTTCATGTAATTGGGATGAACGCCGCCTTTGAATGTATGGGACATAAGCTTCACCTCGTTATAATATCGCTTCTGAATAATATCACAAACAGTCACAAAATGTCTACCCAAAAAGGTGCAAAAATCGGCATTTTTGAAAGATAAGTTGTTAACAATCCTGTTATTTCCGTGTCAAGCCGCAAATTATTTACTAAAATGGGTTTTTGTATATTCACAAGAATTTTCTTGTGGGTTCTGACTGCGATTTCCAATTTTTCTCCTGTCCGGGTATATGTAATTATATCTGCCGCCGCGCGGGAGTATGAGCGGATAAGGGGGCGGGTGCAAGTCTTTCTTTTGACTATTGGCAGCAGTCCGAGACTGGCGACCCCTCAGTCAGCTTCGCTGACAGCTCCCCTAAAAGGGGCGTCGCTTCGCGGCAAATGTTTTGCACCGGCGCGCGCAGATAATCCCCGTCCTGCTTCAGAAAAAGTACACCGCGGCAGAACGCGCAAACGCTCTGCCGCGGTGGAAATATCAAATTATCTTGTTACTGCTTCGCGGCGGCGATATCAGCGGCGACCGCATCCGCTATCGCGTCAAGCTCCGCGAGCTGATCCTCCGCCAAGGACGAACGGATCGTGACGTTCTCGCCGATGAACTCGCACTTCTTGAGCGTGCTCAATATCTCGCGCATCTGCTTCCCGCTCGTGGGTGCCCAGCTGCCGTTTTCGAGAACTGCGATCTTGCGGTTCTGGAGATTGTGGTTTGCGATGTCATGCAGCAGGTTCTCCATCGTGACGAAGATTCCCGCATTATATGTCGTCGCAGCGAAAACAAGGTGGCTGCAGCGGAACGCGTCGGAGAGGATGTAGCTTGCGGGGGTGACGGAGGTGTCATACATGCGCACCTTCACGCCGCGCTCGACAAGCTTTGCGGCGAGGATATTTGCGGCGTTCTCGGTGTGGCCGTACACGGAGGCATAGGCCAGCATCACGCTGTTCTCCTCCGCTGCGTAGCTGCTCCACTTGAGGTACTTATCGAGGAACGCACCAAAATCGCGCCGCCAGACGAAGCCGTGCAGCGGGCAGACATAATTCAGCGCCAGCCCCGCTGCCTTCTTCAGCACAGCCTGCACCTGCACGCCGTACTTGCCGACGATGTTTGTATAATACCGGCGCGCCTCATCGACATTTTCGGCGAAGAAATCGGTCTCGTCCGCGAACAGGCGGCCGTTGAGCGCGCCGAAGGTTCCGAACGCGTCCGCCGAGAAGAGTATGCCGTCGGTGGAATCATAGCTCATCATGACCTCAGGCCAGTGCACCATCGGAGCCATGACGAAGCTTATCTTATGCCGCCCCAGCTCCAGCACGTCGCCCTCCTTGACGATGTGCAGCCGGTCGGTGAAATCGACGCCGCGGAAGAAATTCTTCAGCATCGTCTCGATCTTGCTGTTGCATACGAGCTTCAGCTCCGGATATCTGAGCAGCAGCGCCTCGATGGTGTACGCGTGGTCAGGCTCCATATGGGAGATGACGAGGTAGTCCGGCCTGCGCCCGCCGAGCGCGTGGGCGACATTCTCAAAATAGGTCTGATAGACGGCCTTATCAACGGTGTCGAAAATGGCCGTTTTTTCGTCGAGCATGACATAGGAATTATAGCTTACGCCGTCGGGAACGCCGTACACGCCCTCGAAGCATGCAAGGCGGCGGTCGTCCGCGCCGACCCAGATAAGATCATCGGTTACCTTTCTAGTGCAGTACATATGCTATTCCTCCGTGTATTTTTACTTGATATATTATAATATATTATACTCGATTTTCCCGCACAAATCTGTGGCGTACGCAACAATTATGTGTTATAATATGCCGCGGAGCTTAAATTTACGGAGGCGGCATATGAACGACTTACAGCTATTTGACGGCATAAGCGCCGAGAACCGTGCGGCAATGATGAGCTGCTTCAAGCCTGAGCAGCGCAGCTTCCGCCGCGGCGAGACGATACGTGTCTACGCTCCGGAGCTTGAGCAGCTGTGTCTGCTGGCTTCAGGGCGGGCGCACCTCTACTGCATGGACAGCGAGGGGGAATACGCCCTGCTGGAGCAATACGGTCCAAACGACATTTTCGGGGAGGTCTTCGCCATGCCCTACGGGGACCTGGGCTATGCCGTGGAGGCGGACAGCGACTGCCGGGTGATGTTCATCCCCTTCGACTGTATCTACGGCCGCTGTCCCAGGGCCTGCCAGCACCACAGCCGGCTCACCCGGAACCTCTTTGAGCTGTCGGCCCGGAAAGCCCAGAGCCTCTCCGTGAGGATAAACATGATAAGCAAGC
>ERZ857998.4317-NODE-4317-length-10324-cov-3.207518_pt1 | contig 10324 bp, 9 predicted proteins | sample MGYA00519954_ERZ857998 | MGnify/ENA primary metagenome ERZ857998 (study PRJEB31778, sample SAMEA3449424) | human gut metagenome | biome: human gut; feature: human-associated habitat; material: faeces | place: United Kingdom | collected 2010/2012 ...
TTTTGCTGAGCCGGAACTGCGCGCTTTGCGCGCAGTTCCTTTAGGTTTTCTGGATCACGTTGCCGTTCTTATGATAAGTTTGTTGATCCCTCTAAGGGGAGGTCCCATGTGTTGTCTGCTTCCTGCCGCGGCAGTATTCGGGCTGCACGGCGCCAGATGTCAGGGGCGGGGAGAACCGCAGTATTCGCAGAATTTTCCGTGGTTGGCGCCGCCGCAGGCGGAGCAGGTCCAGGCGTCCGACGCCGCGTTCGCCGCGCCCGCGCTTTCGTTCACGGCAGGCTCCTCCTGCGCGCTTGGGGCAGTCTCTCTGCTGCCGCTGCGCGCCTGTTCGAGTGCCTGGCAGATCTCTTCGCCCATCTGCCGGTACTTGCGGTACTCCGCGCAGTCCTCCGGGTCGACGCGGCCCGAGCTGATCGGCTTGGGGCGTCCCAGCGGGGGACGGTCGGGCGCGTGGCTCATCGGCGCGCGCTGCGGCAGACGCTGGGGCTCATAGTACACGGAGCTGCTGTTGAGCGGGAAGCGCATCTCGTCGAAGTAGGGGTGGCGCACGGTGACGGTGAGCATGAAGTCGTAGGAATACTCGTAGCGGGGCGGAACGTAGCTGATCTCCTTTCCGTCCGGACCCTCGCGCGTCACCTCCGTGCGGCTCTCGTCGATGTCCACGCGGCAGCCGGTCAGGCTGCCCTCCAGCTCGCGGACGTTGGTGTCGATCTTTTCGGCAATCAGCGCCAGGATATCGTCCCCAATGGCCAGATGCTCAAACTCCGCCTTTTTGCGCAGAATGGCCAGACGCGTCTCGAAATCCGGCCGCTGGATGTCCGCCACCAGGCCGCCCTCAAAACGGCTGCACAGCCGCTCCTCGAGCTTCTGAATCTCCTTGGGGGGCTTGTCGGAGGTCATCACGATCTGCTTGCCGGCCTCGCGCAGGTGGTTGAAGGTGTGGAAGAACTCCTCCTCCGTGCCGTGCTTGCCGGCGATGAACTGGATGTCATCGACCATGAGGATGTCCACGTTGCGGAAGCGCTCGCGGAACTGCTGATTCTGGTTGCTCTGCATGGCGCTGACGAGCTGGTTGGTGAAATCCTCGCTGGTGATATAGAGGATGCGCATATCGGGATACAGCTCGTGCGCGTAGTGGCCGATGGCGTGCATCAGGTGCGTCTTGCCCAAGCCGACGCCGCCGTAGAGGAACAGCGGGTTATAGGCCATGCCCGGCTGCTCGGCGACGGCCAGCGCGGCGGCGTGCGCGAAGCGGTTGGACGAGCCGACAACGAACGTGTCAAACGTCGATTTCGGGTTGAACATGTTGATGCCCTGCATCGCCGGGGCGTCTTCCTTCTTCTGGCGCTCCTGCCACTCAATGCGCTCCTTGACGCTCATCAGCTCGATGGTCATTTCGCGCCCGGCGGCCTGGCTCACCGCTTCGGTAATCATCGGCAGATAGCGCGCGCGGATGGTCTTCTCGTTGAAATCGCTGATGACCTCCAGCGCGAGCTTGTCGTCCACCACATACACGGGCTTGAGCGGCTGCTCGATCCATGTGGTATAGGAAACGTTGGCCAGCTCCTCGCGCATCAGTGCCTTGGCCTTATCCCATAATTCGATATGATCCATGGCGGAAACCTCCGTATCTTCTGCGGCGCGTGACGGCCGCTTTCCCACAATCTGTACACATATCCCTGTGGATATACTGTGGATATCCACAATACTTTCCACAGCCTGTGGAAAGATAGACTCCACCTGTGGATAACTTCTTATGACAGCTTTCCTAGCATATCAAAAAAAAGCCCTGTTTTCAAGGCTTTTTTGGCAGGCGGCGAAAAGAAAGAAAATGCAGCTTTTATCCGCCTGCTCTGCCGGTTCATCGCGGGTTATCCACAATATGATGTGGTCGCTGTCGATAACTGACCACAATTTTCGTGCGCGGATGGGCGGATTCCGTCATTTTTGTGTGAAATCCTGTCGGAAAAAGTTTGAAAAAAATTTGTTAAATGTAGCCGCCGTCTACGCCGAGCACCTGCCCGGTGATGAAGGAGGCCGCGTCCGAGAGCAGAAACGCGCAGGCCTGCGCCACGTCCTGCGGCGTGCCGAGGCGGCAAAGCGGCGTTTCCTCCGCCAGCGCGGCCTTGGTTTCGTCGCTGTGCTCATCCATCATGCGCGTGTCGATCACGCCGGGGGCGATGCAGTTGACGCGCACGCCGCTGGGTCCCAGCTCCTTGGCCAGCGCGCGGGTCAGGCCGATCACGGCGGCCTTGCTGGCGGAATACGCGACCTCGCACGACGCGCCGACGCGCCCCCACATGCTGGAAACCGTCACGATCGCGCCCTCGTTTCGGGAAACCATGCCCGGCGCGAGCGCGCGGATGAGGTAAAACATGCCGGAGACGTTCACATCCATCACCGCGCGCCACTGCGCGTCCGTCATGTCGCACAGAAGCCCGGTGTGCGATATGCCCGCGCAGAGCGCCAGCGCATCGACGCGGTGATACAGCGCGAGCACGTCGCGGCACATCGCCTGCACGCTCTCGCTGTCGGCCAGATCGCAGAAGACCGCGTGCGCGTCGTGCCCCTCCGCGCAGAGGCGGTCGGCCAGCGACTCGGCCTCCCGAAGCCCGCGGCAGCCGTGAACCAGAACCGTGTAGCCCTCCCGCGCCAGCTTTTCGGCGCACGCGCCGCCAATACCGCCGGATGCGCCGGTGACGAGCGCGATTTTTTTCTTCATATGCAAAACCTCCGTGGTTTTCCCTATTGCTTATCGGCTTGACGGAATCAGTCGTCATGCTCTATTATAAGGAAAAGAACGGAGGAATCAAGATGGCTTATCAGATTTATTGCGGAAAAGGCTTTGACACCCAGAAGGCCGAGCGCTTTTTCAAGGAGCGCCGCGTCGCGTATCAGCGCGTGGACGTGCTCAAATACGGCATCGGCAGGCGGGAACTGGAGAGCGTCGCCGCCGCGGTCGGGCTGGACGCGCTCTGCGACAGGGAAAGCAAGGCGTATCGCGAAAGCGTGATCGCCTACACCCAAAGCCGCGATTCGATTCTCGCGGGGCTGATGGAAAAACCGCAGCTCCTTCGGCTGCCCATCGTCCGCGACGGCCGCCGCGCCACCGTCGGATACTGCCCGGAAATCTGGGAAGAATGGCTGAAGGGCTAATCCACGGGCGTTTCCTGTCCGCTGGCGTCGAAAATGCGCGTGCCCTCGCACGTCAGCAGCAGTGTGCCCACGCGCCATGCGTCCGTCTTTAAGCAGCGCGCCTTGTCAGCCCCGGCGACGACGTAGGCGTATTTGCCGTCCTCGCTGTCCTGATAAAAACGGGCGGAAAAATCCTGCGTATCGGTGGAGACCGTCACCGTCAGCAGCGGTTCGCCGCGCGGCTCAAAATCCTCGCAGGGGACGAAGCAATCCGCCGTCAGCTGGTCGAGCAGCGTGGAAAAAACCTCGCCGTCGGCCTTCTGCCCGTTGACGCTCAATTCGCCGCGCAGGCTGAAATCAAACGCGCAGTCGTCCCCGGCGCGGATGTGAATTTCCGAAATGTCCGAATCGGTCAATTCAGGAAAGAGCAGGCGCTCGTCCGGCACCTCGCCGCTCGTCGCCTCGCGCGCCGGCGCGTCGGGCGCAGAGAGCGTCTGCGTCGATTTGTTTCCGGCGGGCAGCAGCATGAAACCCAGGAGACAAACCGCCGTCAGAGAAAAAATTCGCTTCGCCATGCGGCGCGCCCCCTTTCCAGCCTTGCGTGGAGAATATTATAGCGCGCGGATGTAGCAGGGAAGCAATGAAAATGAAACAAAAATGTGAACTCTTTCCACCGAATTCTTTCCGCCGCGGCGGGCGGCGCAAAGCCGCTTGACAGGCGCTGGGCAAGTACGTTACAATGGAGCGCAGAAAGCCCCCGCGCGGAACGGCGGGGCAGAACTTTGAAAAGACGGAGTGTTTCGAGAGCATGGTTTTGAAGCATCATACCCTCAACCCGTTTGATCGCAAGCCGCAGGGCGCGGTGGCGACGGGCGGACAGGTTCGGCTGCGTCTGACGGTGGAAGATGAACAGGCGCCGGTTGAGCTTTTTTTGCGTGTCTGGAATGGCGATGAGCGCCGTTATCCCATGCGCCCGCTGGGATTGAAGGACGGCAGAATGATCTATGAGGCGCAGATCGGCGTGGGCGATAAGCCCCGGCTGCTCTGGTATCGGTTCGAGTGCGAATACAAGGGCGAGCATGTGGTGCTCGGCGCGCCGGGGGATCACACCGGCTGCGGCGAGGGCGTGATGGGGAGCGAGGAGAGCTTCCAGCTCACCGTTTACGACGCGGCCTACGACACCCCCGCGTGGATGCGCGATGGCGTCATGTATCAGATCATGGTGGATCGTTTCTGCCATGGCGAAGGCACGGACGCGCTCATGCACGCCAAGGACGGGCAGAATATCATCCTGCACGAGGATTGGAATGAAATGCCCTTTCTCAACATCGCCGAAAATGGCGACAACTTTGCCAACGATTTCTTCGGCGGCAATTTGGAGGGCGTGCGGCAGAAGCTGCCGTACCTCAAGCAGCTCGGCGTGAGCGTGCTGTACTTCAACCCGATCTTCTGTGCGCGCACCAACCACAAATACGACACGAGCGACTATCGCAGGGTCGATCCGATGTTCGGCGACGAGCAGGCGCTGGCGCGCCTGTGCAAAGAGGCCGAGGCGCTGGGCATGCGCGTGATGCTCGACGGCGTATTCTCCCACGTCGGCGACGACAGCCTGTATTTCAACCGCCGCGGCACCTACGGCGAGCACGTCGGCGCGTATCGCGACCCCGATTCGCCGTATTACAAATGGTTCACCTTCCGCCATTGGCCGGATGATTACGAGTGCTGGTGGGGCTTCAAAACCCTGCCGAACGTCAACGAAATGGACGAGGATTATCGCCGCTTCATTCTGAAGGATGATGATTCCGTCGTGCGCCACTGGGTCAGAAAGGGCACGAGCGGCTGGCGGCTGGATGTGGCCGACGAGCTGCCGATGCCGTTTCTGCGCGAGCTGCGCAGGCAGGTCAAGGACGTATCCGGGGACGCGGCGGTGCTCGGCGAGGTCTGGGAGGATGCGAGCCACAAGGTCGCCTACGGGCAGATGCGCTCCTATGTGCTCGGCGACACGCTGGACAGCGTGATGAATTACCCGCTCCGCGACGCGCTGATCGCGTTTCTGATGGCGCAGAAGGACGCGGCGGCCGTCGCCAAGGAGCTTTCCTCGCTGGCGCAGAATTATCCCAAGCCGTTTCTTTACGCGCTGATGAACCTGATGGGCAGCCACGACAGGCCGCGCATCCTCAACGTGCTGGCCGGAAACGACGGCAGCGATATTCCCCGCAGCCAGCGCGCGGATCACCGCCTCTCTCAGGAGGAGCGCATGATCGGCGCGCTGCGCGAACAGCTGATGCTGCGGTTTGTGTTCAGCGTGCCGGGTATGCCGTGCATCTACTACGGCGACGAGGCGGGCGTGGAGGGCTGCGCCGATCCGTTCTGCCGCCGAACCTATCCGTGGGGGCGTGAGGATCAGGATATGCTGGCGCGTTACAAAGCCATGGCCGCCATGCGGAACGGCCACCCCGTGCTGAAAACCGGCGAATGTGCGTATATCGCGCCCTGCTCGGCTGTGCTGGGCGTGATCCGCAAAAACGAAAACGGGAAGGATGCGTTCGGCAAAAAGGCCGAAAACGCCTGCGCCGTGACGCTCATCAACCGCAGCGCCAGAGAGGTCGTCGTCTACCTGACGAGCGCGGACGTCTCCGGCGCGCAGACGCTCGTTTCCGACGACGGGCAGATTTTCACCGCCCGAAGCGGCGCGTTCAGCGTGAAGATCAAGGGGTTGCAGGGCATGACGATGTTCGCGATGTAAGGGTAAAAGAAAAAGAGACCGAAAGGCCTCTTACAGACTGTATACAAAAAGCAAAATTCAAGTTTTTGGGAACAGGCGTGATTTCGGTCACGCCTGTTCCGCTTTTAGCGGTTCGTCCACGGGAATGTATACTTGCTCCCATCGTCACAGGCTACGCACATATCTTTGTTCATGGTTTTTCTACCCCTGCACACAGTTTCAGTGCTGTTATTTTTGCTTTTATCAAGAAAAGTCCTTTTCATCTACGAAAAAAATGATCCGTATCGGCCGATTCCGGTTCCTGTTGTCAGGTATAACTTACCCCTCTGATTTTAGAATATGTTCTCGAATTACTGTTTCATGCTCTTGACAATAGGCGTAGCTGCTTCGCATAAAATCTTCAATATTTTGGCTTCTGTACATAGCGTCCAATGTGTCAAGAATAGGTTTCCCATCTACCATCATATCGAAGAAATACGGATAGACACATCCACCGTTTTCTCTCGGGAAATATGGGTTGATGGAGCTGAGCCGCTTATCTCTCATCACGGATTCGACCACCATTTCGCTCAATATCCATTTGAGTGAGGGACGCTCATATTCGTCGTAGTTATCTCCAAACAACTGGTTCCATACATAGAACCAAATAAAGTGTATGATCTCATGTATTCCACCGCCAATGGCACCCTTTGCGCTGTTCAAATAAAATGTGTCATAGCAGTGCTCTTTTAGAAAACGCGGCTCAATAGGGTTCAAACTCAAATTGCAACGCAGGTCATTAAATAAGCCTGTGCAATCTATGCCGAAAGCCTCTGATAAAGCGGCTGTAATCTGCGCTTTGCAAGCGTTCCAGTGATGAGAATATAAGGTCACCTTCTCGTTGATTGTGTTCTCCAACTCAGCATACGCAGCCCTCATGGCACGTTCAATGTAGTCTCTTCTTTCTGCAACTGGCAAACTCGCAGCGAATGTCCTGTCAAGCTGCGGATAGAAATGGTATAAAGGTTCAGACCAGAATTCAGCTTCTCCTTCGGCCTGAAAATGCATGATACTCTGAATCATATAATCGACACCGGGATTTATAAATGTAACCTCCATAAATCGTTCACCTCTGTGTTATTTCCTCGTGCATTTTTCTCAACTCGGTATTCGGTATACCAAACTTTTACTTCTCATGTAATCTGATCCATAAGACCATACTCATTAGCTGCTTCAGAATACATCTTTGTGTTGCCATTCAAAACGATAACTGCATACGTCAGCAGGTCATTGTAGATCAGATCGTCAAACGTCCCACCTGTTCGTGTATACACACAGCATAACACAGCAATCATTCCATTTTCAATAGGCGCGGCGGAGGTTATCGCCATTTAGCGATATTGCTTTGCGCCCAAACAGGCGATCCTCAACCCTTAGCTGTATAAAAACAGGCGGCACCCAACCGAAGCTGAGTGCCGCCTGTTTACCGCTCAAACGCCATATCCAGCGCGGTCTGCCAGACCTCGCCCGGCTCAAGGCTGGCGGCGCAGGGCTTCTGCGCCCACTCGATGGGGCCGTCGTCCTCGCCGGGGATGCTGTGCCACGGCTCGACGCAGATGAAGCGCATCGGCTTTTGCGGCGTGGACCAGATCAGCGTGTACGGGAAGTTTTCGATATTCACGCGGATGCGGCGGCCGGTGTCGCGCTCCAGCACGCAGATGGATTTGGATTTGAGGTTCACCATGCAATGGCTGTCGCGCGCAAACAGCTCGGCGCTCAGCGGGATGCGGGTGACGTTGCGGGCGAGGTAGTAATCCGGCGCGGCGCCGATGAGCCCGTTCGGCGCGGTGTTCAGGCACAGCGGGGATTCCACCGTGTCAAACAGAATGTCGTAATCCGCATCGGTGTGTTTGTCGTCAAACGGCAGGGTGAAGCCGGGGTGGAAGCCCAGACCGAAACGCAGGGTCTCCTTGCCCGTGTTGCGGACGCTGACGGCGTGGCGGACGCGGCGGCCTTCGAGCGAGAAGGTTGTGCGCAGCGCGAAATCATACGGCCAGACGGCGCGGGTCTCGTCGCTTGAACGCAGCTCGAAGGTCAATTCGCGCGCGGTCCGGTTCAGCAGGGCATGCTCCATGTCGCGGGCGAAGCCGTGCTGGCCGCCGGCGTAGATTTTGCCGTCCCCCGCCTTGAAATGGCCGCCCGTCAGCTTGCCCGCGTAGGGAAAGAGGATCGGCGCGTGGCGGTTCCAGACGGCGGGATCGGCGCACCAGATCATCTCGCTTCCGGTGGCCAGATCGACGGCGCTGACCATTTCCGCGCCGAGGGAATCGACGGTCAGGCGGATGAACTCGTTTTCAATCGTATAACGCATAATAACCCCCTAAGATATAGGCTTTAAGATGATGCGCGATTCAATGCCTTCGCGAGGAGAAGAAGGAATGGAAAAAGAAGGATGCCTCCCTCTTTGAGGGAGATTAGCTTTTTATCTACAGTCTGTGCCTCCCTCTTTGAGGGACATCGAATCTGTTGCCGCCTGTGGCGGAAACAAACAGGTGAAATGCCGAAGGTTGGCACGACGAAGTCGTGACGGAAGGAGTTACAGCAGCGTGATATGCGCGTCCTCAAAGACCTTGCGGGTCTGCTCATTCCAGATGGAGGACTGCACCTCGCCGATATGCGCCTTGCCCAGCAGCAGCATGCACAGGCGGGATTGGCCGATGCCGCCGCCCATCGTCAGGGGAAGCTGGCCTTCCAGCAGCATCTTGTGGAACGGCAGCTTGCGGCGGTCGTCGCAGCCCGCCAGCGTCAACTGACGATCCAGCGATTCCGGGCTGACGCGGATGCCCATGGAGGAGATTTCCAGCGCGCTGTCCAGAATCGGGTTGTAGAACAGGATATCGCCGTTCATGTCCCAATCGTCGTAATCCGGCGCGCGGCCGTCGTGCGGCTTTCCGGAGCGCAGCTTGCCGCCGATGCCCTGAATGAACACCGTGCCGTGCTTCTTGGTGAACGCATTTTCGCGCTGCTTGGGCGTGAGATCGGGGTACAGATCCTCGAGCTCCTGCGCGGTGACAAAGGTGACGCGGCGGCGCAGCAGCGGCGTGTCGCATAGCTGGGGATACTTGCCGCGCACGGTGAGCTGCGTATCGCAGATGCAGGAGACGATGTCCGTCACCGCCTGATGCAGGGTGAACAGGGTGCGCGCCTCCGGCGTGATGACCTTCTCCCAATCCCATTGATCGACGTAGACGGAGTGCAGATTATCCAGCTCCTCGTCGCGGCGGATGGCGTTCATGTCGGTGTAAATGCCCTTGCCGGGGTGGATGTCGTAGCGATAGAGCGCCATGCGCTTCCACTTGGCCAAAGAATGGACGACCTGCGCGTTGGCGTGCGCGCAGGGAATATCGAAGCCGACCGGGCGCTCCACGCCGTTGAGATCGTCGTTCAGGCCGGAGGACGGCTCGACGAAAAGCGGCGCGGACACGCGGCGCAGATTCAATTCGCGGGAGAGCGCATCCTGAAACACGCGCTTAATCAGGCTGATGGCGCTCTGCGTTTCATACAGCGAAAGGTGCGGTGCATAGCCCGCGGGAATAAAAGACTGACCCATCGGAAATCCCCCTTTTGATACCGGTTATACCGCGATTATACCGCGATTGCGCGCGGGGCGCAAGCAAAATCAATCGCCGTGCAGGGCGAAGAGCGCCGCGCCGAGCGCGCCGCAGAGATCCGGGTTTTCGCTGATGAAGAGCTTTGCGCCCAGCTTCTCCTCCAGCGCCTGCACAACGCCCCGGTTCCGCGCGACGCCGCCGGTCATCATATAGGGCGGCTGTCCCTTGGCGCGCGCGGCCATGGCGGCCGTCTTCCCGGCGATGGATTGGTTCAGCCCGTGGATGATATCGCTGTCCGTGTGGTTGTCGGCGATCAGCGAAATCACCTCCGATTCGGCGAACACCGTGCACATGCTGGAAATGGTCAGCTCCTTTTCCCACGTCAGGCCGCGGCGGCTCATCTCCTCCATATCCAGCTCGAGCGTGCGTGCCATCATTTCCAGAAACCGCCCCGTTCCGGCGGCGCATTTGTCGTTCATAAGGAAGTCGGTCACCTTTCCGTCCGGCCCGAGCGTTATCACCTTGGAATCCTGTCCTCCTATGTCAAGTACGGTGGAGGCCTGCGGCGTCAGGTAGTGCGCGCCGGCGGCGTGGCAGGTTATCTCTGTGACCCGCTTGTCGGCCTCGAAGACGTTCCGTCCGTAGCCTGTGGCCGTTACGTGGAGGTCCTCGTCTTTTAAGATATGCCCGCGCCGCTTCACGTGAGCCAGCGCCTTTGCCGCGCTTTCGCCCGGCGTCCAGCCGGTGGGCGTGAGGTAGAATTCAAAGCCGCCGCCGTTCCAGAGGACGCCTTTGGTCGCCGTAGAGCCGATGTCTATCCCGATGCTGGCCATTTTAGAGCATCTCCGTAAAGGCGCCGAATCTTGTGGCGAGC